>Ga0208826_1000372_pt1 | contig 48425 bp, 42 predicted proteins | sample AD_UKC115_MetaG_FD_184451 | JGI IMG/M metagenome (GOLD analysis project Ga0208826, IMG submission 184451) | Active sludge microbial communities of municipal wastewater-treating anaerobic digesters from Hong Kong - AD_UKC115_MetaG (SPAdes)... | ecosystem: Engineered > Bioreactor > Anaerobic >... | reverse complement strand
TGTATTTTGAGTACTTGTATTTTGAGTACTTGTATTTTGAGTACTTGTATTTTGAGTACTTGTATTTTGAGTACTTGTATTTTGAGTACTTGTATTTTGAGTACTTGTATTTTGAGTACTTGTATTTGTATTTTGATTATATGTATTGGGAATAAATTTTTTTATTAAATTAATAACATCTTCTGCATTTATATTGATTGTATTTTGATTACTTGTATTTTGATTACTTGTATTTTGATTACTTGTACTTTGATTACTTGTATTTTGATTACTTGTATTTTGATTACTTGTATTTTGATTTGTATTTTGATTACTTGTATTTTGATTTGTATTTGGTATAAAACCTTTTAATAAATCTAATATATTATTTGCATTTATTTGATTATTCATATTTTTATTTGTATTTTGATTGGTATTTGTATTTTGATTGGTATTTGGATTTTTATAAAATGGTTGTTCAGGGTTTGATCCTTTAGTATAGTAATTTTTTTGATTTTCTGTTGCTAATGATTTAATATAATCGTTAAAATAATTATCATTTTTTTGATTATCTGTTGCTAATGATTTAATATAATTGTTAAAATAATTATCATTTTTTTGGTTATCAGTTGCTAATGATTTAATATAATCGTTAAAATCATTCTCATTTTTTGGTATGAAATTACTTGAAAATTTAGAATCATTATCAGCTTTTTTAAAGTTATCATTTCTGGTTTTTTTACTGTTTGTTTCCATAATATTTTGGCAATCTGGAATATTATACTTTTTAATTAAATTTTGGTAATCATTAATATTATAATTATTTGAACTTTTATATTGTTTTAATTCTGGATCTAAAAGGCCATTACATAATTCAGAGAACAATTTTTCAGTATTAAAGGACATTTTATAATATATATGTTTATATGTTATTTATATAGAAAATATTATAATAATATTGTTTAAAAATTTTTTTTTCATTTTTTTTTGTTGTTTTTTATTGTTTTTTATCGTTTTTTTATAAAAATTATTTTTCTTCACATTTTATCACATATTATGAATATTGTTATATTTAGTCATTTAACATAATAAAAATGAAATTATTATTTTAATATATATTCTATATAAAATATATTATAATATAAATTATATAAGTATAATATTTAATGTTATCCTATTTTAGTTCAAATACCGTTCATTATAATAGATACAAGTTAAGACATACTGAAGAGGAAAGAAAAAATGATGTTAAAGTAATTATGCAAGAAGCTACAATACCAAATAGTAAATGTTATGGTAGATTACCATTGATTATAGAACCTTCTATTAAAATATTATCAAGATTATCAGATAATAAAATAAAGTCCCAATATTTAATAAAAAAAGATTGTGATATTGTTAAATTAAAAAAAATTATTCATTCAATTTATAATGTTGATAGTTCTGAAACAATTATTTTAACTGTTGGTGATAATTGTCGCATACCTAATAATAATGATACAATAGAATATTTATATAATAATTATAAAGATAGTGATGGTTATTTGTATATTACTTATTCAATTGAAGATTTTTTTGGTTAGATTTTAACATATAAACCTTGAGAATAATTGGTAGCCATATATAATTCACAAAAATCATTTTCCGGAACTATTATATTTTTTATCCATCCTAATGTATTAAAACCTTTCGCTAAATTATTTTCATCACATATTTTTTTTAATTCATAAACTGATTTTTCGTGTTCATAAGACAAATCATTACCAAATGAATCTAACTTTGGATAAAATTTATATCCTTCCAAATAATATTCATTCTTACAATCAAAAATATTATTACTTATGATACTATTCGTTCTATTAATTTTTAATTCAGGAAAATTATCATTATTAATATAATTAATTATATTGTCTTGTATATCCATGTTATTTAATTTATCATTTAAAATATTAATTGCATCCTGATTATGTATAATAATATTTAAATTATTTTCATCCAAAATAGTTATATCATAATCATCATTTATATCATAATTTACAATGGTGGGTTCAAATAATATTGTCAATTTATTTGCGTTTATACTTAATAAATCCTTAATAATTGTATTAAATATTATTAATTTATGATGATTATTAAAATTGTTATTTTTATAGTTTAAAATATTTTTTGGATCATAATTATAATCATTTAATGATATTAAATTATATTTATTATTAATAACTTGATTTATTTTCGTTTTTTGTTCTTTAGTTAAAAAATTATCATATATTATGTTTATTTGTTCTTCGTTTGTATTTGTAAATTGTTCTATAGAATTTAAATTATATGCATTATCACCTTGTTCCCATGTTTTTTTGCCAATGTGAATATGATTAACTGCATTTAAAAATACTGATTTAAATTTTAAATTATTATATTCTTTAGCGTATTGCATTTCAAAATGTGTGCAATTAGAAAATGGACCAACTTTTTTAATTACTTCAGTTTTCATTACTGATGGTCTAAATGAAAAATGAGGCCAATACATACAATTATTACCTATATTATTTTTATAGAATTCATTATATTTTTCTGGTTCTAAATTTTTATCATAATGTTCATGTTCAATATAATATAAATCATCTGGAGTCTTACCTTTAGGACCACTAAGCTTAACATTTTTTAAAATACCACCTTTGATTTCTATTTTGTGATGTTCTACTTCGGCATAATTACGATTAAATAATGCTTGACCATATGTAGGATCACTATTTAAAATAGTAATACATTCAGTAATATAATTTCTTTTATTTACAAAAAGAAAATCATCTTCTAAATGTATCCAATATGTAAAATCATTATTTTCTATGATTGAATATATTATATTCATACTATTATAATGTCCTCGCTCTAATTCAGTCTTAAATATAAAATTTACAAACGGATACTTTTCTTGCATTAATTTTCTATCTTTCATATCTGAATTATCATCTATTATATACCATTGGTCAATTAAATGATGATCTAAACAACAATTTATAAATGAATTCATTGTTTTCTTAAATAAATTATATCTTTTACATGTCGTCATTGTTAATAAAATTTTGTTTTTATTATTATTTTTTATTTTTTTTATAAGCGTATCAGGATAAATTGTTCTATCCTTAATGTTATCATAACATGATTCTTGTATTCTTTCTAATCTAGTGTCATTAGGATACATATAATTTGCTGGAACTTTTAGATTTATGCAATGATTATAAACTTCGTCATATTTGCCCATTTTTAGTTTTATTCCAAGTTCTTGAATTATATATTCTATATCATTTTTATTAAATACTTTTTTTAATGATTCTATTGCTTTATCATATTCACACATTAAAATATATTGAGAACATTTATAATATTCTAATTCGTTATAACCTGTATAATTTATCATTTTATCAACTAGTTCATTATATTGATTATTTTTGATGTATTTCGGAACTATAAAATTATACCTATCATTAATATTAATAATATCGTTGTTTAAATTATATTTATAATATTTTTTAATTAATAAATTATCAATACTATCTAAAGTATCAACATCTTTAAAATTATACATTTTTAATAAATTATTTTTAATATCTATATTTAAACATAGTATTTTGTTAAAGTTTTTGAAATTTTTATGAACTTGCAAATATTCTAATTTGATACCATTTGGACCATATGTTGCTAAAGTATTATTATTTACTATTAATGTCGTATGATTCGGAAATTGTTTTATAGGAATATTATCAAATAAAAATATTTGACTAAATTTAATATTATTATTTAAATCAACAAGATAATTTACGTCATATGAACACATATTATAATTCACATAATCTGAATATAAATATACATTGTATTGCATTTGTAACAATTCAACGTATTTGTCTAAATATTTAATATTTAAATTATTACCTAAATAAATAAGACAATTATTTGTTTTAGATAACATCTTAGTTTTACATTGATTTAACAAATTATATAAATGATTTAATCTACATTTATCATTTGTTTTACTCATAGTTTTTTTACAACAACTATAAGCAGCTAACACGTTATCAGTATTTAATGATGCTTCTATATATTGACATGGCATTTCATATTCATAAACGCTTTTATATATAAACAAGACAGCATTTTCTGGATAAGGAACATTGATGCCTAATTTAGCACATTCAAATGCTTTTTTATAATTTTTTCTGTTATTATATATTCTGGTTAATTCATATATAGGTTCTACACGTTCTTTACAATAATTAAAGGCAGCCATATAAGAATCTTGGACTAATGAAAAATTCCATCTTTTAGGATCTAATTCATGTAATTTTTCATATGCTTGTCCCGTTTTATAATAAGAATAATATACTTCTTCATACCATCCATTTAAAGAAATTCTTTCTTTATAAGCTTCTATTGCTAATAACATGTATTTTTCAATATCATCACTACTACCACCGTGATCATAATAACTATTAGCCATATAAAATACACATCTAGCATAATCATCACCGGCAATTGGCAAATATTCTTTTAATGCAATAGCATCTAACAAATATTTATTAGGGTTGTTAGATCTAGCACCTAATCTTCTAGAATCGATATAATAATCACCTCTTATTACTTCATTTGTAAAATTATTTATTACTGTATGAGGATATTCATGAACGGGACATTTATAAGACCACATAAATTCTGGTTTATTCTTATAAATTTGCAATCTATTATAAGTAAAATCATTACCATATATTAAAGAATAAGCATCAGCTTCCATATTTTCTGGAAGAGTTAAATTACCAACTACTATATCATCGGCATCAATAACCCAAATATAATCAGATAAATTATCACAAGCTTGTAATGCCAATGTTCTATTATGACAAAAATTTTTCCATTCATGGTCTAATATAACACCTTCAATATTAATACTATCAAAGTAAATTTTTATTATTTCTTTGGTATTATCACTCGAACCTGTATCACATATTACATAATAATCAATATATTTACTTACTGATTGTAATGTTTCTAATATAATATGAGCCTCATCTTTAACAATCATATTCAAACATATTTTCTTGGACATTGTATATTTATAAATATTTATTATGTATTTATATAATATTATTATCCTAATTTTTGTTTTATAAAAAAACACGATTAATTGTTTAACCTAGTAAAATATTAGATTAAATAATAAAAAAAATTATAAAACTTAAATAAATTGTAAAACTAAAAATAATTTATGGTAATAATATTAAACATTCCATTCTTCTTCTTTGTCTAATAAAGCCATTGCTAAACAATAACCATGACCAAAAGGATGTTTATCATCGTTTAATAATATACGAATATTTTCTTGATTTATCAAAACTGTATGTTGTTGTATAAAATCATCATTGACATTATATTTAGTTTTGTAATAATTTAAAGTTTCTTGATGAGGACCATCTACTTCGGCTATTAATAAATTTACACCGGAAGCTAATTTCCTTTTTAATTCTTGAAATAATGGTTCATGTTTTACTAATTTACAATATTCTTTTACATAAATTTCCTTTCTAGATTCAATATAATTTAAATATTTACTTGTATCTATTATTTCTTGACCATTTTCAATTTTATAAGGTAATGCACCTATACAATTTTTTCTACCATTAAATGTAGCAGGATATCTTATGGCTTCTTTAGTTGCCATACCTTTATTCCGCCAAATTAAATATTTATTATTAATTTTTTTTTCATTATTCTCTAAATATGTATGACTTTCAGCAGGATGAGACCATATTACAGTATTATCATATCTTGATTTTCTTTGAACTGAATAAGGAACATTATCATATACTTTTGAAAATTGCCAATAATTTTCAAATATTCTATCTTTAGCATCTTTTATATAATAAGGACTTAATGTATAATAAATAGAATGACTTTTCATTAATACTAAAATAGTTTCAAAATTCTCAAATTGAGGATCAGTTCTAGAACCGTCATTTGCATACAAACATCTACCTACACGAATCATTATATATTAATTATACCTAATATAATATATATTAAATGTTAAAGTTTTATTTTCATTTTTTTTCATATACAATTAGTAAATAGTATAATAAATAAAAAATTAATAAATAAAAAATTAATAAATAAAGCCACAAAAGCTAAAAAATTAACAAAATATTCATATTAACAAAATATTTATAATAACAAAATATTTATAATAACAAAATATTTATAATAACAAAATATTTATAATAACAAAATATCATATATCAAATTATATACATTTTCATTTATATTGTAAAAATATAACATTTTATTTATATCACGATGAGGTATATTTTTACTTTTGCATATTTTAATAAATGTTTTTTTATCTAATATTTTTATCATTCTAATATAATTTTTATACATTCCACATATATCTACAATTTCTATATCAGACATTGTTCTTTGTTCTATTAATTCTGTTAAACATGTATTATATATTTGTTTTTGGTTTTTAGTGTAATTATTGTTTATAATTTTTTGTTTAATATTATTCATATATTTAAATTCTTTTATACATTTATCATAATTAGTTTTAAACAAATTAGATTTGTTTAATTTATTTTCTGAAAATTTAGAGAAAACAATATATATTTTATGTTCATTAGTTTTATTATATTTTGAAATTAATTTAATGTCATAATCATTAGAATCAAATTTTGTTAATATAGTAAATATTTTTTTAATATATTTATCATTATCAAAATACACACTTAATAATACATATATCCCAATTTCGATATTTGTAATATCAACTTGTAAATGTGTCATATTTTTAACATAATACGATAAAAATATCATTCCGTTATTTTTATTATTATTTTTTAAATAATATTCTAAAGTTTCTATAATTTTTTTATCTAGAATGTTTATTTTATTACAAGAATTAATATCAAATGCATTTATTAAAATTTTTTTAATTGTTCTTATTGGCAAAAACGTTAATACATTTGAATGTTTTATAAATGTAATAGAATTATTTTTTAACAATTTAGTAAATATGACATTATCAACATTTTTTGATAATATAACAATATTTATTCTTATTTCAATATTTATTAAATCAAGTATGTATCGTGATAAAATTGATTCGTCGATAATTTCACAATAGAAAGTAATATTATGATAAGATATTTTATAAAAATTAATATTGTTATCATTATTAAATTTTTTTACACAAAAATCTGATTTTTTTAAAAAATCTATTAAATTATCTGTATTAATTTTTTTCCAGTTTTCTAATAACATATTATTTATAATTTATTATTTATTATCATAAATAATATTAGTTTCAAAATTATTTTTCATTTTTTATTTCTTATAAAAATTGAAAAAAATAATTTTAAACTTCATTTGATATATTAACAAAATAACAATGGATAATGATAATATTATCAAAAATGGATTTAATAAATTTGTTAAATTATTCGAAACTAAACAAGAACAAATTCAAATAGAACAAATTAATGTTCAAGAAATAATAGAAAAAGAATATAAAAAAGAATTATCAAACATGTTATTTACTTTAGAAGAAATTGAAATAGGTCAAAATATAATAATGAATCAATTAGACCAAGATACTGAAACTATAGAACAAATTATAGAAAATACAAGTAAAGCAGAAAATAATATTAATGAAGCTAGTAAAAATTTAAAAGATGCAGAAAATATTGTTCCATCATACATAAATCCAATAAAAAATATTACAAATTTAATAAGAACATATTGTACATTCAAAAGAATATTTTAGAATAATAAATAATAATTTATAATATAAAAATATAATGAAAATCAATATAAAAAACAAAACTAATACACAAACCAATAAAAAAACTAATACACAAACCAATAAAGAAACAAATGAAGAAACCCATATAGAAACCAATATAGACCCCAATACGGAAACTAATACAGAAACTAATACAGAAACAAATATAGATACAAATATAGAAACTAATACAGAAACTAAAATAGGGAATAAAACAGAAAATAAGAGACAATATTGTTATATACTAAAAAATGACTTTAATTTTAATACTTACAATGGTTATACGGTTAATCCGGAAAGAAGAATTAAGCAACATAATGGAATATTAAAAGGGGGAGCAAAATACACGAAATTACGAGGAATTAATTGGAAAATGTATTGTTTAATAACGGGATTTCCAAATAAAATAAATGCTTTACAATGCGAATGGCGAATAAAATATCCAATAAGTAATAAAGCAATAAAAAAATATCGAGATCCTAAAGGAAGAATATTAGGATTAAATTTAATTTTTGAATCTTTGAAATGGACAAATAATTCGGATTTATTAATTAAAGATTTAAATCTCGATATTTGGATAGAAACAGAATATTTGCAATATTTAGATATAAATTTACCAAACATTAAAATATATTCAGTTGAAAGGCTAGATTTAGATTATATAAAGAATTTTTATTCAGTTCTACCATAATCATCATCTAATCTTATAATATCATCCTCACCAAAATAAGTTCCTAATTGAGTTTCAATAAATATTAAAACATCATTACCAATATTTTCTATCCTATGTTTTTGTAATTTTTCTATACTTATCATATCGCCCGCATTTACATTAATTTTATTATCATCTAATGTAATTATACCTGAACCAGATATAATTGTCCATTTTTCAGAACGATATTTATGATATTGATAACTTAATCTTTTATTAGGATAAACAAATATTTTTTTTACTTTACAATCATCTGATTCATGCAAAATATTATAATAACCCCAAGGTCTAGAAACATTTTTGTCTATGGTAAATAATTTAATATTATCACATGATTTTCTATCGGAAATCAATATATTAGAATCTTTTTTTATTATTACCAAATCATTCAAATTTATTCCTATTAAATTACCATAATCAATATTTATTAAAGAATTATTAACATTTAATAAATTGCAACTATTTTTATTTTGAATTACATTATTATTCTCATCTTTATTATTAATATCATATATTCTCGACCAATCACCTATATCTGACCATAAACCATTAAATTCTATAACTTTCCCTAATCTTGTTTTTTCCATAATTATTTTATCAAATTGATGTTCAATATCATTAATACTCGCAAATATATTATCTTTTGTATTCATAATGGTTATTTTTGCATTATTAAATAAAGTATTTGCATAAAATTCATACTCAAGTAAAATTGTATTTAAGTTAAAAATAAATATTCCTGAATTCCACAAATAACCTGAATCAATAAATTTGCATGCCTGATATAAATTTGGTTTTTCTACGAAATTAATAATTTTTTTTATTTTTTCGTTAGTTTTATCAGGATTAATATAACCATATCCTACTTCCGGATATGTCGGTTTTATACCAAATGTTATTATACTTTGGTTTAAAATATCCGTAAAACCAATATTCAAACAATTTATAAATTCTTCTTTTTCCATATAATGATCAGCAGGAAGGACAATAATATCTGTATTAATTGGATCATAGTGTAAATTATTAATCAAATAATGAACACATAATATTATTGCCGTTCCAGTATTTTTTCTTTCTGTTTCATAAATTACATTATAATTTGGATAATTATTCTCGATATAATGTTTGTATTTAATATTGGTCACTATAAAAATTTCTATGTCCTGAGGTATTCTATTTATTGTATTATGTAATAAAGTATTATTATTAAATAAATTTAAAAATTGTTTAGGATTATCATTTGTAGATAGGGGCCATAATCTTGAACCTATACCTCCACACATTACTAAAGCTACTTTGACCATTATATTATATATTATTATAAAAAATCACGGAATAACAATAATTTATTATAAAAATATTTATAAACTAGGAATATTTATTCAAATGATAAATATCTTGTTGTCATTGAATAAATATTTATTCAAATGATAATAAATATTTACATTGATAAATATCTTGTTATCATTTTAATAAATATTTATTCAAATGATAATAAATATTTACATTGATAAATATCTTGTTATCATTTTAATAAATATTTATTCAAATGATAATAAATATTTACATTGATAAATATCTTGTTATCATTTTAATAAATATTTATTCAAATGATAATAAATATTTACATTGATAAATATCTTGTAACATATCATCAATTATCGAAATCAAAAAACTTTCATTTTGTGATGCACTATGAATAGATAATAATTGATTAATAAATTTATCTATATAAATGACGAAATTATTACCTAAAATATTACCAATATTAATATTTTTGTCATTTATTTTAATTCTTCCATATTTACCTTGAAATACTTCAAATAATTTATCAAAATTATCGGCTAATTTTTTACTATATTCATCGACTATTTTGTGATGATTGAATTTGCTAGTTTGAAAATGAAACATTTTTAAGTCAATTTGAAATTTAAAATATTCACATAAAAATTTTTGGTATGTAATAACAATATTATTATTTATTATTGGCATTTCATCAATAGACGTATATTTTATTTCTCTTGTTGGTTCTCTTAATCTTTGCATTTATATTATATAAAATTAAAAAAATATTTAACTGTTATAATGTTATAAAAATTATTATTAGTTTATTATATATATAACGTAATGTATCAAAATAAATGGATAGAAACAAAACCAGGAACATTTAGTTTAATAAAAAATACAAATAATAATTATAATAAAACCAAACAAAAAAATAATGAAAAATATTTTCATAAACCGCAACAAAAAATGAGGGTAATATCTGATTATGATTTACATAATAATGAATTAAATAATGTATATAAAAATAATCAACAGAAATATAACTATAAATATATTAATACAATTGTTCCTAAAAATGAAGGTCCTCTTTGCTTACCTATATTAAATAACAGTAAAATAATACATATTCAAAAAAATAAAAAAATAAATAAATATTCATTTTGTAGTGATGAAGACTGTTCAGGTTGCCAACGCATGAAAAATCAATTGAATGTTAAAACAAAAAATAAATCTCATAATAAATCCTTGAAAAATAAATCATATGACAAGGATACTAAAAGTAAAAATAATATTCAGTCAAATTACTCTGAATCAACAAAAAGTTGTTCGTGTTCTTCTTGTAAAAAAAATAAACATTATAAAAAAAGCTACAAAAAATACCGTAGTTTCACTAATTCGGAAGATAATAATTCAGATATTAAATGTGATGATAGTGATTGTGAAAAATGTTATTAGATAATAATTATTTTTTATTAACAGGTTTCCTAGTTTGTTGTCTAGTTCTTGTAGTCTTTTTTTGTTCTTCTTTTACTTTTTCTTTTTCTTTTACTTCTTCCTTTACTTCTTCTTTTACTTCTTCTTTTACTTCTTCTTTTTCTTGTTCTTTTTCTTGTTCTTGTTCTTTTTTTTTAACTTCTTCTTTTTCTTCTTCTTTTACTATTAGATTAGTTTTTTTTTGAACGACACGTTTTTTAGGAGTTGGTTTTGTTTCATTTTGTGATTTTGTATTTTTAGTATTTTTATTAATTGGTTTAACTTCTTTTACTACTTCATTACTAACTACTTCGTTTCTAACTACTTCATTACTAACTACTTCGTTTCTAACTACTTCATTACTAACTACTTCGTTTCTAACTACTTCATTACTAACTACTTCGTTTCTAACTACTTCATTACTAACTACTTCATTACTAACAATTTCATTACTTACTTCTTTTTTTACTATTTTGCTATTCACTTTAGGTTTGATTTGTTTTTTTGTTTTTGTTAATATTTTAGGTTTTTCTTCAATATTATCATTATTATCACTACAAATAACTTCATTAAATTTATTTTCAGGTTCTATTTTATGCAATGCATCTGCATTTTTTTGATTATATAATACAATTTCACTTAAGCAAGTTGATATATTATAATATAATATTCTAGATATTTCACATATTTCTTGTGCTATAATATTCATATTTTGTAATTTATCATTCAAATCACTTATAACAACACCATCAATTTGATTAACATTTATCAAATCAATTAAATCTTTATACATTGCATAAATATTATTTAAAGCGGTTATTTCTGAATAATTTATTTTTCCTGTTTTTAATGTTTCTGCATAATATTTTTTTTTATCATCAATACAAGTATTTAATGTTAATTCAACAATTTTAAATTTAGCTAATAGTTCTGCCATAATATATATATGTAATTATACATTTATATATAATAATACTAAATATAGTAAAATTATTTCATTTTTTTTTTAATTACTAGAATAATTTTTTACATATCAAATATATAATGACTTCAACAATGAATAATATTTATAAATTTAGTGCAATGCTAATATCAGTAATTTTGATATTATTAATATCAAATTTAAATAAAGATTCTTACGTTAATTTATTAATAACATCAATGTTTATAATATTTATTTTATTATTAATAAATAATTACGTTAATTTAGAAACAAAAGAAAATATGGAAAATGTTAGACCTGTAGATTTATTAAATCAAAATAACAATTCTTTGTTTATTTCTAATAATTCAAATAATGTGACATATGACGATGCCGAAATAAATGATTTTAATTCTAAAAATGATAATATTAATATTTTATTAAATAATTTAAACTGTTATGATTTTAAACCATCTGATAATAGTGATATACAATATAATATACTTTATAGGACTTCTGATTTAGGTGATGATATAAATGATGATCAAGTTTTATTTAAAAATTAAAATTGAAATTATATTTTTATATCTTGTCTTTTATTATCATAATTATAAAAATGAAAAGAATACAATTAAATAAAGGTAATCCGACGATATTTAATATATCTATTAATTTAATAAATTCTAGTGAAAAATTAAAAGATCTTTATAAAAATATTGGATCCCAAGAAATAAATATAACAACAATTAGTGATACAGATAAATTATTTTTCGAAAAATTCATCGAATATTATGACAAAAAAAATAATAATAATTATGAAGAAATAACTAATAGATTTATTGATGAACAAAAACAATACATTATCGATTTGATGTTATTTTTAGATAATTATAAATTTACTAAAATATCTGAAATATTAAAACAAAAAATAACAAATGTTTTAAAATCTGAATCAATTGATAATATAAGAAATTTTTTAGATTTAGAAAATGATTTAACAATTATCGAAAAAAATATTTTAGATAATGATATAAAAAATGATTCAAATAATTTTAATGATGTATTATTTTTAGCAAATTTAAGTGAAATTAATGATTCGCAAAATTCTTAATTTATCTTGATATTTTTATTTAAATTTTTTTTCTAAAAACTTTAAAAAATGGTTAAAATAATTTTAATAATATATTGTTATTTGATAAATTTAATTAAGATTGATAATTTGTAAAATTTTTAACAAAAATAACTTGTGCAACCATTATCTTGATATTTTTTATTACTGAGGTTTTCTAATATTATTTCTTTTGTCATAACATAAGTTATAGGGTATTGTTTACCTACTATCAATTTATGATGAGAACACATACAATCATATAATAATGTTTTAATATCACGGCCAAAATTTGGGAAAGCTTTTTTATTCTTTTCAAATATATCTAATAATTCTTTATTTAATATATTATCCAAACTATATTTATGTTTGTTTAAATAATAGATAAAAATATTTTTTAGTTCAACAGTCGAGTAACCATCTATTTTATAAATTTTTGTAAATCTACCTTCTAGGCCTTGGTTATAATTAAATAAATTTTTTTTTATTGATTCTTCATAACCAATTACGATACATACAAATTTTTTTGTTTTATCACTTAAATTTAATGTTAATGTATCAATGCATTCTTTAGAAAAAGAATCACGAGTTTCTTCATTGCCTAAAGAATAACCTTCATCTATTAATAATATACCATTAGCTGCTGAATTTATTAATTCCTGAGTTTTTATAGCCGTAGAACCTAAATGTTGGCCAATTAAATTAGCTCTAGTTGCTTTAATTATGTTATTTGTCGAAATAATACCTAAGGCATAATATATATTACATATAATTTTACTCAATTTGGTTTTACCAACACCAGGAGGTCCATATATTAATGTATGGCTAGTATAATTATTATTGGTAGTTCCAGGAATTAAATGATTACACAATATATTAACCATCTTTTTTTTAACATCATTCATTCCTATCAAGTTATATAACTTTGTTAATGGATTTTGTAATTTTAATACTTTATCTACGTTTATAGTATATTTTTTATTACAATACACATAATAATCCAAATATTCACCATCTTCTTCAAAATTATATATAATATTACTTTCAATTAGTTCAAATTCAAATTCCTTTTTAATATTTATAAAATAAATTGCTAATTCTATAAAATCTGTTATAGAATCAAGATTTAAATTTATACTGTGAAACTTTAAAGAATCATGCGTTAGTAAATTTATTTTAGGTTTTTCTATTTTAATATCTTTTTCAACAGGATTATTTGAATCTTTTATTTCTTTTAATTTTACCAAAAAATTAAGCAACCCTGCAAAATGAGCATCCTTTTCTTGTATATCTTCGTTATTTATATTTTCATTATTTATATCTTCATTTGCTTTGACATAATTATTATTATGTATAACACTATCTTCAAAATTATTATGTTTCGTATCATTTTCTAGATTCTTTTTAAGTGTGTCAACACACATATTTTTTAATTTGCAATATCTTTTATCCAATATTTCATATTTTTTATCTAAATTAGTATATTTATCATTCAATATATCAAGTTTTTTTAATATTATGTTATATTTCATTGTAGATATACTATTATTAGCATTATTATTGCTATTATTATTTTTGCAATAATTATTATTTTTATAATGATTATTATTTTTGTAATAATTATTATTATTTTTAGTTTTATTATTATTATTATTATTATTTTTATTATTACTGTCATTATCATAATTTTTATTATAATAAGGTTTTTTATAATATAATTTATTATTTTGGTTATCAACATTATTTTTATCCATGTGTAACATATAAATATATTAATTATATATGATTTATATATGATTGTCCAAAATTATAAATTATATAATAAATTTAATTATTACAAAATTTCTGATGAACAAATAATAGAAAAATTATTAATGAAAACTATTAATTATATAATTTTGTCTGATAATTATGATTTGATTCCATATTGTATAATAAATAATAATTATTATTGTTATGATATTAATCAAAAAAAAATAATATCAAAAAATAATTCTAATGAATGTGAAAAATATAATACTATATTTACAACATTAATATACGAAATCGATCAAATATTTATTAGTAAAAATAATTATTATAATAAAAATGATGTTGGTTATAATTATTCAGATGTTATTAACTTTAATTACATAAATAATAATAATACCAATAACAACAATAATCGGAACAACAATAAAAATAATGATGACAATAATAATGATAACGATTATAATAACACAAATAATAATAATAATAATAATAATGATAATGATAATAATGATGATATTGAAGATGATGAAATAATAGATATTGAAAATATTGAAGAAGAAATAAATAATATAATGGCTTGTTATGAGGATTATCAAAAAGGAATAACAGAATTAAAAAAAATATATTCGGAACAAATGGATAAATGTTTACAAGTTAAAAGTAAAAAATTAAAAATAAAAAATTTAATAAAAAAATACAAAGAACAAGATGAAGAAAAACGTAATATATTTTTATGTGATATCGAAATATATAAAAAAATGAAAAATGAATTAATAAATAATAAAATTACAATGGAATTTATACAAGGATCAATTTTTGGTAAAAAATTTAAAATATTTGAAAAAATGGAGAATGATATATCAATAGATAATTACGAAGAATTTTGTAGATTATTAGATGAAGAAGAAAAACATAATATGTTTGTTAATGATAGCATATAATAAAATGAAAGAAGAATTAGATAATAATAAAACAAACATTAATTTTATAGAAAACATAGACGATTACAAAGAATAGATTATTAGAAGAAAAAGAAAAATATGATATTTTTATATGTGATGTTGCAATATATAAAAAAATGAAAAGAAAATTAAATGATGATAAAATTAATATGGAATTTATAGAAAAATTAAATTTAATAAAAAATTTGAAGTATTTAAAAGATGATAATTTAAATATTGATAATTATGGAGAATTTTTTAAATTGGAACAAGTATTATAATAATTTAACAATTATTATAATAGTTATTCGTCTCGCATTTTTAACATAGCATTTTTGGCTAATTTATCTGCTTTATTATTACCTTTCCATATTGGCCATTCTATAGAATCTCTAGCTGGTTCTTTAGTATGACTATTTGTATGTTTAAATGTGATTGGTAATGTTCTATATAATATGTATAATTCTTTAATTAATTCTAAATTAGATATAATTTCCATTTTTTTATTAACTTTTCTTTTCCAACCATATAAAATCCATTTCGAAGCATAATCAGTAATAGAATTGATAACATACATACTGTCAGTGTATATTACTAAATTCCAAAGTTTTCCTAAATGATTATTTAACATGTAATTATATACATTTTTTATTCCATAAATACATGCTTGTAATTCCATTTTCTGATTAGTTATGTCATTACCTGTATAACCTTGAGACATTTTTATTATTTTAGGACTATAAATACCTATTCCTCCATATTTCATATTTTTTTTGTCTTTAAAAACTGTACTAGAACCATCAGTAAATAATATTATATCCATTGTAATATTTAATGCGTAATAAATTTATATATATATATAAATACATTATATATAATGTCTTGTGATTCAGAAAATCAAAATTTTATTAGTGGTATATTATTACGTGATTATATATTATTAGAAACGTTAGGTTATGGAACGTTTTCACAAGTATGGTCATGTATTCATAAAACTAGTGGTAAAATGTATGCAATCAAAATACAAAATACTGATTTTGAAGATTGTGTAGATACAGAAATAGAACATTACACTAAATTAAATAACAATAAAAAATTATTTAATACTGATCAATATATAAATCCTTTTCATGAACATTTTGAATATATTTTCAATGATCAGGTATATTATTGTTTAATATTTTCTTTGGCTGCTTGTAATCTTTATGATATCATTAAATATTATAAATATAAAAATAAAAATGTATTTACAATAGATACAATAATTAGTATAATAAAACAATTATTAAATGCCATCGCAATATGTGATAAATTAGATATTATTCATACAGACATAAAACCAGAAAATTTACTAGTTCAAGGATTAAGTACAAAAATGCAACAAATACAGAAATTATTTAAGGTCGGTGATATTGATAAAATATTCCAAACCAAAAAAAAATTATTTTATAAGAAAAATAAAAACAAAAAAAAATTTGATCAAGATAAATTATACCAAAAAGTAGTTTTGGATTATGTTAATAAATTATTTGTAGATTTAGAAAAAAATTATAAGAATAATGATAAAAGTGATAATAATGATAATAAAAGTGATAATAATGATAATAATGATAATAAAAGTGATAATAAAAGTGATAATGATAATAATGATAATAAAAGTAATGAAACGATAGAAACACAAAGTATTGATTCTGAACAAACATATGATTCTTATAATATTTCTAGTAGTGAAGAATCATCGATTTTATCTAAACCTGACGTATATTTATCTATAAATATAGATAATATTAACGATGGTAATTTAACAATTAAATTGGCTGATTTTGGTTCTGCGCAAAAAAATGGCGAAATAGTAAGAATAGCTCAAACTAGACATTATAGAGCTCCTGAAATATTATTGAGATGCAAATATGATAATAAATGTGATATATGGTCTGTTGGTTGTTTAATGTTTGAATTATTAACGGGTCATGTTTTATTTGATCCAAAAAAAACATGCGAATACTCGACAAATAAAAATCATATTATTAAAATGTATGAATTATTTGGTCCGATGCCTAAAAATGTAATAAATAGTTCTTTGAATAAAAAATATTATTTTAATAACGATCACACAGTTAAAACAAATTGTAATATTAAATCAAAAAATATCGAATTGGTATTAAATGAATACGAATTATATAATAGCTTAAATATCGATATTAATAAAAAAAATAATATTATTGAATTTTTAAATTCGTGTTTTACATATGAATCACAAAATAGATTATCAGCAATAGAATTATTAAATCATAAATTATTTCAGATTTGAAGACTTTTGAATTTTAAGACTTGAATTTTAAGACTTGAATTTTAAATTAAAAATTAAATATACTTTATAATTTTTATTTATTTTTTACTCACAGAAAATGAAACACGACCATCACCGGCGAGTCGTTGTGCGTCATGACGTGATAAACCACTTGTTCTTTCTATCATATAAACTCCATTATTAATGTATGTTGTGCTACCCGTCGGCGTAAATAAAGTACTGTTATTGGATCTTCCTGCTGGACATGCTTTGCGCCAACCTGGTATATTTTCTTCTGCTTTTTTATCCGCATTGTATTTATTGACATTTTTGGTATTTTTATCATTTTTATCATTTTTATCATTTTTATCATTTTTATAATTATTAATATTTAGTGAAGATATAAATGGCATTATGTAATATAAATATATTTTTTATGGCCATAATACTATAAAGGATCCTTTATAGAATAATTTTTTCAATTTTTTTTTTATAGATATGTATATATGACAACTTCAGATAAAACTATACAAAATGGAAAGTATGTTTCTTTATCGTTAAATGATAATCCATGGTATTATGATAAAAATATAATATTAACTGATAATAATGACATTAATATTTATCATAAAAAATATAACAGTAATAATTACGATGTGTATTATTATATCTTATGTTTAATTATTATAATCTTTATATTATGTCGTTATTACAAAATATAATAAAATTATTAATCCATACGATATTTATTTTTTAATGGCAATGAAATATTAAATTCAAAATTGCTAATATTTTTATTATACAAATAGCGTTGAACATTAAATATATAATAATCATTAACAAAAGGATTAATATTAGAACGTAAAGCTATTTTAGAAATAAATAAATCAACATACATACAATAATTTTCTATCAACCAAATATAAAAATCTACCGCGTTATACATTTCTTCAGTAAAAAAATGTTTATATGTCATATCATACAACTGAAATAATTCATCTCGATCCGTAGTAAATAATAACAAGTCTAATTTTACTGATTTTAATGCATCTAAATCAGTATATAAAAATTTTGGCGTTATATAAGGAATGATATCTTGATATTTTTGATATCTTTTTATATTTAATTTATAATACAAATAAAAATCAACACAATAATTACCTCTATTATAAACATCGTTGTTTTTGTTTAATAATAAATTTTCACATGTATTATGTTCGCAATATATTTTTATATCATTTATTTCAAAATAATATGCGATCGATATTAAAAATTGCATAAATAAATAATCATCTATTTTATCTGTATGTGGAACACTGTTAAAACGATAATAGTAATTCACATGCATATATGGTCCATCATCATTACCTGAATCTCCTAATTCAATAGTGAAACCGATATAATTATGTATAATAGTATACAATAACAAACCATTATTAGTACTTACTGAATAAAATTTTTTATATACTGTTGTGCTATCATATGTTTCCATCATAACTGTATAAATTTTATTTCCTATAGATACGTTGAATTGATTAAGTGGATTAGCGTAATATTGAATAAAATATGTTATACGTTCTGAAATAGTATTAAATGATTTTTTTTTTATATTTCTAAAATCTATAATTTGCTCATAACTTTGCATTATTTTTGGCTTATTTATCATATTAATTTCTTTTTTTCCCATAAATCTGAATTCATATTTTGTCTCGATTTTCAATTGAGAATTATAATCAGTATGATAATATAATACGTTATTATCTTTTTTCTCTAATTTTAATAGTGACAAAGGTGATAATATAATTTCTTGTTCTTCCGGAAAATTTGATACTGATTCAATACATAATGCCGCCCCTTTTATTGATGCTGGTATTATTATCTTGATTAATATGAACCCAAATTGATTAATATTAGGATAAAAAGGATCCCGTGTTGTGCTTTCAAAACTATTTGTTTCATATATATCTCCTATTTGTAAAAACTGTAAATGATTATCCGTTTTTATATAACGATATACTATATAGTCTTTATCAAAAGCTGGTGCCTTATTTACTAAATCCCATATGGAATAAATAACTTTTTCTAACAATTCATTTTTATATTCAAAATTGTTATTCCTTAAATATTGATTTATGAAAAAACTACCTTGTAAAGTATAATATTGAACGAGACCTAACATATCTTCTTTTATTATATGTATTTGATGTTCTTTTAGGACGTTAGCCGATACATCATTTTTAGTTATTTTTGTGCATAGATTATTTATAAATTCTAAATTATCTAAATTATCTAAATTTTTATTTATGTCAGATAATTTTATTATATTCATATTTAAACCCATTTTTATTAATTCATCTTTGGTATAATAAGGTTGGATATGTTTAAAATGAGGCAAAAAAGATGGTTTAACACATATCGTTAAATTTTGTCCTATTTGCTTTGAATAATAATAGATCGTATAAACATACGTATTTTGTAAAATATCTAAATCAAATTGACTTAAAAAATCTGTCATTAACAATAATTTAAAATATTTTCGTTCTTTACTCATTTTCATATAGTGAATATTGTATTTTTCATCCGTGTTAATATAATCAGTAATATTTATACTTTTTTCATCAAATCCATATTGTTTTTTTTCAGTATTTTTTGGTGCTAATTTTTTTTTTTGTTCCTCAAAATATTTTACTAAATTATGATCAGGAAATCTATAATATTGTGTTATTACTTTCTCATATAATGATTCTCGAGGTATAATATATAAATTTTTCGTATGTTCATCGTATAAAGGTATTTTGTAATTTACTTTTGATATTAATTTTTTTATTTTGTTTATTATTTCTAAATTATTATTTTTATATTTGGTTTTATAATTTTTAAATATCATTTTTGTTTCTTTGTCTAAATTATCTACATTAGTATTTGTTAATTGTTCTAGTGTTGGTAATTTGGCCTTTAAATAATACATCATATCAATTACATCACATTTTTTAGTATATTTTATAATTGACTCCTTTTTATAAAATAAAAGAATATGCATATATATAATAATTATATATTTGTAAATATAAAAAAATTAATTGAATTTATAAAAATAAACTTGTCATTACGTTAATATGTTAAGTATTTATTTGAATGTTTTGATAATCTTGTATTGTTAATGATAAATAAAAATTATTATAAAAACAATTTATATCAATATTATTTTTTCTAAATATTTAATTTTTTTTAATCATTATCTAATAATCGTAAATGATCATGTTTTTAAAATTTATGTTTTTTTATTTTTTTATCAATTCAAATTTTAATATGTTTATTAATTTATTATAATAATTAATATTATTTATTATTATAATTAATCATTTTTTTTGTATACTTTTTGTATATGTATTTTTAGTATATAGTTCATCTGTTTTGTAATCATAATTTACTTCCAAAAAATTATAGCTATTAGTAACGAAATATTCATTACTAATAATAAAATTATTATTTAAATCAAATATTTCGTATTTATCATACGTATCATTAAATTGTAATTGGAAATTAAAATTATCAATTGGTATATAATCTAATTTTATAAATTCATTAGTTTTATAAAATCTATCGGAAAAATCAGAATAAAAGATGTATTCTCTATCATAATTATCTTCTAATGTCTCAAATACGAACAAATATGTATTTTCTAAACTTAAATAACCAATACCATCAGTATCTAAACAATATATGTAATTATAATAATTTTTGTTAATATCATAATTATTAACATACTCATGTATTTGGTAATATTGTTTAAAACCTAAATAACGTAATTTTATTTTTTCAAATGGTTCATATATTTCTTGATTTACACATATTTTTTTTTCTAAATGTTGTGAAAATATTTCTGCATGTTCTAAATTTTCTTCTAGCAATCGTTTTAATATCATGGTTTGTTCTTTTGTTAACCAATCATTTATTTTATATTTATTTGAATATTTTATATTTGAATAATCTTGTTCCAATAAATAAGTATTATCAGAGGAAGAAAAATTATGAAATTTGATACCTTGTTTTTCTAAGTATTCAAATTTTTTTAAACGTTTTTCTAATAACTGTAAATACACATAATTACGATTTTTTAATTTAGGTTCTTTTTTAATTTCTTTCTTTAATATATCCTCGAAATCCATTTTATAATTAATATTATTAATATTAATATTGTTTATAAAAAAATAATCAATTTTATTTTTATATTCCTTTCATGTATTTTTGTAATAATGACCTATCATTATCATAGTAAATCGTTATCATAGAAAATGACGAATATTATTTTTATAATAAATTATAGAAATTAACGTAATTAGGTTCTGAAATAATCAAAATATTCGTTGTTGATAATTAAATTACCAAATAATCGAAAAAGGTGAAATGAGTTATATTTGTTTTTATAATTTTTTTATTAAGATCTCAAAAATTTAAAAAATGAAATTAATATTCTAAAACATATTCTAAAACACATTATAGAATGTCAAGTATATATTTTATAAAAAATGTTTAAGCCAACATTAAATATTTTTAATACAAAATTCATTAATAAACCAATGTATTTTAATAAATTATTTTTTCGTGCTAATAAAACTAATTTTAACGAAAACACTAAAAATCATAAATTAGTAAAAAATTTAAAAACTAGCAAATATATTGAAATCACTGAATTTAAAGAACTCGATAGTAATATAAAAAATGTAGATTTAACTATTTCAAAAAATGATAAATTATGCAAGTTAGCAATAATTAACTTTTCACTTGCATTATTTGCTTGTGCTCCGAGTGATTTTTATTCAATAGAAATGCCGATGAGAGGAACCATTATAACTACAAGTTTAATGATACTTATATTAAATAAAAAAATACCTAATATTTGTCTTAAATTATTTTTAGTAATTGAAATGATAAAATTGTTTGTTATTATATGTTTTATTGCATTTACGATTTGGTCAAATGATGGATACGATTTTTATATAAATAAATATGATTTGATTAAAGAATAATTTTTTTTTATTAATTTTATAAAAAAATAAACCAGTATTATTTTATAAAATTAATTAAAATCAATTTCATAACAAGTAACATTATTTTTAATAACCAATTTAATTTTATCTTTATTATAATTTTCTCTCAAATAATTTTTAATTAATTCTTCTTTATTTGTTAAAAACAAACCGAATTCTTGAATTAAGCCATCATACAAAATATTTTCGAATAAATGATCATCATTAGTTGTTTTGTATTCAAATTGTAACATTGTGGGATTAATTATATAATATTTTTGGTTTTCTACAATAGCGTTTGATAATAACATTTTAATCAATTTTTCTGATGAATTTACTACATCAATTATTTCCTGATAAATTGTATTAAATGGTGTTTGAATATCACATATATTACCATTAATTACATCTGGTAATTCATTATAAATATTTATGCGATATGTTTCGATAGTTTTATTAGAAACCTGTTCAATCATAATTTTGGAAATTATAATATTGAATTCCTTATCTTGAGGAAACTTTTTATTAAAATTTATGTTTTCTGGATTAGGAGAATTAAGATTTAATGTTCTCAAAAAAAATAATTTTTTATTTTCAAGTATATCTTGTTGTATATATAATTTAATATTACCATTAGTAAAAATATCACATAAATCATTGGTTATTTCCTTACTTATAACAATACCATTTCTCGACTCCTTTAACCATTTTCTATGATTTATTATTTCATCTTGTATGGTTTGTAATCTTGGTTCCATGTTTATATTTAAAAAAAAATATAATTATGGATACACTTAGAAATAGTATTTTCAATTTTTAAAAATTAATAATATTAAAAAAAACTAATAAAAATTTAATAATATAAAAATAATATTATAATTATTTATAATTTAAATTATAAATTATAATATTTTTGCATCAACAATATTTAATAATTTTAATAATTCTTGATATCTATTATTTAATATAATACTATTATTAATCAAGGTAGATATTGATGAATTAGAACTAACACATCTCCAATTATTAAAATATTTATTTTTATGTTTTTCTATAGCTGTTTGTAAATCTCGTAATTCTGCATGAACTACATCTAATTGTGTGCTAACTGATTCTAAAGCGTATAATACTGCTTTAGACTCCAAGTTATATTTTTTTGTTGATAAATCTTGTAATAATTTATCAATTAATGTTACATTAAATTGCAAATCTGCTTTTTTAATTTGACTAACAATTTCTTGTGCATATGGTTGATCATATCTAGAAAACCACATTATAGTTTTATAAGTTCCAGATAATGATCGTTGTATTGTTTTCATTACAATATCTTTACTTACCGTATTTATAATTGATACGGCTCCAATTCCTCCTATTACTAATTCCATGATATTTAATAATAATTAAATGTTATATATTACTTAATTTATATTTTATTTTTCATTTTTAATTTTTATTATCAAAATATTCCATAATTATTAAACCAAAATCATCATCATTATTTTTTATAATATTTTTAATATTTTTTTTTAAATCATCAGATCTATTTTTCATTATATCAGTGAATATTTTTTTTAAATATCTGTCATGTTCTTCATTTATAAATTTATATTTATATTCATTATTATTATTCTTGTTATTATTATTATTATTATTATTATTATTATTCTTGTTATTATTATTATTATTGTTCTTGCTATTATTATTATCAGTATTTTTATTTTTTCTATTTAATTTTTTGAATATTTTTTCTGTTTCTAAATATGATGTTTTATAAGATAATGTTTTGCCATAAGTTCGATTAAATAAATCATAAAAATAATTATTATAATATTGAGTATCTTGAACTATTTTATCATAACATTCAAATAATTCTAATGGTTTTAAAGTATTTTTGTATAAGGTAATAGTATCATTAAATTCATCACTACTTAAACCTATATTATGTAGTCTATTATTTTCTACTTTGTTTTTAGTATTGTTAATAATTGTCTCAATATTCTTATTCATAAAATATACTAAATCTATTACTTCCTCATCTTCATTATAAAAATTTTTATTTGCATATGTAGTATTACCTCCTTTTAATATATTAGTATCTTGATTATTATTAATTTGATTATCATTATTTTGATTATTATTAATTTGATTATTATTAATTTGATTATTATTAATTTGATTATTATTAATTTGATTATTATTAATTTGATTATTATTAATTTGATTATTATTAACTTGATCATTTGTAATATTGATATTTTTATAAGTTTGGTTTATATTTTGATTTTTATTAGTTTGTTGTTTTATATGTTTTTTTGTATTTTTAAATTGATTTTTAACGTGATTTTGTATTACTTGTTTATATTTTATACCTGTTTTAATAATATCATCATAATGAGAATATAAAATATTATCTAAATTTTTTAATAATTCATTAATTTTTTCATAGTTTAAGGTAATATTAACTTTTTCGGAAATAGAATTATCATATTTAGATTTTATACCTATATAGCCTGTTGGTATATTTTGAATAATATACATTATAAAAGGTATGACATTGAAGCCTGTTTTATTAAAAAAATCAATAAAATCAAATGGTTCATTACATTCTAAACGTTCTAAGATTTTATGAATTTTTTTAATTCCTTTCTCCGAATTACTATATTTTTCTAAAATTTTTGTTAATGAAATATTATTTATTGATTTTATTTTTATAGTTTTTTTTTTATAATTATATTCTATTTTTTCTATATTTTGTATTACATTATTAAATACTTTATTGAACAAAGAACTTAAAGGAATATTAAGCAAGTTATCTATTTTTATATCAGTATTTTTATTTGTTATAATAATTGTATCATTAGTAATATCTATGAGAATACCATCATCATTATTATTGACGACATTATTGTCTAACATTAAATATGTTGTATTATTATTCGTATGAATTGGAATTTTAAAATTATCAAATTTGAAAAATAAAGATATAACACAATCGCTAAATTTCATATATTTCCCTGTTTTTTCATAATATCTATCTGATAATTTGATATATGAATTCACAAAATTATCAAAATAATTTGTTATTTTTTTATAATGAATGTTATCTATTATTTTTTTAATATTTTCCATATTAAAACAATCATCACATTTTTGTATTTCAGTATGATAATATGTAAATGCATTTATGAGTATTTTGTTTATCATTAAAGATGATATTTTTTTATTATCGTAATCTAAATTTGTCAAATTTTTATATTTACCAAAATATTCACTTATTTTATCAACAAATTCTATATCAGATAAATTTAAGAAATTAAAATATTCATCATCACAACTTTCGAAAGAAGAACAATTATTTTTATTTTGGATATACTTATTTAAAATAATATTAATAATATAACTATCACTTGGATTTATTCCTAAATTTTCTACATTATTAATTTTATTAGTAATTTTGTATAACATTACTATTTCAAACAAAATTTTATATATTAACCAAATTCTAAAATCTGGACTAACTGTTAAACCATAAGGTTCTGTCAATTCTACTATTAATAAAGCATTAACTATTCCTACATAATTTATTAACATATCTAATATGGCTTCTTGAGGTAATATATAACCTGTAGAACTTCTAAAAGAATCAAGATTATATTTATAATAAGGCGAACTTGCTATATCAAAATCAATGATAGTCACTATTTCATCATCTATTATTACATTACCTGGATGTAAATCACGATGAACAAAATTTGGTATTTTTTTTGATGCTGTAACAAATAATTTTTTTAATGATAACAATACATTCACGAGTTTTTTTGAAGACATATTTATTAAATTAATTTTATCTAATTGTTGTCCTTTTACAAAATCAGTTACTAAAAAATAACATTTATTGTACAAACCAAAATTAATAACATTATTAGGACATAAAGAATTTACAAAAGGTTCCCAAAATTTTGATTCTCTATTAAAATATGTATAACCGTAATTAATTACATTTGGAAAACCTTGCGTGTCAGAAAAATTACAACTTATGAATATTTCTCTTAAATCACGATCTACTAAATTTTTAGGATTTTTTAATCTTAAAGCATATAATTTCAAAACACATGTTTTATTATCATTTTTAACTAAAAATACATATGCACCACTTTTACCACCACCTAATGCTTTTATAAAAGTATATTTTTTATCTATATCCACATATTTGTCATATTCTTGCATCGTTTGCATATTTAATACACAATTATCATAAGACTCATTTTTATTATTAGAATCACGATAAAAATTTATTACGTTAGATAAATTATGCATATTTAATTCGTCGCTATATCTAGATGCATAAATACTGTTATGTTTGATGGTATTATAATATTTCAATAAACGAACAATATTAATTATTGTATCCATATTATATAATAAAAAAAAGATATTATATTTAATTATTTACAATTAATAATTAAACTTTTACAAACCATCTTAATCAGATTTATTTTCTTGAATAATTATTATAAATAAAGTAGCAAATTATTTGAATAATAATGATTTTGTTCGAGATACTATTTTTAATATTAAATGATATCTAATAATAAAATGACAGATCTTGAAGATTTAAAATGTCTATTTTTTTTCGATATATAAATAATTGTAATATTTAAAAGATTAGAAAATTACAGTATTAAAATATTATTTAGAAAATGATACTAATAAAAAATTGTGATATTTTTAAGTTTGAAAACTAATGTCTCAAGTTAAATATACAAAAATCAGAAGAAAATGAACAAATAACTATGGAATAATTAAAAAAATTAATTAAAAAGAAATATAAAAAAGGTCATAAAAAATAATAATATTACAAGAAAAGGTACAATTAAATAATTATTATCATCCATATTTTTGTCGAAAACATATTAACTTATTTTAATATAAAAACTCGTTAAAATAAAACAAAAACTATTGAAAAAATATATTAATTAAAATTATTATCATCATCAATTATTGTTAAACTCGAAAAATTATTAAAATCGTGATAATTAACAACATTTGGATATATAATTTTTGGTAGCTGTCTACATAAAGGACATACAGAATAATCAGTTTTATTTATATTAGCTGTTTCATAATTTATCATACATAAAATGTGAAATGGATGTTTACCGCAATAAGAGAAATATTTATTTAGCGAAGAATTTGTTTGACATAATTTATCCAAACAAATAACACATTTATCGTCCTTATCAAATTCGGATTCATATTTTGGCATTTTAAAATTTATCAAGTCTGCTAATTGTAAGTATAATAATTGTAAATATTCCTTTCGTTTATAATTAATTTTGTTAATATTTTGCAAGTCCATATAAGTTTTAGAACCATTATTATAATAATTCAATAATTCAGTAGCTTTTATATTATGATCATATTTGCCTATACTATATGCATTAATTTTGAAAGCCCCAAATACCCTGTTAATATTGACAGGAAGGACAATTAAGCTATAATTATAAAAATTTTTTTCGAAAGTTATTTCATTGTATATTTTAACATTAACAGTTGATTTATTTTCTAATATTTCAACTCTGATACGATTTGTTAAGGTAAAAATAAAATCATCAATATTTTCTTCTGAATTTTTAGAAACTATATAAATTTTTAAATTATTATTATTATCAAAAATACTATAGTCAACATAAACATCATATGGATGTGATATATCACAAATATTATATAAATCTGTATATCTATTCTTATGACATATTGATGATACCAAGTCATGATTTATTCCATGAGAATATAATAAATTATTACTAAAAAAATAACTGTTCATTCGAAATCCGCAATTCAAAAATAATTTTAAAATATATTTTTCATTGATATTATTAACAATCGTTATTTTATAATAATAATTATTTTGGTTATTAAATTGTACATGTTTTGATACTTTTTTGTATTCAAAGTTTTTTATCGTAAAATTATTATCAAATAACAATATTTTGTTCCTATGCATTATATTTTCTTTGATATTTTGGAGTAAACATGTTTTTTTAATATTTGGCATATTTAAAAACTGACTTTCATCAGTAATAAAATTAATAGAATTATTACAAATGAGAAAGATCTTTCTAATTTTTGTTTCGTTTTTTTTTAGTAAATATTCTAGTGGTTTTAAACAATATTTATTATAGAAATAAACATTAAAAATTGTTGCTAATAAAATTATATTATACTTAGTTGCTTCTGTAATCATTATTTGATGTATTTTAGGATATTATTAATATAATTACTTGAAGCAACAATTTCAAAATATAATATTCAATTTTTTTTAATATAAATTATTTTGCATAAAAAATTGAATATTAATTCTTTAAATGGATTCTGTATGTATATCTAATAAAATATAACATGGAGTATCAAGACCTTTTAATCTTATTAAGTAGTTGCACAATATCTTATAGATTTATTAAAAAAAATAATGATCTAGATGAAGATTTGGCAGCTAAAGAAAAAAAAACTTTACGAAAAAAAATACTCGATATAGATCTTGAACCTCATATTAAGGAAAAAATATGTCCGGGAGATATTTACATTGATGTTTTAAAACAAGACATGCAAAATTTTTATTTTGATTTCGCGAGTTATAAAGAAGATTATATTTTGGATTTGAATATTTCTTCGAGTAATGGAATAATTGTTGTTGAAAATATTGAGATATACAATTATTTAAAAATAACAATAATGTATATGTCGAAAAAATACGTAATAATTTTAATGTCTTGTCAATATTTACATATTAAACCTAATTATTATTTACATGAAAATGATTCATCAATTTTTCTCGAATGTGAAAATATGAATTTATTTAATTCATTAAGTTTAAAACATTATTTTGCAGAAATAATGGTGAAAAATTACTTTCAATTGTTTGGCGGATATATAAGAGATTGTATTTCTAATCGTGAACCGCGAGATATTGATTGTAATATATATACAAGTCCACATTTTTTAAATAACAATATGATCGAACAAAGTGTTTTAAATGATAAATTGAATAATATTTTTCAATCATATAAAAATTTAAATATGTTTGATATTAAAATTTTAAACAAAAGTAAAGATAAACGAATAATAGAAATTAATAGACATTCGCAAATAATTAATATTGATATAAATTTAATTTGCGCGAATCATGTAAATCCATTAAATTTGGATTTTGATGTAAATTCTCTTTACTGTTATTATGATCAAGAACGGATTTACATTAAAACATTTATGGCAGGAGGTTCTGTTAATCAAATAATTAAAAATATTTTTGCAAAAAAAGCACACATAGTGTTCTCACCAGTTAATAAAACATATGAAAAATGTATTATATTTTTATCGAGATTCATAAAAATGTTAGAAAAAGGATATACGATTTATTATGGAAATCGAGAAATAGATTTTATCGAATATGCCAAAGATTTATTTAACATTGACATTATAAAAGAAAATGGAGAATATATTATGAAATGCTGTGACTTGAATATTTATTATCATTTTAATACTGCATACACAACTTTAAATGGATATTGTTATTGTCAAAATTGCCAAGACAAAATGAAAAAAATTTTTAGTTATTAATTTATTTACTTTTATTATTAATTTTTTATTATAAAACGTAAATATATTTTAATATTATTTTTTATAATAATTATGAATAATTTACAAGTCAATTTTTATAAATCTTTTGATAACTATAAAAAATCCAAAGTTTTATTATGAAACATTCTATCTATATATTTAAATGATAATTGTGAAAATGATTCAGGCAATTGTTTTAGTTTATTTTCAGATATACTTGATTCTTGATAATTATCTGAAAATAATGATGTTAAATAATTATGTCCATAAATTATTTAAATACTGACCAAAGAATATATGTATTATATAAATATTATGTTGGTATCTATTATTTTTAATTATGCAATATTAATATAATATAATGTTAATATATATTTTAGAATATTAAACAAATAAAAATGAATTATTTGTTTTATAAATAACCTTAATACAAAATAATAATTTAAAACTTTTGTTGTAAATAAAGATATGATAAATAAAGAATTTTATATCAATTTAATATTAGGAACAGGTATTATAAGTTTTGCACTATTTGTAATATTGTATTCTATATGTTATATAATATCGCTAGTATATATATTTATTACGGCATTTAATATAAATGCATGTAACGCTGGTGTATTCATATTTTTAATATCTACAATTATCGTATTAATAATTTTGTTATGTAATTGTAATACTAATAACAGAAAATTCAATTGTATTTATATTAAAATACTAGCCAATATAGCTACACTTGTAATATTTATCATAGCTATAATATATAAAAATTTAGAAATAGAATGTGAAAATGCGGATAAAATATATAATTCTTTAATATTAATTATTATTTTAATTAGTATATATTATGTTAATGTAATAATATTATTCATGTTCTTATGTTGCATTTTATTATTAAGAAATAATATATTCATTGAACCTGTATTCGCAAATATAATAATTAACGTGGTTAAAAATAACTTTACGAATAATTATGATAATTATGAAATTATATAATATATTTTCTTGAATATTATATATGGAATTATTAACACAATTTATAAAAAATAAATACACTTTAAGTAAAAAAATATACAATATTATATTAAATGAAGAACCCGAAAATATATATTTATTTTATTTTGACGTATTAAATGTGTATGGTTTATTTCCTACAATAATTGACTATAAATTACCACAAAATGAATTAAACGAAATACAATCTTTAGAATCAATTAATAATTCTTTAGATGAAAAATTTGTAAAAATAAATAAAAAATACAAAAAAAAATTTAAAGATACAGTAAAAAAAATGACTAATTATGAAGAAAACGAAAAAGATTTTATTTATACTAGAAAATTTTTTTCTTATGAAATAATCGACCATATAGTCGAAAAATACAATGGTGAATATGTAACAGTTGCATGGTTAAAATGTTATGAAATTATAGAATGGTATAATTTAATTAAAGATCAAGATACAGTAAATTATTTTGGCATATGCGAACAACCTGGAGCTTTTGTTTATGCAATAAATCATTATATTAAAACTAAAACACAAGTTAAAAATTATAATTTTATTTTACAATCTTTAAAAACAAACATTACAAGTAGAAAAACTGGCTTTAAAGCTGAAGAAACATTGAGTAAAGAATATTATAAAAATTATGATTATGGAAAATCTAATGGTGATGTAACGAATTTAGAAAATATTAAATATTATAGACAAAAATATTATGATACTAATTTTAATTTAATTTCTGCTGATTGTGGTATTGATAGTTCAGATGATTTTACGTTACAAGAAAAAAAAATATTTAAAATTTTCTATGGCCAAATTTTATTAGCAATATCCTTAGCAAGTAAAGGAACCAATTATTTTGCTAAATTATTTACCATATATGAACTATCAACTGCAAGTTTAATTAATTTATTGACTAAATTATTCGAAGACGTATTTTTATGTCGCGTCTTAACTACTAAATCTACATCTGGAGAAATATATTGCATTTGTAAAAATTTCAAGTATTCTAAAGAATTTATGGATAAACATTTATTAAAATTATATTCATTATATGAACAAGATTTGGTGCCTAATTTTGATTCAGATGATATATTTAAAGAAATAAATATATGGAATGAAACATTATTATATAGAAGAATTATTTCATATCGAGCTTCTTATTTTAGATATATTAATAGAAATTATACTACAGAAAATAAATTAGTTATAGATTATATTAAAGATATAGTAGAACATTATAAAAATTATTATATTAATCATTATAAATTATTAATTTTACCTAATGATAAAAAATTGGTATCTAAAAAATTTATCAATAAATGGATAAAAAATAATTAAATATAAGAATAATTAATGATAATTAACGACAACGACTTAGGTAATGTTAAATGAATTCAATTCTCTAGATACGAATTAATTTAACATCAAATGATTATCTTGTTTCTGACAACATAATTGATAATAAATATTAAACAAGATTTATTAAATGGATAAAAAAATGAAAAAAAAATTTAAATATAATTATTTATATATACTAATATATTATCATGTCATCATTTATGAATATTTTTAAAGAAAAAGATTGTTATTTGTGTTATATGCAACACGATAAAAATATAATATCTTGTTATGGTCCATTTAATAATTTTATGGTTGTAGATAAATTTGCTGATTTTATACCTTCTTCATATAATCAATCATCTATGTTATTAAGTTGTCCTAAATTAATGCCAATGTTTCTACAATATAAATATTTGCGATTTAAATATATAAATAAATTTAATCTTAAATTAGTTAAATAATAATATATTTGCATTATTTTTTTATTTTATAAAATATTATCAAACATTATTATTACAAAATAATAAGCCATTAAAAATTGAAATAATATTATTAATACTAATCGTATTAATTATGAAACTAATAAAATGGATATAATATTAGAAGAATTCAAGTGTCCTATAACTCGTTTATTATTTTTAGAACCTGTTTTGGCAGATGATAATATAATATACGAAAAAGAAGCTATTACAAAATGGTTAGCTACAAACAATAAATCACCTATGACTAGACAAAATATTAGTAAAAAATTAATTGAGGTAAAAAATATAAAAAATGTAATAAATAATTTAATTAAACAAGATCCTTCATTAATTAATGAACAATATATTATAATAAATGATCATATGAAAAACGAAAATGAATTTATGCAAAGTATTCAAGAAAATATAAATAATATAACAAAATATAATAATTTTGATATAAATAAAATTATTGAAAAATGTTTGGATTATTTAAAAGATATTGAACATGTTACATATATTTTTACTAATTTATCAAAAAATGTAAAAATAAATGAAAATAATTTAAAAAAATTAGCTGAATTTACAAATACATTTAGTAACAAAAATATAATATTTGATACTAAATTATTATTACAAAATGATCATATTGTTAATATAAATGAAATTAATAAATTTATTATTGACAAAGATTTTGATAAATTATTTGATTATAAAAATTATTTTTTAAATGAACTAAATGTTATCGATATTTTAAATTCATTAATAAATGCTTCTGATAAACATATTTTATATATTCTAGATAACGCGATAAATAAAAATGCAAATGATGAATTTATTATAAATTTTAAACAATTATGTTTAAATAATAATATAAATTTATACTCAACAATATTAACAAAACATGCATCAGAAAAAGACATCGAATATATTTTAAGTAATTATAAATTATTCACTTTGCAAAATTTTAAACAAATTGTTGATAAAAATATAAATTTATTTGAAATGTATCATGATAAAATTTACAATAATATTTTAGATTTTGAGCATGATTATGCTAATTTATTGTTTGACAAATTAAAATATGCTTCAGTAATTAATATAAACAGAATAGCTTTTAAAATATATATCCCTTTTTCTAAATATTTATTTTCATCTGATAAAATATTATTATACTTTATTAATGGATGCCAAGCTACATTTGGTTCGATAAAGACGATGTTAGAAAATACACTTGATGAAACTAAAATAAATACTATTATTAATTATGCGATAAATAATAATATAAATTTATGCATCGATAATCTGTGCTTGCAAAATTACATTATATGTAAAATATTTACAACTGGTTATTATCCAAATATTCCTATTTCATGGTCATCTGTATATTTAAATTTTTGTTATCAAAATGATAATATTAGATATGTTGTGAAGAATTATGAAAATAAATATTTTGAATTATTTAAGAATAATATGGATGAATTTTTAAATATATTAATTGTATCAAAGATTCCAAATAATGAAAAATACAAAATAATTAAAAATATGACTTGTATACAAAGTGATGTCATTATAAAATTATTAAATGGAATTAAAAATGATGATAATTTATTTAAATTATATATTAAAGATATCGAGTTATCAGATATCAGTACATTTGATAAAGTAGAAATAATTATAAAATTAGTTGAAAATAATTTAATACCTTATGGTAATATGTATTTATTGGATCCATATATAACATATGCAAATGATAAACAAATATCAATTCTATTTGAATTATATAGAAATAGAATGCCATTATTAATTAATACTTATATTAATCGTTTTTCAATTTGACGATAATTTAACAAATTTTTTTATCAGATCTCATAATATTTTTCATAATATCATTTTTGTTATAAAAATAAAACCAATTATAAATATTAAATTTTAAGCATGTTTAATTTTTACTTCAAAATTTTCTCTTTTTTAAGTAAAAAAACCTAAAGGACAATATATGCTACCTTGGCCACGTCTATCGTAATGAAAAAAATTATTCTCCATACCTAAAGTTTCATTACCATCAATATATATTTCATTGTCTTCATTCAAAGGTTTCATAAAATTTTGAAAATTATCATTATATTCATAAAAATTATATATCCAAGAGTGATATTCCAAACTGTATTGCTTTTTTTCAAATACCAATAATATTTTTCTTTTTCTATAGTTTCACAAATAAAAACGTGTTTAATACCTAAAGTAATATAATGATCTACTTTAAAACCATTTACTAGGCTTATTAATTCAGGATAATAATAATTAGTATATCCTATAATTTTAATTTTCCCAACGTGTTGATTCTTTATTTTTTGTGTTAATTTTGTGTCCAATAAATTACCTATCATAGATACTGTTAATTTTCATGGTTATTTATAATAGGAACCAAATTTTTAACCTTCATACTATTTTCATAGTTTAATCTTGGATCTATTTGAAATATATCGAAAAATGTATTCATATTTTGTTCTTTATTAATTTCTTGAGAAATATTTCTAATACTATTTTATTTATAAAATATTAATAAATTTAATAATAATTATTTCAATTTTATTTACTTGTTAATTAATTAAAAAAAAAATGAAAAAAAAATTCCCAAAAGGATCCATTAGCAAATACTAATATAATAATAAAATAATAAAAATAACTATGACTTTTATTCGCTTTATCACTACAGGTTATAGTCGTCGACCTGATGGAACTGAAACAGTATTACATAGGGATAATCACACAGGTCACAATCCATCTGAAAGAGACATTGAATTTATAATTCAATGCTACAAGGAACAAGTTGCTGCTATGAATTCGAAAAAGTTTCACATTGACAGAGGCTATCAGTTAGAATTCGTAACAAGTATTACAATCATTGCTGGTCATGAATATTTACAGTAATTTTTTTTAATTTCTTTTTCTATTAATAAAAAATTATTGTTTCATTAATAATTTATTAGTGTAATGAATATTTATTATCGATATTCCTTATCATTTTTGTTGAACAACATATTTTACGAATTTTTTATGAATTATTTCCATGTGTTTATAATTTTTGTCTTTCTTTCAAAGTATTTATATATAATTTTTTTAAACGAAATTTAGGTAATGACATTTTTATTATATTATTATAAACTTGTTATAGAACATTAATTCTATTTTTATAATACGTTTAAAAAATTAATATAAATCAATAAATATTTTTAAAATAACAGGACGTTATTAATTATAAAAATATTAATAATATATAAAAAAATGTAATGTATCAAATATTTAGTTTATACATTTACACTAATACATTTATAATGCAAACATCGATTATATTGATAAATTTGAATTTGACAATATATCCAAATTATGCCTTCTATATGTATATATTTATCGTCTTTATAAAATTTAATTTTACAATTACGATTTTTATTACTATTATTACGATAATATTTTGGTAATTGTAATGCATATTTATTTTTTAATGGTATTTTTGTTGAACTAAAATTTATAAAATAATAATCATCATTGAAATAATCATCACTTAAATATTGATTATCATAATTATTATACATAAATTTTGCGTCAAAATTACTTATTTTTAAATTCTTGTCATTATTATCATTATTATCATTATTTTGATTATTATGATCAAATTTTAAATAATCAAAATCTTGTTCAATTTTAAAAAATATAAAACATATATTACCTTTTGGTAATGTGAAATCTCCATTTATTTCGTAACTATATAATGCATAATCTAAATGGTTGTAACTTTTAAAAAATATACAATCATTAGCTGGGTTTTTTTCGATATATTTAATACTATGTTCATAAGATTTGGTCGCTATTTTAGATGTATTCTCATTATATAAGGTAAATTTTAATGCAGATTTAAAATTTTCTTTTTTTTCAAATTTGCAAGCCAATGTTATATTAAGATCATATTCATTGCTGTAATAAATGTTATATTTACCATAACAAATTATAAGATTAATGAATACTAATTTTTGTAAATCTATTAAAATATAATCGTCATATGTTGGTATTTTACATATTTTAGATATTATTCCCAAATTAAATGTAATATCTGGATTATTATATATTTTTTCACATTTATATGTTATTGTAAATAATTCTAATTTATTTAAAAAAAATTTAGGTAATAATAAAGATATATTTCGTATTATACAACATTTAGAAAAATTAAATGACCATTCTACAGTATCAAAATTAATTGTTTCTATAATAGGCATATGGTTATTATTAGAATAATAACTATTATAATTATCATTGACTATACTAAAATATCTATCATTTTTCATATCATTTTTCATATCATTAACAAAACCATAAAATTCTAGTTCATCAATATATTTTTCAGGATAATCATAATTTATATTTCTTAATAAATTTAAAACATGACGAAATATTTTTGGACAACGATCTATGAAATAAGGTTTTTCACGTGTACTATTAAAATCAGGAAATTCAATTAATTTTCTAAAATATGGACATAATACTAATGTAGATTTAGTAGTTTCAAATATAGTTCCTCCTACGTTTAGATATATATGATCATCCATTAGTTAGACTTCTAGGTTAATATATTATTAAAGTATTAAATGAATATCAAGTTTATATTTTCAATTTTATTTGTTTGTTTGTTTATATTTTCAATTTTATTTGTTTGTTTGTTTATATTTATTAATGTCCATATTATTAATTATTATTTTTAATATAATCATTATATATATGGATAAAGACATAATTGATAAAATTTATTCCGATTTTAAAATCCACCATAAAAATATAATATTATCAAAAGATATAATTTGGTATAATGATGCATATTTAGCCATATTAATTAGTAAAAATATAACTATAAAACTAAATGAAAAAACAGATCATAATATCAATTATAAAAAAAATACTGAATGTATGGATACCCAATTATGTAAATTAAGTTTTTATGATTTCGAAAAAATTAAGATAATCGATAATTATACTGAAACTTTAATGTATAGACAAAAATTTTTAACTTCATTAAGTAAATCAATTAGAAAATTATCAATATACAATTATGATAATTCTTTAATAAATACATTTTTGTATTTTAAAAAAAAATTTAATTTACCAAAAGATTTAAATATAATATTTGTAACAAATACAACCTCACGTTTTAACTTACCAATTATAAATAATCTAAAAAATAACTTTGTGAATTATAAATATCATTATATTTTGAACGACGATTACATAAATATAATTGAAAATAATTCTTGTTTTATAAATGATTTTAATGTTGTATCTTATAATAATTATGATGAACGATTGAAATTTATAGTAAATATTTATAATACATTGATAAAATTAGATTTAAATGATAATATTTATATTATCAAATTATTTATAATTATTAAAACTGAAATTATTATACAAATTATTGAATTGTTAAATTTATATTTTGAAACTGTTCATTTAGTATCCTTAAAATATGATTTAGGTAATATTACGTTCTTTTTATTGGTTCATAAAAAAATAAAAAAATATGATTCAAAACATCATTTAGATATTATAAAAGTATTAAGTTCGTCAAGTATTTTAGATATAGAAATAAAATCTATATATAAAGAATTCTTAAATTCAATGTTTTCTAGATTTAATAATATGTGTCGCTTATTATTAACATTAAAAAATATTAAAGAATCAAATAAAAATGACTATAAACAAATTAAAAGGCAAATAACAATTTATAAAGATTATTATAATTTAAAAACAAAATTAATATCGTAAAATTAATATCGTAAAATTAATATTAATATCGTTAAATTAATATCGTTAAATTAATATCGTTAAATTACTGCTCTTTTAATTAAAACGTCTTTTACGAAAACCTCTTTATTATGTTCGTAAAAATATTTATTGTTAATTCCACTCCTTTCATATTTAAAAGGACACATATGCAAATTGAAACTCCCCGTGCGACATGTCCAAAGTACTTTTTCACTTATTATATCAATAGTCATTAATTGTATTGGTTTGTAATCTCTATAAATTTTATTGGCTTTATAAATTTCAAAACGATACTTAATTTCATCAATTTTTGAATATATAACAAAAATTATATAATTACCTATTTCCTCACGAATATTATCATCACCATCTACTAAACAAATATAACAATGTCTTATATTTGGTCTCAAAATATTAATTGCTTTGTTATTATATAAATATATTTTTTTTCCTTGTAAATATTTTCTCTCAAAATATCCTTCAACTTTTAATTTTGCATCACTATGTGTTATTTTACGTTTATTTATCTTATCTCCTAAATAATCGTCATTTTTTTTAATTTCTTCTAATTTTGTTAATATATTGGAATCTTGAAATTCCAAATAATATTTCTTATTATTATACATAAAATATTCCACTTCTTCTGTCTCAATTAATTTGTTTTCTGGTTCCATATTTAAGACGTTTATTTGATAAAGTTTATTTGATAAGGTTATTTGATAAAGTATGTTTATTTAAAAATTATACATTCATTTTTTTTTCATTATAAAAATATTATTCACTATTATTATAACAATTATTAATTAAAAATCTATTAAAAGTTTTTAATTAACAATAATAAATTAAATAAATATACATCAATAATTTAATGTTTTAATGTTATTAACCAAATTAATAAATATTTTTTCGTTTATTAAATAAAAATCATTTATAAATTCATCACCATATTTTATTTTTTTATTTAATATATTAATAATCATTTCTTTATAATCTAAGTTATTATTTTTAATATAATCTATATCTTCTTTCATAATGTAAAAACGATAATGTCTTTCAAAAATCCAAAATGTATTTAACCAATCATAATTATAATTAATAAAATATAAATCTTTATTTATTAATTGTGATTCATTAAATTTTTTGATATAATAATCTATCTCCATATTATTTAAAAATTCTCTATCTAAAACATGTATATGTAATGTTTCAAAGGCTAAGCCATTGGGATAATGAAAATAAGTATATAAATATTGTGTATGTTTTTTTTTAAATATATTTATAAATTTATCTAATAAATATTTTGTATTAGTAAAAGTATTATTAATTATCAATTTTGATACATTAAATACATAATTATTTAAATCAGTTTTAAATAAATTTAGATATATATCTTTCGAAACACATAAATTACGACTAGAATCTGTTTTTTCTAAATTATTTGATAAACTTTCTAATATATAATTTAATTCTGAGGTATTAATATTTTTAATATGCATATAATAAATTAAAAATTTAAAATTCTTCTTATTTTTTAAACGTTCATAAGATGGAATACCTATAAAAGGATAACCTAATAAATAAAAGTATTCATTTATATTATCTAATAATAAATTTAAATAATTATCATCATGATTTATTATGGTTTTTTGTTTCAAATTATCAATAAAATTGTTTAATTTTATAATTAATGTTTCTATTTCATTTTTATAATGTAGTAAATAAATTAAAATTATATTACAAAGTATTAAAGATAAGGGTATAATAAAATTATTTTCTATATATTGATTTTGTATATTTCTCAATTTTTCATTAGTTTTTAAAGTTAATAATATTGGCATATCAAATATATGTTTATTTATTTTTTCAAAATTATTATAATTACACGATTTTAATGATGAGACATCGTTATTTAATGTAATGAAACATGGATTAGGTATTATTTCAATGTTATATTTTAAATTATGTTTTAAACAATATATGAAATTTGTTTCACTAGAATTATTTTTTAATTGTTCTTTAACAATTAAATCTTTTTGAAAAAAATCAATTATTTCATTTGATTTAAATTTTTTATACAAATATTCTCCTGTATTTGGTATTATATTCATCATGTATAATTTATTATTAATTTTAATATGTAAAGACAATGAACATAATTTATTTTTATTCGAAAATTTATATTCATATATTTTAATAATTTCAAAATTAACCAATTTATTATTTTTTATTATTGCATTGTTTATATTATTTTTTGTATCATACTTTTTCAACCATCTTTTGGTTAAATCATAATCAAATGTTTCTTCTGTTGTTTTATATGATGATTTATAACAATCAAAATTATTATCATTATTAACATGATTATTAATATTTTCTATTGTTAAATTATATTCTTCTATGAAATTTTCTTTAAAAGATGAAAAATATATATTATCAAAATCTATTTTATGTTTCAAATATTTTAAATATAATTTATAATCTACTAAACCATGATATTCAGTTAATCTTATAAATTGTTTTACATGAGGATTTTTATATATACAATTTATATGTATCCAACAATTATGGGGATAAAAATTTTGAATATACATATACACATTATTATCAATATTAAATTTTGTTTTATAAAAATTTATAACTTTTTTTTTAATATTCTTGTATTTATCAAATAAATTATAGTTTCGTTTATCATATATTGTTACATATGGTTGATTTAATAATTTATTTATTAATGTTTCTAAATCATTTGCAAAATATAAATTTTTTAATTCTTGATAATTATCTGGTTTAACAATAACTTGAAATGTAATATTATTGACATAAGATAAAATTTCTTCATTTGTATTTTTTGTATTATAATGGTTTATTAATTTTTTTAAAATATATTTATTAATATAAAATAATGTTAGTAAAGGAAATATAATAATTTCATCATCTTCATAATATAAAAAATTATAATATTTTTTTTCATAATAATTTTCGTCGAACATTAACGATAAATAAAAATTATCATATAAATCATAAATTAGTGTTTTATCAATAATTCTTTTAATAATATCATAATTTAATTTACAAAAATAAGATTTTGTATTTGGTAATTGTTTCATATTATTTTGTAAATAACGATTTTTTTGATAAGTTATTAACGTAATGAAATTAGAACCTTTACATATATAATTATCATTTTCTTGTTTTAAAAAATATAATGAATTTATAAAATGTTTCAAATAATTCCTATTTTTTATAAACATTTCTAACATATAAAAAGTTAAATTTTCAGTCTCATAATTATATTTGCATGATGTATATTTTATTATCTTTTTAATATCAAAATCCATTATATTATATATTTTATATTTTATAAAAAATAAAATAAAATAAAATAGTTATAAAATACATCATTATAAAATATATTATTTATAAACAAGAATATCATAATTTATACAACAAGAATATCATAATTTACTAAAATATGATAAATTATATTAAAAAAAATTTATAAATATAATTATGATTAAAATAATTACAAATATTAATAAATTAAAAAAATTCTGTATTTGGCAAATAATTATCACAAAAACTAGGCGCAAATAAAATTTTAGATGCTTTTATAATCTCAATATTATTTAACTTCCTAGGTAAATTTATTTTATAACTTTCTTTTTTAATATAATCATAATCAATAAAGTCCATATTTAATATTGTTTTTATTAAATTATCAATATTCGAAAAACTTGAATATTTTTTATATAAATTTAAAATTAGCGACGTATTTATAATTTGTTGTGATTCATAATTATTTATTTTATTATCAATAATATCTATTTTATAATCAAAATTATTTTTAATTGGATTATTTTTAAATATATTTAGATTTTTCATCATATAATCATTATTTTTTAAATTATCAGCTTTTAAATTATCATTGTTTTTTTTCATATCAATGTATATATTTTTTTTAACTGGATTATATCTACCTCCTTTTATATATTTTTGTTCAGGTCTTCTCACACTAATTTTTATTATCAACATATTAATTTTTGGCGTTTTTATCGTATATTCAACACTTGCATTATTATTTAAAACATTAACATCATTTTTCATAAATTTCCCAGAAATATTGATCATATCACTTTCTTGTTTCTTAGGAACATTTAACACAACATTTTCTTGTTTCTTAGGAACATTTAACACAACATTTTCTTGTTTCTTAGGAACCTTTAACACAACATTTTCTTGTTTCTCGGGAATATTAAATACATCAATATCTTGTTTCTTAGGAACATTAAATATATCAATATCTTGTTTCTTAGGAACATTTAACACAACATTTTCTTGTTTCTTAGGAATATTAAATATATCAATATCTTGTTTTTCAGGAACATTTAACATTGCACTCTCTCTCGTAGATTCATTAATTACATTATTTATTGGCGTTATAAATAATTCTGATGTATTTAAAACGGCTATATGTTTTAATGCTTCTTCTGTATCATTATAACTATAATGTACTATAGTTGGTTTAATTTTAACATGTTCATCTTTGATATCTTCATTTTTATCTTTATCTTCAATAATTTTCGTATAAGAATCTTCTTTTACAACTTGTTGTAATATTTCTTCATGGCATTTTTCAATAGTATCAATATATTTATATTCTCGTATTTCAGATAATTTAATATTTTGTGAATTTGACCAAATATATGTAATAAAATCATTAATATTATTCATTTCATAATTTTTATTATGTTCATAATATTTGAAATCTATTATTTCTTGTATTTTTATTTTTTTTATTTTATTTAAATTTATAATATGTTCCAAATATGTAATAAATTCATTATAAATTATTTTTAATTTAGTTTCGTATAATAATTCAGGTTGTTCATATTTTTTAATTAATGATGCGTATAAAATATTAAAAAAAGTAAATGCATCAATTATAAATGAATATAAATTAGGTATTTCTCTTAATATCTTTTTAGATATTTTAATAATATATTCTTGTAATGAATCTCTGACATCATTATTTATTAATGAATTAATACTTGCTATTTTTTCTTTAAAATTGACATCGATATATTTAATAGAATTTATATTTCCATGTTTTTTATCAATATGTTCACAACTTAATAATTTTTCAATAAATTTGTATCTTCGAAGACGTTTATCAATTTTTTTTGTTATATTAAAATTAATACTATTCAATAAAGTAGCATTCATATCATAAAATTCGTTTAATAAATTATTATATTTCATTAAATTATTATTTATTAAATTTTCACGATGATACCAAATAAAATTACATTCAGTTTCGTTTTTAATAATACTTATATCAAATATTTCGCACAAACATGGTAAATATTTATTGGTAATAAAAGGCAATCCTAATCTTAATAAAACAAAGTCACTATAATGAATTACTTCTGATATTCGTTTATTCACTACTAATTTTAATGGCAATAATTCAGAATTTACATATTCTCTATCTTTTTCTAATATTGTTAATAATTCAAAATTAGGATAAATATAATTAATATCTAATAAATTATCTATTATAATTAAATTATCATAACTGTCATTATTATATTGTTTCGTTAATTCCATATTACATCTACTTATATAATTTTCAAAGTATCTTTTGGAAAATATATCATTTATAAACATATTTCCAATCATTTGTAATGCTTTTAGACATATATCAGACATATAATCAATTAAATTTTGATATAAATTTAAATTATAAATTTTATCTTGTTCCAATATAAATGGATTTATGCATAAATTAAAATCAATATCACTATGACCTAATGATGAATTTTTTAATGTTTCTTCGAGTTTACATAAATTTATAGTTTTTGATCCAATGTCAATAATATTAAAATAAATAGCCGTACTACCTTTTATATAACATATAATAAAATTATCAAGTTTCAAGTCATTTGTATTTTCTTTTATAATTAATTTATTTAAAACAGATTTCGTTAAATCTGTTTTTTGAAATAGATTAATTATATATTTAAAAACTTTTTTATTTTCAATTATTAAAAACAAATTATTTATAAATTTTATTAACATATCATTATCGAAAAAATTACTATGAAAAATTTTTGTAATTAAACTATTTAATGTTGCTTTCTCTTCTAATCGTTTGGCTTCATAATTATCATCTACTATATGATCATTTAGCATATTATTATAATCAATTACTGATTCATATATTTCTGGCGTTATTACTTTATTTGAAGTTTTAGGTGACATATTTTTTATGTAATTGTATATATGTTCTAATCTTTCGTTATTACCACCTTTTTGATTATATTCATTATTTTTATTGTATATATTATATGTTTTAATTGGATAATTCAAGTTATTTATTACATAATCAGTTGTATTATTATTAATTAATTCTATAAAATTATAAAGTTGAGATAAATTTTCAACTTCATACCTATAATGAGGCATCATACGCATATTTCTATGTAAATCTTTATATAACATAACATTTTTGTTATATAAAAAATCATCTTCAGTATAAAAGTTTAATTTTATATTTGTATTATTTATAGAAAATATATTATTTAATTTATCTAGTAAATTATCCATTATTTCTTTTTTAATATCAAATAAATTATCTGCTGGATTATCTATTTTTTCTATTACATGAAATCCTAAATAAGATAAATATCTAGGAGCATCACATAACATTATTTCTTTACATACATAATTATTATTATTAAATTGACTACACACATTATTTGAATTATTATCATATAATCCGGCCGTAGCATCAGCTAAATCATAATCTGCGTATCCATCTATTTTAAATAATAAACCTTTTAACGATAATATATAATTTAGTATATTAAGATACACAGCTTCACCCATGGAATTTAAAAATTTATTTCTTAATCTTAAATATATTGAATTATTGTTAATGTTATAATCTAAATCCAAATATTTATATCCTGTTGTATTCAATTCATCACGAGTATATTCATTTGGTAAATCTAACCAACGTTTAAAAAATATCATATCACCAAAACTATAATTTGGATTATTTAATATATTTTGCGATAATTTCATAAAATCAAGCAAATACAAATCTTTATTCGTTATAAATACTGTCATACTATCCATTAATCTTATATCAACCATTATATTTGCATCCATTGTGGTATTACACCATAAATAGTGTTTTCCAATAAATATTCCTTCGTTATCATTCTGAAAAAAATTATCATTATATTCTTTCACTTTTTCTTGGCCCTCACTTTCATCTGGATATAATGCTAATACTGAACCTATCGCTTTTCTTCTTGATTCATAATTTAAAATTTTTTTTATTGCCGTCATATTTATATTATTCGTTGTTATATTAGGAAATAATGGCGGTAATGTTTTTTTAGGATCATATTGATTAATATATGTTTTACAAGTACAACCATGAAAAATAATACTACCTTTTGGCAAGTATGTTATGTTACTTTCTATTTCTTCATTTGATAAATTCATAAAATAATCCATAAAATATTTTTCACTTTCTAAAAAATCTCGATATGATTGATTATTTAAACGTTCATATATAGTAGTAAAAACTTGAGTATCCATTCGTTAATATTATTATATTAGATATAAAAAAATAGTAAATTAAAATGTTCTTTAAAAATAAATTTTAATTATATAAATATATTTACAATTAATAAAAATTGAATATTTTATTTATAAATGCATTGTATAATAAATTAAATTTATTATTAATATGACAGATATATATAATCGTAATTTAGTATATTTACAATTATTAAATAGAAGATTAAAAAAGTTCAAATACATAGAAGAACATAATATAGATATTGAACCTTGGGACTTGATAACTGAAGATACAAGTTATTTAGAATTAGAAGACCAAGATATAATAAAGCATTCAGATAAATACAAGATAGGTGATGGTTTTGATAAAAATGAGACGATTAAACTTAAAGATTTTATAGAATCGAATTTACAATATGACAAATTCATTAATTATAATTGCAAATATAATCTTTTTATAGATCAAAAACTATTTTTAGATCAAGAATTAGTACCTTTACATAAAAATATTAAAATACAATATTTAGGTATTGTCACATATGATAGTATAAATGAATATATTATCGATGATACACCTATTGAAGAAGAATTTGACGAAGATAAACGTATTCGATTATCTGATGTTATAAATTGTACTGGTAATGATTTTAAAGTTGGTTTATCTATTGGTTCTGGTTCTATATATTTTTTTAAAGTTGTTGATGATATTATACCTGAACAATATATATTTCACTATGATCACTTGTTTTACAAAACAAATTATATTACAAAATTAGATTATTATCCAATAGAGAATAATATTTTATATGATTTAGAAGTTACTGATTTACGTAAATCAATATATTATCCTTCAGATGTTTTATTTCATGATATTAAATATTATTACGATTTTGGCGCATCACAAGAAAGTTTACATCGATATTTTTATCTTGGTTATGATTATGGAGATAAATCCTGGTTCATTTGTATGCATGATGAATATTTAGAAAAATCATATATAAAAGTTGTTGATATAAAAGCTGCAAAAAAATAATTTTATTAGTGTACTACACTGTCCATGATCTTGCTTAATTACTTTTTTTTAATTGAATTATTACGTTTTTATTTGATAAAATCGTAAAAAATATAAAATTTTTTGAGCTATATATATATAGTCCCCTTAAATTATGGTCAAAAAAGAAAGAACTAAAAAGCGGAACAAACAAAATAATAAGAAGGATAATAAAAATAAGGAAAAAGAAAAACAAAAAAGAAAGATGCAATATGAA
>Ga0208826_1000371_pt1 | contig 48548 bp, 39 predicted proteins | sample AD_UKC115_MetaG_FD_184451 | JGI IMG/M metagenome (GOLD analysis project Ga0208826, IMG submission 184451) | Active sludge microbial communities of municipal wastewater-treating anaerobic digesters from Hong Kong - AD_UKC115_MetaG (SPAdes)... | ecosystem: Engineered > Bioreactor > Anaerobic >... | reverse complement strand
ACTTGTATCCCAAATGTGGCAGATACCACAGCCTTTGTAAGGGAGTCGAGGCGAGGTAGAGTTTGCTACACCGTTCTCTGAGATCCATGTCGGGAGTCTCTCCTTTTTGCCGGGATTTCCTTTCCCTGACGATTTTCAAGAAACCGCTAGATATTCGATTCTCCCACCTTGGCAGGTGTTTTTCAAGGATCCTGATTGTCTTTGGATGTAGAAAAATTTGAATCCATCATTGGCCTTCCACAACCTCACCCTTTACCGTCTTGAAGAGAAGCCTCTCCCTGGGAAGCTGAATAGTCGTGTCTCCCACACATGGTCCATCTTAGCCCGTTTCAGACATCTCTCTGGGTAATGTGGAGTATAATGGATTCTCTACAGGAGGTGTCCAATGAAAAGGTCTTTCTTCCTCATCCTTCTCTTCCTCTCTTTCTCCCTCTCCGGTCAAGAGGCTTCCAAGTGGTACAAGGGCAACCTCCACACCCATACGAATCTCTCCGACGGGAACGAAACTCCCCGCAGGGTTGTGCGTTGGTACTACGACCATGACTACAACTTCCTCTTCATAACCGACCATAACTCCCTCACAGAGGTGGCTCGGCTCGACGTAGACCCCCGGGACGACTTCCTGGTCCTTCCAGGCGAAGAGATCACGAACAGCCTGGCCAAACAGAGGCTCCACACCATCGCCCTCTTCGCGACGACCCCGGTCATGCCCTCGAAGGGAAAGAGCTCTGTGGAGATTCTCCAGAAGGATATCGACAACGCCCTCGCCACAAGCGCTCTGGTCCAGCTCAACCATCCCCTCTGGCGCTGGAGCCTTACCTCCTCAGAGATCGGACAACTCAAGGGCTTGACGCTCATGGAGATTATCAATTACAACCGGGACAGCAACAACTTCCCGGCGGGAGGAAGCAGGGGAACCGAAGGGCTCTGGGATGACCTGCTCTCCAAGGGATTCCAGATTTACGGAACCGCTTCCGACGACACCCACGACTATCTAGGAGAGTTTCTTCCGAGCCTCTCCTACCCCGGCAAGGGATGGATCATGGTCCGAGCGGAAGAGTTGTCACCCCAGGCCATCAGGAAGAGCCTTGAGAGAGGGGATTTCTACCTTTCCACGGGAGTCACCCTAGAGGATGTCTCCGCCACGCAGAGGCTCTACTCCCTCAAGATTCAAGCTAGAGACGATGAAAAGTACACGACCCTCTTTATCGGGAAGGATGGGAAGGTTCTCAGAGAGGATCTCTCCCTCACGCCCTCTTATGCCCCCGAAGGAGGGGAGACCTACGTCAGGGCCAAGGTGATCTCCTCCAACGGAGAGACCGCCATGACCCAGCCTCTCTTCCTCAAACGCCCCTGAGCGACCCTTAGAAGGAGACGAAGCCGAGGAGCAACGCCAAGAGAAGGAAGAGGTAGGGAAGATAACCGGGGTTCGCCAGAAGCCTCTCCCAGCTCTGAGGCCTCTTTTTTTGGAGAGCGTTGCACCCTTCTACGGAGAGGTAGAGGAAGAGAAGGCCCACTCCTACTCCCGCCAAGACGTCGCTGAGAAAATGCCTCTGAAGGGCGATTCTAGAGTAGGCGACCCCGCAAGCGACGACCAAGACGGTCCCTTTCACCCACCTGGTCAGGCGCTCCTTCCCGGTGGCCATCAAGAGGAAGGGAAGAGCCAGGGCCATGCTGTTTGTGGTATGGCCAGAAGGGAAAGAGGAGGTCGAAGAGAGCTGATGCAGAACGATCCGGTCTGAGAGTTCCACCGCGGGACGGAGGCGGGCGATGATCAGTTTCAAGAGATGGCCCGCCACGGCGGCCGAGAGGAAAGAGACGAGGACGAGAAGGTAAACCGGAAGATCCCGGTAATCCCCTTTTGCTTTTAGGGAGCGGAAGAGGGCAAAGGCGTATATCAAGGCGATGGTGGACATCCCCCAGCTCGAAAGGCTCTCGTTGACCAGAAGGAGGAGAGGCCTCGAATAGACGAAATTGTGAAAGATCGTTACCGCCTGTTCCCAACTCCTCTGGTGCCAAAGGAAGAGAGAGAGCCCCAAGAAGAGAAAGGAGGAGAAGAGGATGCCGAAGAGGAGCCTCCGGGAAGATCGAAGCTGAACCACCCCACTGGAGAGAGAAACACCGGGAAGATCCCTGCGCACAGCCTCTTCTCTCAAGCCGATCATCCTGGAAATGCTCCCTTTCGTCGGCCCCCTCGGTCGAACACCTTATGATGGACCATCAGCCCAGCCGCCAGGGGACACCCCAGGGAGGAGCCATCGAGAGTCCAGGAGGTTTTTCCCATTTTCACCTTTAGAATGCCTTCCTGCGCCTCTGCTGTCAAGAGCAGGCTTGCAAAACGAATCCACTTTGCTGTACTCTCAGGGAGAGGAGGTTTCATGAAGGCTCACAGGTTTTCCGTTGACAGGTGTTGTGCCTTTCTCTTGAAAGCGTCGGCAGGTCGCAAGGAACGATGACCCCGGCCATCATGGTCATGGTCCTCTGTCAACAGATCGACCCTCTTGACCCGAAGCTTAGACCATGAGAAAAGAGCTCACACCTCGTCTGCCAGACCTCCTTCTCCTCTTGGCCTCCGGAATCTGGGGTTTCGCCTTCGTCGCCCAGAGGGCGGGAATGGAGTTTCAGGGCCCCTTCGGTTTCAACGCCATCCGTTTCGCCCTAGGCGCCCTCTCCCTGATCCCCCTCTTCAGGAAGGAGCCCCTTCCCTCCCGACGGTCCCTCCTCTTCGGGGGAGGCCTCTGCGGGTCCGCTCTCTTTCTGGCCGCATCCCTACAACAGGTAGGAATGGAGAGCACCTCCGCCGGCCGTGGTGGTTTCCTCACCGGTCTCTACATCCTCTTCGTCCCCCTCTTCTCCCTACTTGTAACGAAGAGGAAAGAGAAAGCCTCTATCCCCGCCGTACTCCTAGCCCTCTTGGGCCTCTACCTCTTGGTAGGAGGCGATATTCGGGGAGGCTTTAACCGCGGGGATATCCTGGTCTTCGTCTCCTCTCTCTTCTGGGCTGTCCACATCCTTCTTGTAGACCGTTTCTCCCGGCTCTTTCCCCCATTGAAGCTGGCCGTTCTCCAGTACTCGCTCTGTTCCGTTCTGAGCCTTGCCTCCTCCCTCTTGTTCGAAAAGCGGCTCTTCCCCTCATCGCCTCAGGGGTGGGTTCCCCTCCTCTACGGAGGGTTCCTCTCCATCGGAGTCGCCTACACCCTCCAGATCGTCGCCCAAAAGAGAACACCGCCCTCTCATGCCGCCCTGATCCTCAGCCTCGAATCTCCCTTCGCCCTCCTGGGGGGATGGTTGATCCTCGGGGAGTCCATGGGCGTTCGCGGCCTTTTGGGATGCGCACTCATGTTGGCGGCCATGGTCATCTCTTCCTTGAAAAGCGGGGAACCTGGAGAGAGTCCGCGGGAAAGGGTTGAGATAACGGATCAGCGGTAGCTGGAGGCTTGGAGGTTAAAGAGCCTGGCGTACCTCTTGTCCAAGGCCATGAGCTCTTCATGGCTCCCCTCCTCCACAAGCCGCCCCTCTTCGAGGACAAAGATTCTGTTGGCTCTGCGCACCGTCGAGAAGCGGTGGCTGATGAAGAGGGATGTTCTCCCTTCGGTCAGACGGTAGAGTCTCTCGAAGAGGTCATGTTCGGCCCCGGCGTCCAAGGCGCTGGTTGGCTCGTCGAGAATCACCACCGAGGAATCCCGGTAAAAGGCCCTGGCCAAGGCAACCTTCTGCCACTCCCCGCCGCTCAGCTCCGCTCCCTCCTCGAGCCACTTGCCCAAGAAGGTTTCGTCTCTGCAGGGCAACCCCTCCACGAGTTCGTCCGTTCCGGCCATCTTCAGAGCTCCCTCTAGCCTCGCCTCGTCGATGGGCTTGCCGCACTCTCCGAACCAGACGTTCTCCTTCAGTGTCGATTGGAAACGGAAGAAATCTTGAAAGAGGACTCCGATCCGCCCTCTCAAGGTCTTAGGATCCCACTCCCTCAGATCCTTGCCGTCCAGGAGGATACTCCCCTCCTGGGGGTCGTAGAGCCTGAGCAGAAGCTTAACGATGGTACTCTTACCCGAGCCGTTTTCTCCGACAAAGGCGCACTTCTGCCCCGCCGGAAGAGTGAAAGAGAGGTTTCTCAGGGCGTAGTGATCGCTTCCAGGGTAGCGGAATCCTACGTCCCGGAAGAGAATCTCGCCGTCGCCTGAGGGGGATGCCGAGGGAACCGTAGGGGTTGGTTGCTCCGTTGGAGCCGCTTTCAAGAGAAGAAACTCATCGAGGTTCTGGAGGAAGAGGGCGTCTTCGTAGAGGTTGGCCACGCCGAGAAAGAGATCGCGAAGGTAGTTCTGCCCCTGCTGAAACGCCTGGTAGTACATCACCACGCTTCCCAGGGAGATCACCCTCCGGAAGGCCTGTCTGACGATGATCATGTAGATCGCCATGACGGCGAAGACCGTAAAGAATTGGAGGGCCAGATCCTTGATGACCCTTTTCTTGGCCAACGAAAGTCTCTCCTCGCGGAGAACCTTCCTGGCCGTGTTGAAGCGCTCCCGCAGGAGGGGACCGAGGTCCCAGATTCTCACCTCCTTGGCGGCTTGATAGCCGGTGAGCAGCTCATGGAAGTAGAGGGAGTAGCGCTCCGTCTTTGTCCTCTTCTTGCGCCAGTAGAAGAGCTTATGGGCGTAAGAGAGGCGGATGAAGAGTCCAGGAACGGAAGAGAGGATGAAGAGAAGCGGCGCCGACCAGTGGAGAGTTCCCAGAAGGACGGCCACGGCGATGAGGGTGAAGGAGTTCTGGACGATGGACACCAGGCTGTTGACGATTCTGACGGGACGAACCGGCGCCTCTTGCTGAGCCCTGTGGAGGGTGTCGAAGTAGGAGGGGTTTTCGTAGAAGCTTAGCCCCATCTCCAGGGATTTGTTCTGAATCACCTCTTGAACATGGTCTGTCAAAGCCAACCCTTGGGCTTCGCTCACGAGGGAAGAGAAGGAGTGAGCCAAGGCGTGGAGGAGGTAGGCCCCCCCCAGGGCTCCTATGAGGAAGGCGAGGCGGGGAGGGACGGCGGAGGCGGAAGAGACCATGACGTTCACCTCGTCGATGATCATCTTCAAGATGTAGAGTTTGAGAAGCGGAAGAAGGCTTTGGAGAGAGAGAACCAGCAGGCTCAGAAGAGTCCACCCCGGAGCGGACTCCCAGAGAAGGCGGATCCCCAGCCCTATGTACCTGAGCCTTTGGAGATTCCCCTCGGTGAGGACGACCTCCTTGCGGCTCCCTCTCTGCAGGGAGTCGATGAAGGGTTCAGTGTTTCCCCAAGGCTTTGGCATATTGGTAGAGTCTCCTATCGTAGACGGTGATGTTGTCGATGATCTCCTCAACCTCTCCGGAAAACTCCTCCCTCCCCCGGTACCGTTCTCTCACACTCTTGCGGGCCGTATTGGTGTTCTCCTCAGGTAAGACCTCGGGAGGCGCCACGCCGAGAAGGCGGCAAACTTGAGCCACCCCCTCTCCCATCTCCTCTGTGAAGCCGATGACGGCCATCTTTCTCAGCCTCTCCTTGGCTCTCTCGAAGAGTTCCTCCTCCGATATCCCCCTGGACTGCTCAAGGAGCAGGAAGGGGAAAGGATATTTGACCTTCTCCTTCTCTTGGATCTGCTTGAAGTCGATTGGTGTTCCGAGCATCCTGGTCTGATAGTTTCGAAAAAGATCGACAATGAAAGGATCCTCCAGAGCCTCCCGGAGGGAGAGCCCTGCGGTCAAGAGGGCGGAGAGATCCTTCAATATCCCGGCAGGACGGATCCCCTTCTGGACACCCTCGGGGATGGTATACTGCCAAAAGCGTAAGTTGGAAACCGTCCGTTCGAAGGGGTCCCTGAGGAAGGTCACGCTTCTTAAATCCCTCTCATCCCTCAGGGAGTAGAGCCCCGTGGCAAAATGGCCGTCGAAACAGAGACATTTCTCCAACTGTTCCTGGGGGATCTTAAGGAGCTGCTGCCAGTCCCGGAAACCGATCCTGTCCTCTTTCCGGTAGAGGGCCTTGAGAATCTTGGAGAGGCTCATCCCCCCGGTCTTGTGGATATGGAAGAAGTAGAGAGGGATTCGGGGAGCGTGAAACTCCGTCAACAGAGTCTCCCGCTTGATCCAGAACCATTTGTTCCACCGTGAGGAGACCTCCTCAGCAGTCTCTTTCCACCCTCGGTGTCCCACCCGGTAGAGAAGCCCCTCATACTTCTCTTGAAGTCGGGTCGCAGCGTAGAGAGAGACGACAACGGGGCGTGGGGCCTCCCGGGGTTCCAAGGGAAAAGAGGAAAAGGTTCTCCCCAGGGAGACCATCTCCTTCTCAAACTTCTGGCGCGCGTATTGGTAAACCTCCAGATCTCCAGCGACCAGTTCGTCCAAGGTTTTGATCGACTCCTGGGAGAGGTTCTTCCCCTCCCGGTAGGAGAGAAAGGGACGTTTTGCCCTCAAGGGATGACTGTTCTCCATAGGGGTCAGAAAGGGAGGATGAGTCCCTACCCTCTTACAGAAGAGGCGGATCGAATCCCCCATCCTCTCGGTTAAGCCGACAGCCAAGCACTTGTCGATTCGCTCTTTGGCGAGAGCAACCACCCTCACCCGGGAGAGATCTTGGCCCTTCTCCTGATCGCTCAGCAACTCGTGAAAGTTCACTCCCTGCGGGTCTTTCCCGAGCCAAGGCTCTAGGTTGAGGGGGATTCCCAGGCTTCTGGCCTGGTAGTCCTGGAGGTAGGCACGAACCAGGGGGGAGGAAAGGGCCTCTTCGAGGTCGGAGCCGGTAAGAATCGCGGGGGCCAGCTTCTTGAGCGAGAGAACCCCTTGGTTCCAGACTCTCTTCTGAACGTTTTTCGCCGTAATCCTCTGCCAGTAAAGAATCTGTGAGACCGCCCGTTCGAAGGGGTCTCTGAGAAGAGTCACCGTGGGAGGCTCTTCCTTCAGGAGGGAGTAGAGGCCCGTGCCGAAGTGGCCGGAGAAGAAGCGGTATCTCATGATCTCTTCCCTGGGAAGGGCGATAATCTCACGCCAGAGGCCGACAGGGAGGATTTCGTTTTCACTGTAACCCTTCCTGAGAACCTTGACCAGGGAGTTGCCTCCGACCTTGTGGATATGAAGGAAATAGAGCTTGCTTTTCAAGACTGGTACCTCCTTACGGTAAGACGCTCTTGTTTCGGCGAGAGGGCTCTTTTCAGAACCCGGGAGAGACGACGGGAGAAGAACAGCCGCACCATCTTCGCCGCCAGAAAGGGGTGACAGAGGCTTTTCAAGGCCATCCGGGAGAGAGAGGAAGTGTTCGTCTCCCTTCGAAGAGCGGCTAAGGCGGAGTTAAGGTCATTTTCGGAGTAGTGACCTTGGAAGACGCGCCGCTCTCTCTTGGTCAAGAGGGGCTCCAGCTCTGCGAAGAGCACGTCCAGATTCCTCTCGATCCTCTTGTGGAGGTTCTCACGATGGGCCCCGCCGGGGAGGGAAAGGTTGTCGTTCCCCACCCTCTTCTCCCAGAGTTTCTCCATGGTGAACCCCATGGTCCCCTTCCCACGCAGGAAGAGGTCGATCTGGAGGGCCCAATCCTCTCCCCAGTCCAGCCTCTCGTTCCAGGCCGGAGAGGGGAGAGCGGAGCGGCGAAAGACCCAAGCCGAAGTCGGCGCCGGGCAGGCCTTCAGGAGAATCCGCCGGGCTTGCTGAGGTTCGATGCCAAACCACCCCCTCACCTCGGTTGGATACCCTCCCCTCTCTGACCAGAGGACCTTCCAGGAGGAGGGAAGCCTTTCGAATCCGTTCAGAACCGTCCAATCCGAAAAGACCCCGTCTAAGGGGAGGCTCTCCAGGGCCAAAACCGTCTCTTCGAGGAACCTCGGCTTCCAGAGATCGTCGGAGTCGAGGAAGGCCACGTACTCCCCCCTGCTCTTGGAGAGGCCCAGGTTTCTGGCCACAACCTGCCCCGACGGCACCTGCCTGAAGTAGAGAATGCCCGATCGTTTCTCCATCCTCTCCCGGGTGTCGTCTTCGGAGCCATCGTCCACGACGAGGATTTCACCGGGAAGGAGAGTCTGAGAGAGAACGCTCTCGACGGCCTCTTCCAACATCTCCGCCCTGTTCCTGCTGACGATGATGACGCTGACGAAGGGGGAGGGCTTCATAGAGCCGCCTGCCTTTCGATCAGATCGGCCAGATCTCTTTCCGGGTGGGGCGGCTGGAACCTTCTCACCCTTCGAGCCGCCTCCTCGCCCAGATTCGGCCAAGATTGGCGCGCCTCCCAGGCCCTCTCCAGAGCCTCTCCGAAAAGCTCAGCTGAAGGGGACAAAAAGCCTGTCTTTCCCTCCTCGACGAGCTCGTAGTTTCCCCCCACATCGGTGACCACTGCGGGACGTCCGTACCAAAACGCCTCCAAGAGGGTCAACGGAAGTCCTTCGCTCCGTGAGGGGAGCAGAAGGAGGTGGTTTTTAGACCAGATCTCTTCCAGGTCCCCCTGAAAACCCTCGATGGTGATTCTGGGGTCTCCGCTTCTGGCAACCATTTCCCGCAGAGTCTCTTTGTGAATCCCATCGCCGTAAAGGGAGAGATGGAACCGCCTCTCCCTCCAACGTGAACCGGCCAGAGAGCACAAGAGCCTGTCCTGCCCTTTCTCCATCAGGTTGAAACGACCTATGGAGGCCATTCTGAACTCATCGCCCAGAGGCCAAGCAAGCGGCTCCAAGGAGTCGGTGCGGATCGGGTTGCGGAAGACTCCCCCCTGAGGGAGGGAGAGGGAGAATTGGAACTGCGTCAGCTCCAGAGTCCTGGTCGAGACGAAGAGGGAGGCAAGGGCCTCTCTATGGGCCAGGCGTATGGTGGGCAGGAGAGAATCCGAAGGCCATGAGCTCTCCGTCGCCTTATGGCTCAGGAGTATGTAAGGGATAGAATTCTTAAAAAGCTCCTCCGCGATCCAGGCGCCGTCCCAGTTACATCCCTGGGAGATAACCGCCAGATCGGGCTTCAGCCCCAGCAGAGTCCAAGCCAGGGAGAAAAGCGGCCGTTGGGAGAGGAGAGGGACAAGCCCCCTACGGTAGGCGCTCGTCCAGAGGGAGAGAGACTTCAGAGGAAAGGGGGGAAACTCCACACCCTCCCGCCACAGCTCCTTCTGACGAGGATGGTTGAGCTCTTTGGCGAAGGGAATCGCCGCTACACGGTGGCCTCGGCTTTTAAGAAGAACTGCGGTTTTGCCCCACAACTCTTCACTTCCACCCCAGGGTTCCGGAACGGTGGAGAAGAAGAGGATGTTCATAGGTCAAAGGCTCCCAAGGTTTTTCTCTTTCCGGATAGGGAAAGAGACTCGGAACACGAAAGAGAGGAGAAGCGCCCTGCGAAAAGAGGCTTTTTGATCAAGAAGATGGGGTGAGTGAGGGGAGTTGAACCCCCAACATTCGGATCCACAGTCCGACGCTCTGCCATTGAGCTACACTCACCACAGGAGAGCAATATTGTAAACGAAATCCTACCCACCATCAAGGGGTCATCTGCGGCTTTTTAAAAAACATCGTCGTCGATGATCGCCGGAGAGGAGACCTTTGAGCTCTCTTCTCCATCCAGATCATCATCCTCTTCGAAGACCTCTTCGTTTTCGGAGATCTCCTCGGTGGGCCCCAAAACCTCATCCTCTTCCCTCTTCTTCTTCCTCTCCCTCTTCTTGATGGGAGTCCCGGTGAAGTACTTGGCGAAGGGTTTCAGGTTCTTCGAACGGGAAGATTGGCGCAGCTTTCTCAACGCCTTGGCCTCGATCTGCCGGATTCTTTCACGGGTCACCTTGAAGTGTTGGCCAACCTCTTCCAGAGTATGCTCTTTCTCACCTTGGAGCCCAAAGCGCATCTTCAGAACCTTGGCCTCACGGTCGGTGAGGTTCTTGAGCAACTCGTCTATCTCATCGCTCAGGGTCCGGTGAATCACCGTGTCCGGAGGAGCCATCTCATCGTCGTTGGCGATGAAATCCCCCAGATGGGAGTTATCCTCCTCACCGATGGGCGTCTCCAGGGAGACCGGATCCAGAGAGATCTTTTGAATCTTGCGGATCTTCTCCTCCGGCATCTCCATCTCTTCGGCCAACTCTTTAGGGTTCGGATCCCTTCCAAGCTTCTGAAGAAGCTTTCGGGAGATCCGATTCATCCGGTTCATAGTCTCGATCATGTGGACAGGAATGCGGATGGTCCTCGCCTGATCGGCGATGGCCCTGGTGATGGATTGGCGGATCCACCAGGTGGCATAGGTCGAGAACTTGTAACCCTTCTGCCAGGCGAACTTCTTGACCGCCTTCATCAGTCCGATGTTCCCTTCCTGAATCAGGTCGAGAAACTGGAGTCCCTGGTTTGTGTACTTCTTGGCGATCGAAACGACCAGACGAAGGTTCGCCTTCACCAGAGTCTGCTTGGCCGTCTCTAGGTCCTTTTGGGCCTGTTGAACGATCTGAAGAGACTTCTTGGCAGCCTCCAGGGTCGTCCCCTCCTGCTCCTGGAGCCTCTTGAGGCGCTGGGTCAGATCCTTCTTCCTGCTCCTCAGCCCCTTGAGAACTTCGGCGTTCTTCTCGCTCTTGATGGTTAGTGTCAGGAATTCGATCTCATCTTCCAACCGCTCGAAATCGGAAACCTTGTTCTTCAGAACATCTATGAAGCGACCGTTCGTATCGCTCGTGAAGGGAAGGCTGCTGAAGAGGGTCACCACTTTGTTAAAGAGTCCTTCCAACTCGGCTCGGCGCAAAGAGGGGTCCGCATCCTTGTAGAGCTCTTCGATCTGGGCCTTCAACTCCAGGATCTCTACAATCTTCCTGTAGGCCTCTTTGCGCTGCTCCTCCCGGTTGATCTCTTGCCCCTCTTCCCCCTCCTCCTCCTCGACGATTTTTTCGAAGAGAGAGGGGTCCTGATCGAGCTCTTCCTTCATCAAGGCGATCTCGTGCATCACGATGAGAGAGCGGGAGAGGCCTCGAACGATCTTGCTCTGAGACTTGTCGATTCTCTTGGCGATCTCGATCTCCCCTTCCCTGTTCAGGAGGGAGACTCCACCCATCTCTTTGAGGTAGAGCTTGACGGGGTCTATCTCCCCGTCACTGACCATGATCTTCTCCCCTTTGATGGTCTTCCCCTCGAGGTCGATACTCCCCTCGCCCTTCATAAGGTCGTTCTCGTCGAGGAAGGAGATTCCATGGCTCTCGAAGAAAGTGGAAACAAGCTTCGTCTGTTCTTCCGTGGCGATGTTGAGGATCTCCATCAACTCGTCGTTGAAGACATACCCTCCCCTCTCTTCGCCTCCCTTGATCAAGGCCTTCAGGTCCTTAAGGCTCTGACCTTCTTTCAGGAGGGCTTTCAACTCGTTCGGTACGGTACTCTCTTTATCCATAAAAGAGCTCCTTGGCTTTTTGGAGACGATCGATCTCCTCCTCGAGGCCGAGTTTTTTCTGAAGCAGGGTTTTGAGATCCTCGCGCCCTGAGGGGCCTTCAGCTAACCTTTGGATCTCTCTTTGAATCACTCTGAGCATTCCTGTTAAGTGTTGGATTCTCCACTCGTTGATGGCCGAAAAAAAATCCGCCCTATTATACTCCTCATAATACTCGTAAGCAACCATCTTTAAGCGCTGAATCCAGGCCATCTCCTCCTCCGTGAGAGACTCGCCGAGGCGGGCCTCCTCGTAGTCGGGGCTCTTTTTCAGACGCAGGAGGGTCTCGACGATGCCCCTCTTTCTCAACAGGGGCATCATCTCATTACGGAAGAAAGGACGGTACTCCTCAAGCTCGTCACCCTTGAAGTGGAGGAGAAAGAGGATGATGATCTTCTCAAACTCCAAGGGTTCCTCTCCGTTTTCGACCGTCTTTAAAGCCTTCGTACCCTCCCTGGGGGAGAGGTCCCCGGAGACACCCCGCATGCGGTCCCTCAGGGCCGCCTCCTCCACGTTCAGAAAGGCCGAGGCTTGCCGGAGTTGATGGGAGAGGAAGACCGGGTCATCGCACCTCCCCAGGACGGTGAGAATACGGTCCATGGCCCGGCGACGGGCGGCGGGGTTCTTCAGGTCCATTCCCTCCAGAAGGAAGGGAATCGGTTCTCGACTGGCCGGAAGCCTCCGAACATACTCGCTCTCTCCCAGTTGGCGGATGAAATCGTCGGGGTCCATCCCCGCCTCTCCAGGAAAGATTCTCAAGAATGTCTGGGCCTCCACGAAGAGGGGAAAGGCCCTCTTGGTCGCCTCCCTGCCGGCTTTATCGGCATCGTACCAGAGAGTGACCCGGTCGGCGAACCTCTTGAGGAGGAGAACCTGCTCCCTGGTTAAGGCGGTTCCTAAAGAGGCTACAACGTTCTTCACTCCCCCCTGAAAGAGGGAGATCAAATCGAGGTAGCCCTCCACTAGGACAGCCTCACGGTTCTCCTGGAGAAAGTTTTTTGTCTGGAAGAGGCCGAAGAGGGTATGCCGTTTGGAGTAGACCGGCGTCTCCGGAGAGTTCAGGTATTTGGGGTTCCCGTCGCCGAGAATCCGCCCTCCGAAGCCGAGGACCTTCCCGGTGGGGTGAAGGATGGGAATGATCAGCCGATCACGGAAGAAGGGAGAGAGGGTACTCCCCTTGAGAAGGTAGTTCCCGCTTCTCTGGGCGACGGCCTGTGGAACTCCCTCCCTCTTCAGAAGCTCCATGAGAGGCTGAGAGGATTCTGGGGCGTAGCCGAGGGCGAAGGTCTCCTCGGTAGCACCGTCGATTCCCCTCTTCTTGAGGTACTCCCTTGCCGGTTTCCCAGCAGGGGAGTGTAAGACTTCACGAAAAAACTCTTTCAGCTTGGAGTTCAGGGCGAGAATATCCCCTTCGATACGGGAGGCTCCCCTTCCCTTGGGGCGAGGAAGAGGAATGGAATACTTCTGAGAAAGAAACTCCAGGGCCTCAGGAAACGTGAGTTTCTCCGCATCCATCACAAACTGGATCAGCCCACCCCCTTTATGACAGCCGAAACAGTAGAAAAACTTCTTCTCTGGGTCTACAGAGAAGGAGGGGGTCTTCTCCTCATGGAAAGGGCAGAGACCGACCATCCTGTGGCCCCGAGGCTGGAGTGTAGTATAACCGGAGACCAATTGCACAAAGTCTATCTTTTCACTTAACAGTTCGGCTGAGTTCATCAAAGTTTCATTAGTCCCGCAAGAATGGATATAGGCTTTTTACCAAGAATGTCAAAGTGTTTTCTCATTTTTTGAGAGATTCCGCCGCCTCTTACCGAGAAGACAATGCGAAAACGCTCTCCGGAACACTCTCTCGCCTCGTTTCCGGACCAACCTTTTGACGGGGCAAGCGAAAAAGATCCTTCACTGGGAGGGAAGCTCTTTTCTTGCCACCGCGACCAAGGAGAGCAGGTTCATCTTCCAGGTCGATTCGGCCTGATCGATGGCCGACTCGTAGGGGTACTCCCTGCCGAGATACTCCTCAAGGATTCTCTCGTCGCTCCACCCCTGACGGATTCTCTGAAAAAGGTTCTCGCCGACCCTGCATGCCGCCTCCCGGGCCCCATCAAGGTAACGGGAGACGCTCCCTCCGCCGAAGAAGAGGTTGTGAGGGAGGCCCAGGGATTCGATCTCCAGGGAGCGGAGTTTGGCCAGAGAGGAGACGTACTCCTGAAGTGACGAGAAGAAGAGGGGCTTCTCCCGTCCCCTTCGGTCGACAAGACCAGCGGAATCACCGCAGAAGAGGATTCCCCTCTCTTCCAAGTAGAAGGAGATGGAACAGCGTGTGTGGCCGGGGGTCTCCAGAATCCGGAGAGGGCCTTGAGAGGTCTGCACACTCTCCCCTTCTCCAACCGCCCTGTGGACCGTGAGCTTCGAATAGTCTCCCCAGGGGGAGATCGCTTCGGAGCCGTCGTGGCTCAGCCTGGATATGAACTCCTGTGCCTTGGGTTTGGAGAAGATCTCAGCGGTTCTGCGGGAGGAGATGACCTTCATGTCGGGATTCTGGGAGAGCAGGTAGGGGATTCCCCCGCAGTGGTCGTAGTGGGAGTGGGTCAGGAGGAGAAGATCCACCCTGGAGGGAGAGCCGAGGGCCCTTCGGAGGAAACCATCGAGAGTGTCGACTCTCGAGAGGAGCCCGGAATCGACAAGGAGAGTGGGCTCCCCCAGGATCAGGTAAAACGAGAAAGAGTCATCGGTAAAGTAGAGTATGTCCCGATCGATAGTCCCCTCCACTCTCTCCTCCTCTCCAGCCTTGGGCCTTGGCCCGACTCCTATTCTACCAGAACTTCCGGGGACGGGGAAGAAAGCGCGCCGGACTTGGAACCACGGCGAAAAGGGCGGCACACAGCGCGATCATCGAACCGGCGGTCTCCACAAGGGTAAACCCCTCCCCCAAGACGAACAGCGAGATGAGCAGAGCCGTGATCAGTTCAATGGGGCCGAGGATCGTCGAGGTTGTGGCATCGATCCGACGCAACGAGTAGTTGTAGAGTACGGTGGTAACCAAGCTACAGATCAGCCCCAGAAAGAGAGCCGCGCCATGCCCCTCCCGGGTCAAGTGAACCTGCCCGGTCAAGAGGCAAGCGGGGAACGCGAGCAGGACGGTGGGAATCTGGGATGCCCAGAGAAGGGAGATGGGGTCGGCATGGGACGCCCATTTCCGGGTCAGGACGATGTAGAGGGACCAGAAGAGCACCGAGGCGCTCACGAGCAGATCCCCTTGGAAGGAGTTGCGGACCAACAACCCCGAAAAGTCCAGGTTCGTGGAGATCATGACCGCCCCGGAGAGGGCTCCGAAAACCGCCAGAAGTTTTCTGAGAGAGAAGTTCTCGCCCAACAGGAGAAAGGAGAGAAAAGGAACCACCACCATCACCATCTGGCTGAGGACGGCTCCCTTCGTCGCCGTCGTTAAGACGAGACCCTCCATTTGAAAGGCCATGGCAAAGAAGTTCAGGATTCCGAGTAAGTAATAACGGAAGGGACATCTAAGAGATCGGCCCCTCTTCATGATAAGGACCACGATGACAAGAATTACCGTAGAGTCAAAGTACCGGTAGAAGAAGAGCGCCAGAGGAGGGTTGCCCGGCATGGAGAGGATCCCTTTCAGAGCGGGGAAGGTCGTTCCCCAGAGAAGAAGGGAGAGCACAAGGGCGCCCAGATGGGAAAGGGAGAGTTCTTTCATGTCAGGCCAACCTCCGGATTATACCCGGATCGGTGGTAAAAGGCTACAAGGGGATGTGAAGAGGGCGCCAGACTTGACAAAATGGGGCTTCTCTGCTAAAACGGACAAATGTATATACCTGATGCTCAGACTCTCGGAGGATCGGCGAAGACGACGTTGAACCTCGTCGATTTCTTCCTTCAAATCGGTTTCGTCGGTAAGCTGGTTCTTCTGCTTCTCCTCTTCTTCTCCGTCGCCTCTTGGGCGGTGGTTTTCTTCAAATGGAAGGTGATCACCGGTGAACTCCAGGCCTCCCGACGCTTTTTCAAGAGCTTCTCCAAGGCGAAGAACCTTCAGGAGATCTACTTGGCCTCTCAGAAGTCTTCCGACACCATTCTCGGCGACGCCTTCATAAGCGCCTACCAGGAAGCGGCGTCCCAGGTCCGCGCCCAGGGAAATCAAGAGGAGAAGAGAATCAACCTCGACATCATCGAGCGGCTGGTCACACACCGCCTCAACGATGGGGTGGAGAGCCTTGAAAGGAGAATCACCTTCTTGGCCACCACCGCCACGGTCACCCCCTTCATCGGTCTCTTCGGCACGGTCTGGGGGATCATGGACGCCTTCCGGGAAATCGGACTCCAGGGTTCCGCTGACTTGGCCACGGTCGCACCGGGGATCTCCGAAGCGTTGATCAACACCGCCGCCGGGCTTCTTGCGGCCATTCCCGCGGTCATCGCCTACAACTTCCTTCTTCACCGAATCCGACAGTTCACGACTCTCGGCGAGAACTTCCTCCTCGAAGTCACGAGCCTCTTCCAGAGGCTTAAGTTCTAACCAATGGCCGCCAGGCGCTCCTTCGCGGAGAAGAAGATCAACGGTTCCCTATCGGAGATCAACGTCACCCCTCTGGTCGATGTCATGCTGGTTCTCCTGATCATCTTCATGGTAACCGCCCCGATGATGAAGTCCGGCATGAAGGTGAACCTGCCCGTAGCCAAAGCCCAAGAGATCAAGAAGATCGACGACGTGGTCGTCTCCATAACGCCGGACCGTTACGTCTACGTCAACAAAGTCAACACGAACATCAACCTTTTGCAGGATTCTCTGAAGAACCTCTTCGCCGGGCGGGATCAAAAAGTCGTCTATTTAGAGGCGGATTCTTCCGTTCCCTACGGTTATGTCGTCCAAGTTTTGGACACCATCAAGGGTGCGGGTATTGAAAAAGTAGGAGTCATCGTCGCCCCGAAGAAGACGAAGAAACCATGACCGAAAGGCATCAAGAACAGCTTTTCAAGGTCGGGATCGGCTTTTCCCTCTTCCTCCACACCCTCGTCTTCGGAGTCATCATCGGAAAACCCTTTCAGGGGCATTTTTCCAAGAAGTCGACAACTTATTACGTTGATCTGATGAACTTCTCCGGAGGAGGGGGAGGATCCGGACGCTCCCTCTCACCGACCCCCGTCTCCCCCAAGCCCGCGGGGAAAGCCTCGCCCGGAAAAGTTGTTCCCCCGCCTCCACAGAGCCGTTCCATGCGGGACTTGGCCGCGCCCAGAACCCGACAGGACCAACCGACCACAAAACCTGAGATGACCTACTCCAAGCCTGTTGCCAAGGCCCCCAAGGAGAGGAACAAGCCCGTGGAGCCGGCAAAGCAGGAAACGATCCGAAGGCCGGCGGAGAAACAGAAGAGACCGACCGTAACGAAGAGCGCCTTGGAGGAGGTCTACGATAAGTATATCCAAGGCGAAGCGAACCTCCCCGGAGGGAACCCCTCTGCGGGTGTGGGCTTCGGAATCGGTGGAGGCAGCGGAGGGGGACGAGGAAGCGGCATGGGAACAGGCACGGGGAACGGAGTCGGCGACGGTCCGCCCCTGCTGGGTAACTTCCCCTACGCCTACTACATCGAGATCATCCGGGGCAGGCTCACCGCCAACTGGCTCACCGGCGGAGGTGACAGAAAGAACGGTCAGGCGGTCGTCGTGGTTCGTTTCAAGATTCAACGCAACGGCATGGTTCGGGACCTGGAGATCGAGAAAAGCTCCGGAACCGAGAGCATCGACATCTCCGCCCAACGCGCCGTCCGCTATTCCAGCCCCTTTCCTCCCCTTCCCACATCTTTTCCCGACCCCTACCTCTCCGTGTTCACCCAGTTCATCTACGGAGGGGAGGAGAAACCTTAAAGCGAGGTCACCATGAAAAAGTTTCCCCTACTCCTCATCTCCCTCTTCCTTCTCCTTGCGACTCTTCCCCTACGCGCGCAGAAAGAGGTGGGAATCACGGTTCAAAAAGGGGTCCCCATGATCAGCGTCGCGCTACCAAAGCCGATCTTCACATCATCGAACCCTGAGGTGGTCAAAATGGGAAACTACATCTTCGCCGTCCTGAAGGAGGACCTTGCGTTCTCCCTCGTCTTCAGCGAGGTTCCCGACGGGTTTTACAGTTTTATCCGCCCTCTCGACCCCAACCAGATCTTCTACAAGGACTGGGAGTCCATCGGGGCGAAGGTTCTCGTGACAACCCAGGTGAAGGAGGGAACCGCCGGCGAAATCGTCTACGAGATGGGCGTCTACGACGTAAAAACCGAGAAGATGATCTTCGGCAAGAAATACTCGGGGCGTTCCTCCATCGCCCGAACGATCTCCCACAAGGCGGCGGACGCCATGATGACCGCCTTCGGCGAGAAGCCCATCTTCACCTCTAAGATCTCCTTCATCTCCAACAGGGACGGGAACAAAGAGGTCTACATGATGGACTACGACGGGTACAACCAGGTTCGTCTCACAGACAACACCTACATCGAGATGATCCCCGCCATCTCTCCCGACAAGAACCGAATCTCCTATACCTCTTACCGCTCCGGCCGCCCGGACCTCTACATCCAGGACCTCACGACGGGAAGGACGAAGCTCTTGGCCCGGGGAGGGACAAACTACGGAGCCAAGTGGAGCCATGACGGCTCAGAGTTGACCTACACCTCTTCCCGTAGCGGCAACGCCGAGATCTACACCGCCGACGGTAGCGGCGACGGGTCCAAACAGATCACCTTTCACGGTTCCATCGATTCCTCTCCGGACTTCTCACCCAACCGCCAGGAGATCGCCTTCATCTCCGACAGAGGGGGTTCGCCCCAGCTCTACGTCATGAACAGGGATGGAAGCAACATCCGGAAGATCTCCTTCGAGGGTCACTACAACGACTCTCCCGCCTGGAGCCCCGACGGGGAGAGCCTGATGTTCGTCTCCCGGATCGAGAACCAGTTCAACATCTACCTCTACAACCTCAGGGACCAAACCGTCCGCAAGTTGACGGAGGGGGGGAGGAACGAGAACCCCTCCTGGAGCCCCGACGGCCGCCATATCGTTTTTTCCTCAACCATCCAAGGCACCGCTCAACTCTACATCATGGATTACAACGGCAGGCGCCTCAAGAAACTGACTCAATCGGGAACAAACACGACCCCTTACTGGTCGAAGTAGGGAGAGGGAGTGAGAATCTCCTTCTGCGTCATTACCCGAAACGAAGAGAAGAACGTTCCGGAGCTTCTCGCCAACCTCGCCCCGGTGGCCGATGAGATCTTGATCGTTGACAGCGGCTCCACGGACAAGACGGTAGAGCTCGCCCGAAACGGTAAGGCCAGAGTTCTTGAACACCCCTGGACCGACTACACGACCCAGAAGAATTACGCCCTTCAGGAGGCTCTTCACTCCTGGGTCTTCGTCCTCGACGCCGATGAACGCCTCTCCCCCACCCTCTCACAGGAGATCGAGGGGATCAAGAGAGCCTTCCCCCAAGAGGGCGGACCGGAGCGAGTGGACGGTTTCCGCATCAACAGGCTGGCCCACTATTGGGGACGTCCTATCCGCCACTCAGGGTGGTACCCCGACAGAAAGGTCCGGCTCTTCCGGAAGGGCACGGGGACCTTCACGGGGAAACACGTTCACGAGGGCTTCTCCTTTCGGGGAAAGCTCTCCGAAACCCTTCGGGGCGACCTTCTTCACTACCCCTACCAAGACCTCGCCGCCCATCTGGCCAAGATCAACCTCTACAGCGGCCTCGGAGCTCTCAGGCTGAGGGATGAAGGAAAAACCTTCAGCCTTCGCAGGCTTCTCCTCCACCCGCCCACACGCTTCCTTCGCCACTACCTCTGGAAGAGAGGCTTTCTGGACGGTTTCAGAGGCCTTCTGATCGCCGCGCTCTCCTCTTACTACGTCTTTATCCGCGAGGTCCGCCTCTGGGAGTTGGAGAACGGTGAAGATTCTTCACGTTGATTCGGGCCGTGAGTGGAGAGGGGGGCAACGGCAGGTTCTCTTCCATCTGAGGGCCCAGAGAGAAGCGGGGCTGGAGACGGTTCTCCTCGCCTACGAAGATTCTCCCTTGGCCCTGAAGGCTAGGGAAGAGGGGTTCTCCCTCTTCCAGTGGAGACTGCGCAGGGAGTTCAGCCTCCCCTCGGTTCTTCTCCTGAAGAGGATCCTGGGAAGTTGTTCCCCCCATATCGTTCACGTTCACGACTCCCGAAGCGTCACCCCCGTTCTCCTGGCCACCGGAGGTTCCCCTCTCCCCACCGTTGCCACGAGACGTGTCGATTTCCCTGTCTCCCCCCTATCGGCCAGGTTGAAGTACGGCTCTCTCTCGAGAGTGGTGGCCATCTCCCAGGCCGTGGAGAGGGAACTCCTCAAAGGGGGCCTGAAAAGGAGCAAGTTGGTCCTGATCCCTTCGGGGATCGACCCCGACGAAGGCCTCCCCTTCCCTTCCCCTGAAGAGGCCCGCAGAGAGTTGGAAATCCCCAGCGGGGCGATCCACGTCGGTGCCGTCGGCAGCCTCGTCGACCACAAGGGCCATATCGTCATGGTCCAGGCGGCCTCCCTCCTGATGAAGCATCACAAGGAACTTTTCTTCTCCATCGCCGGAGAGGGTCCTTTAAGGGAGAAGCTGAGCGAAGCCATTTCCACTCTGGATTCTCCGGAGAGGTTCCGCCTCATGGGTTTCCTCCCGAAGCCCCACAGGTATCTCTCCTCTCTGGATATCTACCTTCAACCCTCCCTCCTAGAGGGTCTCGGTACCTCCCTCCTGGACGCCTTGGCCCACGCAATCCCCTCGATCGCCTCCAGAACGGGAGGAATCCCTGAGATTCTGGAAGGGGCAGGCGTTCTTGTCCCCCCGGGAGAGCCGCTGACGCTCGCCCAAGCCCTGGAGAACCTCGTCGACAACCCCCAGGAGAGGCTCTCTTTAGGCCGTCAAGCGAGAGAGAGGGCCGAACTCTACCACTACACCCAGACGAACAGGCCTCTGCTCAGACTCTACGACGAGCTCTCCCCCCTCACATCCCGGAGAAAGTGACCTCAAGAGGGTTCTCCGTGTTTCTCCCGGCTTTACTCTCTTTCCTATCAAGAAGGGCCGGCGCCTCCTTGCCAATCTCCGAGAGTTTGTGCTACATTGTCTCTTAGGGAGAAACGAACCATGGAAGTGAAACAGAAACCCCCGGCGGGTGAGCTTGTAACCCTCTGGGTCAACGATCGGAAAGTCGAGGCTCAACGGGGAGAGAGTGTCGCTTCGGCCCTCTTGGCAGCCGGGTACACCTCTTTCCGGAAGAGCCCTGAAAAGGGGGAGCCCCGTTCCCCTCTCTGCCTCATGGGTGTCTGCTTCGAGTGTCTCGTCGAGATCGACGGCGTCCCAGGGGTTCGCTCGTGTCAAACCACTGTCTGCGAAGGAATGAAGGTCAAACTCTCAAGATGAAAGACACCTTTGAAGTCGTCGTTATCGGCGCAGGACCAACCGGATTGAAGGCCGCCGTCACACTGGCCACCCACGGAGTAGAGACCCTCCTGGTCGACGAGAACCACCAGACCGGAGGGCAGTACCTGAGACGCCCCCCCTCCGGCCCTTTACCCCTCTCCGGGTGGATGCCCCCGGCAAAGAGGGCCGGTCTCTCCCTCATAGAAAAGCTTCCCTCTCTCCCCTCCCTCACGGTGATGTCTGCGACGACGCTCCTCTCCCTCCAGAGGGGTTTCACCCTGGCTCTCCAAAGCCCTGGGGGACTCCTCCAGGTGAAGACGGACCGTCTGATCATCGCCACCGGAACCCGTGAGAGGCTCTTTCCCTTCCCAGGGTGGACTCTCCCCGGCGTCATGGCCGCCGGAGGGGTTCAGCTCCTTCTCAAAGAGGGCGGAAAGCTCCCGGGCCGCCGAACCGTCGTCGCCGGCACAGGGCCCTTCCTCTTCTCCGCGGCCGCCGAAATCGTCAAGAGAGGGGGAGAGGTGGTACGTCTCCTGGAGGAACGCGGAATCGCCTCCCAGCTTCCCTTCGCCCTCGCCTTGGCTTCCCTCCCCTCTAAAACCGTCGAAGGCTTCGTCTACATGGAGGACCTCCTGCGTAAGGGAGCGGTTCCCCACTTCTCCGAGAGGCTTGTCGCCGCAGAAGGGAATGGAAAGCTTGAACGGGTGACCATCGCCAAAGTAAACAGGAGAGGCGAAGAGATCCCCGGTTCCAGACGCTCTTTCGAGACGGACACAGCGGCCATCAGCGGAGGGTTTCTCCCGAACACGGAGCTCTTCTCCATCCTGGAGGTCCCTCTCAAGAGAGACCCCTCCTTGGGGGGATGGGTGGTTCCCACGCTGGACGATCTACACACCTCACTTCCGGGGCTCTACGCCGCAGGCGAAGTCACCGGCGTGGGGGGAGCCGAGAAGGCCTTATTAGAGGGCGAGCTGGCGGCCCTCTCCCTCATGGAAGACCTGGGACGGAAGGACTCGGACCTGACGAAGCGTAAAGAGGGGCTGATCCGTCGCCGCCGAGGGGCCCTTCGCTACAGCCGGGCCTTGAACACGGTTTACCCTTTCCCTAAGGGGCTTTTCGGGAACCTTCCTCCCGAGACGATCCTCTGCCGTTGCGAAGAGGTCTCCTTGAAAGATGTCAGAGAGGCCTTCGAACTCGGGTGCGACAACCTCTCCTTCCTCAAGGTCTTCACGAGGACCGGAATGGGACCCTGCCAGGGGAGGACCTGCCACCCCCTGGTGGAAGAGCTCTTTTCCCTCTGGAGCGAGACTCAGCCGGAGAGACCCCCCTCTTCCCGTTTCCCTTCAAAACCCTACTTCCCATTTCAGGGGAAGCGGCCCTCCGACCCCTCCTCCTGAATCGCCTACCAAGGTTCTCTCCCCGGTAGAGGCTTCCGGCTAAAACTTTTAAAAATAATCAATACAGCATAATATTCATTAAATACCTTCAATCCATTATATAACAGGCCTTTAAGCCGTTATAAATCTATTTATTTAACTCTAGTTCATCCTATTTATTGCTTCTAAGCGGTCATGCCTCTCTCAGCCTCTCCACAGCCCTCCCATCCAGGGTCTGATAGGCCCCCAGGGCGGATACGGCCAAGCAGGAGTGGGCGGGAAGGACGGCGGCCAGGCCGCCCGCACGAAGAGAGGCGGCCAGAGGGGGAGTCAGTTCGAAGAGACCGTGCTCTTGGGAGAGGGAGAGGAGCCCGCCCCCCTCTTCCACCCTGCCCCAACCCTCCTCTCTCAAGGGGACGACCCACCCGTAGAGCCTCCGGCCTTGAGCGTCCAAGAAGGTATCCTTTGAAAGGTGGACGGCCCCGCCGTAGAGGAGCCCCTGGGAGCGTTCCGGGTAGAGAGAGGCCACAGGGCAGGCCACGGCCAAGGCGATCTCCTCCTGTGAACAGACCCCGAGGGAGAGTTGTTGAAGGTCGTAGAAGACGAAGTTACCCGGCCTCACTTCGTCGACTCCCCTCCACCCCTCCGCCAACCGACAGCCCGGAGTATCTCCGACGGAGATTTCCACGCCGACTCGGGGAAACCTGAGGGAGAAGGCTCTCTTGAGGGAGTTCATCCTGTCAAGGTTTTCCCGGAAGATCTCTCGGATTCGCTCAGGGGAACCGGCCGAATAGGTCTGGCCGCCGTGGGTCAAAAAGCCCCGGAACCTGAAGCAAGGCCTCTGCATGATCTCCTCCGCTAGAGAGAGTACGCCCTTCTCGTCATCCCAGGAGAGTCCCGCCCTCCGGTAGCCGACGTCGATCTTGATCCAGAGATCGACCGGGCTCTCCAGAGAGGAGGCCAACTGAGAGAGGGGGAGAGGAGAGTCTACAAGGAGTCCCAGATGGACGCAAGAGGCTAGTTCAACAAGGAGCTCCCTCTCCAGGAGGTTCACCGGGAAGGCGACCAGAATGTCCCTCCACCCGTGGTCGGCAAAGTACTTGGCCATGGAGAGGGAGGAGACCGTGATGGCTTCCACGCCGCGGTGCCGAAAAAGCTCCGCGATCTGTGCGGATTGGTGGGTCTTCATGTGGGGCCGCCAACGAACCGCCTCCCCTTGGACCTTCCTTGCCATGGTTTCGATGTTCCGCTCCACCCGGCGGGAATCAAGAAGAAGGGTGGGTCTGACGATCATGGTCAGCGAATGCGGAAGAGCAGGGTCTGACGGCTTTCGTTCCCGGCGTAGTCTTTCACCGTCGCCACCAGGGTGTTCTTCCCCTTGACCGTGAGAGAGGAGAGGTCGGCGCTCATCCCCCCGCTGTCGGGGTCGTACTCGGCCCAGACCCTCTCACCGTTCAAGATAAAGTAGGTCGTGGTGTAGTCGATCCCCTTCCCCTGGTCGGAGAGAAGGGCTCGGACCGTACCGAGACGGCGGTAGACCGCCCCTTTCCGAAGGCCGACGATCCGCACCGCCGGAGCCGAACGGTCCGCCATGAGGAGGTAGGGACCTCCCTTCCAGATCTCCGCTTCAACCCATCCGTTGTTCACCTTCTCTCCGGCAACGGTCCATCGCCCCGTGGTCCTACGGAACCGGAAGATGGCCACCTGTTGTTGGTTCGTCCCCGGCGGGAGAAGCATGCGGAGCCTTACCCCTCCCCTACCCCGGAAGGGTTCGTCTTCGGGAGAGATCGTCCACGCCTTCCCTAAGGGGATGAGGCCCCGGGGAATCGAGGGGGTCAGGTTGTCGAGACGGAAGAGAAAGTCCTGAAAGAGGCTCTGGGAGTCGAAGAGAAGCTCCAGGTTCCCCTCCCTCTCGACCCTTCTCTCCCCCCCTTTAGGAACAAGGAAGAAGGTTTTGTTGTCCACCACCCCCTGGCGGTAGCTCCAGAGGCCCGAGGTCAGGGAGTCGTCCAGGGGTTGTTGACGGCTCTCCTCCACAAGCTGAGCGCCGAGGATTCGCGTCTTCAGCTCTCCGCTCTCCCGGGCGGGGAGCTGGAAGAGGGCTCTCCCTTTGGAAACCTCAACCTCCAGGGCTCCTCCGGCGGGGGGATCGGGAATCAGTGTCCTCCCCCTCTCCAGCCTCTCCTGCCGTCCGTTCAAGAGAACGCGACCGCTCACGAGGGAGTCGATCTCTATCCAATCCCTCTTTCTCTCCACTTGGAACCCTTCGACCTCCTTGGAGGTCCAGGGGAAGGCGAGGTTCATCCAGGGGGAGAGGGGAGTATCCCTGAAACGAAGCCTCAACTTCTCTTCCCCGTAGGGAGGAGCCAGCTGGAAGAGGATCCCTCCGGAGATAGAGGAGAAGGGAAGGGGACGGAAACCACCCACAGCCTTGATCTGCACCTCCAGGGTCTCGGGGAGGGCGAAGGGAAAACGAAGGAAGAAGAGACTCTTGCTCCTCTTCTGAAGCGTCGCCTTCCCATACTTGCGGGGATCGACCTTGCGGAAGAGGTAGGAGCGGGAGGCTTTGTTTCCGGCGAAGTCAAACACCTCCAGGGTCAAGGTATGCTCCCCCTCCTCGAGAGAGGCGAAGAGAGCCTCCGGGTCTTTCAAGGTCTTTCCGGCCCACTCCCCGTTGTAGGGATACCCTCGGTAGAGGAAGCGGTCGTACCAGTAGGATGTCCCCGGAATATCGAAGATCAAGGCGGTCTCCCCGTTCTGCCCGAAGGGCAGACGGTCGAAGAGCATGTCGCAGATCGGAACCCCATCGACGAAGAACTTCCACCCGGCGATTCCGGTCCGATCGTCGATACGGTTCCGATCCCAGGCGGAGAACTGCAGGCCGAAAGCCCCCGTCACAACCGTCGGGGAGCCTCCGTTCCGCCCACCCAGAGGCTTGAGCATCACCGGTTCGAGGCCTCCGTTCAGAAGGGAGAGCGCTTCCAGAGGAATCATTCGGACGAAACCGATCTCCGGGTCCAGGGAGTCGTGAAGGGGAAGAACCTTGAAGGGGGAGATCGGGTCTCCGTGGAAGTCACGAAGCTCGAAGTGGAGGTGGGCCGACCCGGCGCCGGTGTTTCCCGAATAGGCGATCACCTCACCCTTCTTCACGGGAATCCCCTCGCCCGGAAGGAGAAGATCCCCGATGTACCTCCCGTCTCCCTTGGCGGCGGCGGCATCGGCCAGTCTCTGGAGCCCGAACTTCTCGTTTTCGAAACGGTCCAGGTGGGCGTAGAGGGAGACGAAGTCCTTGTGGCGGATGTAGACCACCTTGCCCCAACCGTAAAACTTCGAGGTCAACTGGTAGATATACCCATCCTCGGCGGCCATGACGGGGAGGCCCAACTTCCCGAAGGTGCTGAAATCTACCCCTCCATGGAAGTGGTTCTCCCGGGATTCGCCGAAGAAAGAGCTCATCTTGATCTCGGTGGAGAGGATGGGGTACTCGTCGAGAGCGGCTCTCAGACAGGGAAAAAGAAAGATGACCAACAGGGGGAAGAGGGTTCTCTTCAGGTTTGGCTTCAGGGACATGGGAGAAAATTATAAACAAAAGTGGGGCGGTTGGCAACAAAAGTAGACCCCCTTCCGTATTTCGTAGTATGATTCGCCAATTCCAGATCAGAAGAAAGAGAGGTATAGGATGAAGAAAGGCTTCATCATTGCAGGGATCGCTGTTGTGGTGGGTATCATTATCTTCTTCAACGTTCGTGGTCGCAAAGGCGCGGTCACCGAAGTCAGGGTTCAGCCGGTCACCTCCATGAACCTTGTCGAGAAGGTCAACACCACGGGAGAGGTCAAGCCCAAGAAGTTCGTTAACATCTCCTCCGACGTCACCGGCCGTATCATGAAGATCACGGTGAAGGAAGGCGACTACGTTAAGAAAGACCAGCTCTTGATCAAGATAGACTCCGAGTTCAGTGAGTGGGAAGCCCAGCGCGCCAAGGCCAACTACAACGACTATCAGGTTCAGCTTGAACAGCAGAAAACCGTACTCGAGAGCAAACAGAGGGACTACAAACGGTACAAGACCCTCTGGGAGTCCAAACTAATCTCCGACGAGAAGTACGAGGAGACGAAACTGGCCTACGAGAACGCCAAGCACACCTACGAATCCTACGTTCACAAGATCGAAGAGACCAAAGCCGCTCTGAAGAGCTCCGAGAAGACCATCAGCAAAAGCTTCATCACCGCTCCCATCGATGGGATCGTCAGCTCCCTCAACGTTGAAGAGGGCGAGATGGCCATGATCGGAACGATGAACAACGCGGGAACCATTCTGATGACCATCGCGGACTTGTCGGTCATGGAAGTCGAAGTTCAAGTCGACGAGACGGACATCATCAAAGTAAAACTGGACCAGGGTGCGGAAGTCAAGGTCGACGCCTACCCCGACATGGTGATCAAGGGCACGGTCACAGAGGTGGGAAGCTCCGCCCTGACCAGCACAACCAGCAGCTCTTCCTCCGGAAGCAGCGAACAGGCGAAGACCTTCAAGACCGTGATCACCCTGGTGGATCCTCCGAAGACCATCAAGCCCGGCCTCTCGGCCTCCGCGGATATCATTATCGCCAAGAAAGACAAGGTCCTGGGCGTTCCCATCTCCGCCATCGTGATCAGGGAAGACGAGAAGGACGCCAAGAAGGAGCTCGAAGGGCTCTTCGTTGAAAGAGACGGGAAGGCGAAGTTCGTCCCTGTCCAGAAGGGGATCAGCGGCGAAATGGACGTTGAGATCATCAAAGGGGTTAAGGAGAAGGAGAAGGTGATCGTTGGCCCCTTCAAGAACCTGAGAAACCTGAAAGACGGCGATCCTATCAAGGTCACCGTCCAAGATGCCGGCAAGGGTCGCATGAACTTCAAGAAAGACAAGGGCGACAACTCCCCCGGCAACCCCGAGGATTGATCATGACGGACACTCTCATTCAGGTCCAAGACCTCAAGAAGATCTACATGATGGGAAAGACCGAAGTAGGCGCCCTGCGGGGCGTCTCCTTCGGGATAGAGAGAGGGGAGTTACTCTCCATCATCGGGCCCTCGGGCTCGGGGAAATCCACTCTCATGAACATCCTCGGCTTCCTGGACTCCCCCTCGGACGGGAAGTACTACTTCAAAGGCAAAGACGTCAGCTCCATCGACGAGGACGAATCCGCCCAGATCCGGAACAAGGAGATCGGATTCGTCTTCCAGAACTACAACCTTTTGCCCAGGGCCCAGGCCTTCCACAACGTCGAGCTTCCCCTGATCTACTCGGGAATCCCCAAGAAGGAGAGGGAGAAACGGGTCGACGAACTCTTCGGCCAGATGGACCTGAAGGAGAGGATGCACCACAAGCCGACGGAACTCTCGGGAGGTCAACAACAGCGGGTGGCCATCGCCAGGGCCTTGGCCAACTCCCCCTCTCTGATCCTAGCGGACGAACCGACAGGAAACCTCGACTCGAAGACGGGCAAAGAGATCATGGCCCTCTTTCATGAACTTCATAGACAGGGAAACACCATCGTCATCGTCACCCACGATCCGGACGTGGCCAAACAGACCGATCGGGTCATCCAGATCCGTGACGGTGTGATCTTCCACGAAGAGAAGACGGCCTCTTAAGGGGCCGTCTTCTCCATCACCTCTTCCAAGGCCTCCGTCACCCTCTCCAGTAGAGCCTTCCAAGAGTAGTTGCGCCTCACATACTCCCTTCCCGAGCGGCCCATCCTCTCCCGGGCCTCAGGGTTCTCCAGTAGCCAGCCAAGGGCCTCTCGAAACTCCTCCTCCCCTTTGTAGTAGAGTCCCGCCCTGCTCTTGAGGGCGTGTCCCAACATAACGGGGCTCTCCCCGTTGACCAGGACGGGGGTTCCCACGGCCATGGCCTCCAGCATGGAGATAGAGAGGCTCTCGAACCGGGAGGGGTGAACGTAGAGGGTCGCCCCCTTGAGGACCTGCCACTTCTCTTCTTCCGAAAGGTAGCCTAGACAACGGACCCGAGGATCTTTGGGGAGGGTCAGGTTTTTCTGCCCCACCAACAGGAGTTGGAGGGGTTTGTGGGCGGCGAACTCTCGAAACTTCTCTACAAGCCACCCTACCCCTTTTCCCTCGTCGATCCTTCCCAGATAGGTTATGTACGGGAAGAGAGGCCGGTGTCTCTCAAGGAAAGGGGTGAGGTCGATCTCTTCGGGAGGTTCGATACCGATTCCCCCCACGGTCCTCCTGAGCTGTCCCTTGGGAGAGGGGTAGACCTCGTCCATGAGGGCCCTCTCCTCGTCGGTCAGGGCGAGAACACCCTCGGGCAGGGTGAAGGTTGACCGGGAGGTCTCCAGGAAGAGCGGCCTCTCCCGATGGGTCGTGGGAATCAGGACGCGGGGCCTATGAACCCGGGGGAGCGACTCCACGACCGGGTAGTAGAGGTAGGTGAAGAAGAGAAAGAGATCGTACTCTTCCTGTTCCCGCTCCACCGCCTCGACCAGTTCCGGAGAGTATGGCCCTTGACGGAGGAACCACTCCCGCTCCTCTTCTGCGGTGAGGGAGGGTTTCTGAAAGAGATCGTCCATGTAGTGGTTGAAAAGGTCGATGTTACGCGGCGTCCTGACAGGGAAGCGGATGACCCGGATCTCGCCGATGCGGCTCTCCCCGGAGGGGTAGTGGTTCGCCCAGGTCAGGTAGTCCAAGGCGCAGGTCGTGTACACGGTGAAAGAGTAACGGTTGGAAAGTTTCTCCAGAAGTCTTAAGGCATAGAGTTCCGACCCTCCGACGATCTCCCTGCCGAAGCGTTGAATGACGACGGCGATCTTCTTCATGGAACCTCCAAAAGAGGATTGTAACCCCTTTCGGTTGGGGGGGAAAGGGTGGTTTTTCGTTTTCGAGCTCACTTTTTTCCCTTTCTCCCGTATAATCACAATTAAACTCTTAAGTCGAAGGAGGCCCGTTGGCACGGCTACCCGCAGGAGCGTACGAAGAATCTTCCTCTTCGGTGTTTCTCCGCTCTCAGGAACCTTCTCCTTTCCAACAGAAAGGGGGAGAGGCTCTCTGTGAATGTAAGGGACCGCGTCCCGCTCCCCTCTCCGGGAAGACCCTTTTAAATCTCTCTACAAGGAGGATTCCTTCATGATCCAAGGCATCAACCCCTGGGGCTGGTTCTCCCTGCTCCTTGGTTGGGGCTTCATCTCGGCCCTCACCTTCTACTGTTTTACCAAGGTTCTCTCCGCCAAGAAGAAACCCGGCCAGATGCTGAAGGCCGACGAGGGGGAGAGGGAACACTGGGGTAGCCGCATCGGTCTGATCCTGGCCGTCGCCGGCAACGCCATCGGTCTGGGGAACTTCCTCCGCTTTCCCGTCAAGGCTGCGGCCAACGGCGGCGGCGCCTTCCTGATCCCCTACTTCTGCGCCCTGGTCTTTCTGGGAATTCCGATGATGTGGATCGAGTGGACCATCGGCCGCTACGGGGGGATCCGCGGTCACGGAACAACTCCAGGCATGCTCCAGCTCATGTGGAAACACCCCGCCGCCAAATACCTGGGCGCCTTGGGAATCACCATCCCCTTCGCCATCGTCGTCTACTACAACTTCATCGAATCCTGGTGTCTCTCCTTCGGTTGGTTCTCCCTCACCGGAAAGTACTTCGGCCATACCACCAGAGAGGCCATGGGAAGCTTTCTCCAGAACTACCAGGGCGTCACGCCGGGAAGCTCTCTTCTCCCCGCCCTCCTCTTCACCGCCTTGGCGCTGGCCCTGAACTTCTTCTTCCTTTATAAAGGGATCAGCAAGGGGATCGAGGTTCTGGCCAAGATCGGCATGCCCCTTCTCTTCCTCTTCGGCATCGTTTTGGCCATTCGGGTCCTCACCCTGGGAACCCCCGACCCGACTCTCCCGGCCAACAACATCTCCAACGGGATGGCCTTCATCTGGAACCCGGACTTCTCAATGCTCAGGAAGGCCGAAGTCTGGCTAACCGCCGCCGGCCAGATCTTCTTTACCCTCAGCCTCGGCGAAGGAATCATCAACACTTACGCCTCCTATCTGAGAGAGGAAGAGGACATCGCACTCAACGGGATCACCACAGCCTCGACCAACGAGTTCGCCGAAATCATCCTGGGGGGAACCATAGCCATCCCCGCGGCGGTGGCCTTCTTCGGCATCGAAGGGACCAAGGCCATCGCCCAGAGCGGAGCCTTCGACTTGGGCTTCCAGGCCTTGCCGGTGATCTTTCAGAAGATTCCCCTGGGCCACCTCTTCGGAGCCCTCTGGTTCTTCCTCCTCTTCATCGCAGGAGTCACCTCCTCCGTCGCCCTCACCCAACCGGCCGTCGCCTTCCTGGAGGACGAGTTCCACTGGAGCAGAAAGAGAGCGGTTTGCACAACTTTCTGCCTCATCACCCTCTGCACTCTCCTGGTGGTTCTCTTCTTCAAACACGGCTTCCTCGACGAGATGGACTTCTGGGTCGGAACCTTCGGCCTCGTGGTCTTCGCCTTCGTAGAGTCCCTCCTCTTCTCCTGGATCTTCGGAATCGACAAGGCCTGGGAGGAGCTCCACAAGGGTGGGGACATCAAGATTCCCAAGCTCTTCAAGTATGTCATGAAGTATGTCACCCCACTCTACCTGGGGGTGATCGTCATCGCCTGGACCTTCCAGGACGCCATCGGAAAGCTCGTCATGAAGGGCGAACCCCACTCCCGGCACCCCTACCTTTGGGGAGCCCGGGCCCTCATGGTGGGATTGTTGCTCATAACGCTGCTCATGGTCAGAAAGGCCTGGAAGATGAAGGAGAGGGCGGCCGACGAGAGGTAGGTCCTCCAAAGAGAGAGGGGAGGGCCTCCCCTCTCTCTTTTTTCCCCGTTTTCTGCTATCCTTAAGGGAGGAGTTTGGAAGAGGGTTCTTCCACGCTCAGGTTTAAAAGAGGGGACCTCTCCTTTCTCTGGAGACGGCGACAACGAACGGAGGCTTGGTGTAACGCAATGATGACCATGTCAAGACCAAGGAGGGTTCCCAATCCGGACTCCTCTCCCTCGCCCCTGAGAAAGGTTGTTGTCGGAATCGCGGACATGAAGGTTTCCAACGATCCCCATGAGTACCTTGTCACCTTCGCCCTCGGCTCTTGTCTGGGAATCACCCTCTACGATTATCAGGAACAGGTGGGAGGGATGGTCCACATTCCCCTTCCAGACTCCTCCATCGCCAAGGGGGAACCGGATTTCAACCCCCTCAAGTTTGTGGACACCGCGGTTCCCCTCCTTTTCAAAGAGTGCTACCGTTTCGGAGCCACCAAGAGGGACATCAAGGTCAAAGTCGCCGGTTGTTCCCAGATCTCCGACGCCGAGAGCTTCTTCAACATCGGCCGCCGAAACTACGCCGCCTTGAGGCGTATTCTTTGGCGCAACGGCGTCTTCATCACCTCCGAGGATTGCGGAAACAGTCTCAGCCGTACCATGACCCTCTCGATCGCCACGGGGGAGACGCTTCTCAAGGTCAACGGAAGGGAGTACCCCCTATGACGGCCGGAGGAATCTCGATCCCCGCCCCCTGGAAGCGCCGTCTTCTGGAGTATGAACTTCTGGCCCCCCTCCCGGCATCCCTGGTTCAAACACTCCGTCTCTTGAAGGATCAGCGCTCATCGGTCCACGACCTGATCAAGGTGCTCCAGTACGATCCGGCGGTCACCGCCGACATCCTGAAGCTCTGCAACTCCCCTTACTACGGCCTCTCAAGGAACGTCAGCTCCCTGAAGGAGTCACTCCTCCTGATCGGGACGAACGAACTACACCGGATGATCCACACGCTGGTGGCAAAGAGGCTCTTCGAGAGGAACTTTCACGGATACGAGGAGGAGAAGGGCGAACTCTGGAGACACTCCCTGGCCGCCGCGATGATCGGGGAGGAGCTTCAGAAGGTGGTACCACGTTTGGAGATCGACCTCTTCACGACGGCTCTCCTGCACGACGTGGGTAAGATCGTCCTCGATAGTGAGGTGAAGAAGTGCCAAGGGGAGATCGAGGCTCTCCTGGAGGACAAGGAGCTCTCCTTTTCCGACGCGGAGACGAAGGTTCTTGGCATCAACCACGCCGTCGCCGGGGCCTACCTGCTTGAGAGGTGGCATCTCCCGGAACCTCTCGTAGAGGCTGTCCTCTACCACCACTCCCCGGGAGAGCAGGCTCCCTCCTCTCCGGCCCTCTACGCCTCTCTGGCCAACGTTCTCGCCCACCTGCTGGGCTTTTCCGCCTCCAAGGACGCGCTCTTAACGAAGGGATATCCCGATTTGTACAAGGCCGTAGGAATCCAGGAGAGCGATCTGGAGAAGATCCTGGCCCGCTCCCTGGACAAGATTCACGACACCCTGGAGAGTCTGCTTTCCACACAGGAGAAGGAATAACCATGGGATACTCACTCTTAGTGGTTGATGACTCCGCCGCGGCACTGCTCATGTACGAAAGGCTTCTGGAACTCTCCGGCATCCCCATTGACGAGTTGAAGACCGCCTCCGACGGCCGACAGGCTCTGGAAGTACTCGTGAATTTTCATGCCGACCTCCTCTTGACTGACCTCCACATGCCGAACCTCGATGGCTTTCAGCTGCTCGAGAGTCTCAAGAGTGACCAGCGCTGGAAAGACCTCCCGGTCATCATCATCACCACGGAGGGAAGGCCGGACCGAACCCAACGGGCCCTGGACCTGGGCGCCAAGGCCTTCATTCATAAGCCCTTCACCCCCGAAGAGATTCGGAATTTGGTTCTCCGCACCCTGGGAGCAGAAGAAGATGAACTTAGACCTGTGGCCACTGGAAAAAACGACTTCTGAAGTCTTCGAAAGGATGTTCTACCTCTTTCCCCTCCAGGGTGATTCCCCTCCCCCCCAAAGCGCCTTAACGCCCTGGAGGATCTCCCTGCGTGACCAGGAGAAGACTCTCTTCCTGCGGGGGGTCTTCAGTCCGGGAGTCGCCAAGGCGATGGCCGCCAACTACCTGGGCCTTCCGGAGGAAGAGGTGACGCCCATCCTGGCCGACCTCACGCTCCGGGAGACCATCAACGTCCTCGCGGGAAACCTCCTCTCCCTCCTGGCGGAGCCCTTCGAGCTAGGCATCCCCGAGAGAGACCCCACGCCGAAGAGCCCTCCCCTCCTCTCTCTCCCCTTCTTCCTGGACCAGGGATCTTTTCTCCTGGAGATCACGGAATAATTCTCCGAAAACCCCTTGACAGGTCTTCCCTTTTCTTATAAATTATCCATATGGATAAACTAACTAGTCGGTTCACTTCGGAGGGCCTGTGAAGAAGAACGTAGATCCGAAGATTCAGATTCTCGACTCCGCCATGGAGGAGTTCTCCCAACTCGGACTCGCCGGCGGGAGGGTTGACCGAATCGCCAAGAGGGCGGGAGTCAACAAGGCGATGCTCTACTACTACTTCCACTCCAAAGAGGGCCTCTTCAAAGAGGTTCTCCGTTCCCACTTCTCCCAACTGATTCCCTTGGTGGTGGCGGAAATTCGGGAGCCGGTCACCCCCCAAACCTTTCTCGAACGTATTCCACGGCTCTATATCGGGTTCTTCCGTAAAAACCCCCGGTTGATCAGGCTCGTCGCCCTCAACTTGGCCACGGACCCGAAGGTGGTCTCCACCCTCTTCAGCTCCCTCCTGAACGAGGTCACCCCGGAGCACCTGGCGCTCTCCATCTCGAACAAGATCGCCCTCTGGAGCTCCCAGGGACTCCTCAGGCAGAACGATCCCATGCAGATCATGATCAACATCCTCTCCCTCTGTACCTTCTTCTTCCTGGCCAAGCCCATGGTGGAAGTCGCTTTCGACCGGACCATTCCGGAGTGCGATGAGTTTTACGAGAAGAGAATCGAGAGCGTCGTCTCTCTCCTCAAAGGGGGACTCCTCCCATGAAAACAAGAGCCCTCTGCCTCCTTCTGCTCCTCACCCTCTCTCTGCCTGGAATCACCCTTCAGGAGGCTGTGGAGAGGGGGAAGGCCCTCTCCCACCGAGTCTCCCTCAAGAAGATCGACGAAGAGGGCGCATCCTTGGGTCTCGATAACGCCCGTTACGCAAGACTCTTCACCGTCGCTTTCGGCTCCTCCTTCACGGCCAAGTCAGACTTTCCCGAGCTCTCACTCTCCCTTCCATCCGCCTCCGGAACCCCTCTGAACATCCAGAGGACTCTGGGATCCTGGGATTCCTATGACGCCAGGGTCGCCCTCTCTCAACCCCTCTGGACAGGGGGAACCCTCACGTCACTCCTGAGAAAGAGTGAGAGGGAGTGGGAGGCGGCTCGGTGGGACCGAAAAGGAGCGGAGCGGGAAGCCGCCTCTCTGATCAAGGGCTCCTTCTACCTCTACCGAATGCTCCGGGCCAAAGAGGAGAACCTCGGCCAACTGGTGGAACGGTTGCGCCTACACAGGAAGAGGCTGGAGCTTCTCCTGAAGGAGAAGCAGATCCGAAGGAGCGACCTCCTCGAGACCGACGCCAGGCTCAACGAGAATCTCCTGAACCTGGAAGAGACCAGAGAGTTGAAGGACCAAGAGGCCCTCCGTTTTCAAAGACTCTGCGACATCTCCCCGGAGAGTATTGAGGGGACCCCTTCCGAGAGGGAGTGGTCGCTTCAGGAGGCTCTTTCCCTCTACAGGGAGAACCACCCCCTCTTCCGCTCACTGGAGAAGAGGAGGGAGGCGTGGCAGTACCAGAAGAGGGCCGTCGAGGGGCTCAGCAGACCCCAACTCGCCCTCTTCACAGAACTTCACTTCGGCAAGCCCGGTCTGAACTCCCTGCAAAACCGGGGCGCTCTCTACGCCTTGGGAGGGATCTCCCTCACCTTTCCTCTCTTCCAGTGGAACCGGAGTAAGAGGGACTCCCGAATCGCCGAGTTAGGGATAGAGAGGACGACCAACTCCCTGGAAGAGCGGGCGAAGGACGTGGAAGAGACTCTCCGTCAGACCTTTCGCGCCCTGGAGAGCGTAAACAAACGCCTGGAGCTCACTCAAGAGTTGGTTCTGATCAGCCGGCAGGACCTTCTTCTCAAGGAACGGCTCTACAGGGAGGCTCAGCTCCCGCACCTCGACTACTTGGGGGCTCTGACCGCCGAAGAGAGCCGTTTGTCTCAGAAAGAGGCGCTCTCCTTCCTCAGGGAGAGCCTACTCCTTAGAATCGACGCTTTGGTCGCACCAGAACCGGAGGCATAACATGAAAAGGGACTCTCTCCTTCTACTGACTACACTTTTTCTCTTCCTCTTCCTCCCCTCGTGCTCTTCCAAGAAGGACTCTTCCTTGAAGGCGGCGGGGGTCGTGGAAGGGGATGTTTTAATCCTCCGCACCCAAGTAGCGGGGACTCTCCTCTCCCTCTCCTTCCAGGAGGGGGATCGAATAGAGGGAGACCGGCCCTTAGGAAAGTTGGAAGACCTCAAGGTTAAAAACCTCCTCGAACAGGTGGAGATCTCCCGGCAGGAGGTTGCCATCAACCGGGAGAGGCTCCTGAAGAAGAGGGAGCTCCTACTGGCGCAGAAACGCTATCTCGCCCGTCAGGAGGGGCGACTCTCCCGGCTGACGGAAGGGGAGGCCGCCTCCGGAGAGAGCTGGGAGAGGGCCGCACTCCAACTCAAGGAGGCAGAGACAACCCTCTACGACACGGAGAGGGCTCTTGCGGACCTTCGGGTTCAGGAGAGTCTCCTGGACAACAAGAGGGGGGCCCTTGAGCTCAACCTCCGGGACCACACCCTCAGGGCACCCGTCTCCGGTCTTGTCCTCGAAAAGGTGGCATCCAGCGGCGAAAACCTCCCCGCAGGGGCTCCGATCGCCGAAATCCTTGACGAGAAGACCCTCAGAGTCGAGGTCTTCCTGGAACTTCAGGAGGTGAGCCTCCTCAAGATCGGTCAAAGCGCCGAGATCGTCTTGGACGGTACGGAGAAGAGGATCCCCGCCAAGATCGTCCTCTTCGGGCAGAAGGCCGAGTTTTCCCCCAAGTATATCGTCTCCGAGAAGGAACGCCAGTCCCTTCTCGTGAAGGTCACGGTCTGTCCGGAAGGAGACTCCTCCCTGCTCAAGGTCGGTGCCCCCGTCACGGTCAGGTTCCCTCTGAGTTGACATGTCCTCCTACCTGACCCTGAAGGGAATCTATAAAAGCTTCGGCCCCATCGAGGCCTTGAGAGAGGTCTCCTTCGATGTCGCCAAAGGCTCCTTGACCATACTCACCGGAGCGGACGGTGCGGGCAAGTCGACCCTCTTCAAGGTGATCCTCAACCTCCTCAAGGCCGAGAGAGGGGAGATTCTCTTCCAAGGCCTTCCCCTCCAGGATCCGGAGAAGCTGAAGAGGGTCTCCGGCTATATGCCTGAGCGTTTTTCCCTCTACCCGGACCTGACGGTGGAGGAGAACCTCAACTTCGCCGCCGAGATCCGACAGGTACCCCGCCCCCTGAGGGAGAGACGAAAGGAGGAACTACTGAAAAAGACAGGGATGGAGCCTTTCAAGAAACGGCGCGCCGGAAGGCTCTCAGGGGGGATGAAGCAGAAGTTGGCCCTGAGTTCGACCCTTCTCTCTGCGCCGGAGTTCCTCCTCTTGGACGAGCCGACCACGGGTGTGGATCCCCTCTCCAGGGCGGAGTTTTTCAAGATCCTCGAGGAGCTCAGGGATGAGGGGAAGACCATCCTCCTCTCCACCCCCTACCTTGATGAAGCCGAGAGGGGCGAGAGGGTCCTGATCCTGAAGAACGGACGGCTCATCCTGGACCAAGAGCTCAACGTCTTGAAGGAGACCTTCCCCTACCCCCTCTTCCGAATCCTGACTACGGAGAGCCCCTTCCAGATACTCGAACGTTGGAGGGACGACAGGGAGATCGGCCCCGCGATCTACCCCCGAGGTAAGTACCTCTACTACCTCCAGACCGGGGAGCGTCCCCCCGAGGAGATCGCCCCTAACCGGGGAATCGAGAGATGTTCCCCCTCCCTGGAGGATATCTACCTCTACAACGAAAGGAAGAGCTCCGATGAACGACCCGATCATCGTTGTTGAAAACCTCTGCAAGCGTTTCGGGGGCTTTACCGCCGTCGATTCCCTCTCCTTCCGAATCCGGACCGGTGAGATTGTCGCCTTCCTGGGGCCCAACGGGGCGGGCAAGACCACGACCCTCAAGATGCTCACCGGCCTACTCCCGCCGACATCCGGGAAGATGACCATCGGAGGCTACGATGGAACGAAGGAGCGGAAAAAGGTCAAGTCCCTCCTGGGGTATATGTCTCAGAAGTTCTCTCTCTACCCCCTCTTGACGGCGGGGGAGAACCTGGAGTTCTTCGCCGGAATCTCCGACCTCCCCCGCCAGAGGATTCTTCTCCGTCGCAGGGAACTGGAGGAGAGGCTTCAGGAGGCCCAGAGAGCGGTGACCGTGGAGAACCTTCCCCCCGGCATACGCCAGACCGTCGCCCTGACGGTCTCCATGGTCACAGACCCTCCCATCCTCTTCCTGGACGAGCCCACTTCGGGGGTCGATCCGGAGGCCAGGCGCCGGTTCTGGCAGGAGATCTACAACCTCAAGGGGGCGGGCAAGACCCTCATCGTCAGCACCCACAACCTGGACGAGGTCGATTACGCCGACAGGATGATCATGATCCACCGGGGCCGACTCATGCTTGAGGGCGAACCGGCGGAACTTCTCTCCCGGTCAGGATACGGAACAATCGATGAACTCTTCCAAAAAACCATAGCCGACCATGAAAAGAATGAAAGCCGTGATCGTTAAGGAATACCTCCACCTGCTGAGAGACTCCCGAAGCCTCCTGATCGTTTTCTTCATGCCGATCTTCATGATCTTCATCTACGGCTACGCCATCTCCTTCGATCTCAACAGCGTCCAGGCGGCGGCGGTGGATCTATCGCAGAGCGAGCAATCCGCCGCAATCCTCAAGGCCTATCTGCACAGCTCCACCTTCCACCTCAGAGTCCTCCCCCCTTCGCCATCTCCGGTCATGGCCGCGGAAAAGCTCCTTCAAGAGGGAAAGATCAAACAGTACCTCCTCATCCCCCAGGATTTTACCTCTACCCCTCGGCTTCAAATCGTCATCGACGGGAGCGATTCCAACATCGCCAACACCCTGGTCCAATACAACCAGAGGGTCTTGACAGGGCTCTCCCCAAGAGCGGTCGGAGGGGTTTCGACCCAAGTCTTCTTCAACCCGGAGCTCAAGAGCAGCTACAATTTCGTTCCCGGTCTCGTCGTCATCCTGTTGATCATGGTTTCGGCCCTCCTCACCTCCCTCAGCATCACCCGGGAGAGGGAGAGCGGCTCCCTGGACCTTCTCTTCATCTCCCCCCTCAAGTCATGGGAGATCATCCTGAGCAAGACTATCCCCTACGTGGTCGTCGCCTTCACCACGGAGGCGACGATTCTCCTCTTCGCCCGCTTCTGGTTCGGCATCCCCTTCCGGGGGAGCCTTCTGGTCTTAGCCTTCTTCTCCCTTCTCTTCATCATCACCGGTCTCTCCATGGGAATCCTCATCTCCACGGTCACCACTTCCCAGAGGAGCGCCATGTTCGCCGCCCTCATGGCCACCATGCTCCCCTCCTTGCTCCTCTCCGGCTTCATCTTCCCCCTGGACTCCCTGGCCCCGGTCTTGCGGGGCTTCTCCTACCTTGTCCCCGCCACCTATTTTCTCAAGATTCTGAGGGGAATCGTCCTGAAAGGGGCGCCTCTCTCGGATTTTTGGAGCCAAGGAGCGGCGATGTTCCTCTTCGCCTCAACCCTTCTCACCATGGCGACACTACGTTTCAACGCCCAGAGAGGAAAACCCCTATGAGATTGCCCTACCTCGTGAAGAAAGAACTTTTAGAAGTATTACGCCAGAGGGAGCTCCTCCCCTTGATCTTCTTGGCCCCGGTCGTCCAGGCAATCCTCTTCGGCTTCGTCGCCACCACGGATGTGAAGAACATCTCCGTGCTTATCGTCGACCTGGCGCGGAACGAGGCCTCCCAAAAGATCGTCTCCCGTGTCGCCTCCAACCCTCTCTTCCGCCTCAGGGGCGTGCTCTCCACTCCCGTCAACACCTTGGAACTCCTTCGCAAGGGAGAGGTCAAGACGGTCCTTTTCCTCAGGAAACCCTTCAGGAGGGTCGAAGGCCGCTCCTTGGACGTGCAGATTCTCTCCGACGGAGTCGACGCCAACACCTCCCAAATCGCCGCGGGGTACCTCAACGGCATCGTTTCCCAGAGTTCCCAGGCCGGGCCCTCCGCTCCCATCCAGATCTCCCCGCTGGTCCGGTACAACCCTGAACTCAAGAGCCTCTACTACATGGGACCGGGAATCGTCGCCCTCTTACTCACCGTCATAGGGATCTTTCTCGGCTCCATGGCCCTGGTGAGGGAGAAAGAGCAACAGACCCTGGACACACTGCTGATCTCCAGGCTTCCCCGCTGGGAGATCTACTTGGGCAAGGCGGTTCCCCTGCTGCTCATCGGCTTTGTCGAGATGGTCTTGGCGACCTCCATCGTGATTCTCCTCTTCTCGATTCCTGTCAGGGGGAGTCTCCCCCTCCTCTTCCTTTCGGGAACCCTCTACCTGACCTCCATCATCGCCTTCGGCCTCTTCCTCTCCACTCTCGCGTCGACTCAGCAAGAGGCCATGTTCTACGGCTGGTTCGCCATGATGACCGCCATCCTCCTTTCGGGCTTCTTCACCCCCTTGGAGAACATCCCCCCCGCCCTGCGTTGGATCACGGCGGTCAACCCCCTGCGTTACTTCCTGGAGATCGTGAGGGAAATTTTTCTCAAGGGGAACGGCCTCGGCAGTTTCGCCCCCAAGCTGGGGGCCCTGGCGGTCATGTCCGTCTCCATCACCCTCTTCTCCATCGGCGCCTTCAAGAGGTTTGTCAAGCGTTAGAGGTTCTCCCCTCGACCAGGGAGAGATGTCCTTTTCCACTTACTCCGGTAAAGCAAGAAATCGAGACTCCGTAAGTGCTCCCGCTACTCCTCTCAAGATATGGTAAAATAGTGCGCAACTTTGGAGCCTCCATGACAAGAAAGACCTTATTCCCTCTCCTCTTCGTTCTTTTTACCCTGCCGACTTGGGCGCAGCGGGCGCTCATTCTCTACGACGGCCAACCGAACAGATCTGAAGCCTTCATCGTCTCCCACTACATAGAGAACCTTCTCGGCCACTTCACCCTCTCGGGAGTGGATGTTCTTCCCCTCTCCGCCTACCGTCCCGGAACCCTTAAGGGAAAAGACTTTCTCTTCGTCGCCTCCTGCGATCGGAAGACCCGTTTTTCGTCTTCCCTGCTCCGGGATCTTGCCAGAAGCCGTTCTCCTCTCTTCTGGATCAACCACAACGTCGACCAGTTCCTGGCCCTCTCACCCACACTCCCCATCACCTTCGAAAAAACCGTCACGGCCCATGGAAGCCAGGTCTTCTACAAGGCGACGGACTTCCCCCAAGAGGGCCCTCTGATCAACCTGATCAAGGTCAGAGATCCCAAGAGGGTCACCGTCTGGTCAACCTTGAAGGAGAAAAGCGGGAGCTTCCGCCCCTACATCGTTCAGAGCGGCAGGTTCTGGTACGTCGTCGATTCTCCCTTCTCCTTCTCCGAAGAGGGCGGAAGAAATTTAATCTTCGCCGATCTCCTCCACGACTTTCTCGGACAGAACCATCCGGCCTCCCGCAACGCCCTGATCCGCCTGGAGGACATCAACCCCGACGAAGAGCCCGAGGGTTTCCGCAGGGTCATCGAGTATCTCCACGACCAGAAGATCCCCTTTCAGATCTCCTTCATTCCGATCTACCGAGACCCTGCCCTCCAGTACGAGGTGCTCCTCTCGGAGAGGCCGGAGATTCTCCAACTCCTCCAAAAGGCTCAGGGAATGGGCGGGACCCTTGTGATGCACGGGGTCACCCACCAATACCGGGGCTCTTCAGGGGACGACTACGAGTTCTGGGACGAGGCGGCGGGGCGCCCTATATCCAACGACTCCCCTGAATGGCTCGACCAGAGGCTTCAATCGGGCCTCGACGAACTCTCCCGGCACGGTCTTATCCCCCTTGCCTGGGAGACCCCCCACTACTCAGCCGCCCAACAAGACTACCCGGTCTTCAAGAAGTATTTCACCACTCTCAACGAACGGGTCATGGCTACAGACTTCGAAGGGACTCAGCAACTCTTCCCTTACACAGTCAGGCTCCGCGGTTCCGGCCTCTTCATTGTCCCTGAAAACTGCGGCTTCATCGACGAAAACAAGCCGGAGCCCCAGAAGGTTCTCGACGCGGCCAGGAGAATGCTGACCGTAAGGGACGGAATCGCCTCTTTCTTCTTCCACCCCTTTGTCGATATCCGCCACCTTCAAACCATCGTCAAGGGTATGCGCAAACAGGGGTGGAACTTCATCTCCCTCAGGGACTTCTCCTGCACCTACCGTTACGAGAACCAATGGGCCACGACTGTGAGTGGAAAGGCTTCCCTCAACCTCGCGAAAGAGTACCTCCGGGAGAGAACCTACGCCCCCGACGGAAAGCTCAGGAAAGAGGTGCTCTCCCCTAACCGCTTGATCGGAAAGCTGGAGAGAACGGCCTCCCTATCAAAGGGAGAGCTCTACCTTCTCCAATCCCTTCCCATCCTCCCTCCCCATCCACCCTCTTTCTGGGAGAGGGTGAAGTCACGCTGGCTGACCCACAAGGCGAAAAGCAGCGTCAGAGAGCCTCTTCTTAAGGCGAACCGAACTCTCCTTCTCAAGGTGAAACCCCGGGGCGAGGAGGAGAGGAACGACCAAGAGAGCCTCTTCTCGGTCTTCTCCATCTACGGGTTCAACCCTGAGGTTCAAACTCTGGGGACCCGGAAGCGGCTGACCTTTCAGGGATACGACATCATCGTCGTTCCCAACCCTGCGGCGCAACAGCTCATGAAAGTGGAGATCAACTCCCTCCTTGAGTTTGTCGAGAACGGCGGGCTCCTTGTCACGGATGGACGGACACCTTTGGCCGAGAGCCTTGGCCTGGGCTTCGAAGAGCGGAAGGTTACGGTTAGGGAGGTCAAAGACCTCACCGTTCCCTCCAGAAACATCCGTTGGAACCCAGCCGTCCAGATCAACCCCGCCTACTCAAGCGGGGCCATCGTCAACTGTCAGAGCTCGGTGAAGGGAATCCCCTTGGCTATGACCCAGAAGCTTGGACGGGGTCGCTTCCTCTACCTTTCAGCCCCCTTCGACCCCTATACCCCCTACGGCATCAGCCGCTACCCCCACATCCCCTTCTACCTAAAGAACACCCTGGGAGCCTCTTTCCGTATCCGAAGGAACAACCTGGAGTTCTACTTCGACCCCGGCCTCCGTCAAGCGACTCTCTGGGAGGGACTTGTGAAGAGGTGGAAAGCGGCCGGCGTGAAGATCGTCTACGTCGCCGGGTGGCACTTCTACCCCAAATACCGCTTCCTCTACCCCTACTTCGTCAAGCTTTGCCATAGCGCAGGAATAGCCGCTTATGCCTGGTTCGAGTTTCCCTATGTCTCCCCCCTCTTCTGGGAACAGCATCCCCAGTGGAGGGAGAAGTCGGCGACCTTGGAAGACGGAAGGTCCAGTTGGCGTCTCTCCATGAACCTGATCAACCCAGAGGCCAGGAAGGCCGTCAAAGAGTTCATGGTGGAGTTTCTCTCCGCCGCTGACTGGGACGGGGTCAACCTCGCCGAGCTCCACTACGACACCAACGGCCCCGAGGATCCCGCACGTTTTCTCCCCTTCAACGACGATGTACGCCGGGAGTTCAAGAGGAGAGAGAGGGTCGATCCGACGCTCCTCTTTCAGCCCCACAGCCCCTACTACTACAAGAAGAAGCCCCAACTCTACGGAAAGTTTCTCCTCTACCGGCAAGAGCTTTTAACAGAGCTCCACGCCGACTTTCTTCAAACCTTGCAAGAGTTTCAAAAGAACCGAGGCAAGCCCATGGAGACCATCGTCACCGTCATGGACTCCCTCTACCACCCGGAGATTCCTGAACTTTGCGGCATCAAGACCGAGGAGATCGTCTCCCTCATGGACCGTTTTCCCTTCACTCTCCAGGTGGAAGACCCGGCCAGAAGCTGGAGCGGTCCCCCCTCCCGATACGCGGAGTACTACAAAGGCTACGAGAAGATCGTCAAGGACCCCTCGCGCCTCATGTTCGACATCAACGTTGTAGAGCGTTCGAACATAGAAGGTAGCCACCTCACCTCCCCTTACGCCTTGGGGACAGAGTTAGGAACAACCCTCTACTATGCGGCGGCTCCGTCCGGAAGGGCCGGCATCTATTCAGAATCCACCGTCAGCCCCATGGACATGGACCTTCTTCCCTTCGTCATGGGATCGGACGTCAAGATGGAGAGCCATGGTCAAGGTTTTCTCTTTCACGCCGCCAAGCCTTTCACGCTCAACGTCACAGACCCGGAGCTGATCCCCTTCATCAACGGGGACCGATGGCCCTTTCACTCTCCCAGGGGCATTTCCATCCCCTCGGGAGAAAACCTTCTCACCTTTAAGAGGGACCGTTCCCTGAACCTGTCGGCCTTGGAGACACAGATCTCTTTCGAAGGGGACATCTACGATTTGACGGCGGTGGGCTCCCTCTACGGACTTCGCTACAGCTCCCCCACCCCTGTCGCCATGAGCTTCACCCGTCCCCTGGAAGGGATCCATGTGGACGGGAAGAGTCTCTCCTACTCCCTCGAAAAAGAGACAGTCCTTCTTCCCCAAGGGGAACACCGGTTGGAAATCCTGACCCAAAGCGCTCCATCCTACGCCGTCGACCTGGTAGGTTACCTTTCCTCCTGGGCCTTCTACACGGTGGGGCTCCTCTCCGTCCTCCTCTTAGCCGGGCTCTACCTCTACGCAAGGTGCAAACGATGAGATCCATCTTCCTGTTTCTGCTCAACCTCTGTTTCGTCTTCTCGGTCCTCTTCATCTGGGTCATGCTTCTCTACCAATTCTTCCTCACCCTGGGAGGGTTTCTCTGGAGACAGAAATGCCGCAAGGAGGAGCGGGAGCTGGAGAAGAGGGAGATTGAACTTCCAGGCGTCTCGATTCTGATCCCCGCCCGCAACGAAGAGCTCGTGATCGATCAGACCATCCGGAGGATGCTGGAGTTCGACTACCCCTCCGACCGCATGGAGGTCATTGTCATCAACGATGGAAGCACCGACAGGACCGGTGAGATCATCTCCTCCTGGGCCTCCAAGGACAAGAGGATCCGCCTCTTCGATATCCCCAAGGAGGAGAGCGGTCAGGGCAAGAGCGCGGCTCTCAACAAGGCCCTCAAGGTGACCCGCTTCGAAGCGGTAGCCATCTTCGACGCCGACAACATTCCGGAGAGGGATTCCCTCAAGAGGTTATGCCGTTCTCTGGTAGCGGACCCGAAGCTGGCGGCGGTTACCGGGAAGTTTCGGGCTTACAACAGGAACCAAACCCTTCTGACCAGGTTGGTCAACCTGGAATCGATCGTCTTCCAATGGACCGTCCAGGCCGGACGCTGGTACTTCTTGAAGATCTCTGCGTTGCCTGGGACCAACTTCGTCATCTGGAAGAGGGTCGTAGAGAGACTGGGGGGATGGGATCAGCAAGCCTTGACCGAGGACACCGAGCTCACCTTCCGGATCTACGAACACCCCGGCCTCTACATCAAGTTTCTGCCCACCGCCGTCACTTGGGAGCAGGAGCCGGAACGTCTGAAGGTCTGGGTCCGCCAACGGACCCGCTGGGCCCGGGGAAACCTCTACATCATCTCCAAGTACGCCCGCCGGATCTTCCAAAGGAAGCCTCGGAGCACGGCTATCGAGTTGATCAACCTCCTCTACCTCTATTACCTCTTCATCTTCGCCATCCTCTTCTCCGATCTGGCCTTTGTGCTCTCTCTCTTCGGTCTCGTCCACATACGGGTGATCGGCCCCTACTTCGAGCTCTGGATCTTGGCGGTCTGCCTCTACGTCCTCGAGGTCATGCTCGCCCTCTCCTTCGAGAGGGAAGACTCCTTCTCCAACCTCTTCGTCGCGGTGATCGCCTACCTGACCTACACGAAGCTCTGGGTCTTCATCGTCCTCAGAAGCTTCTGGTTCGAGTACATACGGAAAGAGTCCCGGGCCTGGGACAAGACCCAGAGAGTGGAAGTGGGGCCTAGAACAAACTGAGCCCTTGCCCCGCTCCTCCCTTTGCCGTATGATTGACTCTGCATCCATTCGAAAAGGAGGATTCTGCCATGAAAAAAGCGATGGCCGTTCTGGCGGCGGCCTTCCTACTCACACTTCCCTCCTGTAAAAAAAAGGAGGCTGTCATGAAAGAGGCGACCGCGAAGCCCGCGGAGACCATCACCCACATCGATGGCGCCACCGTAGAGAAGAACCTCGCCCAACTCTCCCCGGTTCCCATCGACTACGATCATAAGCTTCTCAGTGAGAAGGAGACGCGGGTTCTCAAGCTTCTCGTGAAGGCGTCGATACAGATGGACAAGATCTTCCTACGGCAGGTCGATCCGAACAACCCGGCTCTCAGGGCGGAGCTGGAGAAGCGGAAGGATCCCCCCTTCCCCCTCCTGACAAGCTACTTCGACCTGAACTTCGGTCCCTACGACAGGTTGGACCACCACAAGCCCTTCATCAACCTCTCCCGCACCAAACCCCTGGGGGCGGGCTTCTACCCCGAAGACCTGACCAAAGAGGAGTGGGAAGCCTTTCTCAAGGCTCATCCCGAACAGGAAGAGGCCTTTACCTCCTCTTTCACGGTCATCACAAGGACTCCCCAAGGGTTGACAGCGGTTCCTTACTCCCAGTTTTACAAGGGGGAGCTTGAACCCGCCGCCGCCCTCTTGAAGGAGGCCGCCTCCCTCACGGAGAACGCCTCATTGAAGAAGTACCTCAATTCACGGGCCGAAGCCTTCCTCTCCAACGACTACTACCAGTCGGACATGGATTGGATGGACCTGAAGGACCACCGAATCGAGGTGGTCATCGGTCCCTACGAAGTTTACGAGGATAACCTCTTCAGCTACAAGGCCTCCTACGAAAGCTTCGTCACCCTCGTAGACCCCGCCGAAAGCGAGAAGATGGCCGCAGTCACCAAGTACCTGGACGCCATGGAGAAGAACCTGCCCATGGAGGAGAAGTACAAGAATTTCAGCCGCGGTAAGAGCTCTCCCATACTCGTTGTCCAGGAGGTCTTCACGGCCGGCGACACCAAGGCGGGAGTTCAGACGACGGCCTTCAACCTTCCCAACGACGAGAGGGTCCGCCAGGCCAAGGGGAGTAAGAAGGTGATGCTCAAGAACATCGCCAAAGCCAAGTACGACACCTGTTGGGTCCCCATCGTCAAGGAGGTCTTGGCGGAAAAGGATCTTCCCTTGGTCTCCTTCGATGCCTACTTCAACCATGTCCTGCTCCATGAGGTCTCCCACGGCCTCGGCCCAGGCATTCTGAAGATTGGAAACAAAACATCCACGGTCAGCAAGGAGCTCAAGGAGACCTACCCGACCATCGAAGAGGCCAAGGCCGACATTCTCGGCGCTTGGAACACACTCTTCCTGATCGATAAGGGCCTCTTTCCCAAGACTATGGAAAAGCAGTTAGCCGCCTCCTTCTTGGGAGGGATCTTCAGGAGCGTCCGTTTCGGTCTCGGCGAAGCCCACGGCGGAGCCAACGCCATCATTCTCAACTACCTTCAGGAAAAGGGAGCCTTCCTCTGGGATGAGAAGGCGGGACGTTTCGGCGTCGACTACACCCGGTTCCGGCCGGCCCTCAGAGAGCTGGCCAAGACGCTTCTCACCATCGAGGCCACCGGGGATTACCCAGGGGCCAAGGGGTTGATCAACAAGTACAACTACGCCTCAGAAGCTCTCAAGACGGCTCTGGACAAGGTGAAAAACGTTCCCGTGGACATCCGTCCGCTCTACTCCATAGAGAAAGAGATTTAACGATCATACAAATGATGGCGCCGGAAGGGTTGTTCACCCTTTCGGCGCCAGAATCCCCAAAGGAATCGCCAAACGCTTCCAGGAGAGAGAGCAGGCGCCCCTCTCCTGGTACCAAAACACACCCACCACAGGGAGGTAGGACCTTATGGCTTGGCTCTTTTTCCTGACTGCGGCCCTCTTTCTCGTCGTTGTCCCCGGTCTCGCGCTCCTCTCCTGGTTCTTCCGGGAGGAAGAGCTGGACCCCCTGGAGAGGTTCTGCTTAGCCACAGGGCTCGGCCTGGCATTACAGCCCATAACATTCTACGCTCTCTTCCTCCTACACCTCAGAGGACTCGAGACCGCAACCTTCCTCCTTCCCACCTTGGCCCTTCTCTCCTTGATCCTCCGTTTTTTCCTTTTCCCTTCTCAAAATTCAACCACTTCAAAACATTGGAGAGCAAGTTTCACCCGGGAGAGGCTTCCCCTCTTCCTGGTGGCCCTCACCACCGTCGCCCTTGTTGCGAGCAGGTTCCTGGCCATGAGGGAGATGACCGTTCCAGCCTGGGGAGACTCGGTTCACCACACCTACATTGTACAACTCTTTCTCGACAACCACGGCCTCTTCTCATCTTGGGCCCCCCTCGCCCCCCTCTCCACCTTCTCCTACCACTTCGGCTTTCACAGTTTCGCCGCCTCCTTCGCCCGTTTGACAGGGGTATCGGCGCCCCAGGCCGTCCTGATCAGCGGCCAGATTCTGGGCGTCTTCGCCGTCCTCTCCCTCTACCCCCTTGCCCTCAGGTTGACGCACAACACCTGGGCGGCCCTGGCCACGATAATCACCGCGGGGTTCCTCTCCCGGATTCCTGGATACTTCCTTAACTGGGGAGTCTACCCCAAGCTCATGGGTTTCGCGCTTCTGCCGACGGTGATCTACCTGATCGACAGCTACTGGAAGGGCGAGAGGAAGGGAGGGCCTCTCTTCCTGACCTTTCTCCTTCTTCTGAGCCTTCCTCTGAGCCAGATGCGCGCTTCCTTCATCTCCGTGGCCGCCGTCGCCGCCTGGTCCCTCTGGGGGCTCTGGGAACGAAGGAGAGAAGCCGTTGAAGGGGTCCGACGGCTTTTCCTGCTCGGCTGCACGGGCGTGATCGCTCTCGTGGCCGCTCTCCCCTGGATTCATATCATGAACAGCGGCAACACCGTTGTCCGGATCCTTAAAAAATCCGGAGCCAGGAGAGGGATTTCCCTGGTCCAAAGCGATCTCTCCCTCTGGTCTCGGATCGACTTCTACTACGCGCCCCTCCTGGTAGCCGCCGCCCTCCTCTGTCTTCTCCTGGCTTTGGGCCTTAAACGCCGCTTCGCCTTCCCCTTCTCCCTTTGGATCGCCCTCTCCTTTTTGATAACCAACCCCGGCTTGATCGGCCTTTCAAGGTTTACGGGTTGGATCTTCAACGAAGTCTTGATCTTCTGCCTCTACGTTCCCCTCTC
>Ga0208826_1000368_pt1 | contig 48659 bp, 30 predicted proteins | sample AD_UKC115_MetaG_FD_184451 | JGI IMG/M metagenome (GOLD analysis project Ga0208826, IMG submission 184451) | Active sludge microbial communities of municipal wastewater-treating anaerobic digesters from Hong Kong - AD_UKC115_MetaG (SPAdes)... | ecosystem: Engineered > Bioreactor > Anaerobic >... | reverse complement strand
GGCGGCGGCGGCGCAGGTTCGGCGGCCGGCGGCGGCGCTTCCGGCGCAAGCGGCAAGCTAGCGGGTGTTGTCGGCGGTGCGGCAAATGCCGAAGCCACCAGCCCGACAGCCGGAACTGCGCCAGTTGCGAACGGCGGCGTGGGCGGTAATGGCAATTTCCTGACGACCGGCTGGCCGGCGGCTGGAACGGCCGGCGCGGCCGGCGGCGGCGGTTCGGGCGGCAGCGGCGGCACGGGCGGTAATGGCGGCAATGGCGCGGCTGGCGGCACAGGTGCTTCCGGTGGTGGCGCGTTTATTCTTGCCGCGAAAGGCTTGTTGGACATCATTGGCGCCTGTGAGTTCAACGTGTCCGCAGCGCTTCCGACGAGCGGTGGCAACGGCGGTCTGGCCGACGCTTCCGCGGCTCCGGGCGCGGGCAGTGTGCCAGGCGCGCTCGGCGGCGCGGGCGGCGCCAGCGCCAGCGGCGGAGGCGTGACCTCCGGCGCGGGCGGCAGCAATGCGGCGGTCCGCGGCGGCAGCGGCGGTACGGGTGGCAGCGGCGCCTTGGGTGCGAACGGCGGCGCGGGCGGCAATGCCGGTTACGGCACGCCCGGCATGGTCAAACTGCAAGGCTCGGTGGTGCGGCTGGTGAACGCGACCATCACGGCGGATAATGTGTCCGGCGTGGGCGCCAATGTCAATGGCGGCGCAACCGTCATTTCGAACATGGCCTCGCCTCCGGCTCCACAAAAAACGGTGCTGACCACCGTGTTGGGCACTGCGGTCAACGATGCGGTTCTTACGCGCAATACCAATGCGCCGTACCAGGTCACGGGCACCCGGTATCCGTTGATTCCGGATATTGCGGGTGGTCCGTATACCTATGGCTGGTATGGACCGGCCAATTATTGGAACAAGAGCGCGGTGGATGCCGCGATCCCGTCCGGATTTGGTTCAGCCACGTTGACGGGTGTGTTTGCGGGTTATGAACAACTTGTCGTGAAGAACGGCACAGGCGCCGTGGTTTCCGACGTGCGTGTTAAAGTGGGCGCAAACGATCCGATCAGCATTCAGGCGAGTCCGGCTGACGGCGGCCACGCCGCGCCCGATCTGGCCCCGGGCGAAGTCTGGAGTGTGGTGCTGGAGTCCGGTTCATCGGCTATCGCAGGCATTCCGCCGACCATTACGACGGATCCCACGAGCCAGACAGTGGACAACGGCGCCGACGTCACGCTTTCGGCGGCGGCCACCGGTTCGGCCACGCTCAGTTACCAGTGGCGCAAGGATGGCCTTGATATTACGGATGCCACCAATGCGACCCTTGTTTTGAACAATGTCACGGATGCCGATCAAGGCTCCTATGATTGTGTGATCACGAACCAGTTCCTCAAGGCGGCCGAAGCGGATCCCGTCACAGCGGCGGCGACGCTGCGCGTGCGGCCGGTTATTACCGATGTGGCCGTGGAGTCGGGCTTGACGGTCCTCGTGACCTTCAGCCAGGTCATGGGCACGGGTGTGACGGACGCCGGCAATTACGCGATCACGGGTTCGTCCGGCCAAGGCACCTTGGCGAATGCGCCGGACGCCGTCGAGTTGGTCTCGGGCAACCAGTATCGCTTGACGTGGGCAGCCGGCGAGATGCGTAACGGGTTCGATATCACGGTTACCGCCACAGGCATGGAAGATGCGGAAGGCGATGCCGTGGCTCCGGCCGGAACATCCGGCACGCATGTCGGCGGCGCCATCGGCGTGAACCCGACCGTGACGGTCGAGCAGGCGGCTGGCCAAGCTGATCCGGCGGACGACGTGATCGTCCACTTCACGGCCACGTTCAGTGAAGCCGTCACCGGGTTTGATGAGACCGACGTGACCCTTGGCGGCACCTCGGGCGGTGTCAAGACGGTTGCGGTCACCGGCGGTCCGGTGGAGTTCGACATCGCGGTGCAGGGTATGACCGAAGGCACGTTGATTTGCAGCGTGGCGGCCGATGTCTGCACGGACTTGGCGGGTAATCCCAACGAGGCCTCGACAAGCGTTGACAATACCATCCTTTATGACGCCAACCTGCCGAGCGTGGTGAGTGTCAACGTGGTAACATGGCGTTCGGTGGATGTCACCTTCGACGAGGCCGTGTACGATGGCGCGACGGATCCGGCCAATTACGCCATTTCGGGCAGCGGAAATAACTCGCTGGCGACGAATCCTGATAGCGTCGTGAACGTCGGCGGCAATACATACCGGTTGACGTGGACGGACGGCGAGATGTTCGATGGCCTTGACATCACGATTACCGTGACCAATGTGTTCGACGCCATTGGGCGCCCGATGGGTTCACAGAACTTTGGCACGCATGTCGGCGGCGGCATCGCTCCGGTTCATATCACGGGCGATCCGGTCTCGCTGACAGTCAATTGGCACCAGGCTGTTCCGGCCCAGTTCACCGTCTCGGCGACGGGCACCGCGCCGCTGGTGTACCAGTGGCGGAAAGACGGTCTCGACATGGCCGACGGCGGCAACATCAGCGGCGCCAGCACGGCCGCGCTCGATATCGCCAGTCCGGAAAACTCGGACGAAGCCGTCTATCTGTGCGCGGTCAACAACGTCGTGGGCAATGAGGTCACGTCGAACACGGCGACGCTTACGGTGAACGATCCGTACATTGCGACCCATCCGGTTTCGCAATCCGTGCTGCCGCACACGAACGTGAACTTCAGCGTGGAGGCATACGGCAGCGGCGTGCTCGATTACCGCTGGAGCAAGGACGGAACGCCGCTCGACGACGGCGGCAACATCAGCGGCGCCTCGACGGCATCGCTCGATCTGACCGATGTGAGCGCGGCCGACAACGGCGCTTACGTATGCACCGTCACGGGCGCGGATCCGGAACCGGTGGTCTCCAATGCGGCGACGCTTTCGGTGACGGATCCTGCAATCCTGACGCAGCCGGCGTCCATCACGGTTGATCCGGATCAACCCGCGTCGTTTACGGTGGTGCTGGTGACGGGCAGCACGCTTCCCGTTGATTACCAGTGGCTGAAGGACGGTTCGCCGCTTGCCAATACGGGCACGCTGGAGGCGGGCAACTATACGGCCACGCTGACCATCCCGGCGGCTCAACAGGCCGATGAGGGATTGTACAGCTGCCAGCTGGCCGGCGTGGACACGATCGTGTCCGACGCGGCGGAGTTGACGGTCAACGATCCTCCGGACATTGACTCGGTTGTCGTTACGCCGACAGGCGGTGTCGTGGCGATTGGCGCACCGGCCCAGTTCGAAGTCATCATGAAGCCTCACGATGACTACACCCCGTTCAGCTACCAGTGGAAACTTAACGGTGTGGATCTGGCCGATGGACCGGGTATCTCCGGCGCCAATGCGGCGGTGCTCCAGATAGCCGCGGCTCAAATTCCCGATGAAGGCGCATACACCTGTACGGTCACCAACAGCGCCGGTGAGGATACCAGCGATCCGGTGAACCTGTGGGTGGGAGGCGCTCCGCTGTCCATAGACAACGTGTTGCCGAACCTCAAACGGTATCTCGGCGAATGGGCGCAGTTCACCGTTTCCGTGTCGGGCGGACGTCCGCCGATCACGTACGAGTGGTGGTTTGTCGAAGAGCTGGCCAAGGCCAATACGACGCCGATTCAGGTCAACACCGAATCGTTGCCCGTCTACAACACCATGGCGCTCTTCGCGAACGAGGGCTTCTACACGGCACGGGTCATTGACGACCGCATCGCGCTGCAGTCGAACACGGCCTATCTGGACGTTGAGGACTTCCTGAGAATTCAGACGCATCCGCAGGGCGCGTCGAAGCTCACGAATCAGACTCACACGTTCAACGTGACCACGTCGGGCGGCTTCCTGCCGTTGTCGTATTCGTGGTACAAGATAGGGAATCCGGCGGTGCTGGGCACGACCCCGTCGTACACAATCCCGTCGTTGACCGTGTCGGATGCGGGTGCATACTTTGTGCAGATTTCCGACTCGAACACCAACGTGGTGGTCTCGAATTCGGCTGTGCTCGAAGTGGCGCCCGGAACGCCGGTGGCCGGTCTGATTGGACTGGGCCTGCTGGGCGGCATGGTCCTGTGCGGCGGCGCGTTCGTGGTGCGTCGGCGCAAGTAGTACTCCGGGCTTGACCCGGCCTAACGCATGATTGCGGGCCACCGATGGCGGCATCGGTGGCCCGCTTTGTATCCAAAGAGGCGGTGCGAATTCGCAAACAGAGTGTTTTCGTGCGGGATCGGAACGATGACAGAGATAGACCTGATACAAAGTCTGCTGAAAGAAGCGTCGGTTTATGTGCGCGAGCAATATGCGCGCAGGGATCGCGTCGGCGTGCAATCCAAGGGCAATCCCAACGACCTGCTGACGGAAGCGGATCTTGGCGTTCAGGATCTGATTGTGGAAGGCATCCGGAATTGTTTTCCCGGCGATGCGATTGCTGCGGAAGAGCGTGATTTCGCGCACGCGCCGGCGGATCGCGATGCGCGCTGCTGGGTTATCGATCCGATAGACGGCACGCAAAATTTCGTTCGCGGTTTTTTCCCGATGTTCGGGATTTCGATTGCATTTGTCCGTGGCGGCATGGCCGTTGCCGCCGGCGTGGCGCTTCCGATATCCGGCGGCTGCTTTCTGGCCGAGCGCGGCGCGGGATCGTTCCGAGACGAATGCCGGCTGCGGGTTTCGGATGTTGCCTCGGCGTCCGTGGCGCGGGTGGAAGTGGATTTTTCAGGACCGCCCGAGCGCGCCGAAACCCTGCGCAGGGCATCGCGCATCATTTGCGGCGCCGGCCAGATCCGGTGCGCCTGCGCGACGGTTGTGTCGCTTTGCCAGATAGCGGCCGGCGAGATGGACGGATTTGTTCACGTCGCCTTGCACCCGTGGGACTATGCAGCGGCGCAGTTGATTGTCGAGGAGGCCGGCGGACGCGCGACAAGGCTGGACGGCCGTCCGCTGGGCGTATTCGATGGCGGCAAGGGGGCCCTGCTCAGCAACGGGCACATTCACCCGGAACTGCTATCGCTGGTGGATTGTCCTTGACCAAACCGTTGCCGTAGTCGTTCAAGCACAATCGGCGGAACCGCATGCGAAACGTCCCCGCCGAGCCGGGCCACTTCCTTCACGACCCGCGAACTCAGAAACAGATACGGCTCGCTGGGCATGAGGCAAACTGTGTCCACCTCCGGATTAAGTTTTTGATTGGTTACGGCCATTCCGTGTTCGTATTCGAAATCGGAAATGGCGCGCAATCCCCGGACAATGGCCACTGCGGCGCGTTTGCGCGCAAATTCGGCGGTCAGTCCGGTAAAGGAGTCTATTTCGACGGTGGGCATGTCCCGTGTAATTGCCTGGAGCATCTCGATTCGTTCGGCCACGGTGAACAGGCACTGTTTTTCATTGTTGGTGGCCACGGCCACCACGAGCCGGGGGAAAATTCGGGCGGCGCGATAAATCAGATCCAAATGGCCGAAGGTCGGCGGATCGAAACTTCCCGGATACACAGCCAGGCGGTTAGGCATTCCCAAAATCTCCCTTGATGGCGGCGGCATGCGCCAGTTCATATACGGCCAGCACGCTGACCCCGTTGGCTTCCGCCAGACGGCGGCAATCCTCGTATTCCGGCGAAAGCGACGTGATCGTTTTACCGTGGCGCCCTATCTTGACCTGTACCGTACCCCAAGGGGTTCGGACAAGCCGGAATTCGCGCTCAAGGCATATCCGCCTTTCTTGGCGAATGCGGACGCCGAAAGTCGTCGAGGCATAGAAAATCGCCGGAACGACCTCCGGCACTTTTTCCTCGTCGCACAGGATCGTCACCAGATAGGCGGGCCGGCCTTTTTTGCCGAGAATCGGCGTGAGGAACGCGTCACGCGCGCCCTTTTCCAGCACGTTGGCGACGAGCGGCGGCAGCAATTCCGGCGTCATGTCGTCAATGTTGGCCTCGATGACCGTGATGTATTCCGCATCCGGCCATTCCGCCTTCGGCGCGTCGCTCGATTCACCGACCAGCACGCGCAACACGTTGGCGCGCCCGGGCATATCCCGCGAACCGGCGCCGTACCCCGACGAAACAATGCGCATGGCCGGCACGGGGCCGTACAGATGCGCGAATTGCGTGATCAGCGCGGCGCCCGTCGGCGTGACCAGTTCACCGGGGACCTCGCTGCCGTAACACGGCACGCCGCGCAGAAGCGCGGCGGTCGCCGGGGCCGGCACGGGCAAAGAGCCGTGCGCCATTTCGACAGTACCCGATCCCAGATTGAGCGGCGACGCGACCACGCGTTCGACGGCCAGGGCGTGCATGGCCCAATGCGCCCCCACAATGTCCGCGATGGAATCAATTGCGCCCACCTCGTGAAAATGGATTTTTTCGACCGTCGTTCCGTGAATGTCCGCCTCGCATCGGGCGATGCGTTCGAACGTTTCGATGCTGCCCCGCTTCACGGGGTCGGGCAACGCACTGTCCCCAATGATGGCGGCGATATCCGCAAGATGCCGGTGCGCGTGTTCGTGCGGAACATGAACGCGGAATTGCGTCGCCATGATGCCGTGTTTCTTGACACGATCCGCCGACACGGAAAGCCCCGGCGCCTTCAGCGATTCGAGCGCGATCCGAAGCGACGCCATATCCACGCCCGCGTCGAGCAACGCGCCCACGATCATGTCGCCGCTTGCGCCGCACGCGCAGTCAAAATAGAGGATCTTCATTTGTTCTTTCCCGGAGCGCGGCCGGCCAGCATGCGCCCGATAATCGCCGCATAGGCGCCCGCCCCGAAACCGTTGTCAATATTCACGACCGCAACGCCGGACGCGCACGAGTTCAGCATGCCGAGCAGCGCGGCGATGCCGCCGAAACTCGCGCCATAGCCGACGCTGGTCGGCACGGCGATGACAGGTTTGTCCACCAGTCCGCCGACGACGCTGGCCAGGGCGCCCTCCATTCCGGCGCAAACAATGACGGCGTAGGCTTCTTCCAACACCACGCGCCGGTCCAGCAGGCGGTGAATGCCGGCGACGCCGACGTCGTACACGCGCTGGACCGTTGCGCCCATCGCGCCGCAGGTGACTGCGGCTTCTTCGGCCACGGGGATATCGCTTGTGCCCGCGCACACCACGGCGGCATACCCCGGCAAGGGATTGGGAGGCTTTACGGTCAGCGTGAGCGCCCGCGCGGCCTCGTGATGCACCGTGCCGGGATAGGCCGCACACACCGCCGCCACGACCGCATCGGAACATCGCGTCGCCAGCACGTTGCTGCCGTGTGCGTGCATGCGCCCGACAATTTCGACGACCTGTTCCGGCGTCTTGCCTGCGCTGAAAATGACCTCCGGAAAACCCTTGCGCAGCGTGCGATGATGGTCAATCTTCGCGAAGCCCAGATCCTCGAAAGGAAGCGCGCGCAAACGCGCCAGCGCATCGTCCGGCGAGATTTCGCCCGATGCCACCGTTTCGAGGAGCGCTTTCAGCCTTGCGGGATCCATGTACTTTCCCATTTATTCCAAACGCACGCGTATGATACGCAAACGGTTCCCCAATTGAAAGTCGGGTCGCATCCCATGCAATAAGCCGTGTCTGTCTTGGTTTGCGTCAACACCGAGCATTTCATGTATGTCAATCCCGAATTCCGCGGCACAACGGTCCGGTGGGACGACATCCCGCGCGGCCCTATTCTTCGGACTCGATTTGTGTCCAGAACGTGAGGCCGGTCAAGTCTCGTTTCTGTTCGAAGAGGCTCGATAGAAGATAGGCCACCACAAAAGTCAGGAGATGCCCGGCCAATCCCACGTAATAGATGTGAACCGGCTTGAGCAACCACAGGGCGGCCGTCCGGGAACATCCAAGCAGGCTCATGAACTGTTCGGGCGTGACTTTCATGAACTCGATGACGGCCATGTATATCGAGAACACGAGCGTGGCGCCGATGCCGACCGCGACGGAGCGGCCCGTGCCGCGTGTGGTCAGAAATCCGAGGACATAGACGCCGAGAATCCCGCCGCCCAGTACGGATCCGAGCCGGGCGCCGAAATCCTGAAGCGTCAAATCGCTGGCGCGGTAGAACAACACGGCGCCGCCCATCATCAAAAGACAGGCGATGGCCGAAGTGATCCGCGCGACAAGGACATAGTGTCGTTCGCCGGCCTTCTTGACCAGATGGCGCCGGTAGATGTCCGTGATGAACACCGCCGAGATGCCGCTGATGCTCGCGGAAGAGGCCGACATCGCGGCGGCGAGAATACCGGTGATCACGATGCCCGCCAGACCGGCCGGAAGCATCTTGATGCAAAAGAAGGGGAGAATGGACTCGGGCTTGGCGCCATGGGCGCCGGAGAGAATGGCCGCCGCCGTCGGATCGGGATGCTGCTTGAAGAAGACGTACAGCGAGGTGCCCATGAGCATGAAGAAGGCCCATGTGGGCACGCTGCACGCACAGCAGATCCAGATGGCCTTGAAGGCTTCTTTCGGATTTTTGGCGGAAACGTATTTCTGAACCACGTTCTGGTTGCCGCTGTATTCGAAAATCCATCCGGCCAATCCGCCGATCAGCATCATGATGATGGATTTATCCCAGATGGAGAACCATTTCGCGGGTTCGAGCTTGCCGGTGGCGATGTTGAGGTCGCCGAGCATGAACTTGCCGTCGGCCCAGCCGGTTGTGAACACGGCGCCGAGCCCGCCGTCTATACCGCGAATAAGCGTCGCGAAACAGAGAATGGCGCCAAACCACAACAGGAATGCCTGAAGAAACTGCGCCCAGACAATCGCGCTGACACCGCCCAGCACCGAGTAAATCGCGATGACGCCGCCGCCCATCAGGATGCAGGCGTACGGCGATGCGCCCGTCATCTGCTGGAACACCAGCGACACGAGATAAAGGATGGTGGCTATCCGCATGACCTGTCCGATCACGAACGTCACGGACACATAGGTGCGCACCCCGTTGCCGAACCGGCCCTCGAGATACTCGTACGCGGACGTGCATTTGTTGCGCCGATAGAACGGCAGGAAGAATTTCGAGCCGATGAAAATGCCGAACGGGAGCATGAGCGTGGGCAACCAGCGCAGATAGGCGGCCTTGTACGCATCGCCCGGAAAGGCCACGACGGTGATCGAACTGATGGACGTGGCAAACATGGCCAGACCCAACAGCCACGCGGGAAACTGGCGGTTCCCGACGAAGAAACTCTCGGTGGACTTGTTGCGCCGGGCGAACAGCGGACCAATCGAAGCGACTGCGACGAAGTAGGCGATCAGGATTATCCAGTCAATCGTGCTGAATGGGGTTTGCATGACTGCCGTCTTTCTTTCGTTGGCCTTGAACGATGCCCTTCAGCCGATGCCTGCCGCCGGGCAAGCCGGACGGCCGGACCAATGATGAAGATGGGCCTCCCCAAGGTCGAACCATGCCGAATACTACTCCGCCACTCCCCCGGATTTCCATAGTCTGAATCGGGATTGCCTGTTCCGGGATGGAGCCGCCTACTTGATCGCGCCGGCCATGAGTCCCTTGATGAATCGCCGCTGCATGGCGAGATAAAGGATCGTTACCGGCATCGAGAGCACGACGACGCCCGCGAAGATGTAGTTCCAGTTCTTGACGTACTTGTCGGACAGGAATCGCCAGAGCTGGACGAATACCAGCTGACCCTTGTTCGTGCCCATGATGATGAACGCCTGCATGAAATCGTTCCAGATCCAGAGTCCCCAGAAAATGACGACGGTGATCGTGCAGGGCGCGAGCAAGGGGAAGATGATCCGCCAGAATGTTGCTATCGGCCCGCAACCGTCAATGGAGGCGGATTCCTCCAATTCCTTCGGTATGGTCGCCATGAATCCGCTGTAAATGAAGATGCACAGCGGCAGGCCCCACGAAACGTAATGGACGAGCAGCGCCAAGTAGGTGAACTGGATGCCGAGCAGCCGGAACTGCTGGAGCAGCGGCACCATGATGATCTGAAAGGGAATCGTCAGGCCCGCGAGGAAAAACACGCGCAGGAACTTGCCGGTCCGCATATCGCGCCGCATGATCGAATACGCGGCCATCGGCGCGGTCGTGACCAGCGCCAGGATCACCGCGATGCACATGAGCAGGCTGTTGAGCATCGGCTGGGCGAGTTTCACGCCCGTGAACAGGTACGCGTAGTTGTCCCACGCAAGGGCGCTTGGCAGGGCGAGCGGCGACAGCGTGATTTCGCGCAGCGTCTTGAACGAATTCAACAGCGCGATGAAACACGGCGACACGAAAAGCAGGCCGAGCGCAAGCATGACGATCTCAAAGACGGGGACGCGGAGGCGCTTGCGTGTCATAACGCCACCTGCCTGCGCCGCAAGATCGCCACCTGGACCGCCGCAATCGCCACCAGCGCTGCGAAGGTGATGAACGAAATCGCGGCGGCGTAGCCTTGCCGGTTGCTGAGCACGCCGAGATGGTAGATGTAATAGCCGATGGAAAACGTCCGCCAGCCGGGGCCGCCCTGCGTCGTGACGACGATTTGCGGAAAGAGATTGATGCCCGTAATCAGCGCCAGCACGCTGTTCGTCGTCAGCGTCGGCAATAGCATCGGGAACTGGATGCGCGTGAACACCGTGAACGCGCCCGCGCCGTCAATCCGCGCGGCCTCGTAGAGGTCCGCCGGAATGGTTTGCAGGTTCGCGAGATAGACGGTCGTGAAGAACCCCGCGCCGTTCCAGGCTACCAGCGCGAAGATGAAATACGCCACCCATCGCGGATCGCCCATCCAATCCTGCGCGAACCGCCCGAGACCCGCGCCCCGAAGCAGCGTGTTGATCACGCCCTCGTTGTAGTTCGCCAGATACTGGAACAAAAGCGCGCTGACGAGGATGCTCAGGATGTACGGATAAAAGAACAGTCCGCGAATCGCGCCCTTGAACACCCGAAGCCGGTCGAGCAGGATGGCCAGCAGCATCGTGCCGAACGAGAAAAAGAACACGATCAGCGCCGTCTCGAACAACGTGAACCGTATCGCGTCGAAAAACCGGCTGTCCGTGAAGGCCTCGCGGAAATTCGCCAGCCCGATGAATCGAGGCGTTCGGTTCCAGCCCGTCCAGTCCGTCAGGCTGTATGCAAAGCCCAGTATCGCCGGCGTTACGATGAACCCGGCATACAGGAACAACGCCGGTCCGCACAAAACCAGCGACGCCAGACTTTCGTGAATCACTTTCCGCGCGCGACGCGTCACATAATTTCCCATTTCGGCGACATTGGCAACCAGATTATGTACGCTTTTTCCAATAATCCGGCTTGCGGTGCAAATGCATTACCGCAAGGCTGTTAATTCTGTTCGGTTCGACGCTGTAAAGGATCCCGTATGGAAACGATTGACGAGGCAACGCCGTATTTGATCTTCCAAATGTGGCCACGCTTCCGGGAAGGCCAAAATATTCCGCACGCAAGCATACACTTCTTTTGAGAAGTCCGCCCCCAATCCAGTTTCACAGTCCTCATAGTATTCAATTGCTCCGGCGAGTTCCGCCTCTGCCTCTGGATGATCGCTCAAGACGTTCTTTGATCTTGTCGAATACGTCATCGCTAGAAACCGCCTTTACACGGCCTGTGCGCAGGCCGGCCAGGCGCCGCATGGCAGTCTCACACCACACATGGTCAATCTCCGGGGCGGGGGCATTCAACGTGCGCAAGAGCGAATCCGCCACGAACGCGCGCTCTTCGACAGGGAGGGCGGCCGCTTCTTCGATGATTTCCTTTGCGCCGTGCATGAGTATCTCCTTGAGTCCACCTATCATCGTAGCAAACCCCGTAAGTGTTGGCAATAATCCTTGATTCGGTCGTTTTGGCGGTACTGCTCCGTTCTGTGTAGAATGGCTTGAAGCGCGCAAACAGAATGCGGTCGGTCGGGTTTGAAACGCCGATTTTTCTGGAGGGTTTGGGCGATGTCTCAAGTATCGCGCCGTGATTTCGTAAAGACGGCGGCGGCCGGGTTGGCGCTGGGCGGATGTTCGACAACGGGGGCCGGCGCGGACAGGGAGACACACAGGCCGCCGAATCTCGTGTTCGTTTTTCCGGACGAATTCCGGCGGCAGGCAATCGGGTGCATGGGCGAGGATCCGGTCATTACGCCGAATCTGGACCGGTTTGCGTCGGAAGGGGTCGTGTTTACGCATGCCGTGAGCAACCGCCCCGTGTGCAGTCCGTACCGCGCATCGCTGCTGACGGGCAAATATCCCTTCTCGACCGGCGTCACGACGAACTGCTACGACGAGACCGTGCCCTACAACGTGTTTCTTCGCGAATCGGAGCGGTGCATCTCGGACGTGCTGCACGATCGGGGCTATTGTTGCGGCTACATCGGCAAGTGGCACTTGGAAGCGCCGCGGGAGCCTCACCTGTATTCGCGCGGCAAGGGCGGCGTGTGGGACGAATACACGCCGCCGGGACCGCGCCGCCACGGCTTTGAATTCTGGCACTCGTACGGCTGCCACGACGATCATCTGCACCCGCATTATTGGATAGGCGACGCGCCGCGCGACAAGGAAACCACGTTCGACGAGTGGTCTCCCCGGCACGAAGCCTCGACGGCCATCGAGTTCATCCGCAACCGGGACGAGCGCCCGTTCGCGTTGTTCGTCTCGATGAATCCGCCCCACATGCCGTTTCACATGGTTCCGGATGAATACGTCGATCGGTACGGAGACAAGACCTGCGAGGATTTGCTCACGCGCCCCAACGTTGACCTGAACACGAAGCCCGGGCAAATCGCGAAGCGCTGGGCGAAACACTATTTCGCGGCGGTCACGGGCGTGGACGAACAGTTCGGGCGCATCCTGCAATGCCTGAAGGACGAGGGGTTGGAAAACGACACGATCGTCGTGTTTACCTCCGACCACGGCGAGATGATGGGCAGCCAGGGCCTTATGTACAAAAGCGTCTGGTACGAGGAATCGCTGGGCGTCCCGTTTCTGATCCGCTGGCCGGGGCGCATGCGGCCCGGACGCGACGACCTGCTCCTGGGCGTGCCGGACGTGATGCCGACACTGCTGGGATTGATGGGACTCGGAAAAGAGATTCCCGCCGCGGTCGAAGGGACGAATTACGCGCCGCTGCTCTTGGGCATGGGCGGCAAGCGTCCGTCATCGGCGTTGTACCTGCTTCACGACCCGGCCACGCCCGACGCGGGCGCGCGCGGCATCCGCACAAGCCGGTACACGTATGTAATCGAACGCCGGACAGGTGGCGGGGAACGGTTCCTGTACGACAACGAAAAGGATCCGTATCAGAGGACCAACAAGGCGGGGAGCGATCCGGCCCTGGAAAAGGAACTTCAGGCGGAACTCGCCCGCTGGCTGGAACTCACGCGGGATCCCTGGCGCAACACGCTCGCCTGATGAACCGGCGGATTGATGCCGCGGGTTGCCGCGATCAGGAAGCTGGAGACGCCGCCGCAGGGCGCTTGGGAGACAGGGTAACTACTTTTCGCCCGTCTTTGCCCTGCTTTTCGCGCAGGGCTCTTGCCAGCGCATGTACATCATAGTTGTACTTGGCCGCCATGGCGTCCTTCACGTTCCAGAGCTCACAGAGTACGTCATCTTCATACATCGTTCTGACCCAACAATTCGTCTGGCGTACATACGACAGGCGGGTGAAAACCCCTTTCAACGAGCAAGGCGCTCATCCCGCCCATCAACTCCGCATTGGCCAGATGCCGACAGTTCCATGTTAAAAGGTAGTCTACTCCATGAACCGCCGCAACGCCAAGATGAAGTGCGTCTTGAACGGCTTTCGCTGGCAGACCGCCTCGATCCACGATGAAACCCGCCAAGTCTTCCGCCGCTTCCGTCAGGTTCAGCACAGGGAGCCCCGCAACCACTTCAAGGCGGCGTTGAACGGCATCCGAGTCACCCTGCGAGATTTCCTCGATGACTATCTCGGAGACGAATACTTCAAAATCGCGCCGCCTCTTAGCCCACCACTCGTGCGTGATTTGTTGGCGTGCGGCCTTGATCAAATCCCGGCTTGGCAGCGCGGCCAAATAGCTTACTATGCTGCTTTCAAGGTACAGATGCTTCATCCCGCGCCTCTTCAACTCCGCTTCATATTAGCAGACGAGGACCTGTCCAATCACGTGGATCGGTTTGGATCGGTTTGGCCAAGCCATGCTCGATACTCAGATTCTTCTACTTGCGGAAAGTGTCGGCGAACCCAATCTTCCGTGATTTCATAGAACATGAGAATACGAACAGGGTCATGTTCCTGGCTTCTTGCAATGTGGTAAAACTGACCACGCTGAAGGGTTTGAAGCAGATAGACTTTTTTTGGGTGCAGTTCCATTATTACCGATTTCTGGGTTTTGCCGGACCGGTTAGCCTGCTTGAGCAGGTTCCCCTTTGCACCCGCATTCATGCGGGGTGGAACAGGCCCCACGACTGCATTGAAGCGCGCTTCAGCGCGGCTTTTCAAAGGCTTCAGCAGGGCCGGCATGCTAGAGATCCGGGAAGCGACGCTAAAGCGCCCTGCCCGTGGCAATAAAAGCCTCCCACACCCCGCATAAACGCGGGTGCAAAGAGGAGCGCGCTGAAGCGCGCTAACAAATGCCGTGCGCTTTCGGACGATAAGAGACCTTGCCTGACACACGATCAAATCCTGCATAATTCTTCCGGCGGATCCCGTCATCTGCCTGCAATTTCCACCCAGGATTCAACAATCCAACGGTAATAACAGAACTGCACCCCTTTTTTTGTACTCCTTGAGGATAATTCAGATGGAAGAACTGGAGTTCAAACGTGCCGTTACCCTTCTTCAACGGCGTCAGGCTGTTTACGCGAATAGGGCTGTAGCTCCTAAGATCACTGGCCCAAGTGAAGCCGTCGCCAATCAACTCACAAGAATACCAGTGTCCGATCTCCATAGTGAACAAGCGCATCAAACGCTCCACCCGCCGATGTTTTCAATTACAGATTGTTAAAGAGAAACACCCTATTTGTCTCTTATTCTGCTGCGTACGTGTCTTCGTAAATCTCTTGAATTCGTTTTCCGTTATAGGTCCAATGTGGACCCGGAGCAACAGGATAATCAATTTAACAGGTCAACGCGAAGCAGTGTGCGAGGACGCGCGCCCGCCCTTTCACCAAGAGGCGCTTGATGTTTTGGAGCCGTCGGAGACGTTGTGCCGGTGAAGCGACAGCGTGTTTGCACCGGCTTGTGTGTGAATTCTGGAGTTCATTCTTTGTGGCGCGGAGAGGCTGCATAGGTGTATAGTATGTGAAGTTTGTGCGGAAGATTGTGCAAAGGGCGGTATTTTTGGGCGGAATAGCCGGAAATGAAGGGTAGGGGATCTTGACGCTGAAAAAACGTGTCTTCATCGGCATGGGCGCGATGTTGGCCGCGCTGGCCTTGGTTGTCGCCGGGGTCGTCTTTTTGTTGGTTCATCGCGTCGAGGGCGAGTATTTCGACTCGAATGGCTGCCGCATCCATTACACGGTCGAGGGCCGGGGCGAGCCGGTGATCCTGGTGCACGGCGTCGCCGCGAACGCCGATCTGAACTGGCGGTATCCGGGCGTCATTCGCGCCTTGGCCAAGGATTTCAAAGTCATCGCGTTCGATCTGCGCGGCCACGGCCTCAGCGGCAAGCCGCACGAAGTCGAAAAGTACGGCATTCAGATGGTCGAGGATATCGTCCGGTTGATGGACCATCTGCATATTCAAAAGGCGCACGTGGCCGGCTATTCGCTTGGGGGATTCCTGTTGCTGAAACTGCTGGCGACGCATCCGGACCGCGTGGCGAGCGCGGCGATTTGCGCGGCGGGCTGGAAGAATCCCGACGATCCGTCGCCGCTGCCCAATCCGTACACCGCGCCCAAGGCGGATGCGCGGAAATGGCTCGACGCGGCGCTTTCGGCGCCCGTGGCGTCCACGTCGAAATCGCTGTTCCATCGGGTGCGCAACGCGGTCGGCGACCGGTTGATGGATAAGACGGCCAAGAAGGCCCTGAAACAGAAATACATTGAACTGGCGGTTTCCGAAGCGGACCTCAAGGCGATTCGCGTCCCCGCGATATGCCTTATTGGGACGCAGGACGGCTTTCTTTTCCTTGCGCGCGATCTGCGCGCGCACATGCCGGGCATCGAGTTCTGCCAGATCGTCGGCGCGGGCCATTTCACGACGCCGTTCCGCCGCGTCTTCAAGGCGGATTTGCGCGACTTCTTCATTCGTCATCGCGGCACGGCGCAATAACGCCTCGGGCGTTCACTCCTTGATGTCCTTGATCGTCTTGCGGAATCCGGGTGCGTTGACGGTGAATCGGTCGGGACGGAAATCCACGTGGACCTCGCCGCCGGGGGTGGATAGATCGAGGGTGTTCGGCCTGCCGGGTTTGGCCGACACGGCGACAGGCGCATCGTTGAGCGTCATGAGGACGAGAAACTCGCGATGTCTGGCGCGTTCGGCCGCATCGGCGGTAAGATGCCACTCTTTCCAGTTCATCTTGACCCAGTCGCCGGGCGGGATGTCGAACCGGTCGCTCTGCGAGAGTTCGAGCGTGGCGGGTTGAAGGAACCGCACGTCCACGGTTCCCGTTTTCGCTGCGCACCGCACGGTCCGGTCTTCGATGGCGAAGGGCGCGATGGCATGGAGACGCCATTGGAACGTCGCGGGATGGGGCGTATCGAGTAGGTCGTGAATCAGGATCGCATGCGGTTTGAGAAAGACGATCCGGCGCGTCCACCGGTCGAGGTTTTCATACGAGCGCCCGGCCTCGCCCACAACGATGTCCACGTTGGGCGAGGTGTCGAACGCGACGATCCGCCCCCGTGCTTCGGGCGAATGCTTGATCTGCCCCTTGCCGTCCACCAGGATGGCGTTGTCGGCGAGCGATTCCCACATCCATTGCGCGTGGTGTTTGCTGCCGTACAGGTCGCGCGTGCCGGAACTGATGAACACGCGTTCGCCGCCCATGTGGAGCAGGAAGGCATTGTTCGAGTTGTAGCCGTGGCTTTGGCGTCCGAACGGGCTGCTCTTGAAATGCAGCGCGATGTTGTCGTCTGCGTCGAGCAGATTCGTGTTGAGCGTCGCGATACCCGTGCCGCGGAAACAGGCCGACGCCGGCATGCCGGACGGCGGCTGTCCCGTCAATCCCGGCGCATTGGCCGCGTAAATGAAATCGAGATAACCGCCGCCAAACGCGTAACCACACGCATCGGCGTACCATTTCCAGTGCGGATTGCGCGCGCCCTGCGCGAGCACGGCCACGAGCGGCGCAAGGCTATTCGAGGTCGTGGACAGCGACAGGTCGGCGAAGCCGCCCGTCTTGCTGCCCGGCGGCGCGATATAGAGGGCGTAATCGCCGATGCGCTTGTAGAACGGGCGCTCGAACACGTCAATGCCGAACGCCGCGCGGACGACATAGGCCCAGTACATGAACCGGCTGGTGTAACTGTTCCAGTAGGCGGCGCCTTCGTGCCAGCCGCCGTCGTCGTCGCCCCAGGCGGGATAGACCGTGTAAAAAATGGTCATGGCGTAATCGAGCCACTCGGGCGCTTCCGGAATCGTGTCGTAAAACGCGATGGCCAGTTCGCCCAGGAAATGCCATGCGCGGTTGCTGTGGCTGTTGTAGGGTTTCCAGAGATGCTGGCCGCGCTGGAGGCGCCTGAACGCCTGTGCGCCGCGTATGCGCATCGTTTCGACGACGGCCGCGCGATCCGCGTCCGAAAGCAGCGGATACGCCCACGTGTAGGCGCGTGACGCCAAATACAGGATCGGCATGGCCGCCTCGTCGTTGTACTCGTATTCCGTCGCGCCTTGCGGATCCCACGCCGCCATGCCCATGAGCAGATCCCGCGCCGCCTTGCCGCACTGTTCATCGCCGCCGATGCGATAGGCAAACGCCAGCGTCGCGGCGGCGTTTCCCGCGGCCATCGAACGGTCGTGGTTGCCCCACCAAATTTTGCGCCATTGATCGGGCGTTTCCTTGCGCGACACTTCCGGCGGATATTTGGGCGGTTCCGACAGGTCCGGAGGCGAGGCAAGGATCTGGTCGGCGGCGTCCAACAACTTCTTCCAATTTTCCGCGAGCGATCCTTTGGACAGCTCGCTGAAACGCGAAACGTCTTCCGGGCGGAAGAAGAGACGGGGATGCTCCTTCGGCATCCGTTCGGCCAGTTCCCCGCGCGTGGGCTGCGGGCATGCCGCCGCGTCTTCGGCGATATCGAACGCGCGCACCTTGCTCCAGTCCGACAATGCGCCGTCCTTGCCGCGCGCGGCGTAACGCCAATGGTACCGGCCCGGATCGAAGGGTTTTGCGGGACAGTGCGCGGACCACGGCACGTCTTGCGCCTCGTAGGCGATTCTCCGGAATTGTTTGTCCCGCGCGACTTGCAGCCGGTAACCGGCTGCATCCTTGCAGGGCCGCCACACGAACCCCGGCGGATTCAGGTTCAGCGTCTGCCCGTCGGGCCTGTAACCCCACTCGTTTTCGACGGCGGGCGATTCATTCAGAAGGGGTGCGGAGAAGGCTGCATACCCCGCCGATACAATGGCAATGACAAGGATGCGTCGCATGAAAGTCTCCTCGTGATCTTTGCCTAGGCATTGCTCCGGGATGCCGGCTTTATCCGTACAAGGCGTCCAGCGCGTCCGCGATAAAATTGTCCGTAATGGGCGCTTCGTCCACGACGCTGAAGAACATTTTTTCCCTATCAACGAAGGTCTTGAGCGTTTCCAGGCATTGCCGGACTTCTGTGCGCGTCACGCCGGGCACGCGATAGCGGAGTCCGAGGCGATCCATCAAATCAACGGCCCATTCGTGGCGGTTGTCCTGCAGGCGGGTCATGAGGAAAATGCCGAGTGCGACGAGATCGCCATGTACGAAGTGGCGGCGAGTCAAGTGTTCGATGTTGTAGGCGACGAGATGCTCGGAACCCTCCTCGGGGCGGCTTGTGCCAATCCGCGCGCAGAATTCGACTTCGCGCCGGTACAGGTCCACGATGGCGTCAATGCCGCGCGGGGTGACGTCGTGCACGTCGGCGGCGGCGCGATCGAGTTCCGCGAGGCAGTCGGCGGCCAGTTGGGCAACCTCCGCATCAAACGCTTCGCCGCGCCGGCGATGGGCGAGATCCCAATCGTGGAGCGCTGTGTGAATGCTGGCGATATCCGCCGCGCCGGCGCGGTTGAGTTCGGGCGGCGCCTGGCGGATGAGATCGTGGTCCACAATCACCTCGCGGGGAAAGATATCGCCCACGTACTTCACGGCCTTGTTCACGCGGACCGCGACCATATTGGTCAGCGGGGCATCCACGGACACGATCGTGGGCACGAGAATCATGCGGCAGCCGCGCTTCCACGCGAGGTATTTGGCCGTGTCGCAACAGGAGCCGCCGCCGAGACCCACGACGATGTCGCACGGCGGCAGCGTGCGTTCCAGGCTTTCGAGCGTGGCCATGTCCATGTCTTCGACGAAATGAAGATGGAACGGTTCCCAGTCCACCTGTTTCCGGAACAGGCTCCAGGGAATTTCCATGGAGGCCACCAGGACGGTTCCGGGCAAGGTCTTCAATTTCCGGGCGGCGCCGGCGCCGGATTCTATCATCGGGGCAATGTACATGCGGGTTTCCCTTTGGATGGCGAATGAATGGAGCAGGGCGAAAAAACGCGGGGCGCCGCGATTGTCGGGAGGCGCCCCGTCCCAAACAACATTATTTGGCGGAACCCGGCTTCAGATATTCGCTCAACTCAAGATTCTGGAACGGCTGGGCGCTCGCGTCGGCCGCGCCTTCGGCATAGGCAAAGTACAACATCAACTTGTTGGCATCGTAGACGACGTTGAGCAGGTTTGATCCGGGCTTGGCGATTTTCCGGGCAATCGCCTGCATCTTTTCGGCGTTCAAGATCCCGTAATTGGCCTCGATGCCGTCCGAACCTTCCCATGCGCCGCGTCCCTGATCGTCGAACACCACACCGGGCTTGATGTTCGGGCTGTTTCCGTCGTTCGGATCATTGTCGCCGACGACCACGAAATCAGCCGGATGCGCAAGGCTGGCATTGGCGAAAATCTTGGCCGCGGACTGCTGCCAGCGCCCATCGGCGACGACGTAGTGGTAATTCTTGATTCGGCGGGCGGCATGGATAATGTCAACCGCCTCATCGAGATTCTTCGCGTCGTAAAGAATCGCGCGGAAGAACGAGAAGAAAGGTTCGCCGCGCAGATCGTACGGCTCGGGCGCGTCGGCGCTTATTTCCGCCAGCGACAGGCCGAAAAGATTGAACCCCGTGTGCGCGCCCACCATGCCTGCAAACGTCACGTTCACGTGCGGCGTGCCGTTTTGCGGGATGTACACGACGATGCACGGATAGTCCTGCAGGCGCGCGTCGAGCGGCCAGTCGAGGTCGCGGGCATGCAGCATGCCACCGTCGGCTGTCGCGGATTTCCATGCGGCCACGGAAGCGCAGGAGTAATTTTGCAGGACCGGGATCATGTGCGCCCGGCGCAGCACATTGGTCCAATACGTCGCGTCCGTGGTAGCCGTGGCGACGCTTTCGGCGATGCCTTGTATCTCGTCGGTCAGGCGTGAGTCAATATAGGGCGATACCTTGACCCACGCCTTGTCCAGTTCCGTGTTCGAAAACTTGACGGGATCCTTTTGCTGCGCATTGGCAATGAACGCCGGCAGGAACGCCTTGATTTCCTGTGTCATGAGTTGGCCGTAACGCCGCCCCATCTGGTACGGCGTGCCGTTCAACACGACGACCGGCGCGGAATAGATCCCTTGGCCGGCTTCGGTGCGATACCCCCGGTTTTCATAGAGTTGCGGCTTGTGATACGTGTTGGGCAGCACGTTGACCTGCGTCGTGAAGATGTACGGCTGCGTCGGAAGCGGACTGCGGTACTTGAGTTGAACGAAGAAGGCGGTCCACTGCACGATCGGTTCGGCGGGTCGCGCAACATAAACGCCCTGATCTATGCTGGAAAGTTTCGTTGGGAACCAAACCTGGCCAGTTACTCCGAGGCGGAAATCGCGGGCGTCGGGGTTGGTTCCTTGCCACATGTTCACCTCAAGCGGCGCCAGATCCGTCGTCACTCGTATGCTGCCGTCCTCTTCGACGGTCCACTTGATATCGGGCAGGTTGGAACCGTTCAGCACGGAATTGTAGAACGTCAGCACGGCGGCGACTGCCTCGTCCCAATTCGCGCTGGCCGTCGGATCCTCGGGATCGAACTGCTCGAGTCTGTGGTGCGAATTTGGAATGTAATGGAGCATGTTCTTGCCGAGCATCTTGTGGAAGTAGAACTGCGAAGAATCCGGCAGGAAGAATTCATCGCCCGTCGAATTCAGGATCAATTTCGGCAGCGTCAATCGGTGGCGGTAGCGATAGGGATCCACGATATTCAGCAGCGCCTGGCCCGACGGGGTATAAAAGTTGTCGAAGAGGTCAAATTCGACGTATTCCGCGACGGCGCTCGAATACCCCTTCCAAATATAGGGATACTCATCGTATTCTTCCTGGTTGGGTTGAAGTCCGTAGGAACTGGAATAGGCCAGTTTCTGATGCTGCATTTGAAGTCCCATGTTCAACACGTCTATGACCATGGGGGCGATCGCCTTTACGCGGCGTTGATCCGGCGGCAGATGGGCGTCCGCGGCCGCCGTCAGCCATGTCGTCCAGCCGCGCTTCGATGCGCCCGTGACCACGAAGTTCTCAACGTTGACGGGCGGAGTCAGCCCCGCGCAGATGTCCTGAACCGCATCCATGCCGCGGAACACGCTCTTGACCATCGGCAGGAGCAGTGGCCACGTCGTGTTGGGGTTGTTCGGTTCCGTTTTTGCGAATTTGTCGTAAGTGTACGCGATGATTTCGTCCTCTTTTCGGCTTCGGCCGGGTTCGTCCGCGAAGGTAATGGGTTCGTTGGGCACGGCCTCGAGGAGTGTGACTACCGTTCCCGTTGCGGTGGCGAGTTTGGATAGGTTCGGCAGATAGGGATCGTCCGAACTGATGTTTGACACGTTGGGTGGATCCGTGGGCGAGTAGGAGTCGCCGGACACGACCAGCAACGATGTCGTGTTTCGGATGATTTTTGGGACCGCAATAACCATCCAGTGGCACCAGTACGTGCGTTCCACGCCGAGGTTGTCCGGCCATCTTGGCGTCAGGATTTCGGATGTATTGCGCCATTCCTGCGACCGCAGGGAGGCCACGTAGATGGTGCAATCCTGTTGATAGGCGGTGGAACCGGTCTGGACTTGGAAGTCATAGGCGGGATCGGGATTTGGCGTTGCTATATAACGGTCCAAGGCTGTTTCCAATTCACCTTCGCCTTCACCTTCGCCTTCGCCCTCGCCTTCACCCTCGCCTTCGCCCTCGCCTTCGCCTTCACCCTCGCCTTCACCCTCGCCTTCGCCCTCGCCTTCGCCTTCACCCTCGCCTTCACCCTCGCCTTCGCCTTCACCCTCACCTTCGCCTTCACCTTCACCTCCGAGCCCCACATTGATCATTTTCGTGACGGAACTCGTTCCAGCCAGCGAAATGACATCGAGTTGCACTGTATAGGCGCCTGCCGCCGTATAGACATGCTGGGGATCTTTCACGCGGCTTACGGGGCTGTCGTCGCCGAAATCCCATGTCCAGGAGACCACGGGCGAGGTGCCTTCCGCGGTCAAATCGCTGAATTGGATGACTTGCCCCACGACGGGCGCATCCGTATCCCACGACAGGCCGGCCTTGGGCGGCACGGGGGTCTTGGGCGGCGCCACGCGCAATTCCGTACACATCTTGAAGGGCGTGGATTCGCCGTTCAGCGCATAGGCGCTTTCATAAATCACCTGCACGAAGAAACCGGTCCACGCGGTTTGCGACCGGGCCGGTTCCGCCACGTAACGGTTCAGCGCGGTCTGCGGCAGTTCGCTCGACGACCAATTGGTGCTCAACCGGAAATCGCGGTTTGACGAGGTTGCCTTCCACAACAGGACTCTGTCGGGCTTGGTTTGCGTGACGACTTCGATGCGGGTGTTGTCGTCCGAAGCCGTCCATGAAAACGCCGGGCGATCCGTCTTGCCCGCGGCAATGGACTGGAACCATGGCGCCAGAAGCGGCGCGGCGGTCGTGTAGCCGCCCATGCCGTGGTTCGTGTTCGGCGCATAGGTGAGATAATTTTCACCGCCGAGTTGCTTGAAATAATACTGGGCGCTGTCCGGCACGAAAAATTCGTCGCCCGTCGAGTTGATGATCAGTTTCGGCATCGTGAGCCGGTCGCGATACTGAAAGGGGTCCACGATCTTGAGCAACGCTTGACCCGCAACGGTGTTGAACCGCTCGAAGACGTGCAGGTCCACATAATCCTGGATGGCCGACGAGAAACCGCCGTAGACCGCGCGGTGGTGTTCCATTTGCACGGCCATGTTCAGCACGTCTATCACGATGGGCGCGATGGCCGTGACACGCGGATCCGCGGCGCCGGTCAGCCACGTGGTCCATCCGCGTTTCGACGCGCCCGTGACGACGAATTGGCGAATCAGCGGCTCGTTGCGGTTCAGCGGGTTGCGCAGGAGATCCTGAACGGCGTCCATCGCCCGGACCGCGCTCTTGGTCATGGGCAAAAGCGCCGGCCATGTCGCGTCCATCGTCCGCAAATACCGGTCGTAGGAAAACGCGATGATTTCGTCCTCGGTGCGTCCGGAGGTCGTGTACCGTTTGTCGGGATCGTTCGCGAAAATCAGCGGTTCGTTGGGCACCTGCTTGATCAGGGCGACGACGGTGTTCGCCTCCTTGGCGAATTGGGCCAACTGGATCACGTCGGAACCCGGAGAGCACTCGCCGCCGTTTCTGCCGCCCTCGATGAGCAGGAGCCCGATGCGGTTCGTCGTGCCGGCCGGCTTCAGGACGGTCATGCAATGTTGCCAAAGCGAACGATTGACCTCGTAGTCCGATGGATCGGCCTTTTCGCCCTCCTCCTCGTCCGCGCCTTTCCGCCAGCGCTGTGAAGTCATCTCGAACGTGTGGACCATGACGTCTTGAATGACGGTGGGCTGGGATTCCTCGCGGAACGCGAAGTTGTCGTCATTCAAAGCGATGTAGTTGTCGAGCGGGCGGCTGGCAAACACATGGACCATCTGCTGCGTCTTGGCCTTCGCGCCGCCCAAGCCGGTTACTTCAAGCGTAACCGTGTATTGTCCCGGCGTCGTGTACATGTGGATCGGATCGCGCTGCGTCGAGGATTGTCCGTCGCCGAATGTCCACAACCATTGCGAAATCGGGAGATTTCCCTGCTTGGATTCATCGGTAAACTTGACAATCGAGGATGTCAACGCGCGCGGTTTGTCGGTGAAGAACGCGGCCACGAGCGGCGGCGGCTCGACGCGGATCGTCTGTCGAATCTCGTTTTCGCCATGGGCCGTGGTGACTTTCAGCGAAAGATCGTAGTCGCCCGGCTGGGCAAAGGTACACGATAATTCGGGCAGCACGCTGTCAAAGGTCTGGCCCTGCCCCTCCACGTGCCAGCGACGCTGTGAAATCGGCATGGAACCGGCCGTGGAAGCATCCAAGAATTGCATTGTCGTGCCGACAAGGGCCGGCGTGCCCGCCATGCCATCCTGCTGCGTGACAACCGTAATTTCGGCCACCGGGTATACGTAATCGCGGTCCTCGCGCGCCGTGAGCTTCGCAGCGTTTCCGATCAGGGGTTCCAGATTCTTTTGCGCCAACGCGCCTTGGAACGTGCACCGGAACGGGCCGCCCGCCGCGCCGGTCACGGTAACGCCGCCCTGTCCGATGGACGGCAGGGCTTCGAGGGCTTTCTGTACGGCGGTTCCGTCCCCGTTATAGGCGATGGCGGCCGTGGTGTGGCCGCGGAAGGTCAGGGTGAACGATCCGGCCGATGACGGTGAAACGAAGACCCGTTGAATCTCGTTTATTCCTTGAACAAATGCGGCTTTGGGCGGCACTTTCGCGCGGACCAAGACCTCGCGCGTTGCAGTGGCCGAGGCGCCCTTGCTGTTTGTAATCGTCAGTTTGACGTTGTAAAGGCCCGATTTTGCGAAGACATGTGACGGATTGCGTAGGGAACTCGTCGTGCCGTCGCCGAAATCCCAAAGCCAGCTGGAAATGGCCGTAAGGCCCGAAGAAGACGTATCCGTGAAGAGCACGGGATCGCCCGCGAATACGGAATCGCTGGACACGGTGAAACGGGCGGCGGTTTGTGAATCGCCCGCTTGGACATAGGCCTCTTTGGTGGTGGTCGCAACGCGGCCCAAGGCCGTGCGCACGGTCAGCGACACATTGTACGATCCGGCGTTCGCATACACATGGGTGGGATGTTGGGCCGTGCTGGCGGAACCGTCCCCAAAATCCCACTCCCACCGGACAATCGAATCCGCCCTGGACACAAGAGCGAGTTGGGATTGGTCCGTGAATTGGATCTGTTGTCCCGGTTCCGGCGTGCGATTGTTCACCGTGAAATCGGGCTTGACGAGCAGATCGGCCGTCACGGTGACCTCGACCGCCGCCGCGCCCGCCGATTCAACAAGCAGGGTTCCGGCGTTGGCGCCCAGCGACATGAGCGCGGGATTCAGGCGTACCGGAATAATCAACTCGTCCGACGGAGTCCGTAGGATGCACCCGTCGCCCGTCGATCGGCAGGCCCCGGCCACAATCCACGGCTCGATGGGCGTGACAACCAGGGGGGACATGGGGCGCGTCGTCGCATTGATGCGCACGGAAAAAGATAGAGGAAGAGTTTGTGTGCCGAAGTCCAGATGGGTCGGGCTTACACGGAGTTGAATGCCGATGTCATAGATCAGCCATGGGCATCCGGTCAATCCGATGCATAGCATTGCCAGAAGCGCCATTCGGGCCGGGGCGCCCCCCCGCCATCTTATTACACCATTCCGGAAGCCAGCCATGAAATTCACTCCTCGTTGCCGATGCACCGTCCCACACTCCACCCCGCCAGCAGGCAAAGTCCGGAAAAACCAGACACCTCCCGGGGTGTAGTTCAAAACACTTTCTTACCGTAAAACAATCATGCCAGTTTCCGCGTTCCGTGTCAACAGATGATTGGCCCGATTTCCGAAAAAAAGATAAGGCACGAATTTGACGCCGCAGCCGGTTTCGCGACCGAAGGCATGCCGCGCGTTGACGTTACGGAGGCGCGCCGGCAAGATGCGCTCTTTCAGCAGGATGTCCGGTCATTCTCTGGCGGCCGCGGCTTGCATAATGGCATCGCAAATCGCGTTGACCGCTTGCAGGGAGGGAAAATAGTGGATGTGTTCGGCGCGGAGGTCGGGTGCGCTGTTTGGGTCTCCTTCCTCGCCATACAACACAATGGGCAGCGACTCGAACGACTTGTTCGCGCGGATCAACCGGCAAACGTCCAATCCTTCCATATCCGGCAACGTGCGGCTTACGAGGAGTCCGATGGGATTGAGCATTTGCAACCGGAAAATGCCGTCCACCGTCGAATTGGCGGTAATGACTTCACACCCGCGCGCGTCGAAGGCTCTCCATAGAAGGCCACGATTGGCATGGCTTTGATCGATCACCAGAACGCGCGGGCGATCAGAGACCAGCCCGTCCGCGGTAGTCCGCTTACATGTGATGAAAAAGGCAATCTCGCTTCCAACGTGGGCTTGCTCTTCGGCGAATTCGCATCCCAGAAATTTGGAGGAAGCGTTTGTATCCATGCGCCGTACGATGGTTTCGACATCCTGCAGCGGGCCGCATCCCGGCAGGATAAACGAAAGTTTCAGGCGCGCATCTTTTTCGAAAGTCATGTCGCTGGCAATGCGGCATCCGCCCACGCTGATATCGCGAATCTCCCCGTTACCCGTCCGGCCGTCTTCCCCGACGAACGTGCAGGGGATGTTCGTCTCGACCCGTTGATGACGCCGGAAACCGACCGAGTGAACCTCGTCCGGCCATGCAATGCGGCACCAACTATCCGACTCGAAATTACTCCAGTCAATTACGGTGGAGGCGAATCCGCACGCGGCGCCCTCACGCACGAACCGAACCACGCAGGTCAAGCCCTCCGCCAGAGGCAGAAACCGGTCACGCATACGGGGCCGTTCCAGAAAAATGTACGATTTGGTTTTCCATCCCAGGATGTTCGTTCGTATGCTTGGAGCCGCGCCCGGTTGCAATCCCGGTTGAAACAGTGCCGTGCTCCCCACTTGCAGAAACTCCGAAAGGTCATTCTCGTTTGCCATTTAAGTTTCCTTCCCAAACATTGGATGGTTATGCCGGAAGAGTCGAAAGCCCCGAATCGTTTCCCCTTTTGCCGGCGCGATGCGCATGCTCGCTGTCGCTTGGACCGTTCACTTTTCCTCCGCTACAAAATCCCGGAATTGATTTTCGCAGTAGTCTAACGCGAACCGCAGAATGTGTCAATAGTTTTCTCCCAAACGACAGAAAAAATCAAATCGCGAACAAGTGGAATGTGGCGATCCTTGGGAAGTTGGTCTGGTTTGGAAAAAAGGTCCCGGGGCCATGCAGTACTCAAGTCGTGTATTCATTGTTTTGTTCCGTCTTGCCTCAATAGGGTAGAATTTTGGCGCTCGCAAATGGCCTAGATCAGGAGAATGTGGTGTCGTTGTTGCGCACGGTTGCAGCCCATGAGCGGATTCCCCCGGTTCGCGGGCTGGTTTTGTCGGAGAACAGCCGGAACCAGCCGATTGATCTCGTGGATATTCGCCGGTGGCTCCGCGTCAATCATGACCTTTTCAAAATGGAGAAGGTGGACCTTCTTTTTCACCGTGCGCGCAAACCTATCCTTTCTGCTGTGTTCGATTTGGCCGTCCAGTTGGATATTCGCATTTCCCTGCGAACCAATGTTTCTTTTTCGCCCTCGGAGTTGGGGTCCCTGCGCGATTATCCTTTTTTGGACGTGTTTTTGACCCCGGATTCGCCGGATTCGCCGTACCTTACGGCATGGTTCGACGCGTGCCGCGAGGCGGATTTGAAGGTGCGCCTTCAACTCCATGCGCCGTTTTCCGGATCGTTCGACGTTCAGGCCGTGGCGGATCGCGTTGCCGCCGAAGGCGTGACCGTGGTCAATATCGCCTTGTCGGATCCCTTTGTGAAGCGTCCGCCCTGCACGACGGCCACGGAGGCCATGAATACCATTCGCGTCATGAATGCGCTGGCGCGGACGCTGGCGGATCGCGACATCGAAACCAATCTTGTGGGACTGCCTTTCTGTCACGTCGAACCGGACAATCTGGTCCGCGCGGCCAATACCCAGCAATTTCTGCTGGATCATCAGCAATATGCCAGACCCGCGCATGAATTTGCGGCAAAAGTTTTTCTGTGCCGTCCAAACGCGATCGGCAAGGCCGTCATGATCCTTTTGGGCCGCGACACCATGACGACCGGATACGTGGACAACAAGTTGTTGCCGTGGATTGTCGAAGGGCCGTACCGTCACATGGTCTTGCTGGCGCTGCGGAAATTGACGCGACCGCTGCGTGCGGTTCGCGGCAAGCCGAAACCGCTGCCCGACAATGAAACGGCCTGTCTGCGGGAAATCGAACGCATACGGCAGAAAGCGGAGAAAAACATGGATCCGGCGTGCCGGCCTTGCCGGTTTCGGCGCATTTGCGATCACCGGTCGCCGGTCTTTGCGCGCATGGCGCCGTCTGTTCCGGTCAAGACGCAGGCGGGCGATGTCGTGCCCGCGCCCATGGCATTTGCCGCGATCCAGCCCAAATATTACGATGCGGTGGACGCCCCTCGCCTGGCCTTCGACGCACGGTATCTTGCCCTTGCGAAAGAAGCGCATGACCTTGTCATGAAACAGAGTCCAACGCGCGAAATAGACTCCGGCGATTACGAAGTCGAGGGCCAATGGACGCATCACATGCCCGGCGGCAACCGCTGGCACGCGTTCACCAACACCGAGAAACTGAGTACGATCCTTGCCCGCGTCACGCCCCCGGTTACGCTGTCGTACACCTTGGGCGGCGGTATTGCCGAATTCGCGGGGTTCAGTTTCGGGCGGCACAGCAAGGTTTTGTGTCCGATGGAATCCTATTCGCACAAATTGGTGCTGCATGTGGATGCCAAAGGCCGCTATGTGCTGCTGCGTGACGATGTGCCGGTGCGCCCGGCGGAATTCGAGGGGATGCCGTATGCCCCGCCGCGCTTGGCGGGCATGCTTGAGCCTCGCATTTCCCTGTGGAACATAGACAGTTCGATTGTGACCCAGACGGTGCTGGTATGGGAGGGCGATCCCGCCGCCGCGAAGGAGGCGGCGCGCGTCAAGTATTCGGTGGTCATTGTCAGCACGCGCTATGCCCGGCGTCTGCAGGCGGTTCTCCTCTCCATTGTCCATCAACAGAATGTGGACCTTTCGCGACTTGAAGTCGTCATTGGCTATGTGCCGGGCATTGACGCCACGGACGATCTGATCGAAAGCATGCGGCTGGCCCATCCCCAATTGCGCATTGTGCGATCCCCCTTCGATCCGGCCTATGCCCTTTCCAAGGGTTTTCTTATCAATGAATCGGTCCGCGCGGCTTCCGGCGAGTGGATTATCCTATTGGATTCCGACATCCTCTTTGCGCCCAACTGGTTCGAAGAGATGGACAAGGTGGCCGCGGACGCCTCGTTTATCGCGCCCGACGGGCGCAAGATGCTGACAGCCGACACAACCGCGCGCATCCTGTTGGGAGAAATCGAGCCGTGGCGCGACTGGGACGTCCTGCTGGCGGGGGCGGGTGAATTCCGGCTGCGCGAGGCGGACGGCGTTCCCATCGGGTTCTGCCAATGCGTCCGAAAAGAATGCTTGGACAAGGTAAAATACGTGGAACTGAACCATTTCGAGGGCGCCGACTGGTTGTTCGGCTTCAATATGCGCAAGGAATTTGGCGACGAAGTCCGCCTGGCCGGCATTCCCGTGCTACATCTCGATCACGGCGGCAGCCAATGGTACGGCACGCGCAAACACCGGTAAGATTGCGGGAAAAGGGAAGGTTGCGGCGGGACGGGCCTTGAAGGAACGGAAACGGGAGATCGTCATGAAAAGGAAGTGGCTGTATTTCATGTTCTTTGCGCTCGATGCCGTTCTGATGGCATGCATGGGGCTGGCGGCCTTTATTTATTATCTGGCCTATTCGCGCGTGCCCAATCATACCCTGTCCGTCGTTCATCGTTCGCTCACGGCCCCGGTGTCGGTCATACGGGACGATTGGGGCGTTCCCCACATCAAGGCCGACACGGAGACCGACGCCTATTTTGTGCTCGGATATGTCATGGCGCAGGACCGCCTGTTTCAGATGGAACTTGTTCTTCGTCTGGCCGGCGGCGAGTTGGCTGAAATATTGGGTCCCCCGGCCGTTCCCATAGACAAACTGGCGCGGACCTTTCAATTGCGCGCCCACGCCGCGAAATATCTCAAGGCCCGGGCGGAAGAGCGGCCCGAAATAAAGGCGGCCGCCGACGCCTTCGTCGCGGGGATCAATCACCGGGTGGATCGGGAAGCATTACCCTTCGAGTTTGCCGTTTTGCGAATTCCCAAACGGCATTACACGCCCGAGGATTGCCTTACCGTGGCGGCCATATTGCCCATCAGTTTCGCGGAGGGGCTGAGAAGCGATCCGCTGTATTCGCTGATCGAAGAGCGTTTTCGCCAATTAGGCATCCAGCGGAATGTTCAGGATCTGTTTCCCGGTTATTCAAAAGAAACTCCGATCACCGTCATGGAAACCATCGGGGAGGCAGAAGCCTTTCTCGCGGCGAAACAACCGCAAGCCCGTGGCGCGGCGGACGCAGCGGGCGGCGAGGCGCTGCGCGCATTCCTCGATTCCGCGGCTACACTGTCGAGGTTGTTCGGCCCCTCGCTGGGGAGCAATTCGTGGGTGCTGGGCCCCTCGCGCACGGAGTCGGGCAAGCCGATTCTAGCCAACGATCCCCACATCGCGCTTACCAATCCGGGCGTCTGGTACGAGGCGCATCTGATCTACGGCGAAATCAACACCTACGGGTATTTTCTACCCCTGATCCCTTTCGCGCTGATCGGCCACAACGGCGACTACGCATGGGCGCTGACCATGTTCGAAAACGACGATGTGGACCTCTATCGCGAAACCTTCGACCCCAATGATCCGGGCAAGGTCATGTATAAAGGCCAATGGACCGATGTCCGCACAACGACGGAAACCATCAGGGTCCGGTTCGGGCGCGATCAGACGATTGACGTGCGAAACACGCCGCACGGACCCATTATCACCGATCTGTTCCGAACCCTACACAAGTACGAGGGACCGGATATCGCATTGTCTTGGGTTTGGCAGCATACACAGTACACCGACATGGAAGCCCTGTACGACATGAACCACGCCCGGACTATGGAACAGTTCGGCGCGGCGCTCGCCAAGATCACCTCGCCGGGACTCAATGTCTCCTACGCCGACCGCGCGGGAAACATCGCGTGGTGGGCGGCCGGCCTTCTTCCCATACGACCCCGGCATGTCAACCCCAAGTGTTTGCTGGACGGGGCTTCCGGCGACGACGATATTCTCGGTTATGTGCCCTTCGATGCGAATCCACACCTGATCAACCCGCCGTCCGGATGCATCGTCTCCGCCAACAACAAATCCACCGTGAAGCCCGTCGGGCCCATCCAGGACCTTGAGGGATATTGGCAGCCCACCGATCGCGCCGGACGTATCGAGCAACTGCTCGACGCCCGTGAAAAATGGAACCTCAACGATCTGCGCGCCGTCCAACTGGACGACGTGGCCTACAACGGCCCCCGCATGGTGGGGGCGATCGCGAATGCGTTGAAGCCCGTTGCGGATCGTCTCAATCCCTTACAGCGCCAGGCGCTCGAACTATTGAACTCTTGGGATTTTGGGCACGACAAAGGATCGGCGGGCGCCGCGCTGTTCCAGGTGCTGTGCGACGAACTCCTCGACCGGATCCTTTCGGATGAACTGGGCGCCGATTATCTCGGTGTCTTTTTCATGTGCGCCGATCATTGGAATTTTTTCAAGTACGTTCTTGAAAACCCCGAATCGCCCTATTGGGACAATTGCACCACGTCCCAGGTCGAAACGCGAACGGACATCGTGTTGAATGCGCTGGAAGCCGCCGAGGGAAAACTTGCGCGCCTGCTTGGGCCGGATATGGCCCAGTGGACTTGGGGCGCCATTCATGTCATGGAGTTCAAGCATCCCTTTGGTTATCTTCCGCTGTTGGGGCGGATCTTCAATATCGGGCCGTTTCCGGCCGCCGGCGGAAGCCATTTGGTGAATAACATGCTGTATTCGCGGGGGAAATGGCCGTACAAGGTCGTGGCGGGTCCCTCGACGCGGCGGCTTATTGATTTTGCCGATCCGGCCCATTCCCTGACGGTCCTTCCCACGGGAAACGGCGGTAATTTCATGGGATTGAACTACGATGATCAGGCTGCGTTGTTCATGGCGGGCCAGTACCGGGAACCGCATTTTCTCATGGAGGAAATAAAGAAACACATGGCCAGCGCTATGATATTCCTGCCGGGCGATTCCGCGGGGAATATCATCCCGCGGGAAAAACAGATCGAGGCCCCCGCCGGTACGGATTTGGGCGAATCGTAAGGCCGCGCGCGCCTATGGATGGTCGTCTTCGGCGGAAAGCGGGGGAGGAGCCGCCATTTCAACGGTGCTGGCGGACACGCGGCGTTCGACGGGCGCGGACGGCTGAAATACGACGGTGTAGGTTATCCAGCCCAACAGCACCACGGAGGCGACCACGGCCCACGTCATGACCTCCTGAACCCAGTCCGGAATCCGGAATTCGCCGCCGTCCGGGCGACTCAAAAAACGGTTGCCGCAAACCGGGCGCAGGCAGGCGCGATAACTGTCCACGTAGCGTTCGGCGTTGAGTTCCAGGAACTCGCAATAACTTCGAATGAATCCGATGGCGTAACAGGCCGCGGGCAGGCCGCGCATGTCGCCGCGTTCCATCGCGGCGAGATACGGCGCGGGCACGCGCGTCCGTCGAAACGCCTCATACAAGCTCAACCCCAACTTCTCGCGCTTTTCGCGCAGCTCGTGGCCCGGAAAAGAAGTCTCTTTCATGGTTCCCTGTCCCCGGGAGCATAGTCCACGAGAATTTCGCGGGCCTTGCTCCCCAAATGTGGTCCCACAATGCCTTTCAGTTCCATCATGTCAATCAAACGAGCGGCTCTAGTATACCCCACCCGGAGCCTCCGTTGCACCATTGAAATCGAGGCCTGTCCCGTTTCCAGAACGACCCGCACCGCCTCGTCGAAAAGTTCGTCCGCCTCCGCGTTCAGTTCCTCCTCGAGTTCTTCCCGGCTTTTGCCGAAATTCTCGATTTCGTCGCGGTATTGCGGCGGGGCCTGCGTCTTCAGGTATCCCACCAGCGAGTTCATTTCATGGTCGCTGACAAACGCGCCCTGGATGCGCACCGGCACGGAACGTCCCGCGGGCAGATACAACATGTCGCCGTTTCCGATCAGACGCTCGGCGCCAATCTCGTCGAGAATGCACCGCGAATCCGTGCGCGAAGACACTTGGAACGAGATGCGCACCGGGAAATTCGCCTTGATCACGCCGGTCAGCACGTTCACCGACGGGCGCTGTGTCGCGATGATCAGGTGAATGCCGACCGCCCGCGCCAGTTGCGCAAGGCGCATGATGGCGTCTTCGACTTCCGCCCGCGCCAGCATCATCAGGTCCGCCAATTCGTCAATCACGCATACGATGTAGGGCAGTTTCCGAACCAGATTGACCGACTCGCCCGCGGCGTTGCCTTCCTCGTCGGGCATTTCGATTTCGCCGTTCTCGACACTCTCATTATAGACCTCGATGTTGCGCACGCGTAGTTGCGCGAACAGGCGGTATCGTTCCTCCATTTCCGTAATCAGCCAGTTCAGCGCGGTGGCGGCCTTCTTCGGCTCGGTCACCACGGGCGTGATGAGATGCGGAATGTCGTTGAAGATCGAAAACTCGACCATCTTCGGATCAATCAGCATCAATTGCACTTCCTCGGGCGTCTTCATGAACAACAGGCTCGCCAGGATGGACTTCACGCAGACGGTCTTTCCCTTGCCGGTGGCGCCCGCGATCAGCAGATGCGGCATGACGGCCAGATCGGTCGCGATTACATCGCCCGCGATATCTTTCCCCAGCGCAAGCACCAGCGGGCCTTTTGTCTTGCGGTATGTCTTCGATTGGAGCAGTTCGCGCAGCACGACCGGTTCGCGATCGATGTTGGGCAATTCGATGCCGACACGCCCCTTGCCCGGAATCGGCGCTTCGACGCGCACCCCGTCCGCTTTCAAGGCCAGCGCGAGATCGTCCGCGAGCGACGTGAACCGGTTCACTTTGATTCCGGGCGCGGGTTCGAGTTCGAATCGCGTGATTGTCGGTCCGCGGGTGATGTCGGTCACACGCGCTTCAATGCCGAACGTCTCAAGGGTGCGTTCGAGCAACAAACTCGTCTGGTGCAGCGATTCCGTCAGCAATTCGGGGGAACGGGGCGGGGGCGCCAGTTCAAGCAGATCAAGGCTGGGTTTCTTGTAATGGCGCGGATAGACGTAGTCCGGCGGCAACTCGTCGAGTTCCGCATTCTTGCGGCGGGGCATCGGACGGGCGGCGCGCGGCTTGTAGACGGGCGTGGCCGCCCCATTCGTGCCCATGGCCGCCGGTTCGTCCCTCTTGACTTCCTCCGGGGCGGGCAACGATATCCGGGTTGTTTCCGGCGGCGCTGTATCCGTCTCAACCGGCTCCGAAACGGCATGAAACGGGATTTCTTCCTGGACGATCTCGACGGGCGGAGGGGCCGTCCGGATGCGGATGCGCGCCGGAGCGCGCTCCGGGCGTTCCTGAACGGCCGGCGTTTCTTCGCGCGTGAAAGCGGCGTCCATTTGGGCGGTCATGGGAACGGACTCGGCCACATCGGACGGCGGATCCGGCTCGTGAAACACGCCGTGAATTCCGCGAAGCGGTTTTTCATCGCGTTTGCGCCGCAGGGCTGCGGCTTCCGCGTGGCGTTGCCAGGCACGGCCCAAAAGGCTGTACAGCGCGTTGCTTGCCCGGATGATTTGCACGGCGATGAAATAGAACCACGCCGCCACGCGCACGAACAGAAACTCCGTTGCCAGAAGGATGCCCACAATGCCCAGCGTGGCCGCGATGACATCCGAACCGATCCGGCCGAATGTGGGCAGGAGCAAACGGCCCACATACGCGCCTATCACCCCGCCCGGGAGACCCTCCAGCGCGCTTGAAAACAGGTGAATATGCAGAAGACCGGCCGCCGAACCCGACAGCAGCAGCAATCCGGCCAGTCGAAGCGCAAGCCGGTCGAGCGGACGATGCCAGATCAGCATCATCGCCCATACCCCGGTCATGATATACAATACATGCGCCGCATGGCCCAGCAATACCGACAAAAATCCGGCCGTGTAAGCCCCCGGACGTCCGCACAAATTGAACGCCGCGCCCAAATCGTCCAAGGGAACCGTACCTTGGTAATGAATCGAAGCCAGCGCGAAAAACAAAAAGCAGGTCACTGCCAACAAAGAAATTCCGAGGATCTCGCATGCCCGATCCCGCGGAAATTTCGCCGGTACGCTCATATTCCTAAACCCCAACATATCAACCATCCGCCGAACGCCTCGCATCCTAACACAAAAGCACGCAAAATGCAACAAAATATTGTGGTTGTCTAGGATTGATCCACTACCTGTTGTGCGCATTTCAAATATATTTCGTAATTTTATTATATTGCGCAGAAAAAGAGAGGGGGTTTTTACAAACATGATTTGCGGCACCAGGATGATTGTGATAAGGTGACGGCATTCCAAACGCAAGGAGTATCTTGAAATGAAAACGCCGTTTTCTGTGGCAATCGAACCCGATTGGCGCGGGTTGCTCGATGCCATTCTGCGCACGGGCCGGCCGAAGCGTGTGCATTTCATCGAATTGTTTCTGGATCCGGAGGTGTCCGAGGCGCTTGCGTCCCGTTATGGCATTCTTGACGACTTGAATCCGTCGGACCCCTATTACACGGAGAAGCGCGAGGTGGCCATCCAGTCGTTCCTTGGCTACGATTATGTCCGGTGCAGTCTTCGCGGAATGGATATGCCGCTCAACTATTCAAATACAAAAGATACGGCCGATCTCGCGCGGCGCGACGGACGCCAATACGTGGACGAACACAAAGGCCCCGTGACGACGTGGGAGGAATTCGAGCGGTATCCATGGCCCGATCCCGAGGCGGCGAGTTCGCGATCGCTCGAATGGTATGAGGCGCATTTGCCGGAAAACATGTGCGTGATCGGCAGCGGCGGTTTTGCTCATTTCGCCGAATACATCACATGGCTCATGGGATACGAAACGCTGTGCTTCGCGCTGTGCGAGCAGCGGGACCTTGTCGAGGCGATTGCGCGGCGCTTGGTTGATTCGTACCGGATCTTTTTGAAGCGCCTGCTCGCATTCGACCGCGTGAAGATCGTGTGGGGCAGCGACGACATGGGTTACCGCGGCGGGCCGTTGATCGGTCCGGACGACTTGCGCGCATTCGTGTTGCCCGGCCACAAACTGATGGCGGAGATGTCGCATGCCGCCGGGCGGCCGTATCTGCTGCACGCGTGCGGGAACCTGAGTCTCATCATGGACGACCTGCTGGACGATGTGCGCATTGACGGGAAACATTCCTTCGAGGACACCATCGAACGCGTGACGGACGCGAAAGACACCTACGGCCGCCGCATCGCGCTGCTCGGCGGGATTGACGTGGATTTTCTGTGCCGCGCGTCCGAATCGGATGTGCGCCGCCGCGTGCGCGAGACGCTCGAAAAGTGCATGCCCGGCGGCGGATATGTCCTTGGCACCGGCAACAGCGTCGCCAATTACATTCCCCTCGACAACTACCTTGCCATGCTCGACGAAGGCCGGAAGTTCTCGGTGTAGGGCGCCGCGCGGTCAACAGGATGAAAAAGCCCGGAGAGTCACCCATGGTTGCGGGCAAGACACGCCGATGATAGAAACGTTTCTCGACGACTTGAATCCCGCTCAACGGGAAGCGGTGCTCCACACCGAGGGGCCGTTGCTGGTGTTGGCCGGGGCGGGCAGCGGAAAGACGCGGGTGATCACGCGGCGCATAGCACACATTGTGGCGCGCAAACTTGCCAAGCCGTCGCACATCCTCGCCGTGACCTTCACAAACAAGGCCGCGGAGGAAATGCGCGATCGCGTCGGGGAACTCGTCGGCGCGAAAACGGCCCAAGACATCATGCTGACGACATTTCATGCGTTCTGTGTGCGCGTGCTTCGTGCGCATATCCATCGCATCGGATACCGCAAGGATTTTTCCATCTGTGGCGAGGGCGACGCACGGACGCTCGTGCGGCGCATTCTCGGCGATCTCGACGGAGTTCGCGAGACGTTCAGTCCGCAGCGCTTGCAATCCGCCATCAGTCTTCACAAAAACGGCTGCGACAGACCGCCGCCTTTTCCCGTGGACGACAAGATTCCGGCTGACACGGAAGCGAAATACAGGGCATGGCTGCCGGAATTCATCGGGCGCTATCAATCCGCGCTGCGCGCCGCGAACAGCCTCGATTTCGACGACCTGCTGGCGTTGACGCTTGAATTGTGGCGCAAGGAGCCCGATCTTCTCGCGAAATTTCAGCAGCACTACCGTTACGTGCTGGTGGATGAATATCAGGACACGAACCGAATCCAGTACGATTTGTTGCGCGCGATTGCCGAACCCCGCCGCAATCTCTGCGTCGTCGGCGACGACGATCAATCCATCTACGGCTGGCGCGGCGCGGAGCCGGCCCACATCCTCGCGTTCGACCGCGACTACCCGGACGCGCGCGTGATCACGCTCGACCAAAACTACCGATCGACGGAAACGATCCTGTCGGCGGCCAATGCCGTCATTGCGAACAACGCCGAGCGGCGCGCCAAGAATCTTTGGAGCACGCTTGGCGCGGGGCGGCCCATCGAATGGATCGTGGCGGGCGACGAGGAACACGAGGCAAGGGCCATTATGCAATGGCTGACGCACATCCAAAAGAAAACGGATGCCGCGTGCGGCGATTTCGCCGTCTTGTACCGGTCAAACCTCCAGTCGCGTCCCATCGAAATGGCCCTGCGGCAGGCGGGAATACCCTATGTCGTCGTCGGGGGACAGGAATTTTTTGAACGGGCCGAGGTCAAGGACATTCTGGCCTATCTGAAACTCGCCGCAAACCCCCGCAATGAAACCGCGTTTCTGCGCGTGGTCAATGTGCCGCGACGCGGCATCGGCGACGCGGCGCTGCACCGCATTCACGATCTATGCGGGAACGGATCGCTTTCCATCTGGGACGCATCGCTTCAGGCCGTGCGCCGGGGACTTGTCGAAAAAAACGCCGCCGCAGGTCTGGAAAGTTTTCACCGTATCATTGAAACGTTTCGGAAGCGATTCCGGCAGCCGGACGCGCCTTTGCGCGCCATTGCCGAAGACCTTCTCGATGCGATCGCCTATCGCGCCGAGATTGGCCGGACCTCCAGGACGCCGCAGCAATTCGAACAACGCTGGGGCAATGCCGAGGCCGTGCTTCGCGCCATCGAAATCCATGAACAATCGGCGAAAGCGCCGTCTCTCGCCGGGTTTCTCGACGAGAATGCGCTGGACGGCGACGACGACCGCCAAAGCAGGGAAAAGCGGCGTGAAGACGCCGTTACGTTGATGACCATCCACAGCGCCAAGGGCCTTGAATTCCCGTTCGTGTTCATCGCCGGTTGCGAGGAGGGGCTTATCCCGCACGACCGATCGTTGCGCGAAAACGGGATCGAGGAGGAACGCCGCCTTTTTTATGTGGCGCTGACGCGCGCGAAACGCCATGTCACCGTGTTCGAGGCCCTTGCGCGCAACCGTTTTGGCCGCATCTGCATGACGAAAACCAGCCGGTTTCTTGGGGAGATTCCCTCGGAACTCGTGCGCAGACGTGTCCTGGCCGCCCGCGAAATGGTCGAATCGGCCATGACGCCAATGAAAACAAAACCGCGAAGGAAACGCCGTCCGCGACCACTCGCATGAATGCGTGGATGCGGCGTTTTTTGAATCAATCCGGCCGGACATGCTATAGTCGCGACAGTGCCGTAGTGTGTCAATTACGGCCTATAACTGGTGCGGAATCGGCAGTGCCGACAATCCCAAGGAGTACACGAACATGCCATTAGTTCCCATGCGTCAAATTCTGGATGAGGCCGCGAAGGGCGGATACGGCGTAGGCGCCTTCAACGTCAACAACATGGAGCAGATCCAGGCCATCATGCAGGCGGCCCACGACACAAAAAGCCCGGTAATCATCCAGGCTAGCCGCGGAGCGCTCAAATACAGCAAAATGATTTACCTGCGCAACCTGATCAAGGCCGCCGAGGAGGAATTTCCGGAAATTCCATTGGCGATGCACCTCGATCACGGCAACAGCGTCGAGACCTGTGAAAAGGCCATCGAACTCGGATTCACATCGGTCATGATTGACGGATCGCTCGCCGAAGACGGGAAGACTCCCAACACGTATGAGGCCAACGTGGCCATCACGAAAAAGGTCGTCGAGATGGCCCATCCGCTCGGCGTGACGGTCGAGGGCGAACTCGGCTGCCTGGGCGGCATCGAGGACGGGCACGGCGCGGGATTGAGCGTGGACGAAGTCAACGCCCATCTGACGGATCCGGCGCAGGCCGAAGAATTCGTCGCGGCGACGGGCGTTGATGCGCTGGCCGTCGCCATCGGCACCAGCCACGGCGCGTACAAGTCCGGCCGCAAGGATCCCGTCACGGGCAAAATGCTCCCGCCGATGCTTGCCATGGAGCGCATCCATCAAATCCACGCCCGCATGCCAAACTGCCACATGGTCATGCACGGATCGAGTTCGGTGCCACAGGAACTGGTGGACATTATCAACCAGTACGGCGGCAAAATGCCCGGTACTTTCGGCATCCCCATTGAGCAGATTCAGGATGGCATCAAGCACGGTGTGCGCAAGATCAACGTGGATACGGACAGCCGTCTTGCGATGACCGGCGCCGTTCGCAAGCTATTGGCCGAGAAGCCGGAGAAATTCGATCCGCGCGATTGGCTTGGACCTGCCCGCGAAGCGGCTTATCAAGTCTATGTGGCGCGCATGAAAGCGTTCGGCCAAGCCGGTCATGCGGGCGATTACGTCCCCATGACCCTCGACGACATGAAGAAGGTCTATGCCGCCGCCAAATAAGCGGAAAACATTCCGTTGTAAATGCCATTGCAGGAAATCCCGGCCGGGATTTCCTGCAATGTGTTGTGAATGGGGGGATTTACTTGTTCTGGGCCGGGGCGTTGGCGGGCGGATTAGGTATGATGGCCGTTCCCGGATCGGCCCGTTTTTCCGTGGTTTCCGCCGGTATGACTTCGAGCAATTCGACTTCGTAGATCAGCATTTTTCCCGGCGGGATATTCGGGCGTCCGGCATCTTTGTATGCGAGTTCGGACGGGATGAACAACTGCCACTTGTCCCCCTCTTTCATGAGTTGCAGGGCCTCGGTCCAGCCGGCGATTACCCGGCCAACCTGAAATTCGCCCGGCATGCCCCGCTTTTCCGTGCTGTCGAATTCGGCGCCGTCCGGCAGGGTGCCGCGGTAATTCACTTTCACGGTATCCGCGGCCGTGGGCGATTTCCCATGGCCCGATGCGAGAACTTTGTACTGCAGTCCGCTCGGCAGGCTGACAACGCCCTCTTTTTTCGCGTTTTCTTCCAAAAACGCGGTCTGTTCGGCCTTGTTTTCCTCGATTTGACGCTTTTGTTCTTCCTGGCGCTTCAGCATCATGCTCTGTTGGAACGATATCATGATCTGTTTCATCTCGTCGTCGGACATTAGCGTCTCTTTGCCATCCATGGCGTCTTGCAGTCCTTGAATGAGGTTTGGCAGGTCAATGTCCACTTTGGCCTTTTTCAGTCCGGCGCCCCATTGCGCCCCAAGGCTGTAACTCACTTTTTGAATTTCGCTCATCGCGCTGACGGCCGCGGCCTTTTCAGAGGTTTGCGTCTGATCCGGCGCGGGGGATTCCGCGGGCTTTTCATCCGCGGCGAAAATCGGTCCCATGGCCAACATCACCAACATGGCGCACAACAATGTCTTTGTCATTTCCGGTTCCTTTCCTTGTGGCAACCGGTAGTGTACGTCCGGCGGGTTGGGTTGAGCAAATGGCCCCGCTTGCATGCCCCGCATGCTTGGATCGCGATGGAAGCCCGTTTTTATGATTTTTCCTGAAAATTGTTGGGTTATTGCATTTTTTCCCAGGGTGTATTATCGTAATACCCGGATACAGTGAACGGGTGAAGTGCATGTCGGCGGGCCGGTGATTGACGCCGCGCGATCGAGGAGGCAATGCCATGAACCCGATGGAACTGGCCGGATTGGCCACGCGGTTTCTGGATGCGTGGAATTCGCAGGTGGTGGAGCGTGTGGTGGCGTGTTACACCGAAGACGTCCGGTATCGCGATCCGTATCTGCGCGAAGTCATCGTGGGGTCCGATGCGCTCCGGCGTTACCTCCGGAAACTGTTTTCCATGTGGGCGATGCACTGGACGCTTCTGGACGGCTATCCCCTTGCGGGGCGGGAGGGCGCCGCGATTCTCTGGCATGCGACGTTCCGTTACATGGAAGGAACCGAGGCGGTTGATGCCGACGGCATGGATCTGGTGTTGCTGCGGGACGGCAAGATTTCACGAAACGACGTCTTCTTCGACCGGACCGTCCTTCTCCAGTTGAGACCACCGGAGGAACGATAGCAACGGCTCCTGCACGGCTACTGTGCGATCGGCGTTGCCCGCTTCAAGGGGATGTGGCCCAGATCCACGGCATCGCCGGGGGGCAGCCTCACTTCCGCAAGGTCCGCCGAAGCGCCGTCCTGTGTTTTTATACGAATCGCGTAGATGCCCGCGGGCACGGCGCCGAAGCGGACACGCCCGGCGGCGTCGGATGTTTCGCGCGCCGGCCACCAGGGGCCTTGCCGGGGATGCAGCATCATGATGTCAACGGTTGTACCGGGCGCGTCAACGGCCATTTCGAGCGATGCGCCCGGAACCATTACAACGTCCATGGTTTCCGTGCCGGGATTTCCGCCCGATTGCACTTCGAAAAAATTGTTTGCGAATTTCTTCAACGCCGGATCCCACATGCGCAGGTAAAGTGGCCGGTCGGAGGGAATGGCAAGCACGCTTAGGCCGTTGTCCGCCGAGGGGGCGCCGCGGCTCAGCGGTTCGTCGAAGGCGTTGGGTTCACGCGTGGCTATGGGGATCATGCCGGCGACCGGACGTCCGTCGAGATCCACGGCGCGCAATGCGACCGAAAACGTTTCCGGGACGGGAGGGGGTGCGGGCGGCGACGGCTTGCCGCAACCGCTCGCGGCCATTAGGAACAGCATCGTCGCGGTAATGCGCGCACAATCACGATTCACGGCGCGCCTTTCCCTCGCCGGCGAACTGGACGTCGTAGAGACGGCGGTACAATCCGCCGCGCGCGATGAGTTCGTCATGCCGGCCTTGCTCCACCAATTCGCCGCCGTCAATGACCAAAATGCGGTCGGCGCGCTGCACCGTCGAAAGGCGGTGCGCGATGACGAGCGTTGTCCGTCCGACGACGAATTCCTCGATGGCGGCCTGGATGGCCCGCTCGCTTTCGGAATCGAGACTTGACGTCGCCTCGTCGAGAATCAAGATGGCGGGATCCTTGATGACGGCCCGCGCGATGGCGATCCGCTGGCGCTGACCGCCCGAAAGCGTTCCGCCGGATTCGCCGATGGGGGTGTCGTATCCCTGCGGCAGTTTTTCGATGAATTCGGCGGCATGGGCGGCTTTCGCGGCTTGGCGTATGCGTTCATCGGGGTAATTCTCGCTACCATAGGCGATATTCGCGCGGACCGTGTCGTTGAACAGGACGGTGTCCTGGGTGACGACACCGATCTGCGCCCTCAGACTCTTGAACGAAACCTCTCGAATGTCGGCGCCGTCAATGCGTATGACGCCGCGCTGCGGATCGTAAAAACGCGGGATTAATTTGGCGATGGTCGTCTTTCCCGAACCACTGAAACCCACCAGCGCGGCCATCTCGCCCTTGCGAATCTCGAATGAAATGCCCTTCAACACCGGCGTGACGCCGTCGTAGGAGAAATGGACGTCGTCAAAACGGATGGATTCGCGCAGCGGCGGCAGCGCGGGCGCATTGGGCGCCTCGATGATGTCCGGTTTCATGTCAATGAATTCGAACACGCGCTCGGCGCTTGCCACGCTGGTCTGAATCATGTTGTTCACGCCGGAAAGTTTCCGGAGGGGATCCATCATCGCCGCCAGCGCGCCGAACAGGATAACCAATCCGCCGCCGTCAATCTGGCCCGACTCGAAGGCGTTGTTGGCCATCAGGATGAAGAGGGCAAGCCCGACCATCATGAGAAATTCGGCGGCGGGATCGATGGCGGCGTCCGCCTTGACCATGCGGGTCATGTAACGCCGGATCCGTTGCAGTTCCTCATGGACGCGCCGGGCCTCGTAGGCTTCCATGCAATAGGCCTTCACGATGGCGATGCCGCCGACGGTTTCGGCCACCATGCCCGACATGGACGCGATGCGCTGCAACGAATTTTGTACGCTCTTTTTGACCTTCCGCCCGATGGCATAGATCACATAGCCGATGGCGGGCAGAACGAGCAGGACCGTCAGCGTCAGGCGCCAGTTCACGCTCAAGGCCAGGAAAAGGCAAAACAGGATTTTCACCGGTTCGCGAAACAGGCGAATGCAGACCATCGTAAGGCCGCGATTGACCATGAAAATGTCGTTTGTGAACCGCGCGAGGATTTCGCCCGTGGTCCGGCGCTCGAAAAACGGCATCGAAAGTCCGATCGTGTTTTCATACATTTCTTGGCCCAAGGTGATCGAAACGTTCACGCCGATGGCGCCCGCGAAATATTCCTGAAGGAACCGAGCAAATCCCGTCGAAAAGGAGATCAGCACCAACGCCAGCGCGAGATAGGAAAGCGCGGTGGGGCGATTGGCCCGAAGCATGGTGAAGAGGTTTCGCAGGCGCGGTTCCACATTGTCCGGGCGCCATCCCGTCACGCGCTGAACGACGCCCGCCATTTCCTCGGCGCGTGCGACCGCCGCGTCTATTTGCGGGGCCAACGTGGCTTCGTCCACATACAGCAGTTTGATGACGCCGCCGATGGTCAGGATCATCGAACTGAACAGCGAGGCCACGACCATTGCGAAAAACAGCGACAGCAACAGCCGGAATTTGTACTTCCAGGCGTAACCGAGCAGGCGGCGGTAAATCCGCCACGCGCTCGTTCGCGCTTGTAAGAGGTTCCGGGTGTTGTATTCGGGTTCGGCCAGATCGGTCATGGCATTTTGCGTCCGCGATCCATTTGGTTGTCCGGCTACCCTACTCGCTGGGCCTGCCCAAGGTCAAATGAAAAGGGCCGTGCCCTTGTGGCGGCGTGTGCGTGTGGGGAAAAAGGGGCGGGAAGAAAAAGGGATTATTAAGGGGGCGCATTGAGGATGCCGTATGAAACCGACTATGATTCGACCTCGGCGGCTTTCGGCGTAGGTTGCCTGTTCTTCAATGGCGATGACGGGCGTGAAGCCGGAATGCGGCAACAGCAGGTCCTGAAGAGATGACGTTCAAGAAATATTCAACGCTTTTCGCCAATGACACGGATTGCGAGGTCCGGTTTGATTCCCTCGCGCGACAACTCTATGCGACCGATGCTTCTATCTACCAGATCGAACCGTTTGCGGTGGCGTTTCCGCGCACGGCGGAACAGGCGTCGTCGGTCCTTCGAGCGGCCGTGGAGGCGGGCATTCCCGTCACGCCGCGCGGCGCGGGGACGGGGCTTGCGGGCGGCGCCATCGGCGATGGCCTCATACTCGAACTGGCGCGGCATACACGGTTTATTGCCGACCTCGATGTTGAACGACGCACCGTCCGTGTGGGCGCGGGCGTCGTGCTTGATCAATTGAACGAATTCCTACGGCCGCACGGGCTCTGTTTCGGTCCGGACGTGGCGACAAGTTCGCGCGCGACACTCGGCGGCATGATCGCGAACAATTCTTCCGGCGCGCGCGCGCCAATCTATGGCACCACAATCGATCATGTCGAGTCGGTCGAGGTTATCCTTGCCGATGGCACGATCGCGACCGTCGGCGCCAAACGGGATTCGCTGCCGCTGCTGCGGGAAGAAGTGGACGCAATTGTCGCCCGGCATGCAGACACGATTCGCGAGCGTTTCCCGGATACGCTGGTCAAGCGCTGGCCCGCGTATGCGCTGGATGATTGCCTGCGCGCGCCAGGCGACCTGTCTCGCGTTGTGATCGGAAGCGAGGGTACGCTGGCCGCCGTGTGGTCGGCGACGCTGCGACTCGTGACGCCGCCGAAGCGCAAGGGACTCGGCTTGGTCTTTTTCGGAACGGTCGAGGAGGCGATGCAGGCGACGGTGGCCATTCTCGATCTCAAACCCGCCGCCATCGAGCATGTGGATCAAGTCTTGTTCGATCAAACACGCGACCAACTCGAATTCAAGACCGCGCGGGAACTGCTCGAACTCGACACAAAACCCTGCGGCGCGTTTCTCATCGTCGAATTCTATGATGATGTGGACGCGCGGCTCGATGCGCTTGCGAAGCGCAAACTCGGCCTGCGTTTCACGGCCTGCACCGAACCCGCGCACATGCTGCAAGTCTGGGGTCTGCGCAAGCGGGGGCTTTCGCTTCTCAGCGGTTGCAAGGGGCCCGCGAAACCCATCGCGGGCGTCGAGGACGTCGCCGTGCGCCCCGAACGGCTGCCCGAATACGTCGCGGCGGCGAAAGCCGCGGCGGAGCCGCTCGGCCTTGAGATGTCGTTCTACGGCCATGCGGCGTCGGGGTTGCTGCATATTCGGCCTGTCGTCGATCTTCATAAAGCCGACAGCATCGCGCGCTATCGCCGGCTTGCCGAGCGCATTTCGTCCGTGACAAAGGAATTCGCGGGGTCGCTGACGGGCGAGCACGGCGTCGGCATTGCGCGCGCCGAGTTCATGGAAGAACACCTCGGACGGGAACTCATTGATGCGATGCGGGCCATCAAGGCCGTGTTCGATCCGAAGGGACTCATGAACCCGGGCAAGGTCTTTCCGGACGGCGCGCGAATAGATGCGCCGTTGCGCTGGGGCGATGGCTACCGGATTCCAACCCCGTTTGCGCCCGTGCTGGCGTTTGCCGCGAAGGACGAGTCCTTTGTGGGGAATCTTGAACAGTGCAACGGCTGCGGGGATTGCCGCAAGGATTCACCGACGATGTGCCCGACCTTTTCGGCGACGGGCGACGAGATCATGTGCACGCGGGGCCGAGCGAACATCATTCGCGCCGTGCTCGACGGACGCATTCCGTCGTCCGACCCGCTCGCGTGCGAAGAACTCGAAGCGGCGCTGGGCAACTGCCTGTCGTGCAAGGCGTGCAAGAAGGAATGCCCGTCGAATGTTGATCTCGCGCTGTTGAAAGCGGAGTTGTTGTATGCGCGGCAACGCCGGCACGGCGTGCGCCTGCTCGAACGCATGGTCAGCCGTTTCGATTTATTGGGCAAGATGGGTTGCCTTATGCCGGGGCTGGCCAATGCAATCCTGCAGACGAACGCCTCCCGTCTGCTTCTCGAAAAGATCGTGGGCCTCGCGTCGAAACGGCCCTTGCCGCGATACGCCCGCGAACGCTTCGACCATTGGTTCGCGAAACGGACATCAAACGGCCGTGGACCGCGCGGACGCGTCTTGCTGTGGGATGATTGCTCGGTGCGGTACTACGAACCGCATATCGGCATGGCGGCGGTCCGTGTACTGGAGGCGGCGGGCTACGAGGCCGTCTTACCCAAAGACACGGCCTGTTGCGGCCGTCCCGCGTTCAGCGTCGGGCGTCTTGACGTGGCGAAGCGCTTCGGCGAACGCAACATCGCGCGATTGCGCGGTGGCGACACGCCGATCGTTTTCCTGGAACCGTCGTGCTACTCGATGTTTCGGGGCGATTACCGCGAATTGGGGATTGCCGGCGCGGACGACGTCGCACGGCGCTGTTTTCTGTTCGAGGCGTTCGTCGAAGACCTGCTGGCGCGCGAACCGGACGCGATCGCGTTTCGGAGCGAATCCTGCCGCGTGGCGATTCACGCCCATTGCCACGCGAAAGCGCTTACGGATGTGAACGTCATGACGGCGCTGGCCGGCCGGCTGCCCGGACGCCAGGCGAAACTCATGGACACCGGCTGCTGCGGCATGGCGGGCAGTTTCGGCGCGCTTCGGTCGAAATACGATCTGTCGCTGCAAGTCGCCGCGCCGCTCATTCAACAGATCGCCGCGCTCGAACCCGGCACGCGCCTCGTCGCATCCGGGACCAGTTGCCGCCAGCAAATCGCCCATCTCAGCGACGTGCGGCCCCTGCATATCGCCGAACTGCTGGCCGCCGCGTTGCCGTAAACGTTCCGCCGCATATCCTCGATTGAGAGCGTGTACGGAAAGTCCCTTGGGCGCGAAACGTGGGACAGTCTATCCTGCGCCCTTTCCGTACACGCTTCGGGACATTGCGGGCGGGCCGCCGATCAGGGTTTTACGGATCGCGCACCGCTTTTCGTTCCCCGGCGAATGGCCATCCATGCCAGCGCAAGCGCCAAGACGCCCAGTATCGGGCCTCCGCCCGTTCCGGACGCCGGGGGCGGCGCCCCGTCAAGCGTGCCGCCGATGCAACCGCCGGTATCGGGTTCCTCGCCGGTTTCGCGGACCTCGATGTTCGCGTCAATCTTCTGTACCGCCGTGAACCACGCGAAACTGTCGCCGTACTGGCCCTTGAGATCGCACCGTTCGATACGCAGTTCCGCCTTGCCGTCTTCAGGCATCGCGATCACCTTGAAACGAAGCGTGACAAGCGTACCCGGCCCTTCCTTGGATGGCGCGATGCCGGTTGCCCGGCCCATGCCGATGTTGATGCGGCCGTCCGCGGCCTTGCAATCAATCTGGCCGCCGGCCAGGACGCTTCCCGCGAACTGTTTCAATGGCATTAGTTCGGGCGGATGCGAGATCCACATGTCGAATCCGCTCAATCCCTGCGGGGCGTCAATCAGTACCGGCACATCCACATTCGCACCCACCGGCGCCACCGCACTTCCGAGGGACACCGTGACGAAATCCGTGTCTTCGAGTATCACCCCCAGCAGCATCGGATCCAGCGCGTGGGCTTTTTCGGCCGGGAATGGATTGATGGGGAGGCCTGTCGCGAGACGCTGCAGCATAACCACGTCCGCGCTGTCTATGACGTTGTCGCCGTTCAGGTCGCCGGACTTGATCGAACAGTCGTCCGTTTCGCGTTCGCCGACGGAAATCTGGAGCGCATACAGCGCGTCGCCAATCTCGACCTCGTCGTTTCCGTTCAGATCGCCCAGGAGGCATTGATCGTTCGTGCACAATTCTCCCGTGTCGGAAAAATCCACCGGCAACGGGTTCACATCCTGATCGTACAGATAGACCTTGTCGAACCGGAGCGTGCCGCAAGTGTTCTCCGGCGCGTCGGCCCGGATACGGCCCAGCACGTCGAACAGATGGCCCACCCCGCGGATTTCACCCGTCGGTTGTCCCATGATGGTCATAATCGCCCTGCCCGGCGTGGACACGTTTGCCACGAAGGACATCCGGCCTGTCAGCGCCGTGGACTGCACCTCCAGGGAAC
>Ga0208826_1000366_pt1 | contig 48694 bp, 45 predicted proteins | sample AD_UKC115_MetaG_FD_184451 | JGI IMG/M metagenome (GOLD analysis project Ga0208826, IMG submission 184451) | Active sludge microbial communities of municipal wastewater-treating anaerobic digesters from Hong Kong - AD_UKC115_MetaG (SPAdes)... | ecosystem: Engineered > Bioreactor > Anaerobic >... | reverse complement strand
GTATGAAGGAAGTGTAAAAAGCAAATATACCTGCAAATATTGCGGTTATAGTGCTTCAAGCATTTCAAGTTTGACAAGTCACACTTGTTCAAAACATCCAAATGGAGCAAATAAAGGAAAGTGTTCACCAGCAATGTAACAAACAAATAATTGGCAGGGCAAGCCCTGCCAATTATTGTTTTTAAATTTTTATTTCTATGGAAGCATCAACAACGGTAAATAAAATGTTAGCAGGGAACAAAATATTTGTTCCAACTTATCAAAGGGCATATTCTTGGGATACAGAGTTTGATAAAAGTAAAACTCAAAAACACGTGAATGTGTTTTTGTCTGATTTAGAAGATTATAATAAAAGTTTAGCATCAACGCCCTATTATTTTGGTCATTTTCTATTTGAAGAAAAATCAGAAAGTAATTTTGGTGTTATTGACGGACAGCAAAGACTAACAACAATTGTTATCTTTCTTTCTGCCTTATTTTCAAAGTTGAAATCAATTCGGTCTTTAACCGAAAATGAAGAAGTGCTTTTTGAAAATATGATTAAGCGTAAATCAAATTACATTTTTTCAACCGTTGATTATGACAATCAGTTATTTAAAGACTATGTAATTGACCAAACTAAAAAAAATAAAAATGGTTTGGAAACTGAATCAGCAAGACGAATTGTTAATGCGATACATCCGGACTATACTAGAAATGTTGATTACTCTGATGGCAATATTCCTGATTTATTTAGAGAGCAAAAAATAATAGCATATAACTTTATTCTTGAGATTGAAAAAATACATGCGCAATTATTAAAATTTGTCCAAGAAATTAATCCTATTGAATCTTGCTATATTGCCGAAATATTCAATCACTATTATAAAGGAGAGATTAAAATACCACAAATTTTTGACGAGGATTTTTATTATAAAGCTAAAAGTTATATAGAGCAAATAAACAATTTGAAAGATGATGGAATTCTTGAGAATTATCTATCTCTTAAAGAAATAATTAGAAATAGTGTAAATAATTTTTTATCCTCTAATATTTGTAACGTTGATTTAAAATCACAACATATTATTTCAATAAAATATAACCCAATTAATTTAACTGATTTACAGGTAAATAATGAAATTACCTCAAATGGGACTTTTTTTAGTGATTATTATGACTACCTAAACCTAAAAGAGGGGGAAATTAAAATTGCAATAAAAATTGGTCTTCATGTAAAGAATAATAATCTAACTCCAGTTATTAATGAATGTTGTCTTATTGATATAATGGGAAAAATATATGAGTTAAAGTATTTTGAAATAAACAACAAAGCCTAACAAACGGTCATAAAATATGCCGGTTTTAGTGGGTTTTCGAGTGTTTCGTTCCCGCCTCAGGCTTTGCATCGTGGGATAGAGACTTAGCCCACTTTCGGCAACTTTTCATATCGCCAACGTTACTTCAATATTGCTCCACAATTTCATCGCAAGACGAGTAACCAAATCAAAACAGCATCATTCTCGAAGCGGAATTTTCTATCAGAAGCAAGGTCGCAATTAAATGGTCATCAATAAGCCCACATAGGCTGAAAAATAATTGTTGTTGACAATGCTTGCCCAAAAGCTTGAATATAATCATTAAAGGTGAAGAAAGTATTTTTCGACTTTGAACAAATGTTCATATCGTGAAAAATATTTCTATGCTATTTTCGACATGTTTTTTACAATAATTTCTTTATTTTTCTTGTAACTACCCTTGTTGGCCAAAAATATTTCTTACCAAATAACTCGAGAATCTCCTTATTCGGTAAGAAATAGAACTAAACGGATAGCAGCAAATTTCACAAAATGTATATCTCTTTTCAGAAATTCACCGCTTTAAAACTCATATCCAGACTTTTTACGGAATGGGTGAGTGCTCCAACCGAAATAAAATCGACGCCACATTCGGCATATTGGCGAAGTGTATCGAAAGTGATACCACCTGAGGATTCTATTTCATATCGCCCTCCGATTATTTCGACGGCTTTTTTGGTGTTTTCTATATTGAAATTGTCAAGCATGATCCGGTCAACACCACCAACCGCCATCACCTGTTCAATTTCATCAAAATTTCGTACCTCTATTTCAATTTTTAAATCTTTTCCTTTGTTTTTCAGATATTCTTGTGTACGAATGATCGCATTCTTTATTCCACCGGCAAAATCTATATGATTGTCTTTCAGCAAAATCATATCGTACAAACCAAAACGGTGATTGACACCGCCGCCAATTTTTACGGCTTCTTTTTCGAGGAATCGAAGTCCCGGAGTTGTTTTTCGGGTGTCGAGAACGCGTGTTTTTGTTCCTTCCAATGCTTTGACGTACTGCCTGGTACGGGTTGCAATACCGCTCATTCGCTGCATGACGTTCAGCATAAGACGTTCGGTTTGTAACAAAGATTGAATTTTACCTTCCACATTAAAAGCTATATCGCCGATTTTGACTTCTGTTCCATCAGTGATAAAAACATTTATTTTCAAAGCCGGATCAAAGGTTTTAAAAATTTCACGTGCTACTTCCACCCCAGCAATTACGCCGTTTTCTTTGATAATCAGTTGAGATTTTCCCATAGCAGTTTCCGGAATACATGCTAAGGTAGTATGATCACCTTCTCCAATATCTTCTGCAAACCATAAGGGAATCAGTTGTTTGTAATCTTCATTCATTTGATGCTTCTATTCTAAGTTGTAAAACAATGGTTTTATTATCCGATTTGCGGGTTAGTATATAAACTCTAAAATTTTCCGTAGCGGTGGAAAGAATTCCGATAGTAAAACTTGAATTTTCCTTGTTTCCCTGATGTATGACTTTAAAATCGGAAACCTTGTAACGATGGAAGAAGTCATTAAGAATACTAACAGCTTGCTGACGGCTATAAATATCGTTTTTGTTTTCGATAAAAAGTTCTACATTATCGTTCAGATAAGTAGATAAACGATTGGCATCTCCATTGCTCAATGCCGACACGATGTCGCTTGAAATACTCGAAGTCTGTGCCTGAACAGAATTCTGGATACCTACTACCATTAGAAACGAGAAGATTAAAAGCCATTTAAAATTGGCAATTCTTTTTTTTGTGATCATTTTTCTTTGGTTTTTAAGTGGAAATTCCTTAAAAAAGTCTCATATTTGCATGAGCAAATTAGTTTATCATGGCTTGAAAAATTATTCTGGCAAAAGTATCAAATATTTTTTGCAAAATTACAATTTTTTCAGCGTTCTGAAATTTTTTCTCTTATCCATGAATTTGCTGCCGTTGATTGATAAAACTTTGTTTTATGAAATTTGTCCTGATTAATATTGGAAAAACGATTGATATTCACCTTTCTTCACTGCAAGAACAATACCAAAATCGGTTAAAACATTATTTGAGTTTTGAAGTGGTGAATATTCCAGAATTAAAAAACACTAAAAATCTTTCAGCTTCCGAACAGGCAGCCAAAGAGTCGGAATTGATTCTTAAAAAGCTGGAAGTGGGCGACAACGTTATTTTGTTGGATGAAAGAGGAACAGAGTTTTCTTCCATCGAATTTGCAGATTTTTTATCGAAAAAAATGCATTTGTCCAATAAGCGCATAGTTTTTGTTACGGGAGGAGCATACGGTTTTTCTGAAGATTTGTATCGCCGGGCAAACGATATGGTTTCGCTTTCACGAATGACTTTTTCGCATCAGATGGTAAGGTTGATTTTTGTGGAACAACTGTACAGAGCCATGACAATTTTAAAAGGTGAACCCTATCATCATGCTTGAGATGAAAGAAAAAACGGTTTTTTGAGGGAAGAATTTTATGAGGCAACGCAGCAAATTAATTTTTTTTGCATTTCTGCTCATTTTTTTGTTGGCGGGATGTTTTTGCGAATATTTATACCAAACTTCGCCGCAACGCCTCATTCATTTCAATCAGTTTCAAAGCAAGTTGATAAGCAAAGAATTAACAGCTTCACGCAACTTGAAACAATTGGATAAACTGCTTGATTCCCATTCTGTTAACGAACTGATCAATTTCTCTTTTCCCGACGATGATATTTCCTTTTATGTGTATCGCAACAATCAACTTGTTTTTTGGTCGGATCATCATTTGGATGTCGGCAGCATTTCGCTGAACGACAGCGTCGAACCTCATTTTGTTCAGTTACCCAATGCTTATTGTGTGAGCAAAACGCTTTCGACAGATTCGGTGAAACTCCTGGCTTTGATCAAGATAAAGAATAATTTTCCTTACGAAAACGATCAACTGATCAATGATTTTGCCAAAGGATTTAATTTGGACAAAAACGTTGGAATTGTGGGAGGAACAAATCGAGATAAATATGCCGTTTTCAGCTCGCGTGGCGATTATTTGTTCTCGCTTTCCGAACCGGCAATACTAGTTTATGATGAACGTTGGGCTTTGGCCGGGTTGATTTCTTTTCTTTCTTTTTTCTTGCTGTTTTTTGTGTGGTATGCAAAAGGCTTTTCTTTTTCGGGAAAGAAAATTTTGGAATGGAAAGTTTTTTGTTGTTATGCTTTGGTTACAGGGTTGTTATTGGCAGTAATGCTGTATTACAATTTCCCGTCGGTTTTGCTTGCCAATAAACTTTTTGCACCTTATCTGTATGCAGTTCCGCCGCTTTTGAATTCGACGGTTCATTTAACTTTGCTTACGGTTTACATTTTATCTACCGTTTTTTTGTTTTATCGTCATGTTCAATTGGGGAATAGCGTTTCTTTTTTGAAAAGCCTCGTCTTGTTATTGTTACTGCCATTGTATTTTTTGTTGTTTTATTATGTTTTCAGAGGAGTGGTTTATCATTCCGGCCCGCAAATACTAATCCTCAGCTTTAAAAATTTTTCCGTTTTTACTGTCTGGATGCACATTTTAATGCTGCTTTGGGGAATCGGATTCGCATTATTATTTTTCAAAATTCATACTTTCCTGACAAGACATTATTATCTGAAAATTGCTTTTGCTATCGATGTGGTTTATTCTTGCCTGTTTGCGATGGCGGCTTTCACGATTTTTCCCGACATTTGGAAACTTTCGTTTTTGTCATACTTATTTCTTTGGATTCCGCTGTATATTTTTTATATCGTAAATTTTTCCAGAAAAAGAAATGTTAAACTTATCATTTACGTGTTGTTTTTTTCGATATTTTTTATCGGGAATGTTGTGGTTTTAACCAATGAGAAGAAATTTAACAAGTACAAAATTGCCGCTGAAAATCTTTCATTGAATGGAACGATTGAGAACGACCAAATGACGGAAATTCTGATGGAAGAATTGGATGCTCAGTTAAGTCATGACCGTTTTTTTAATCAATTGATGAGAAATGACGATTCGGTAGAAGTTATAAATGATTATCTGAACAATAATTACTTGCGCGGTTTCTGGAATCGTTTTGAAATGCGTCTGAATGCAGCTCCTGTAAATTCCGATTTATTCAGTGAGTATCAGTTGTTTTTACAGGAAAAAGGAATAAAAATCAAGCAGACTCATTTTTACAGCATTATTCCGAGTGAAAAGAACATTTCATATTTGGGAGTTTTTACGGTTCTTACGGCCCAAAATGATTCGGCTTGTTACTTCATGGAATTTTATCCGCGTCAGAATTTCAGAAGTTACAGTTTTCCCAATTTGCTCATATCTTCTCCGCCTTCAATTTTATCTCAATTAAATATTTCACTCGCAAAGTACGACCACCGAAAGCTGGTTTATAGAAACGGCAATTTCGTTTATCCCGATGTCTCAAACTGGATTCCGTTTGAAAATTCCAATTATTTTGTAGTTCGTTACGCCAATCGTCTTCATTATGTTTATGCTCCCGACCGCAATACTTACCTGGTACTGACAGAAAATATTCAATATGGAACAGGAGCTTATTTGTTATATTTTTGTTATGCATTTCTGGCTTTCTTTGCTTTGAGTTGGTTACTTCAGCAGTTTTATGATTTTTTCGGAAAACGAAAAAAATTAACTTTAAGTTTTATCAATCGATTTCAAATTTCTTTTATTGCTCTCCTGATTTTAAGTTTTATCGGAATCTTTTATTTTTCGGTAGATTATATTCGCAACAATTATGAGAAAGAACAGGTTCAAAATCTGGAGAACAAAAAAATTTACATTCAGAAGGCTCTTCAAAATCTGTATTACTGGAACAAAGATTTGTCGGATAAAAATAGCCAGACATTAAATTTGGATTTACAGGATCTTTCCTATACCTTTCATACCGATGTGCATGTTTACAATAATGACGGAATATTGGTAGGCAGTTCGCAGCCTTTGATTTTTTCAAAAAAATTAATCAGCAATCGGATTGCACCCAAGCCGTTTTTTACTGAAGATGCCAATATCAATCAGTATGAAAATATTGGTCATTTGAATTATTTGACAGCTTATACCGATTTTTTCAACGGCGATTATTTGCAAATCGGCTACATTGCCGTTCCTCAGTTTTTCAGCCAGGATGAGATTCAGAATGAGATTGAAAGTTTTATTTCGGTGATTGTTCACATATATTTTATTATCATTTTATTGGTTATCATACTGACATTGCTTATCGGCAAACAAATATCTGCTCCACTCATGATGTTGGAAAAAAAACTGAAAGAAATTCGTTTGGGAAGGAGAAACGAAAAAATTGATTACCGTTACGATGACGAAATAGGTCAATTGGTGGCTCAATATAACCGAACAGTGGATGAGCTGGAAGAAAGTGCCCGCTTGCTGGCGCGTTCCGAAAGGGAATCGGCATGGAAATCAATGGCACGGCAGGTTGCTCACGAAATCAACAATCCACTTACACCTATGAAACTTACTATTCAGCAATTGATTAGAACAAAAAAAATAGACAAGGACAAATTTGACGAGTATTTCGATAGAGCTTCTCAAATGCTGGTGGAACAAATTGACAACCTTTCACAAATTGCGCGGACATTTTCTGATTTTGCCCGTATGCCGGAAGCTAAATTTGAAAGGGTAGAGGTAGTAGAACTTTTGAAATCGGAAGTTGAGTTTTTCAAACATAATTATGAAAAAGTAGAAATTTCTTTTGAAGGATCCAAAGAACCGATTTACACTTTTGCCGACCCAAAACAGTTAATTCAAGTTTTTAATAATCTGATTAAGAATGCCATTCAATCCATTCCCGAAAATCGGCAGGGAAGAATAGAAGTGGAAATTTCAACTTCTCACCGGCAAGTTGTCATCCACATCAGCGACAACGGAATGGGGATTCCTGAAGATATCAGAGATAAATTGTTTATTCCGAATTTTACCACTAAATCTACCGGAATGGGCTTGGGGCTCGCAATTTCTAAAAACATTATCGAAATAACCGGAGGAAATATTTCTTTTACAACAAGGATAGATGAAGGAACAACTTTTTCTGTTTTTCTTCCGAAAGCTTGAAAATCACAATGATTCGAATATTTTTTCAGTTTTTTATTTATCGGATGATTTTTCATTAAATTTGCAGCAAAATTTTTTCCTTAAATTTATTACTTAATACATTATTTATGGCAACAGCTACAGGCAAGCAGGGCCGTTTACTTTCTCTTGACGTCTTACGCGGTATCACCATTGCAGGAATGATTTTGGTTAATAATCCAGGTAATTGGGGAAATGTTTATGCTCCTTTGCGTCATGCAGAATGGAACGGATTAACTCCTACCGATTTGGTTTTTCCATTCTTTATGTTTATCATGGGAGTTTCCATGTATTTATCTTACAAAAAATTTGATTTTAAATTTTCCAATCGTACTTTTCTGAAATTATTCAGAAGGTCGTTGCTCCTTTTTCTGATTGGTGTGGCAATTGGCTGGCTTGGACTTTTCTGCGGCGGATTGCGCGAATTTCAAGGAACAGATGTATCATTGGGCGAAAGAATCTGGCAGGCTGCCACTAACTTTGAAAATGTTCGTATTTTGGGCGTTTTGCAGCGATTGGCTTTGGTATCTTTTTTTGGTACGCTGATCATTCTGTTGGTTCCACACAAACACATTCCCTGGTTGACGGGAGCAATATTGCTAATTTATTGGATACTGATTGGAACTACCGGAAGTTATGCTGCCAGCGAAGACAGTATTATTGCCATTGTGGACAAGGCAATACTAGGCGCTTCGCACATGTACACCCAAACTTTGCCCGATGGAAGAGTTATTCCTTTTGACCCGGAAGGAATTTTGAGTACGTTGCCTTGCATAGCGCATGTACTGCTTGGCTTTTGGACGGGAAAACTGATTTCTGAATCAAAATCCAAAGAGGAACAAATTCAAAAATTGGCTATTTTTGGAACAATACTTTTCTTTGCCGGTTTTTTACTCAATTATGGTTTCCCCATTAACAAGAAAATTTGGTCTTCGAGTTTTGTTCTGGTTACTTGCGGCTTGGCTTCTTTGCTTTTTGCTTTACTGATTTGGATTATCGATGTTAACAATAAAAAGAAATGGAGTGTGTTTTTTGAGTCTTTTGGTGTTAATCCATTGTTTATTTATGTATTGGCAGATATTTTAAGCATTTTACTGAGCAATATTGTTTTTAAATTTTCTGGCGATTGGATTTCCATACAGGATTTTATTTATGCGCAATGGCTTGTTCCTGTGTTTGGCAATTATATGGGTTCACTGATTTTCGCGTTGTGTTTTGTTTTTATCAATTGGATAATTGCTCATGTTCTTTACAAAAAGAAAATTTACATTAAACTCTAATCTTGTATTTAAAGTTTAATTATTGAACGAAAAATAAAAATGTAGTTTTTGCTTTTGGGAGAGCAAAAGCTACATTTTTTTTAATTCCTCAAGTGCCTTGTTTTCTTTTTGAGTCATTTCTGCTTTCATTTCAGTGGTAGTATCATCTTGTCCGCAAAGATGAAGAATACCGTGGATGATGACTCGGTGGAGCTCTTCCTCAAAGTCGACACTGAAATCTTCGGCATTGCTTTTCACCGTCTCCAGACTTATAAAAATATCACCCGAAATAACAGAGTTCGTGCTGTCGTCGAAAGTGATGATATCGGTGTAATAGTCGTGTTGCAAATATTGTCGGTTGATTTCGAGTATGCGTTCGTTGTTACAAAATATATAGGCAATTTCTCCAACTTTTTTTTCGTAATTGTTGGCTGTCCGTTTTATCCAGCGATTAATTTTTTGTTTCTTCAGAGTCGGCATGGGAACGTTTTCCGTAAAGTATTGAATCATAGTGTTTGGAATAAAGAGTTTAAACTACTTTTTTGTGAAGATTTACAATAAGTTGTCACAAAAATAGTTGTTTTTGAAGAAGTTTAGATGCGTTGATATAAATTTTATTTTCTCTCTTTCTATAAAAAAAAAGTATCCTTTTGTTCTTTTCCATATGGGTGGAGAACAAAAGGATAGAATTTATGGCGCAAACAAAGAGTAAAAAAGGCTTTTTCAGTGTATTTGGAGAATTCCAACAATTATTGAAGTTTGTTGAGCGCTTGCTGAATTCTTTCAAAAGCTTTTTTTAGATTATCTTCGGATGTAGCGTAGGAAAAACGAATGCAATGAGGTGCACCAAAAGCTACTCCACCTACCGAAGCAACATGAGCCGTTTCAAGTAAAAACATGGCAAGGTCAGCTGAATTTTCAATTACTTTCCCGTTGAAAGATTTGCCGAGATAGGCACTGCAATCGGGAAAAACGTAGAAAGCACCTTGTGGAACGCTAACTTTCATCCCCGGTATTTGTCGAACCAGCTCGACCACCAAATTTCTGCGTCGTTCAAAGGCGGCACGCATGGTTTCGACACACGACTGATTGCCCGTGTAGGCTGCTTCAGCTGCTTTTTGAGCTACGGAACAAGCGCCGGAAGTATATTGTCCCTGTAATGTTCCGCAAGCAGAAGCAATCCATTTGGGAGCAGCAATCCATCCTATTCTCCAGCCAGTCATGGCATAGCCTTTGGAAACGCCATTGATTACAACCACTCTGTCTCGAATTTCTTCAAACTGAGCAATGCTTTCGTGCGTCCCTACATAATTAATGTGTTCATAAATTTCATCAGAGAGAATGATAATTTGAGGGTGTTTTGCCAATACTTGAGCCAATCCCTGCAATTCTTCTTTTGAGTAAACACTACCTGTGGGATTGGAAGGAGAGCAAAGGATAATGGCTTTGGTTTTTTCAGTTATGGCTTTTTCCAATTGTTCAGGAGAAATTTTGAAGTCATTTTCAATATCGGAGTAGATAAATACGGATTTACCTTCGCCCAACTTGACCATTTCGGGATAGCTTACCCAATATGGAGCCGGTATAATGACTTCGTCGTCCTTGTTCAAGATGGTCAGCAGTACATTGCAAATGGCTTGTTTGGCTCCATTGGAACATACAATCTGATCGGGTGTAAATTCTAAGTTGTTTTCATTTTTAAGTTTTAAGCAAATAGCTTTTCTTAATTCGAGAAAACCTGGCACAGGCGAATAGAAAGAGTAATTGTTGTCGACTGCTTGTTTTGCAGCAGCTTTAATGTGGTCGGGAGTATTAAAATCCGGTTCTCCAACGCTGAGATTGATAACGTCAATTCCCTGAGCCTTCAGTTCGTTACTTTTTTGAGACATGGCAAGCGTTTCCGAAGGTGATAAGGCTGCCAAACGTTCTGATACTTTAAACATAATCTATTGTAATTTTTTGTAGTGATTTCGATGCAAAATTAATCAAAAAATTAGAATTTGTTCGTTTTTTCAGGCACATTGTTGATTTAATTTTTATCTTTGATCTTTTTCTGATGCTTAATTATTTGTTTTGCTACATATCAACACAAGTGTAACGTCGGATCCAATATTTTGTTTCCATGAATATCACTAATTAAATTATTGTGTGTGAAGACATAGGTCAATGCAGGTGTTATTATTTGTTAATATTTTAAAAAAGATTTGATGTACTTATTAAAATGGGAATATTTTTATAACTTTGTGTGCGCACACAGTTTCAATTTTTACAGAAAATAATTTTTTAAAACAGAATAATATGCAAAGTTTTATTAACGATGATTTTTTACTGCAAAGTGATGCAGCAAAAGAGCTTTATCATCAGCATGCCGAACATCAACCGATAATAGATTATCATTGCCACCTGAATCCCGAATACATTGCCAACGATCATCAATTCGACAATCTAGGACAAATCTGGCTCGAAGGCGATCATTACAAATGGCGTGCAATGCGGTCAAACGGCATCGATGAAAAATATTGTACCGGAAAAGATACTTCCGATTGGGAAAAATTTGAAAAATGGGCTGAAACGGTTCCTTATACGATGCGCAATCCACTTTATCACTGGACTCATTTGGAGTTGAAACGGGCTTTCGGAGTGGACAAACTCTTGAGTTCCACTACAGCAAAAGAAATATTCGATATTTGCACGGCTAAATTGCGTACAAAAGAATATTCGGCTCGTGGTTTAATGAAAAAATTCAATGTTGAGGTTGTTTGCACGACCGATGATCCGATTGACAGTTTGAATTATCACAAAGCTATAAAAGATGAAGGTTTTGGTATCAAAGTTTTGCCGGCATGGCGCCCCGACAAAGCAATGGCTGTGGAAAATCCGGTTGAATATCGGGAGTATGTTGAAAAGCTTTCGGAAGTTTCAGGTGTTGCCATTTATAAATTCGATGATTTGTTGCAGGCTTTGAGGGTTCGTCATGATTTCTTTGACAGCGTTGGTTGCAAACTTTCCGATCACGGCATTGAAGAGTTTTATGCAGAACCGAGAACACAATCGGAAATTAATAATATTTTCAACAAAGTGTATGGAGGCAAACAATTGACCAACGAAGAAATTCGCAAGTTCAAATCGGCCATGCTGTATGAAGGGGCTATTATGGATTGGGAAAAAGGTTGGACGCAGCAATTTCACTACGGAGCTCTTCGCAACAACAATTCCAGAATGATGAAACTGCTCGGACCCGATACCGGCTTTGATTCCATTGGCGATTTCACTGTTGGAAAAGCCATGAGTGCATTTTTCGATAGTTTGGATGTTGCCGGAAAACTTGCAAAAACAATCATTTACAACTTGAATCCGCGTGATAACGATTTGGTTGCTACCATGATTGGAAATTTTCAGGATGGTACTGTTCCGGGAAAAATGCAATTTGGGTCTGGATGGTGGTTTCTCGATCAGAAAACAGGCATTGAAGCCCAATTGAACTCACTTTCCAATATGGGATTGCTGAGTCGTTTTGTTGGAATGTTGACCGATTCTCGAAGTTTTTTGTCTTATCCGCGACATGAGTATTTCCGTCGCATTCTTTGCAATGTGATAGGTAATGATGTCGAAAACGGCTTATTTCCTGCTTCCGAAATGAATTTCTTGGGGAAAATGGTAGAAGATATTTCATATATGAATGCAAAAACATTTTTTAACTTTTAATCAATCGAATCAAATGAAATTAGAAAAATATAGCTTTGGCGTCGGTGACAGATTTTCGCACCAGGGAAAAGCGCAATTGAGAGCTTTGATGAAAGCCAATGAAAAGGGATTGAACATAATTCCTGTGTGGAATAAATCCAATCGAGAACACACGTATGTTCATTCACAGCCGAAAGATACACGAGTAGAAGCCGATAATGCCGTAAAAGCTTTGAATTATAAAGGATCTTATTTTGTTGATGCAGACCATATCAATTTAAGTACGGTTGAACCGTTTGTTCCTGTATCCGATTTTTTTACGCTCGATGTGGCTGCGTTTATTGGCAAAGAAAGCAGTTCGGAAGATGTGAACCAATTCATCGCTTCGTGCAGTAAATACATTGGAGATATTAAAATTCCGGGAATCAACGAAACTTTCCATGTTTCAAAAGAATTGTTGGAAAGTATTGTCCACAATTTTTTAGCTGCAACCCAACAGGCGTCTGAAATTTATACTTATCTTAAAAAAGAAAAGGGCGCAGATAATTTCATAACGGAAGTTTCAATGGATGAGGTTGAATCTCCGCAAACACCAATAGAATTGCTTTTTATTCTAAAAATGTTGGCAGACAAAGGGGTTCCCGTTCAAACCATTGCTCCGAAATTTACCGGTCGGTTCAACAAAGGAGTCGATTATGTAGGCGATTTGGAACAATTTGCAAAAGAATTTGAAGAAGATGTGTTGATTATTGATTTTGCGGTGAAAGAGTTTGGACTTCCCGAAGAACTGAAATTGAGCGTTCATTCGGGTAGCGACAAGTTCTCCATTTATCCCATTATGAGCCGAATCATTAAAAAGCACAACAAAGGTTTGCATCTTAAAACTGCCGGAACAACGTGGTTGGAGGAAGTTATCGGATTAGCAAAAGCCGGAGGTGAAGGTTTAACAGCAGCAAAAAAAATTTATGCTAATTCCTATCACCGAAAAGACGAATTGTGTGCTCCTTATGCCGATGTAATAGATATTGATGAAAGTAAATTGCCAACTGTGGAAGAAGTCAACGCATGGGGAAGTGAGAAATTTGTAAATACGTTGCGTCATGATCAATCTTGTCCAGATTACAATCCGAATTTTCGTCAGTTAATCCATGTAGCTTACAAAGTTGCAGCCGAAATGGGAGATGAATATATTTCATTACTCGAAAAATATGAAGATATTATCGGACAATGTGTCGAAGAAAATATTTATGAACGTCATTTAAAAAGATTGTTCGATTTGTGATTATCATTTGAAAATAGAGAAAAATAATTTTATAATTTTGAAGCAACAATCTAAAAATTAAATATCATGTACGAACTTTTTGACATTAAGGATAAAGTCATTGCATTTACTGGTGGAACCGGAGTCTTGGGAGAGTCGATGGTGAAATATCTGGCTTCACACGGAGCAAAAGTGGCTGTTTTGGCTCGGAGCAAGGAAAAAGGCGACAAACTCGTCGAAGAAGTGAAGGAAAAAGGAAATGAAGCCATGTTTTTAGTAACGGATGTTACCAATGAAACAATTCTGAAACAAAATGCGGAAGATATAATTGAGAAATATGGAAAAGTGGATGTATTGGTCAATGCTGCCGGTGGAAATATGCCCGGTGCTACTATTGGACCGAATAACAATATCTTCGATTTGAAACTCGACGATTTTCGTAAAGTAGTAGATTTGAATTTGATGGGTTCTGTGATTCCGACAGTTGTTTTTGCACAATACATGGTTAAAGCCAATAAAGGAAATATTATCAACTTTTCCTCAGCTTCGGCACTTCGTCCTTTAACCCGAGTGGCTGGATACGGAGCAGCAAAAGCAGCCGTTACCAATTTTACCAAATACATGGCGGGTGAACTGGCAACCAAGTTTGGTGAAAACTTCCGTGTAAATGCCATCTGTCCTGGATTTTTCATTACCGAACAAAATCGAACATTGTTGACTAATCCCGATGGCTCTTATACTGATCGAGGAAAAGCCGTGATTGCGCATACGCCTTTCCGCAGGTTTGGCGTCCCGGAAGATTTGTTGGGAACCATGCATTATTTGGTGAGTGATGCTTCCAAATTTGTTACAGGCACTGTTGCCATTGTTGACGGCGGGTTTGATGCTTTTTGCGTTTAATTTTCAGAACCGGAAAGTTTTTCAGAACATTTATTTGAAATTTAATTAAAAAAATAATATTGATTTATGTCGCTTCAATTAAGAAAAAAAGCAAAATATGCCTTGTTGACACCCACCAGCATGGGTGTTCGCATAACACCAGTGAATGGTCAGCCTGTTCACTGCAGCCAACTGTTCGAAATGCAGGCAACCAGTGCCGAAACCAATGTGGCAAGCATTTCTTCCTTTTTAGGACTTCCCGTCAAAGTGTTGACCACTTTTGTAAAGGACAGCCCGATTGCTTCGTTTATCAAATCCGATCTCCGTCGTCGAAACATCGATTTTGAAGGACCAGAAATTTCTCAAGGCGGCCCTTGGGGTTATCGTCATCAGTTCAACATTGCCGACAGCGGTTTTGGATTGCGTGGCCCGCGTGTGCTCAACGACCGTGCCGGCGAAGTAGGACGTACGTTGAACGTGAAGGATTTTGATTTGGAACGAATTTTTTCCAAAGAAGGAGTTCAGATAGTCCATTTATCGGGATTGATTGCTGCTCTTTCGGCGGAAACGAGTAATTTTTGTCTGGAAATAGCACGTTATGCAAAAAAAGAGGGCACGCTAATTTCTTTTGATTTGAATTATAGGGCTACTTTTTGGAAAGGACGCGAAGCCGAATTAAAGACAACTTTTTCTGAAATCGCCTCATTGTCGGATATTTTAATCGGAAATGAAGAAGATTTCCAACTTTGTCTGGGAATAAAAGGACCGGCCGAAGGAGGCAAAGGTTTAGAAAATGCCATTGATTCCTTCAAGGAAATGATTCGGAATGCACAGACGACATTTCCAAATGTCAGCGTTTTTGGAAATACACTTCGTGAAGTGGTCAGTGCTAATGAACATTTGTGGGGTGCTATTGTTTATAATGGAAAAGATTGGCAAGTCATTAAACCTCGACCCATTTACGTCCTCGACCGAATTGGTGGAGGCGATGGATTTGTTGGAGGCTTGCTTTATGGAATATTGAAAGGATGGAACATTGAACAATGTACGCAATTTGCATGGGCTAGCGGAGCATTGGCAACTACTTTCCTTACTGACTACGCACAACCGGCCGATGAAGAACAAATTTGGAGCATTTGGGAAGGGAATGCACGCGTAAAAAGATGAAAATGTTTGAATAGAGGGAAATTATCATAAGATGATTAAAAATATTGAAATTAAAAACGGAGAATATATGAAAAAATTAGCAGATATCGGCTTGATAGGATTGGCCGTCATGGGTGAGAATTTGGTTCTCAATATGGAGAGCAAAGGTTTTACTGTTGCTGTTTATAACCGCACAGTTGAAAAAGTGGATAAATTTATCAACGGACGTGGAGCAGGGAAGAATTTTATCGGCGCTCATTCATTGAAAGAATTGGTCGATTCCCTCGAACGGCCGCGCAAAGTAATGATGTTGGTGAAAGCGGGACAACCGGTGGATGATTTGATTGAACAGCTCATTCCGTTGCTGGATAAAGGCGATATTATCATCGACGGAGGAAACAGTCATTTCCCTGACACGAATCGTCGAACGAAGTATGTCGAAAGCAAAGGTTTGCTTTATATCGGCACTGGTGTTTCCGGCGGCGAAGAAGGTGCATTAAAAGGTCCATCGATGATGCCTGGAGGTTCTCCTGCAGCATGGCCTTACGTGAAAGATATTTTTCAGGCAGTGGCTGCAAAAGTAGAAGATGGAACGCCCTGTTGCGATTGGGTAGGTGAAAACGGCGCCGGACATTTTGTAAAAATGGTTCACAATGGCATCGAATACGGCGACATGCAAGTAATCGACGAAGCGTACTTTTTAATGAAAGAACTGCTGGGTATGACCGATGATGAACAACATGAAGTTTTCAAAAAATGGAACACTGGCAAGCTCGATTCTTATCTGATTGAAATTACGAGAGATATTCTTGCATTCAAAGATGAAGATGGAACGCCGCTGGTAGAAAAAATTCTTGATACAGCCGGACAAAAAGGAACGGGCAAATGGACGGTGGATGCAGCTCTTGACTTGGGCACTCCGTTGACTTTGATTGGCGAATCGGTATTTTCACGTTGTCTGTCGGCTCAAAAAGATTTGCGTGTAGAAGCTTCAAAAGTAATCAGTGCTCCAAAGAAACAATTTAAAGGTGATAAGCAGCAATTTATCGACGATTTGGAGAATGCCATTTATGCTTCTAAAATTGTTTCCTATGCACAAGGTTACGATTTGATGATGGAAGCTGCCAAAGAATACGGTTGGAATCTGAATTACGGCGGCATTGCACTAATGTGGAGAGGCGGCTGCATTATTCGTTCCATATTCTTGGGAGATATTAAAAAAGCATTTGACAAGAATCCTAATCTTCGCCATTTACTACTCGATCCATTCTTTAAAGAACAGGTTGAATCTGCTCAGGAAGGTTGGCGTAGAGTTTGTGCCGTTGCAATGGAAAACGGGATTCCGGTTCCTGCTATGGCTTCAGCGCTTTCCTATTTCGACGGTTTCCGCACCGAACGACTGCCGGCAAATCTACTACAAGCTCAGCGCGATTATTTTGGCGCTCATACTTACGAAAGAATCGACCGACCGAGAGGTGAATTTTTCCACACCAACTGGACTGGAAGAGGCGGAGATACTGCTTCGACAACTTATAATGTTTAATAAAACTGTTTTTTGAATTTGACCACGTTCTGACAGATGCCTGAAAAGCTCTGTCAGAATTGTTTTTACACCATTTGTTTCAAGTTAAATTAATTTTTAATTGTTATTTGAAAAATACCTATCATGATGTATTTTGAAAAAGGTTCGGCAACGACCGACCTTACGTCTGAAGATTTGAAAAACGGACTTTACGAGGCATTGGAAAAGTTGGGCAATCGACAAAAAGTGCTGGCCATTCCGCCCGATTTCACACGCTATCCAAGTCACGCAGGAGAATTGACAGAATTTGCATGGCAATATTTCGGGGATAAATTGACGGATGTTTTACCTGCCTTAGGCACGCATACAGCCATGACCGATGAGCAAATTACCACCATGTTCAGACAAGTTCCCAAATCAATTTTTCGTGTTCATGACTGGAGGCATGATGTTGTTACGCTCGGTTATGTGCCCGGAGAATATGTTGCTGAAGTTACCGAAGGAGCTTTGAGTTTCGACTGGCCTGCTCAGGTGAATAAACTGCTGGTGGAAGGAAATTTTGATTTGATCCTTTCCATTGGGCAGGTTGTGCCACATGAAGTAGTAGGGATGGCCAATTACAATAAAAATATCTTTGTGGGAACAGGCGGTCAGGAAGGAATCAACAAAAGTCATTTTATAGGAGCGGTTTATGGAATGGAAAAGATGATGGGACGAGCCAACACACCCGTTCGAAAAGTATTTAACTACGCTTCGGAACATTTTGCCGCTCATTTGCCGATTGTTTATGTGCAAACAGTGGTAGCATTGAACAAAGAAACCGGAAAACTTCAGACTTACGGACTTTTCATTGGTGATGATTTCGAAGTTTTCGACAAAGCAGCCGGTTTATCCATGCAAGTAAACTTTGAAATGGTGGAAAAGCCCTTAAAAAAAGTATTAGTTTGGCTTGATCCTGCTGAATTCAAAAGCACTTGGCTCGGAAATAAAGCGATATACCGAACCCGCATGGCCATTGCCGATGGCGGGGAACTGATTGTGTTAGCACCAGCATTGAGGGAATTTGGCGAAGACAAGGAAATTGACCGATTGATCAGAAAATATGGTTATTTTGGAACGCCAAAAACTTTGAAAGCAACCAATGAAAATGAAGAATTACAACAAAATCTGAGCGCAGCTGCCCACTTAATTCATGGTTCTTCCGAAGGACGATTTACCATTACCTATTGTCCTGGCAAAAATCCTGAAAATTTGACCAAAGAAGAAATTGAAAGTGTTGGTTTTCGCTGGGGCGATATTGACGAAATTTCGGAGAAATATTACGTATCTACACTTAAAGAAGGGTGGAACGTAATGCCCGACGGCGAAGAGATTTTTTACATTTCCAATCCGGCGTTGGGACTTTGGGCGCACAAAGAAAGATTTCGGTAATTCTGTTTTTTGAAATTTTCAGCGTTTCAACCCAAACGGAAGTTACGTTTTCAATAACATCCTGCTGGTTGGTTGATTGATTATCAGGCTACTATAAGCACACTCTTTCAGAACTTGCAATTCATACAACTCAAAAAAAAAATTAACAAAATCAAATGCTGAATGCATCAATATTTGGCAAAACAAATTTATTACGAGAATAAATCTTAATCGTGCGATTTTTTGCGTTGTATGGCATCTCTGATATGGACGGCCAGCTCATATTTTTCTTCATTAACGGCCATTGAAAGCAATTCTTCCAGTTCGCTCAGCGAAAGCGTATCCAATTCCTGATCGGACAATTCGTCGATATTTTCTTCATTGGCGGTTGTTTCTTCCGTTTCGTTTTCTTCTACAACAACACCGACAATATCCAGAATATCCGATTTGATGTATATGGGACTGTTGCATCTAACTGCTAAAGCTACGGCGTCAGAAGTTCGTGCGTCAACTACCAGTATTTTGTCATCTTTAAGAATGTGCAATTCAGAGTAAAAAACATCATTTATCATATCGCTAATCAACACTTTAACCAGTTTGGCTTCAAACACGTCTAAAATAGTTTTAATCAGGTCGTGGGTGAGCGGGCGGGGGAGTTTTTTGTTGTTGAGCTTCAATGCAATAGATTGCGCTTCGGGTTCGCCAATCATCACCGAAAAACGTCGGTTGCCCGATTCTTCACTTAGTACCAAACCATAAGTGCCAACCACATTTTGGTTGTAAACCAATCCGGCTATTGTTAATTTTATTTCTGAATCCATACAAACTATTTAATATATAATTGATTGTGAATATGAATTTTATCATTAATCATGGAAACTACTTTTCTTTCCTGATGACAAAGATACAGAATTTTTTAATTTTTTAAGGAACGAGCCGATAAATTGTGGTATGTATTTGTAACCGGTTTAATTGGTTTGCCACTTACAAATTCGATAATTATATGTAAATTTGACCTCAGTTTTCACAACATTAAAATCGTTATTTTTTTAATGTTTATCAATCAAGTATTTATGCATAAATCTTCAAATATAGTCATCAAAAATAAACGAGCCAATTTCGAGTATGAAATCCTCGATCGTTATGTAGCCGGTATACAATTATTTGGAACCGAAATTAAATCTATCAGAAACGGGAAAGCAAGTCTGGTTGATACTTACTGTATTTTTATTAACAATGAGCTATGGGTTATAAACATGCACATTGCTCCTTATTCTTTTGGTTCTTATAATAATCATGAAGCTCGCAGAGACCGGAAATTATTGTTAACTGCTCAGGAGTTGAAACGTCTTCAGCGAGCTGTAAAGGAAAGTGGAAATACCATTGTTCCATTAAAACTTTTTGTCAACGAAAGAGGTTTGGCAAAAATGGAAATTGCTTTGGTGAGAGGCAAAAAACTTTATGATAAAAGGCAGACCTTAAAAGAAAGGGAAGATAAAAGATACATGGAAAGAGCCATGAAAAAGTAATAATTATTCTCGATGACCTGTTTCCTGTAAATTCACTAAGTATTTATTTTATTGTCAGACTTTTATTTGTTTCTTCGATATAATCCAGCAGTTCTTCTCTACCAATTTTTTTATAAGAAGAAGTCTTAAAATAAGGCGGTAGCTGTTCCCAGTTTTCCAGCATTTTCTGCCGGTAATTTTCAATATTTGCCTCAATCTGAGAGCCAGATAGCTTGTCTGTCTTAGTAAAAACGATACAGAACGGAATACCGTTCGAGCCCAACCATTCCATAAATTCGAGATCTATTTTTTGTGGTTCGTGTCGCACATCAATCAACACAAACAAACAAGCAAGTTGTTCGCGAAAAAGAATGTAATTTTTAATGTTCTCTATTAGTTTTTTTCGCGTTTCTTTTCCCGTTTGAGCAAACCCGTAGCCTGGCAAATCTACCAAATACCATTTTTTATTAATGAGAAAGTGATTGATGAGCAGTGTTTTTCCCGGTTTGGAAGAAGTCAGTGCCAGATTTTTTTGCTGGCAAAGCATATTGATAATAGAAGATTTACCCACATTAGAACGACCAATAAATGCATATTCGGGCAACTTGCCATCAGGACACATTTTGTAGTCGGTACTGCTTTTTATAAATTCTGCTGATTTAATTTCCATAAAACTTAATTTAGCGGTTGAATTTTTTGTTCAGTTCTTTTTTGTCTGAATATCCACATTCCTGTAAATGTGAACAATCCATTTATCATCAGTATTTCGTATCCAAATTCATAATGAAACAAAGATATGGAAATATAATTCATTAACAGACATAATACAGGAGATGCTACAGCCACCAGCGGAATCATTTTGTCTTTGACCTGATATTTAGTAAACAATCCGAAAGCAAACATTCCCAAAAGTGGGCCATAAGTATAGGAGGCTATTTTATATATGGCATCGATTACACTGGTATTGTTGAAGATATTGAAAACGACCATGATTATTACAAACAGAACAGACATTCCGATATGCGTGATTCTGCGTTTTCGTTCAGCTGTTTTTGGGTTATCGTGCTGGACGCCCAAAATATCTACGGCAAAAGAGGTTGTTAATGCCGTTAGAGCAGAATCTGAACTTGCAAAAGTTGCAGCAATAATTCCTATTACGAATAAAAAAGTAACTATCGGGCCCAGATATTGCGTGGCAAATAAAGGTAATATGTCATCGGGTTTAGCGGGCAGGGCAATAGAGTTTTTTGATGCCAGCAACAGCAGCATTCCGCCAAGCGTCAAAAACAGGAAATTTACCGGAACGAATGAAAAACCATACCAATACATATTTTTTTTGGCATCTTTCAAATTTTTGCAGCTCAGATTTTTTTGCATCATATCCTGGTCAAGTCCCGTCATGACAATGGCTATGAAAATTCCGCTGAAAAATTGTTTAAAAAAATTCTGTTTCGAGTGCCAGTCGTCAAAAACAAATATTTTTGAATGACCGGCATTAATTAAATTTCTTGTCAATTCTCCTGTACTCATGTCGAGTTGTTTATATACCTGTACAGTAAGTAAAACAAGCGCCGATACCATGCACAGCGTTTGTATGGTGTCTGTCCAAACAATGGTTTTAATACCACTTCTATGCGTATAGAGCCAAATCAGGAAAAGTGATGCTGAAGCGGTTACGATAAAGGGGATATGCCATGCATCGAAAATCAAATGTTGCAAAATAAGAATAACCAGATACAACCTTACGCCGGAACCAATGGTACGTGAAAGCAGAAAAAAGGAAGCGCCTGTTTTATAGGAGTGTTTCCCAAATCGTTGTTCGAGATAAGTGTAGATACTTGTCAAATTTAGTTTATAGTAAAGAGGCAGCAGAACATTCGCTATAATTAGATAGCCAAAGAAAAAACCAAAAACAGTCTGCATGTAAGTGAAATTATTGGTTACAACCATACCGGGAACCGAAACAAAACTTACTCCCGAGATGGAAGAACCTATCATACCGATGGCAACTACCCACCACGGCGATTTTTTATTTCCGAGAAAAAAAGCATTGTTGTCGGTACTTTTTCTGCCGGTAATATAAGAAATTAGCAGTAATAGAGAAAAATAGACGCCAATAATAATTAAAATAGTAAATCCGTTCATTTTCTGATAATGTTTGCTAAGGCCTGCAAAATTACAAAAAATCAGTTAAAACAAATTACCCATTGGTCGAAGCTTGTCAGAGAAATAATCTTTTAATTTCTGTAAACTTGCACATATAAAGCTTGAAAGTCAATTATCTTGGGATATTGTAAAATTCTCTATGTTGATTATTTTCGTTTTGAAATGTATGCGAACAAATAATTGATATTTGATAATAAGCTGTTTATGTGAAATTTTTCCTTGTAATTTTTTATTGTTTTTTAAATAATAATTTTGTAAAGATTGTCGTTATACAAAACACAAAGTAATAAGGGAAAATTATTGACAAATAAATAGATAAAATAATAATTTTAAAACATTTTGAAACATAATTCCATAGAAATAATTGAAGTTAAATACATTAAATATATTTAAAATTCAAATCCTTAATACATGGAAATTTCCAATTTGTGATTAGATTTGCATTCGTTTTAAAAGTTTGAAATTCAATTCAAATAAAGATTGAATAAATCAATTTATAATTTTTAATTTTGAATAATCTACGGGAAAGTTCTCAATAGCTATATTGAAAATAGGGTAGTATTTTTTAAAACAATTCTTTGTGGAATTCAAAGTAAAATTATAAATTTGTAGCCGAAACAAAGAGAAAGTTGTCATAAAGCCACTTAGATGTAAGAAATGGCAAAGTGACAGCAAAAAATAGAATAAAAAGTTTTTACACCAAAGCATTAGGAAACATTTTAATTTTTAATTTAAAAAATAATTTCATCAAAAACAATCAATTTTTAAAACACTATGGCAAAGACTCAAAAACAATCAAAGAAAAAATCGAAAAAAGGATTTACTGGAATTAATTCCGCAGGTCTGGTGATTTTGGCATGTTTTATTATTGCAGTTCTCATTTACCAGTATGTATTTGGTAACCCAGCTAACTTTATCAACAACGATCCTAACAATCAACCTCTGACAGGTAATTTGCTGGGTACGATTTATAAAGGTGGTGTTGTGGTTCCTATCATTCAGACCTTGTTACTTACCGTTATCGCATTGAGCATCGAACGTTATTTCGCTATCAGAAATGCTGAAGGTAAGGGAAAACTCGTAAAATTTGTAGTAAAAATTAAAGAAGCATTATCCAAAGGCGACATTGAAGCTGCAAAAGCTGTTTGCGATCAGCAAAAAGGTTCAGTAGGAAATGTAGTTCTTGCCGCTTTGACCAAATACGAAGAAGTAGAAAAGGATGAAACTTTATCGAAAGAACAACAAATTTTGGCAATTCAAAAAGAAATTGAAGAAGCTACGGCACTCGAACTTCCAATGATGAGCCAGAATCTTCCCGTTATTGCAACTATCACCACGTTGGGTACGTTGATGGGATTGTTTGGAACGGTATTAGGTATGATTCGATCGTTTGCTGCTTTGGCAGGTGCCGGAGGAACTGACTCCATTGCTCTTTCTGTAGGTATTTCCGAAGCTTTGGTTAATACGGCTTTTGGTATCGCAACTGGTGCATTGGCTGTTATTTCTTATAATTATTTTACAAGCAAAATTGATGGTATTACTTATTGTATCGACGAAGTAGGTTTCTCAATTGTTCAGACATTTGCAGCTACTCATAAGTAATTCATTTTTATAAATATAAAAGCTAAATATGGCAAAAGTTAAAGTCCCAAGGAAGAGTACCCGTATCGACATGACCGCGATGAGTGATGTTACGGTACTGTTGCTGACTTTCTTTATGCTTACTTCAACGTTCGTAAAGAAAGAGCCAGTACAGGTAAACACTCCCGGTTCTGTGTCCGAAATCAAAATACCTGAATCCAATATTATGCAGATTCTTATTGATCCTACAGGAAAGGTATTTATGAGTTTGGACAAACAACCTGATATGGTGAAAGTCCTCGAAGCTATGGGCACCGATTATGGCATCGAATTTACCAAGGAAGAAAAGGATAAATTCAAAATATTGCCTACATTCGGAGTTCCCATTAAGTATATGAAAACTTTTTTATCTTTAAAAACTGAAGAGCAGGACAAAATTCTTAAAAATTACGGTATTCCAACCGATTCTACCGATAATCAGCTGAAACTGTGGGTAAAACATGCCCGAGAGGCAAATCCGGATTTAAGAATTGCAATCAAGGCTGACCAAAATACCCCGTATCGGGTCATTAAGAATGTCATGACTTCTCTTCAGGAATTAAGAGAAAATCGTTATAATTTAATCACTTCTTTAAAAAGGGAGGAATCTAATTAAATATGGCAGAAATTCAAACTAGTGACAGTGGTCAGGGAAAGAAAAAAGGTGGTAGCAAGCAGAAGAAAATAAGTGTCTTCATTGATTTTACACCGATGGTAGACATGAACATGCTGCTTATTACTTTCTTCATGTTGTGTACAACGTTGAGTAAGCCTCAGACAATGGAATTAAGTATGCCAAGTAAGGATAAGGTGGATGATACTCAGAAATCAGAAGTAAAGGCTTCAAAAGCAATTACCCTGTTGCTCGCTGATAAAAATAAAGTCTACTATTACGCTGGCCTGCCTGATTATAAGAACTACAATTCTCTGAAGGAACTCAGTTATGACCCCAAAAGTCCTAACAGTATTCGTAATTTGCTTTTAATGCGAAATCAGGAAGCTGTTGCAAAAATTAATGAGCTTAAGAAACAGAAAATGAATCTTCAAATATCTCAGGATACATTTGCAGCAAGAGTTTCCCGAATTAAGAGTGGTAAAAATACACCGGTGGTCATTATTAAACCTACAGATGAAGCTACTTATAAAAATCTTGTTGATGTACTTGACGAAATGCTGATTTGCAATATTGGAAAGTATGTTATCGATACCATTTCGGCCGGCGATAAATTCCTGATAAAAAATAAGGAAACGAACGGAGCTTATGCATTGGGAAAATAAAGTAGTGCAGAATAATACTAAATTTTAGAAGAATGGCAAAAATTGATTTAACCAATTACGAGTGGCTAGAACTGGTTTTCGCAGACAGGAATAAAAAATATGGTGCTTATGTCTTACGAGCTGAGTCTCCAAAACGTCATAATCAGGCAGTTTTAATTATTCTTATTTTATCTGCTCTCGTTCTTAGTATGCCTAAGCTGATAGAACTCGCTAAACCCGAAAAGGAAAGAGAAGTAATAACAGAAGTTACTACTTTATCCAAGTTGGCAAAGCCTGAAACGAAAGAAGAGATAAAAAAACCAATTTCTATGGAACCGCCACCGGCAGTGAAAAGTTCTATTAAATTCGTTCCTCCCGTTATTAAAAAAGACGAAGAGGTCAATGAAGAGAACGAGTTGAAAAGTCAGGAAGAGTTGACCAAAAGTAAGCTGGCAATTTCTATTGCTGACGTGAAAGGAAACGATGATGTGCACGGTGTAGATATTGCTGATGTAAAAGTAGCCATTACTCAGGAACAACCTGAAGAAAAAATCTTTGAAGTAATCGAACAGATGCCTACTTTCCCCGGAGGAGAAGCTGCCCTTCTGGAATACATTTCAAAGAACATCAAATATCCGATTACTGCTCTTGAAAATAACATTCAGGGCAAGGTTATTTTGAGATTTGTGGTTACCAAAACAGGTGATATTGACAAAATTGAAGTGGTACGTTCATTGGATCCGGCTTGCGACCGTGAAGCGATCAGGGTGGTGAAATCTCTTCCCCGATGGATTCCCGGTAAGCAGAATGGAGAAAATGTATCGGTATGGTTTACCTTACCTATTAATTTCAAAATTCAATAAGTTTTTATGATACGCAAATTCAGAATATATTTTTTATCAGTTGTTTTAATTTTTACCATTATTTCGTGTAGACGTGAGGTAAAAAAAGACAGATTTACTGATACGTTGACTTCAGGTGTCATCCCTGTCGCTGTCGACGAAACTTTTGAACCTGTTATAGAGGAAGAAATTGATGTTTTTGAATCACTTTATCCTAATGCAGGTATCGTTCCAAAATATACTTCTGAAGTTGAGGCTATTAATCTTTTAATGAAAGACAGTGTACGATTAGCTATCACGACTCGTCCACTGTCTTCAAAAGAAGAGAATTATTTTAAAGCCAAAAAATTTGAACCTAAATCATATAAATTGGCTTCTGATGCGATTGCTCTTATCGTTAATAAAAGCAATCCCGATACTTTAATTACTGTCGACCAATTACGACAGATTCTTTTGGGAAAAATTACCAAGTGGAATCAGATTTATCCAAAATCGAACTTGGGTGATATAACTATGGTTTTTGACAATCCCAATTCCAGTACTGTTCGATTTGCAATAGATTCTATCTGTGGCGGGGTACCTTTGTCCGATAGATTGAAAGCACAGGGAAAAAATGCGGAAGTCTTGAATTTCGTCTCCAAAACACGTAATGCAATTGGTGTTATTGGTGTAAATTGGTTATCAAACAAAGCTGATTCAACCAATTTGAGTTTTATAGATATTGTAAAAGTTATGTCGGTAACCAATGAGGCTACGGCAACTGTAGATAATTGTTATAAGCCTTTTCAGGCGTATATTTATTATGGAGATTATCCTTTGTCGAGGAATATTTTTGTCATTATCAATGATCCACGTCATTCCTTGCCAACTGGATTTACTTCTTTTTTAACTTCTGACAAAGGTCAGAGAATTATTCTTAAAGCGGGCTTGGTACCTGCTACGCAACCAATCAGGGTTGTCAATGTAAAAAATGAGAGAATTAATTTGAAATAACATATATTTATTGACAGGAATGAGTAAGAAGAGTTTATTATTTTCGTTGTTTTTTGTTTCTCTGCTGTTTTCTTCCACTACTAAAGGGCAGGGAATTTTATATTACAAAGCCGGATTTTTGGATGATGCAAAACCACTTTTGATTTCGGAAATCAAATCTGATCCGAATAACAATGCTGAAGAATATTTTTATTTGGGAAATATTTACTTTAACCAGAATAAACCCGATTCGGCTGAAATATGTTTTAAAAATGGTTTAGCTGCCGACCCGGCATATCCTCAAAATCAGGTTGGATTGATTATGCTTAGAATGAAAAACGATCCACAGGGAACTGAATTGGAACTGAAAAATCTATTAAAACTTAAACCCAACAAAAAGAACATTGATTTGTATATTGCCATAAGTTATGCATATTTGTTTAACAATATGGAAGACAAGGCCTTGTATTATCAAAACAAAGCACGCAGCATTAACTCGAAATATGCAGGGGTTTATGTGCTTCTCGGAGATATTTTAGCACCGAAAAATCGAGGTGAAGCTTGCAGTAATTATGAATTGGCAAATCTTTATGATCCAAACAATAAAGAGGCTTATATAAAATATGCCCGTGCTTACAAATCGGTTAATCCTAAATTATCCATCGAGAAGTTGAAACAGTTGAAGGAAAAGGATCCTTCCTTTGCCTTGGTTGATAGAGAACTTGGCGACATTTATTACAGTATCAACGATTTTGAAAATGCTGCTCATTATTATGAATCATATATTCAGTCAGGAATTTCAAATGTTCAGGATTTGACAAAATACTCGATGACATTGTTTATGAATCATGAGTTCCAGAAATCGCTTGAAGTCGCCACCATGGGATTGCAGAAAGATCCTCTTAATCCTGCTTTCAATCGTTTGATTATGTATAACAACGTTGAACTTAAACAAAATGATGCTGCTTTAAGTGCGGCAGACGTTCTGTTTAACAAATCTCGAAATCCTGAATTTAATTATCTCGATTTTATTTATTATGGTCAAGCCTTGAGAGATACCAAGCAAATAAGTTTGGCTGTAGAACAGTATAAGAAAGCACTTGAATATGATTCTACCAAAGTTGAGTTGTGGAAAGATATTTCTGATATGTACAACGAAATTGGAGATTATGCTAATGCTATTGATGCTTATATTAAATTTATTAATTCTTTATCAGATAAGGATAGAAATGCTGATGTCATCATTGCATTAGGTAAATTATACTATAGTTATGGGAATGATCCGAAGACAACTCCTGATGTTAAAAAATCAGCCTTATTGAAAGCTGACAGTATTTTTGCTAAAATTGCCGAAATGGAGCCGGATGGATACAGAGGGAATTTTTGGCGTGCGCGTGCCAATTCTGCCTTGGATCCTGAAACTACACTTGGATTGGCAAAACCATTTTACGAAAGTACAGCTGCACTGATTGAATCAAAAAACGATCCAAGATTTAATTCCGTGTTGATAGAATGTTACAGCTATTTGGGATATTATACTCTTGTACAGAAAGAGTATGAAAAATCTCTTGAGTACTGGAATAAAATTTTGCAAATCGATCCCAATAATGCTACTGCTAAGAAGGCTATCGATGGAATTAAACCACAAAAGAAAAACGAAAAGTAATTTAGTGTTAATTTTTTAATTTTACGAATAATAATTTTTCAAACCAATTTAACACCATGATTGTTAAATTGGTTTGTGTATTTTAAAACATCAATTCAAATGAAAGATGCGTTCAAGAAAGTAAATCAGACTTATTATCTGATTTTTACCCTGACTATTCTGTTTACTATTATTGGTTATTTTTTTGTTTTAAATAATTTTTCTTCTACTGTCAGCACTGGATTTGTTACAACCATTTTAGAAGTTTTGCTGGTTGTTTATATAGTAGTATCTTCTATTGCCGGTTTTGTTTTGTTCAATTCGAGCAAAAAAAAATTGCGTAATATAGAAAACGAGAAAGATAGATTTTTTCCTTATATCAAAAGTGCCAATTTACGCCTTTATCTTATTGGTGTCGGTTTGTTGGCAGGAATATTGATTTTTTATGTGCTTAGATCATCTTTTATTTTGTATTGCATTGCAGTTTCTGCTATTGAGCTGATTGTTTGCAAACCGAGTGAAGAAAGAATCAAAACCGACCTTGATTTAAAAAATTCAGATTGAAGGACGTTTATTAAAAAATATTTCTGAAGGTTTTAGGGATGTGTCTAAAATTTAAAATTTTGTGAATCCACAACAATATTCATCCTCATTGCTTGAAAATGCGGTGCAGGAATTTGCAAAACTGCCGGGTATTGGTAGAAAAACAGCTCTTCGTTTGGTGCTTCATTTACTCAAAGAAACAGAAGAAGAGGTTGAAAATTTTGGGAACTCCATTATCGAGTTGAAAAAAAATATTATATATTGCAAGGTTTGTCATAATATTTCCGACAGTGAAGTTTGTGATATTTGCAGTAATCTTTCAAGAGACAAATCGACTGTTTGTGTTGTAGAAACCATTAAGGATGTCATTACCATTGAAAATACACAGCAATTTCGTGGCTTGTATCATGTTCTTGGCGGAATTATCTCACCAATGGACGGAATTGGGCCAAATGATTTGGAAATTGACAGTTTGATTCGCAGGGTTGAGAATGAGGGTATAAATGAAGTAATTTTGGCATTGAGTACAACGATGGAAGGAGATACGACCAACTTTTACCTTTATCGTAAGCTTGAGCCTTTTCACGTAAAAATTACGACGTTGGCTCGTGGAGTAGCTATAGGCGACGAATTGGAATACGCTGATGAAATTACGCTTGGTCGCTCTATACAAAACCGTATTGAATTCAGTCAGACATTTAATAAATGAATTTTCTGTTTGCTTGTGAGTATGATAGGAAAAATTATAAAAAAACTCTTACTTGTATATTATTCAGCCTATTTGGCTGGTATTATTGCAGCAGTGCTGGGATATATATTAATTTTTAAAAATTTCGGCGGAATAGAATCACAAAGCGCAGTCGGCATCAATCTTTCCTCAGCACTGATTTTGTTTATTATTTTATCGCTTCCGTTGAGTTTAGGACTTTTTCATTTTCAAATAAAAAAATGGCTGCTTATTCCTGACGAAAGTGTTCGGATAAAGAAATACGAAAATGCTTCCATTTGTCGCATTGTTGTATTGGGATTGGGTTTTGTTACAGGTATTTTGTTCGCTTATTTGCTTCGTTCTCAATCCATGATTTTTTGTGCAGCAATTGCAGCGGCCGGTTTAATTTTTTGTAAACCTTCGGAAAAGAAAATGATACAGGAACTTCAACTCGATGACGAAGAAGAAAATAATACTTTTTAAGAATAGTTTTATTTACAATTAAAGTCCAAACTTAAAAGAATTTATTATGATAATTGCCGTAGATTTTGATGGAACCATTGTAACTCATGAATATCCCAAAATTGGAAAGGAAATTCCTTTTGCCATCGAAACCCTGAAACGGCTTCAGGACGAATTTCAACATCAAATTATTCTTTGGACAGTTCGTGAAGGAAAAGAGCTGGAGGAAGCCATAGAATTTTGTAATGCCAGAGGATTGGAGTTTTATGCCATTAATAAAAATTATCCGGAAGAAGGAGAAGATTTTGCTGAGTCGCGCAAGATACGTGCTGATATTTATATAGATGACAGGAATTTGGGAGGGTTGCCCGACTGGGGTGTGATTTATCAAATGATTGCTTCAAATAGTATGGTGGACCCTTTTGCCTTGAATAGAGAAAAACCGGCTTTTCAACAACCTAAAAAAGGCTTTTTAAAGTCGATTTTTGGTAAATGAATAGCGAAAATTTTCATCGATATTTTTTGAAAATTATTCCGTTTAACTGACAGTCATTTCTCCGCACAGGCTGACACTCATTTTTTGTTTGATTTCTTCTGTTGAATGGTATTCTCCCAGTAAATGCATGAGTTTGGCTACTAAAGCTTCTGTTGTGCAATCGTAACCGCTAATGACGCCTGCATTCAGCAAATTTAAACTTGTTTCATATTTTCCCATTTCAACTGTTCCGGTGCTACACTGACTTTTGTTTACAATAATAATTCCGTTTTGTACGGCAGTTTTCAACTCTTCATATAACCATGTCAAACGTGGTGCATTTCCAGCGCCATAACTTTCAAGAATTACGGCTTTTAATTCGGGAATATTTAACGTAGCATGAACATTTTGCTGCGTAATACCCGGAAAAAGCTTAAGAATGGCAATGTTCGGATTAATGTTGGTGTTAACTTCGAGCTTGGCTGAAGGATCGGGATAATGGATATATGAATTAAAATACTTGATATGAACCCCAACTTTTGCCAAGGGCGGATAATTATATGAATTAAAGGCATTAAAATGTTCTGCATTTTTCTTTGTGGTGCGATTTCCTCTGAAAAGTGTATCTTCAAAAAATATACAAACTTCGGGGACAATGGCTTTCCCATTTTCTTTGGCAGTCGCTATTTCAATGGCAGTCAGCAGATTTTCTTTGGCATCGGAACGCATCATTCCAATTGGTAATTGAGCGCCTGTGAATATTACAGGCTTTGAAAGGTTTTTGAGCATAAAACTCAGGGCAGAAGCAGAATAAGCCATTGTATCAGTCCCATGAAGCACCACAAAACCATCGAAATTTTCAAAATTTTCTTCAATAATCAATGCAATTTCTTTCCATGTTTCTGGCTGAACATCCGAGGAATCCATTAAAGGGGAAAAAGGAATACTTTTGATTTCAATTCCCGTTTGTTTGAGTTCAGGAAGGTATTCCTGCAAACGATAAAAATCGATGGGACGTAATGCTCCGGTTGTAGGGTCTTCCGACATGCTGATAGTACCGCCGGTGAATATCAATAAGACAGTATTTTTATCTTTCACAATAAGTTGTTTTATAGATGGCGCAAAGATAATTTAAATTCCTAAACCAACAGCTTTCTTTTTGATATTTTTCTATGAAACGGAAGATTTTCTTAAATTTTTTTGTCGAGCATTTGACCATAAATTTTTTTCATTTCACTTTAAACTTGCGGATATGAGGTTCTATTGGTTTTTTTTCAAATGTTTTTTTCCATAGTAACAAATAAATATGTAAATTTGCATGCAATAATTTCATAGGTTATATGAAAATATATATGTATTTATCTCATTAAAAATCAATTAAATAAATTTATTTCTATGTCATTTATTGCAGAAAGAGTTCAATTTGAAGGTTTGACCTTTGACGATGTTTTGCTCATTCCATCATATTCTGATGTATTACCTCGCGAAGTAGATTTAACCACTCGTTTTACTCGTCATATTACTTTGAAAATCCCGATTGTTTCGGCTGCCATGGATACCGTAACGGAATCGAATATGGCTATTGCTATTGCCAGAGAAGGTGGGATAGGAGTGATTCACAAAAATATGTCTATTGCAGATCAGGCTAAACAAGTTGAAATTGTTAAACGAGCCGAAAATGGAATGATTTCCAATCCGGTTACCATTTTAAAAGGAGCTACGGTTGGCGATGCGCTGGCTTTGATGGCAGAATTTAAAATTGGTGGAATTCCTGTTGTTGATGAATCGGGTTATTTGGTAGGCATTGTTACCAATCGCGATTTACGCTTTCAGCGCGATTTTTTCAAGCCTGTAGAAGAAGTGATGACCAAGGAAAACCTGATAACCACTTCCCGTTCTATTACGCTGGATGAAGCTTCGGAAATTTTGCAACAATATAAAATTGAGAAATTGCCTGTTGTTGATGACAAAAACAAACTGATTGGACTTTTGACCTATAAGGATATTACAAAAGCCAAAGATAAACCCATGGCTTCGAAAGACAAGCAGGGACGTTTAAGAGTAGCTGCAGCAGTAGGAGTTACTGCAGATACTTTTGAGCGTATGGATGCGTTGGTTGCTGCAGAAGTGGATGCCATTGTCATTGATACTGCTCATGGACATTCAAAAGGAGTGATAGATACGTTGAAAAAAGCGCGCAAAGAATATCCTCAACTCGATATTATTGTTGGAAATATTGCAACAGCGGAAGCAGCACGTGATTTGGCCGCAGCCGGAGCAGATGCGGTTAAAGTAGGAATAGGCCCCGGTTCTATTTGCACAACACGCGTGGTAGCGGGAGTTGGTGTCCCTCAATTGTCAGCAATTTTTGAGGTTTCTAAAGCTCTTAAAGATTGGGATATACCTATTATTGCAGATGGAGGTATTCGATATTCTGGCGATATTGTTAAAGCTCTGGCTGCCGGTGGAGAAACGATTATGGCAGGTTCGCTTTTTGCGGGAGTTGAAGAATCTCCGGGAGAAACTATTATTTTTAATGGTCGGAAATTTAAGTCCTATCGTGGAATGGGATCTCTTGAAGCGATGGAAAAAGGTTCAAAAGACCGTTATTTCCAAGATATGGAAGACGATATTAAAAAACTTGTTCCTGAAGGAATCTCAGGCCGTGTACCATTTAAAGGATCTTTATATGAAGTTGTATATCAGTTAATTGGAGGATTAAGGGCTGGTATGGGTTATTGTGGAGCGCATAATATCCATGAATTGCACCATGCTCGATTTACCAGAATTACCAATGCTGGTGTTGTGGAAAGTCATCCTCATGATGTTACCATTATCAGCGAAGCGCCTAATTATAGCAGAGGCGAATAAAGCCTTAAAAATCAAAAAAAATCCAATTTTTACAACATTATCTTTTTTGTTTCGTTAATTTTTTTGCAGTGTGTCGAAAATATTGCTTTCAAAAGCTGGTTAAGCAAGTTTTAAGCACAATTTTTCAAATTATTGAGTAAAAAAATATTAATTACTTTTTATCTATGAAATTATCCCTTCTTTCTTTATCGGCAGCATTGTCGCTTTCGGCATGTTTGTTTGCACAGACCAATGATCCGGTATTGATGACCATTAATGGGCATCCGGTCTATAAATCGGAATTTGAATACATTTACAACAAGAACAATTCCAATAATTCTCTCGACAAAAAATCGTTGGATGAATATGTGGACTTGTTTATCAATTTTAAATTGAAAGTTGAGGAAGCCAAAGCTCAGGGAATCGATACTACTGCTGCCTTTATCAATGAATTGGCAGGTTACCGTTCCCAATTGGCAAAGCCATATCTGACTGATCAGCAGTTTGAGGAAAAATTAATGCAGGAAGCTTATCAGCGACTCAAAGAAGATGTGGAAGTGAGTCATATACTGGTTCGGATTCCGCAAAATGCAACGCCGGCCGATACCTTAGCAGCATGGAGTAAAGTGAAATCCATTTTGAAACGTTTGGAAAAAGAAGATTTTGCCAAAGTGGCTAGAGAAGTTTCAGAAGATGAAACTGCTGAAAAAACCGGTGGCTATATTGGTTGGATCACTGCATTTCAAACTTTTTATCCTTTCGAAACGATGGCTTATAATACACCTGTTGGTGGAATTTCACAGCCTGTTCGTTCCATTTACGGATATCATATCATAAAAGTTCACAACAGAAGAAATTCGGTTGGTGAAGTTCAAGTTGCCCATATTATGCGATTTACTTCTCCTAACGACAGTTTGAAAAATAAACGTGCTAAAGAGGTTATCGATTCCTTGTATCAGTGTTTGAAGAATGGTGAAGATTTTGGTACTCTGGCGAGCAAATATTCGGAAGATAAACCTTCTGCAGCTCGAAACGGAGAATTGCCGTGGTTTGGTACGGGCAGAATGGTTCCTCAATTTGAAGCTGCTGCTTTTTCATTGAAAAAAGTGGGCGATATTTCTGAACCCGTTCAAACTCCTTTTGGTTGGCATATTATAAAACTGCTTGGCAAAAAGGATCTGCCTTCATTCAATGATATGAAATCAGATTTGGAAAGAAGGATCAAACAAGATGAACGGACTAATTTTGCTCAGCAGTCATTCGTCAATCGATTGAAAAAGGAATACAATTTCCGTTTGCTGGATGCAAATGTACAGGATTTTTATAAGTTGCTGCAGAACAGAACATTAAATGATTCTGTGTTTATAACTGAAATAAAAAAATTGAATAAGCCTTTATTTACTTTTGCCGACAAGGAATATACGCAGCGCGATTTTGCAAATTTCCTCGAGAAAAACCAATTTACACAAAAAAGCATTCCATCGGAAGTGATTAACGAAAAACTGAATCAGTTTATCAATACAGAATTATTGGCTTATGAAGATACTCAATTGGAAAAGAAATATGATGATTTCAGATTTCTTATGCAGGAATATCATGACGGCATTCTGTTGTTTGAAGTAAGTAATCGCGAAGTTTGGGACAAGGCATTAAAAGATACAGTTGGCTTGGCTTCTTATTTTGAAAAACACAAGGAAGATTACAAGTGGGTGAAACCTCATTACAAAGGAAGGGTGATTTATTGCAAAGACAAAAATACTTTTAAAACTGCCAAATTGATTGCTAAAAGATTAGCAAACGATTCTATTGACAAATATTTGACCAGTCGGTTGAATAGCGATTCTATTCAATATGTGAAAATTGAGAAGGGTTTGTTTGTTGAAGGAGACAACAAGGTGGTGGACAAATTTGTGTTCAATAAAAAGGAAAAATTCACTCCTGATACCGATTATCCCTATGTATTTGTTGTTGGAAAATTGTTGAAAGAGACACCGGAAGATTATACTGATGTCAGAGGAGCTGTAATTGCCGATTATCAGGACTACCTTGAGAAGGAATGGATAAAAAATCTAAGGTCAAAATACAGTTTTTCGGTTGATAAAAATGTTCTGAAAACCGTTAAGGAAAACTAATAATTTTTGACAGGCAGCAGAAAATCACTAATTTTATATTTTTAATGCTGAAATATTGAGATAAATTATTTAATTGCTTGATGTACTGTGTTTTCAATAGGAAGTTTATTTTTACGTTGATGTTGGGTGTTGTAATGATTTTTTTACCTTGTTGTAATAATCATACTTCGCAATCAAAATCTGCTGATGCTGATAAACCTCTTGTAGAAGTCGAAGGAAACTATCTTTATCGTTATCAGATAGAACAAATAATTCCACCTAACGCCGATAAAAAAGACAGTATACAATTGGTAAATAATTTCATCAGGAATTGGGCTACCAATGTGTTGTTGTATGAGACTGCCAAGCAAAACATTAGCGACTTGTCGGAAATCGATAAATTGGTGGAGGAATACCGAAAGTCGCTGATTATTCACGAGTATCAGCAAAAATTAATTCAGCAAAAATTTTCAAAAGATATATCGGAAGAAGAAACGAAAGCTTTTTATGAAAAGTTTGGTAATCAACTTTTGGTCAATGAACCTTATGTGAAAGGATTGCTGTTGGTAGTTCCTGCCAATACGCCTCAGCTCAATGAAGTAAGAAGTTGGGTTCAGCGTCCCAATATTAAATCGTTGGAGAATATCGAAAAATATAGTTTGAAGAATGCAATAAGCTATGATTTTTTTATGAATAAGTGGATACCTTGGTCAGAAGTTTTAAAAAAAATTCCTTTACAAGTGAGCAATTCTGCCGATTTTCTGTCTAACAATTCTTTTGTCGAGCTTTCCGACAGCACCCAGCGATATTTTCTTAAAATTCAGGAACATTTGAATCCCGGTGATGTTAAACCTTACGAATTGGCTAAAGATGAAATCAACAACATTCTGATACATAAGCGTGAAGCAGAATTTATCAAACAATTTGAAAACGATTTGTACAATAATGCAGTTGCTAAAAAGAAAATTATTTTTTATAAAAAATAGGAAATAATTGATAGAATTATTTGTTTTAATTTATTTTTCTACTACTTGACAACAAATTAAAATGTTTAGAAACACATTAAAGAATTTCATGCAAAAGCGGAATATCCTCTTTTTATCTACTCTCCTGATTTTAAATTTTTTATCCATCAATCTGGTTGCACAGAAAAATATTATTGACGAAGTTATATGGATTGTTGGCGACGAAGCGATTTTACGTTCTGAAGTTGAAGAACAACGTTTGCGCGCCCAATATGAAGGTGTTCCTATTCAAGGAGATCCATATTGTGTTATTCCGGAGCAGATTGCTATTCAGAAACTTTTTTTACATCAGGCGGAGCTCGATAGTATTGTGGTGAACGAAAGCACTGTCAATACTCAGGTTGAATCGCGTTTGAATTATTTCATTTCTCAGATTGGTTCGAAAGAAAAAATGGAAGAATATTTTGGAAAAAAAACGACCGATTTGCGAGAAGATTTGAGGAAAATGATTCGCGAACAAATGATTATTCAACAAATGCAGCAAAAACTGGTTGGCGACATTAAATCTACACCAGCTGATGTGAGGAGATTTTTCAAACAATTGCCTGAAGACAGCATTCCTATGGTTCCGGCACAAATTGAATTGCAAATCATCAGCTACCGTCCTCCAATTTCCCAACAAGAAATCAACAGAGTGAAACAGCAACTGCTCGATTTTACGGAACGAATAAATAGCGGAAAAGCTGATTTTTCGGTGCTTGCAAGGCTTTATTCCGAAGATACGGAAAGCGCCAAACGTGGAGGAGAACTCGGTTTTATGGGACGTGGTCAACTTGTGCCCGAATTTGCTGCTGTTGCCTTTAATCTTCAGGATACAAAGAAAGTGTCCCGAATTGTTGAAACAGAATTTGGTTATCACATCATTCAATTGATCGAAAAGCGTGGTGATCGAATCAATTGTAGGCATATTCTTCTTCGTCCACGCATTTCGCCTGAAGAAAAAGAAAAGGCCATTCATACTATGGATTCCATTGCCAACTTAATCAGAGAAGGAAAAATTACTTTTGAGCAGGCTGTGATGTACTATTCACAGGATAAAAATACTGCACTCAATGCGGGATTAATGCTGAATGAAAAAACAGGTACTTCAAAATTTGAATATCAGGATTTGCCTTCGGAAATTTCAAAGGTCGTTTACAGCATGAATGTGGGAGAAATATCCAAGCCTTTTACCATGATTGACCCCAAAACCAATAAAGAAGTGGTAGCCATTGTGAAGGTGAAATCCAAAATACCGAACCACAAAGCAAATTTGAACGACGATTATCAAATGATAAAAGCTATTTATGAAAACAAGAAGCGGGAAGAATTTTTGCATGATTGGATAATTAAAAAGCAGAAGGAAACTTATGTCAGTATTGATCCGCAATGGCAAAATTGTGAATTTCAGTATCCCGGATGGATTAAAAAGTAAATCTATAAAAAATATTTCTTTAACTTTAGGTCTATTCGTTTTGGGTTTTTCTTTGAAAGTATAAATTTTGATTGTTTTCATGAGTTTAACAGGTTGTAGTTGCAAATATTCTTTCTTTCAGAAAAAATTCGTGCTTTATTTTTTCTTGATAATGGGCATAATGTTTTTTCCCTTCGTTTCTTCCATTTTGGCACAGAATCATCCCAAACAGTTGCGTGAAGAAATTTTGAAAAGCCAAAAAAAAGAAGAAGAGAAAAAACCGGTAAAAAAAATTAAAAAGAAAGAACTTTCCAAACCAAAAACCCAACTTCCGCCATTAAAGCCGGTCAGTCCAATTGTCAATCCTTTGGAAAACCAGAATGCTACTTTAATTTATCTCGAAAATTCTGAAACTGTCTCTTTCGATAAAATGCTTAACCCCGACATTCAGGTGCTGAAAGGAAATGTTAAGTTTCGTCATGAAAATGCAGTAATGTACTGCGATAGTGCTTATTTTTATCAGGCATCCAATTCGCTCGACGCTTTTGGAAATGTGAGAATGGTGCAGGGAGATACTTTGTTTGTGTACGGAAATGTTCTGTATTATGATGGTTTTACCAAGTTGGCGCGTTTACGAGAAAATGTAAGACTCGAAAATCGGAAAACGGTTCTTACCACCGACAGCATGAATTATGACCGAATTGCAAATTTGGCTTATTATTATACCGGAGGAAAAATTAAAGATGAGGTAAATACCCTAACTTCAGTTTGGGGACAATATTCCCCTGTAACCGATCAGGCGCTGTTTAAGGAAAAAGTTCGGTTGGTAAACAAAAATTATACAATGGATGCCGATACATTGAAGTACAATACAAAAACAAATATTGCCGATATAGTGGGACCTACACATATTTTGTATAAAAATGAAACTGATATTTATTCTAATCGCGGATGGTACAATACCAGTACGGAGCGTTCCATGTTGTTGGACAGGTCGGTAGTAAATCATAAGGATGGTAAAACCCTTACGGGCGATTCTATATTTTATGATAAAAAACAAAAATATGGGGAAGCATTCCAAAAAGTTGTTCTCAACGATACGGTTCAAAAAACTACGCTGTATGGGAATTTTGTTTCTTATAACGAAAATTCTAAAGTTGGAATAGCCACCGATTCTGCCTTGCTTGTCGAATGGTCGACAAAGGACAGCCTTTTTATGCATGCCGATACGCTTTATACCTTTAAAGATTCTGTATTCAATGCTGCGCGAGGATATTACGGTGTTCGATTTTTCAGAAGCGATATACAGGGCGTTTGTGATTCGCTGTATTTTTCGGCACGCGATTCTATTATTCATCTTTACAAGGAACCTGTTCTGTGGGCACAGGATTACCAAATTTCGGGCGATACGATACGAGCATACATAAAAAACAAAAAAATCGACAAAGTCCATGTGCTTCAGTCAGCAATTTCAATTCAGCAGTTCGATTCCGTTCATTTTAATCAGTTGTCAGGCAAGGAAATTATAGCTTTTCTGGACAGTAATCAATTGAAAATGATTCATGTAAACGGGAATGCTGAAACTATATATTATCCGATGGACGATAAAGATTCAACGCTTATCGGGTTAAACAAAACTCAAAGCAGTTATGTGGTGGTATATTTCAAGGACAAAAAAGTTGATCGAATTGTTTTGACCAATGCTTCTAATGGTATCATGTATCCATTGGAGCAGCTTTCGGGAGGAGACCTCTATTTGAAAAATTATGTTTGGCTTTCGTATCTGCGCCCCGAAAACAAGGAAGAAGTTTTTTTGAATATTCCAAAAAAACAGCGTGTGAAAATTGGCACCAGCAGTTTAATGAATACTACAACCAACCAACAAGCTCAAGGCAGTCAGAATAAAAATGCCAAACAGCCTACAGAAAGGAGAAGACCTTAATAGTACGAAGTGTAATAATAACTCATTTTGATATCTTTGAACAACAAAAAAGCTGTTTTCATTAGAAAATGAAAGCAGCTTTTTTTATTGGTGTAAGTTCAGGGGAAATAAGAAACCGAATTTTAATATCTTGCAGCTTTACTTTGCCGCCATGGTTTTTCAGAATTAGTTTTTCTTTCTTTTCTCTGCGATCCTTCATTCATATTGGGATAAGTTTCCTTTTTCTTTGAGTAACTATTTGATTTTGAATATTTTTCTTCAAATATTTGTTTGTTCCCTTTTACTTCACAAACATTCATTTGAGGCTTTAAAGCAAATGCATTCATTACTTTGTCTATCTGATCGGCATAGACATCAAAAAATGTAAACTTATTCGTTACTTCTATTGAACCGATATTGATGGATTTGTCTCCTACCACTTCATTGAAAATACCCAAAAAACGGCGGGTATCAATGCCTTCTCGTTCTCCCATATTTAATTTCAGGCGAATGCGTTTTCCAGCTTTCTTAGGATATTTTTCATTTTTCGTTCTGATATTTCTATCTTCCTGAAAATGAATTTCATTCAAATCTTCCGAATCTTTATAGTAATCGAGAAAACGATTGAACTCTAACGAAACAAAGCGTTTGAGAATTTCTTCCTTGCTTAAATATTCCAACTGATTCATTATCTGTGGCAGGTAAGGTTGAATTTGTTCTTCGTTAACCTCCACATGTTCCATTCGGTTGATCAAATGATAAAGTTGTTTTTTGCAAACTTCCAAACCATTGGGTATTTGTTGCTGAATAAAATCTTTTTTCAGCATTTTTTCCAGTTCCTTAATTTTGTGTTTTTCTTTAGAATGAATGATGGAAATGGAAATACCTTTTTTGTTGATTCTGCCAGTTCTTCCACTTCGGTGCGTGTACACTTCAGGGTCGTCGGGTAAATTATAGTTGATTACGTGCGTCAAATCACTTACATCCAATCCTCTTGCAGCAACGTCTGTTGCCACAAGCAGTTGAACATTACGAATTCTGAATTTTTGCATCACATTGTCGCGTTGAGCTTGAGAAAGATCCCCATGCAAAGCATCAGCATTATAACCATCCTGCATAAGTTTTTCGGCAACTTCTTTTGTTTCCTGGCGAGTTCTGCAAAATACGATACCATAAATATCGGGATTAAGATCGACAATTCGTTTCAGAGTCAAATAACGATACTTGGCTGGAGTCAGATAGTAAATATGTTCAACGTTGGCAGCTCCAGAGTTTTTTTGTCCCACAATTATTTCTTCATAATCTTTCATGAATTTATGAACAATATTGGAAATTTCTTTCGGCATAGTGGCGGAAAAAAGCATGGTGCGCCTATTTTCGGGTGTTTGTTCCAGAATAGTTTCGATATCTTCTTTAAAACCCATATTCAGCATTTCATCAGATTCGTCGAGTACCAGATAATGAATATTTTGAAGATCGACTTTTCCGCGTTTCGTAAGGTCGATTAGTCGGCCGGGAGTGGCTACGATAATTTGGGGTGGTGTGTCGAGCTGTTTCAGTTGGGTGCGAATGTCTTCACCGCCATATACAGCTACAACTTTTGTCCCTTTCAAATATTTCGAGTAATTTTTCAGGTCGTTGCTGATTTGAATACATAGTTCTCTGGTTGGAGCCAAAATCAAGGCTTGAGTTTGTTTTTCTGCAGCATCCAGCATGTTGAGAATAGGCAGACCAAAAGCAGCCGTTTTTCCTGTTCCTGTTTGAGCCAAAGCAACCAAATCAGCGGTTTTTTCCTGCATAAAAGGAATGGTTCGTTCCTGAATGGGCATGGGATGCTCGAATCCGAGTTCTTCGATGGCCGAGAGAAGCTCGTCTTTTAAATTTAATTCTTTAAATGTCATTTTGAGGTTTTTAATACACGTTTTTGAGCATTCATCCGATGCAAAATTTTATTGATAAATAAAACGTGTACCTTTAGATGTAGATTTCAAAAATATAATGCCTTGAATTTCGGATATTTACTCGAAACGTATAGTTGTTTTTAATTTAGGTGCAAAGATAGTGAAATTTTTTGAAATTTCTTTTATAGATAGATTGTGTTTTCCCTCCTTTCTGCTGTGAATTTTTCACTGGAAATAAATTTAAAATCCAATTAAGAAAGTAAAACCGACATTTTTACTGAGAAAAATCGTAAGTGTGCATCAATCGGTAACCGAAAAATTTTGTTAATTTTGTGTAGAATTTTCTTTTCATCTTATCTAATTTTTTAAATCAATATATGTCGATTCAACCCTACAGAATCATTGAAAAATATTACGTTAAAGATTCGCCTCTTTATCGTGTGCTGGTTGTTCACAGTGAACAAGTTAGAAACAAAGCGCTGGAAGCAGTCATGCGTCATCCTGAGCTACCGATCGACGCAGAATTTGTTGGAGAAGCTTGTCTGTTACACGATATTGGAATTTTTCTCTGTCATGCTCCCGGTATTTATTGTTTTGGAAAACATGAGTATATTGAACACGGATACTTGGGTTCTGATTTGTTAAAAGAAGAAGGACTTCCAAAGCATGCGCTTGTTGCCGAAAGACATACCGGCACGGGTTTTACCAAAGAAGAAATTGTTCAGAAAAAACTTCCCTTGCCTCATCGCGATATGCTTCCCGTTTCACTCGAAGAACAGCTTATTTGCTATGCCGACAAGTTCTATTCCAAATCAAAATTGAACATACAACTTACTGTAGAAGAAATTAGACAGAATTTAAGTTCTTACGGAAATGAAAAAGTTGAAAAATTTGATTCTTGGCACAAGCTTTTTGGCTAACTGTATTCTCAGAATTTATGTGAAAATCCTACGCTGAGCAATTGTTTAAACTGAACTTTAGCCCGTTCTCCTTCTGCCATTATCATGGTGTTGTCATAACGCGGATTGAGCGAAATACGTGTAGAGATAAATCGATTTACAATCAAATTGCAGACGATTTCCCAATCAGCTTCAATTTTCTGATAATTGGTATAAAAAGTAAATTTGGAATCGAGTTGAATTTCACGTGTAGGGGCATAGGAAGCTACGGCTTTAAACGAACTACCAATTTCCTGCAAATGATTTTCTCCTTTGACTATACCGAATAAATTGGGATTAATTTTTATTGTATCACTTAAATATATATACTTCAAGGACAGTGGAGACACCATCAGAGAGATAATTTTTTTGTACTTGTAGTCCATACCAAAGTTAACATTTAATCGAACCGGAGTAAACAAAGAAGCTTTTAATTCATTGGAGTTAACCGACTGATAATTGTTCAAAAATTGAGTAGAAAAATCTATTGCACCACTGTAAAACCAATTACCACTGGCTTTGAAGCCCAATTTGCTATTTATTTTCAATATATCTTCATTAATGTTTAATGACCTCAATGCTGTTTCATCTCCAAAAACAGTATAAAAACCGGTTCTCCATTCCAAATTGTTTTCCCATTGTGTGCGTTTTTTGTCGTCATAATTAACTTGTCCGGTTAAAATGCCCAAAACCGAAAGATTGCTGTTTCCTCCCTGATACCAATTTTTTGAAATATAATTTTCGGAAAATTGCAGCAAATAAGAACCTTTGTGTCGCCATGGCCCAACTTGAAATTTAGGAACTCGCATTTTTCTTTCTTTTCCATTCAAATATTCATTCTCGTCAACAAATTCAACCTTTTCGATGGGTTTAACTCTAATAGGCTGATTACCTTTTACATAAGGATTTGAAAGTTCGTAGAACATCTTTTTGTATAAGCCGACGGCAGTTCTGGTAATTTCGTCCCTTGCATCCTGACGTAACTTTATTAACGATTCCTGCGAAGTAGGCACTTTTATAGGTCGATAGGCATTATCTTCAAGCGTTGAGGCTTTTCGCCCGTGAAATATTGTAAGTAAATCTTCGGTTGGTTTAATATTAAAATCAAAAGGAAGACCCATATAAATCAATTCGATAAAAAAAGGATTGGCCAGATAAAACAACGAATCAGATTTAATCGTTGACAAAGCTATTGGTGAAACAAATAGCTGGAAAGAGTCTTTCAGAACTTTTATTTTTTCGGAATGTTTTGACTGCAATGTATCAATATTATTCGGTAACTCCACTTTTTCCGAATTCACTTCAGTTGTTTTTAACCATTCAGCATTTTCAAGCAAACTGTCGAGATCAATTACTTCGCTTGCATGGACATTAACTGTATCGTTGATCGATATGTTGTTTTGCGCAGAAATTAAAAATGAATAGGTTGTAAATAAAAATAAAATACTCAGAAATTTTTGTTTCATGATGTTTCTTTCTTCACCTCTTTGGTCGGTTGAGCTGGAACAAAATTATAAAAAAATAAGAAGACAGGAAAGCAAAATTAATCAAAGCAAATTAACAAAATTTATGCCATAAAATCTCTGTTGTATTAATGATTTGCCGATCAACTTTATTCTGTTGTCAGGATTTTTGTGTAAATCGAAATTTTTCAAACCGTTATCTCGAGATAATAATGAAAATGAAAAAAAATAATTAATCGAAAAGGGTAGGATGATCTTCCTCCATTTTTCGGAGAATGGCAGTCATTAAGGTTTCTCTGATAAATTTTGACTTGTTGGGTATTTTGTATCTTGCAAGATAAAAATTCAAAGCTTTGTTTTCTTCATTATTCAGTAAAAAAGCATGTCTGTGAGTACGTATAGAACTGCATTTTTTTGCAGATTTTTTAATTTTCTTCTTCATTCTCTTCAGTTAATGATAAACACAAATTATTGAATACGAAAAAATTAGTATCAGAAAAGTAAAAAATAAAAAAGAGCAGCTTTTTGCAAAGTGCTCTTTAATAAATTTTTCTTTATAAAACTTTTACGTTTTAAAAGAGAAAACCGGTTTATGCATTTTTTGCTTTTTGCACAATAGCTTTGAAAGCTTCAGGATGATTCATGGCTAAGTCGGCGAGCACCTTGCGGTTAATTTCGATACCTGACTTGCGGAGTGCTCCCATTAATCTGGAGTAGGATGAACCTTCGAGTCGGGCAGCAGCATTGATACGCTGAATCCATAAAGCGCGGAAACTTCTTTTTTTGGCTTTACGGTCACGATAGGCATAAATCAACCCTTTTTCCCAAGTATTTTTGGCAACAGTCCACACATTTCTGCGGCTGCCGAAATAACCTTTTGTCAGGTTAAGAATTCTTTTTCTTCTTTTGCGAGAAGCAACATGATTAACTGATCTTGGCATAATCGATAAAATTTATGAATGTCAGCGCCGTCTTTTTTCAACGGACTTTGGGCTAAGCATTCTGATTATTGAATAAAAAAATTACTTATTTCAAATTTAATAACTCTTTCACACTTTCCAAATTAGCTTTGTGCACGAGAGCGCTATGAGTTAAATTGCGTTTTTGTTTTTTGGTCTTTTTGGTCAAAATGTGGCTCTTAAAAGCGTGTTTTCTTTTGATTTTTCCTGTTCCGGTCAACGTAAATCTTTTTTTTGCTCCAGAGTTTGTCTTTTTCTTTGGCATTTCGCTTGAATATTTAGTAAATTGAATAATTGAATTAATAAAATATCTTTATTTTAATTTTTTTGGTGACAACTGTATCGTCATTCTTTTTCCTTCCAAAATTGGCAATTGCTCAACTTTAGCATATTCTTCCAAGTCGTTGGCAAAACGAAGCAGCAATACTTCACCTTGTTCCTTGAAAAGGATGGAACGACCTTTGAAAAATACATAAGCTTTTACCTTGCAGCCTTCCTTGAGAAAGTTTTGTGCGTGTTTCAGCTTGAAATTATAATCATGCTCGTCAGTTTGGGGCCCAAAACGAATTTCTTTCACTACGACTTTAGCGGTTTTTGCTTTCAGTTCCTTTTCGCGTTTTTTGAGTTGATAAAGAAATTTCTGATAATCTATCACTCTACACACTGGAGGATCGGCTTTGGCTGAAATCTCAACCAAATCCATGTTTTGCTCTTCGGCTATTTCTAAAGCTTTTTCGATAGGATAAACTCCCGGTTCGACATTTTCGCCAACCAGACGAACTTCTTTTACTCCTCTAATATTTTCGTTGATTCTGTGGAGCTGTTCTGTTGACTTACCTTGTTGTTTCACAGATAATTGTTTAGCTATAACTGTTCCTCCTAAAAATTAATTTTTAAACGTATAATTTTAAAATTTTAAGACTGCAAATATAAATGTTTTTTTTGAATTTTCCATTATCCCGATGAATATTTTTCCGGATTTAGTGCTTTAAATCATAATATAACATTCTAATAATGTATAGATTAATCAACGCTGATTTTTTGCTTGGTATTTTGACGGGCATTTGTATGTTTATTCGGCTTTTTTGAGTCGTTTTTATCTTGTTTTATATCAAAAAATTAACTACCTTTGCAGCACTTTTTTTTCGAGAAAAGAAAGTGTGATGGGAAATTAAGCTACTGATCACATGTTTTTTATAAATGCTTAAATTTTGAGTAACACATTAATTTAAAGTTAAAATGAAAGAATTTGATTTAAAGGGTACCTTACGTAGCGAGTTTGGTAAAAAAGTCAGCAAATTGGAAAGAAGTTCTGAAAAAATTCCGTGTGTCCTGTACGGAAACGGGGAAAATGTACATTTTACCACTTCTGAAGTCGACGTGCTGAAGTTGATTATTAATCCTGATGTTTTTGTAGTAAATCTCGATATCGAAGGGAAAAAATGCAAGGCTGTTGTTAAGGAAGTTCAATTTCATCCGGTTACAGACAAAATTTTACATATCGATTTCTTTATGATTTCTGAAGAAAAACCGGTAGTGGTGGAATTGCCCGTCAAACTGGAAGGTTTGGCTGAAGGTGTGAAAGCTGGTGGTAGATTGAGTCTTGAAATGAGAAAATTGAAAGTGAAAGGAATTTATACTAAACTTCCTGAAAGAGTAGTAATTGATGTTACTTCGCTCGGATTGGGCAAAACCATTCAGATTGGAAATCTTTCTTTCAATGATTTTGAAATTCTGAACGCAAAAAATGCCGTTGTTGCTCAGGTTAAGCTCACCAGAGCTTCTTACGCTGCTGCAGCAGGAGGAAAATAATAAATGGTTTTAATTGGTGTTGTTGTTTTTGAATTAAAGAAATTCGGCAAATGGTTAAGCTGATGAATTATTTGTAAATTAATCAATTAATTACTTAATATTAACAAAGTTTTCCGATTTCTTCAAAAGTTCAATAATGAACCGATTTGAAAATAAGTATTTATGAAATTTTTAATTGTAGGATTGGGCAATATTGGAAGTGAATACGAAAATACCCGCCACAATATAGGTTTTAAGATATTGGACGCTTTCGCTGAGGCGTCCAATGTTTTTTTTACCGATCAACGTTATGGAGCTGTATGCGAAGTAAAATTAAAAGGTCATACGCTCATTTTGTTGAAACCTTCAACTTTTGTCAATCTTAGTGGAAATGCCGTGAAATATTGGATGCAAAAGGAAAAAATAGATGTTGATCGTTTATTAGTGGTGGTGGATGATATTGCTCTTCCCTTTGGAACAATTCGTTTGAAACCCAAAGGGTCGGATGCAGGACACAACGGCCTGAAAAATATTCAAGAAGTACTGGGCCATAATCATTATGCCCGGATACGTTTCGGTATAGGCAACGATTTTCCACGTGGCAGACAAATAGAATATGTGCTTGGAAAGTGGACGGACGAAGAAGCTGCTCAATTGCCCGAAAGGATAGAAAAAGCCATAGAAGTAATAAAAAGTTTCTGTTTGATAGGAGTTGAAAAAACCATGTCGTTTTACAACAACAAATAGGTTTTTGATTTATGAAATCGGAAGTGCGCATAGACAAATGGCTGTGGGCAGTCAGGTTGTTTAAGACCCGTTCTCAGGCTGCAGAAGCATGTAAAAAGGGAAAAATTCTGATTCACGGGCAACCGGCGAAAGCTTCGCACAATATTCGCATTGGCGATGTGGTTGGCGTGAAACGAAATCCCGTTTTGTTTTCCTATAAAGTGATTGCGTTAACGGAAAATCGCTTGAATGCCAAATTGGTACCGGAATATCTGATGGATGTTACCACCCCCGATCAACGTGAATTGTACGAACTCGGCAAATTGAACAATAATTCTGGAAGAATGCGTGGCAGTGGTCGTCCTACAAAAAAGGAACGACGCGATTTGGAAGATTTTGTTGAACCTTTTTTCCTTGATGAAGACGATGGAGACTGGGAAGATTTATAAACATACTTACCTAAAATTTCTTCAATCTGGTTAATATCTTGGTTTTTATTCTTTACTTTCTACTAATATACCAATTTTTATATTTTAATAAACCTTACTTTAGTACATGACAAAAAAATTGTAAAAACATTTATATTCTTTATTCTCATATATTTAATAATGGGACTTTGCCCCAAACCCCACTTACTTTTTTGTCTTGAAACAAAAAAGTAAGCAAAAAAATTAACTTTGTTGAAGCAGCTACGCTCAACATGAGGGTGTCCCAAAAGGACACTTTCTTTTTTAGATTAAGCAGCTGAATCAAAGGCTAAATTTTGATTTGGGATACATTTGTTTTTAGTTTTTTGCAATGAAAGGAAAATAACAATAGCAATAAACGT
>Ga0208826_1000365_pt1 | contig 48977 bp, 31 predicted proteins | sample AD_UKC115_MetaG_FD_184451 | JGI IMG/M metagenome (GOLD analysis project Ga0208826, IMG submission 184451) | Active sludge microbial communities of municipal wastewater-treating anaerobic digesters from Hong Kong - AD_UKC115_MetaG (SPAdes)... | ecosystem: Engineered > Bioreactor > Anaerobic >... | reverse complement strand
TAGTAGGTGGTTCCCTGCTGCAGTCCGGATAAGCCCGCGTAAGTGTTGGTTCCAGTCGAGATCCAGTTGCTGCAGGCGCCATCATTGCTGGTATCGTAACAATATTCATATTTGGTGGCATTGGCACTGACATTCCAACTCAACACAGGTGAAAGGCTGACCCCGGTGCTGCCATTGGCTGGGGCGTGCTTGTTAAAGGCACCTGGCACCATGATTACAGTTGTGAAGGACCAGTATGCACTTGCACTTCCGTTGGCATAAGTGGGGCCGTACGTGCCATTCCATGCTCTGACCTGCCAATAGTAGGTGGTTCCCTGCTGCAGTCCGGATAAGCCCACGTAAGTGTTGGTGCCGGTTGAAATCCAATTTGAACAAGTGCCATCATTGCTGGTATCGTAACAATATTCATATTTGGTGGCATTGGCACTGACGTTCCAACTCAACACAGGTGAAAGGCTGACCCCAGTGCTGCCATTGGCTGGCGCGTGCTTATTGAAGGCAGATGGAGGAAGATAGCCATTCATGATCAAAGGTAAAAAGAGAATATAAGGAGGTGATTGAATTTGGTTATTTACCGGATAGTCTCCAGTAAAATTATCCACACTGTCCTCATTACGTGAGGCTCCTTCGCGAGCAGCCTGCTCCGTATATACTTGATGAGCTAAACCATCAACATTGGAGGTTGAAAAGAGAATTAACAAGGAAAAGAGAATTGCCAAACACGATCTCAATCCTTTTCCGAACCGACTTTTTGTACTTGGAAACATTGTCTTCATACCGATTTCCCTTAGATTTGTGTATGTTGGTGATATTAGTAAAACAGTAAGAAAAACTTCACTTGAATAAACTAACCTTGCCTAAATTATAGCATCATTCATAAGTTTCGGAGATTTTTTTATCACCACCCGATTCTAATATTGAAAACATTATCCTGAGAAGGTGGAGGCCATTCTGCCATGACCCGAAATTAATATTTATATATATCAGATAATTATTATTTATTTTTCTTATGAGAAGTTAGGGGAGAAGAAAGTTTGAATCAAATTCGTCCTGGAAAGTACTGTTTGTTATCTTGACTTATTAGGGTCATCTACTTTGGTTATTCTGGAGAAACCATTACGGATGAATTTCTTGGCAAGAGGGATTCTATGTTCTCAATAAATGCAGTCACACGCCTGTCTCAATCACCAGAGTTGATTGTCAAAATTTTTCCATCCGCTTGAAGCTTATACCGTGTGATAAGGTAAGGATCCTTCATCAACGTATAGATTCTAAAAGAACTTTGCTGACCAGGTGCTAAATTAGCTGGATCTTGATTTATGTATGCATAATCACAACCTATGACCAAGCCTCCACTATCATAAAGTGTATCAACAGCACGGACCTTTTCTAATGTAGCTTGGGAATTGTTGGTAATTATTCCCAAAACTTCATAACCATAGGGTTTAGCACTACCAGAATGGTTTGAAATCGCTAAGGGAGGACGCCATTCATTAGATGCAATAGAATAACTACGGTAAAGATAATAATATGACAGATTAGTCATAGTTGAGAAAGAAATTCTTACACACGCAGTTTCCTGGGGATGAACAAGATCAAGGAGGGTGTATGCAAAATCTGTCCCTATTAGGGTTCCATCTGAATCGTACAAGTCAACATATAGTTTGACACTTTTTATGCTGGCCGAAGTGTTGTTGTACATCTCGCAGGTAATATATTGATAGGTTCCAGCCCTGTTTTCAGTAAACGAACAATTGTCCATTATCCAAACGTCTGACGCGAGAGTTGTCAGAGACCAATAGGCATTAGCACTGCCATTAGCGTAGGTTGGTCCGTATATGCCATTCCAAGATCTCACTTGCCAATAATACGTGGTTGCGGGTTCTAGACCTCTTAAGCCTGCATAGTTATTGGTTCCGGCTGATATCCATGAGGAGCAATTTCCGTCATTGGTAGTATCAAAACAGTATTCATATTTGGTCGCATTGTTACTCACGTTCCAACTCAAAACCGGAGATAAGGTTGCCCCAGTCGTGCCATTGGTAGGTGCGTGCTTGTTGAAAGCGCCAGGAGTCATGATCATCGTCGTGAAGGACCAGTATGCACTTGCACTGCCATTGGCATAGGTCGGTCCGTAAGTGCCATTCCAGGATCTCACTTGCCAATAATACATGGTTGCGGGTTCTAGACCCCTTAAGCCTGCATAGTTATTGGTTCCGGCTGATATCCATGAGGAGCAATTTCCGTCATTGGTAGTATCAAAACAGTATTCATATCTGGTTGCATCGTTACTCACGTTCCAACTCAAAACCGGAGATAAGGTCGCCCCGATCGTGCCATTGGCGGGTGCGTGCTTGTTGAAAGCGCCGGGGGTCATGATCATCGTCGTGAAGGACCAGTATGCACTTGCACTGCCATTGGCGTAGGTTGGTCCGTAAGTGCCATTCCAAGATCTCACTTGCCAATAATACGTGGTTGCGGATTCTAGACCTCTTAAACCCGCATAGTTATTGGTTCCTGTTGAGGTCCAGGTACCACAAGCGCCATCATTTGTGGTATCGTAACAATATTCATATCTGGTGGCATTGGCACTGATGTTCCAACTCAACACGGGTGAGAGACTTGCTTCAGTCGTACCACTGCCAGGAGCATTTTTGTTAAACTCAGACGGAGGTGGTTCACCATTTTTAATAAAGGGGAGAAAAATTAAGTGAGAGGCATTACCAATTTTATCGCTCTCAGGAAAGAATTTACCATCAAAATCCTTCTTTTCTGGATCGTTGTAACGATCGGGTTGAGAAACAATGACTTTTGATTCTACAGGTTGTGATGGTGATATCAGTGAGGTTATAGCCATTAAAGTCAGGAACAATAAAGCGCCTTTCAAATAAACATTGTTTAATTTGCAATTATTCTTTTTTAAAAAAAATCGGGCACTCATACTTATCCTTTGCTCTAAGTTTACCTTACTAATAAGAGGACAAGATCCTGGGATCAGATTAATACTAATTCAACAACGACCAATTGTGAATTTAGTAAAACAAAGAAGAGCCATATTCTCTTGATTGGATTTGGCTCTTCTTGTTCACGACTTAGTTATTAGAAGCAAGGTGCTTTATTGCCTTACACCTATTTGCACACAGCTCCAGTCGCATACCACTGTGTAACTGTGGATTTCCATACTTGGAAATCTGAAGTCGGAGGTTCACAGAGAGAAGTACCAAAAAAGCTAAAAGTCTGTAAGGAAGTAAGATTGACTAAACTCACCGGCAGGCTGCCAGACAATAGATTGTTGTGAATATTTAGCGATTGTAAGTTAACCAAGTTACCCAACTCCGAGGGAACGCTTCCCGTAAGCTGGTTCGAAGAAAGGTAGAGTGAAGTTAGTTTTGTAAGGCTCCCCAAGGAAGCTGGAATATTACCACTGAGCTGATTATTTGAAAGAGCCAATCCTCGCAAATTTGTTAGTTTGGCAAGTTCAGATGGGATGTTACCCGTGAGCTGATTGTCATTTAAACCTAAATAACCTAGGTAAGTCAAATCTCCAAGTTCTGCAGGCAGGAAACCGCTAAGTTGATTCTTTGAAAGGTTAAGCGCAGAGACGTGACCTTCATTGACTGTTACGCCATACCAATTTGAAACAGTGGGGCTTTCCAACCAGCCAGATTTGTTAAGCCAACCATCACCATTGGTGGCATTATAAAACACAACTAATGCCCGACATTCAGATTGGGAAACGTCTGTAACTACGGTACAGTCAAAATCTCTAAGTAGAACCACTGATGGAGTGTTTGTAATAACTTCTGCCGGTGTATCAGTTGGTTGTTCTGTCGAAACTATTACTGGTGTGACCTGTGTTGGTGGTTTTGAACTGCATGCCGAAACTAAAGTTAACAGAGCTACTATAAGTACTAAAACAAAAGAACGATTTACTTTATTTTTCATTATTTTCCTCTTATTTTATTAATTATTCTTTTTAGTTAATGTAATACGAGCCTTTATACTAACTTGGTAATTTTACTAGAATTTCCACAATGCGAACCTTCAACTTTCCACTCATTTTCATATGCTCGCTAATATGCTCATTATTTACTCTTATGGCAATACTGAGTAACAACGAAAAGACCCAATCTCAGAAAAAATATGATTTCAAGAAATGTGATTAATGATTAGATTTGCAATTTTTTTTCCCTGCAACTGATGCTCAGCGATATAATCTACCAAAGTATTTCCCTCAAATAGTTCCATTAGGGCATATTCATCATCTACAACCAATCCAGCGGCTGGATGAGCTTTGATATACGCTTGGATGTTACCGCTGGCAGGGTTGGTAACTATATAGCAGCCAGCCGCAAGAGCCTCATAGAGTGTAAAAGAAAAGGTCTCCGGGCAAATAGACCATAAAAAAGCAACATCTATTCCATTCTTGCGTAAGGCATCGATCATTGCAGTTCGGTTTTGTATAGTGACTTTTACTGATACATGAACAAAGTTGTGAGAGGGTTGCATTTCCGTGGAAAATAGGAAGAACTTGTAACGTGAGTCTTTACCAAACTTATTTGTTAAATTCAGCCATGTTTGCCAGCCCTTGTGTAATACTGGATAACCCACAAAGGCCACCTTCAGTGGCTCTTGTTTATTGAATCCCTTCAAATTTTCGCCCCATTCCAAGCTGGCATGAGGAACCACACGTTCTTCGCTGGCATTCACTGGAAATTTTTCTCTCCAAAATTCAAGCGCAAACTCAGATGGTGAAATCACCTGAATCAGAAACCGTTGGAATAGGCTGAGGAAAGCTTGGTAGTGTAAGGGTCGGATGCTCCCGTAAACACACAATTGGCAAGCATTACTTTCCGGCTTGGGTGCGTGACAATATTCTCTGTCATTTCGCAAGAGTAGATAATTAGGGCAAATTGAGAAGAAGTCATGTAGCCAGAAACAAATTGGCACATTTTTTGCCAGTGTCAGCAATTGTTCCACATAATTTAGCTTCCAGCCGATCAAGTGGTGAATAATGATTTCTTTAAGAGTTCCAGCTTCCACCAAAGAGGTAAAAGCTGAAAGCAGAGTCTCATCATCAATGTAACCGACAAATTGACCATCAAGATTAACGTTCATTACACCGGGTTTATTACTGAAATCCAGTGTCGTACGAGCTTTGAAGGGTGAAAGATGCAAATAAGAGATTCCATTATCATTCATTTCATGCTGCTGATCAGCTATCTTCAGCTGCACTCCGCCAATAACTTTCAGATAATCGTCTTGTGAGATAGCCAGGACGAAAGGTTTTGTTTTGAGGTGTCCTAGTGCTCTTTCAATACTTTCTTGATTGAGCTTGTTGCCTGTAAATCGCACAGGCGAAGTGTCATACACCAGAGTTTTCCTAGTTTTGGTTGACAGTTCATTCCGCCTATGGCTCTTCATGACATCTCTTATGCGGTTAATTAGTTCTCGCGGGCCTTCTTCACGTAGGACCTTGAGTGACTTTTTTAAACGACGCATAGAAAGCTTAATATGGTTTGCCATAACTAGCTCTTTAAATTACGAATAACATCCATAGTCATGTACAAGTTAGCATAACCAAAGCGCCGGTCAGGTTCAAGGTGAGTACCTTCTGCCCACTCATTCCAGGCATTGATAAAGACCAAGCGTTCGCCCTCCGTGTGATTCTTGAGCGTCCAATTGCAAACTGCTTGTAACCAGCGGCGGTATAAACTCGGTTTGGAGTAGGCATAGATCGTCCCTCGCCCAGGTTTGCGTGGTTCACTATCCCAACTGGGGAAGACTGTCTTATACAGAGGGTAAGGTGAAGGTTTGGTTTGCTTTTCCTGATGATCAACCATTTTTGGATAACTGAAAATATAAGAGGAATAGTTTGGGTTGGCTATATCGATCGAATTTTGTATCATCAGGTCAGCGGCATGCCATTCATTATGGGGAGGAAATTGAACTGCGGCATCAAAACCAACTGTGCGTGGATCGTCTAGTCCGAATGTTTGTGCTGCGATTAAATACGGATCGCCTAGCTTGTTTTTCAAGCAGTATTCACGCCATCGTTCTGCAGTTGCTTTGGGTTCGGGCAGAATATCAGCCCTGTAAATAATAATCACAGGTCTCTCCCCTATACGAATATAGCGTTCATCACGCAAGTAGGGCTCCAGGTCCATGATGAAGCTATAGTCAGATTCTGGTGTGTGCTCCTGGGCGATTAAGATATCGTTTTCCAAACCATCCCAGCGGCGAGTCCAGTTTTCATTAGCCCAGACTAGTAGGAAGGGAAAGTCCATCTTTTTATTAGCAAGAAAACGGTCTACTGGCATCTCCATTAGCCGCTTACCATTAAACCAGTAGTGATAGTAGGCAAAGCCGTATATTCCATACTGTTTCGCAAGCTCAATCTGTCGGAAATGGACATCTTCAATCCGCAGATCGTAAAAACCTAATTCTCCTGGTAAATGGGGTTGATAATGCCCTGGGAACTGTGGCACTGCTCTTGTTACATTTGTCCATTCGGTGAACCCTTTTCCCCACCATTCGTCGTTTTCAGGGAAGGGATGGAACTGGGGCAGATAGAAGGCAATAAGTTTCACCAATGCATCAGCCGCGTTAAAGGACTGATTGAGTAGAGGTACATATTCCTCGTCCCTGTCGTTTCGTTCATTTTGAAGCAATTCCTGGTAGACCTGCGCCTGTAGTTTTTCCAGACTGCTGACTTGTTCAACTACAGGTTGCGCTACAGGAGTGGAGATCGGTGTAGCTTTGCCCGCGCTTTTAGGTCGGTCTTTTTGCCACCAAGCCAAATAACCGCCCTTGCCATTTTCAGTATCGAAAGGATTAGGAAAAATACGTTGTAGGTCAGGGGACTCCCGGTATAGTAGGCGCATGTCTTTTTCGATCTTTACACCGTTATCGAAGGTGTCATAAAAGCAGCGTACTTTGCCTAACTCATTGTGCCCATTGGTTTCAAGTTGACGCATATACCAGTCCCATAACTCGTTGGCTATTGTGTTAGCGCCACCTGCTGTCAGAGACCTAATAACACCCATGCCAGCACCTGAGTCATAACCGGTAAAATGGTAGAAACGAAGCGGGTATTCCTGATTTACCAATAGGACGCCTTCATCATTAAAGCTCAGTTCACGACAATCCAGATTCCAGGAAGCGACATCATAGCCCGGGTCACGGATAATCAATAAATTTTCGAAGAAAGATGGTGCTAAATCAACCCATTTCTGGTCTGTAAAAAGGCCGCGTTCATAATCAGCGTAACAATAGTTCAGTAAACGAGTAGTCCACCAATCAACAAATCGGCGGCCGTCTTTTTCGATACTGTTAACTGCAAGGAAGCCTAAGTTAAATGTACCGTGACGTAAGGTGCCCATGATCTCGTTGTCCTGGATCGATTGGGGGTTGTCTGTATAGTCCAATAGATGTGGTGCTAATAGAATGCCATACTCATCTAGCCAATCTACTAGAGGTGTCAGGGGATTAAAAATGGCGATATCGGGATCAATGTACATTACCTTTTCATGCCCCTGATCTACTATGTGTTGCAAATAAGGTCCCTTCACCGCTGTGCAGATCTCCACTACCGTGTGTTTGAAGATCCAGCTTTTGATATTCTCAATGGGCAGATCTTCTATCCAGACTATCTTGTCAAAATATGGCTGGTTAAGTTCGTCTTCATAAACAGTAAATTTGTTTTCCGGGATCTTGTCGCTGATCAACAGGTGAAACTCCCAATCCGGGTGGACCTGTTTGAGAGACTTAGCTAAAATCTTGGCTTTGGGCAGATAATTAAGCGTGATGCTAGTGAAAACGATCATACCTCGATCTCCTCCAAGGTACCGAAAACCAGGTCGGCTTGTGGTTTTCCATTTTTTTGGTATTGTTCGACTTTCTCCACAATTGTGCCGGACTCAAACAAATTGATCAGCGCCTCTTCATCTTCCAGCACCATGCCACGTTCAGGATTGTGTCGAATGTAGTCTTGAATATTACCACTTTTTGGATTAGTCAGGATATAACATCCGGCTGCTAGGGCTTCATGCAGGGTGAAAGAAAAAGTCTCTGCTACATTCGACCACAAAATTACCACATCGATCTGGTTCCATCTTAAACTTTCAACCATTGCCATGCGGTTTTCCTTGGTGACGCGTATCTCGATGCGACTGTAGTTACCCTGCTCGCCTTGTTGTGTAGAGAAGTGAAAAAATTTGTAATACTTGTTACCAGCGAATCGGTTGACCAAACGCAGCCATGTAGGCCAACCTTTATAATCCAAAGGATAGCCCAAATAACCTACCCTTAATGTTCCACCTTTGTAACGTACCGGAGAGTTATTTTTCCACTTCAAGATTGCTGGAGGGACTATCCTTACCGGTGCAACGACAGGAAAACGGGATTGCCATAACTCGTAGGTGAAATGACTTGGAGAAGCAATTTCAAGTTTATTCTCTTTAAACAATCTTTCAAATGCCGCCGCCTGAACCGCTCGTGCAACTCCATAACGGCATAATCGGCAAGCGTTGCTATTGATATCAGGTGCGCCGCAGTACTCAGAATCGTTGCGACGTAAATTATAGGAAGGGCAGAGTGAGAAGTAGTCATGCAGCCAGAAAATACCCTGGTTTTTTGAAAGGTGCAAAACTTCCTGCAGAAATTTCGCACTAAACCCCATTGAATGATGAATGGAGACCTTATCCATCACCTTTCCTTTTAGCCTATTCAAGGCGTCAATCAACTCTTCTGATTCGGTGTTTGCTATGGGTATCCCATCCAAATTAATTCCTAGGTAGAGCAAATCATCGTCAGAAACGAGGCTATTGTTCTTTCGGAATGGGTAAATATGGAGGTAACTCAGTCCAGCTTGATTAGCTAGTCGTTGTTCATCGGCAATGTAAACCTGAGCACCCCCTGTTATGGTCAGATAATCATCATGGCTCAAGGACAGCTTATAGGTGGAATGCAAGGTTTCTGTCAACAAACTTGCCATTTGAGGGGCTAGCATTACTTGATCAGGTACTTGTACTGTAGCGCCTTCCCCTATCTTATGAAAAGGATGAGGGTTGTCTATCAATGTTTGCCTTTCCGGGACTGCTCGGATTTGGCGACCTTCTTTCTTTCCAAATGTTAGATAGTGCAGAAGAGGGTTTATTCCTGCGCTCTTGATATCTGGGTATGTGTCTAGGTACCAGCTGCTATCGAATTCTGGTGAAGGGTCACGTCCTTCTGCTCCACCAAAGCGTAGATAATGTAAGACAGGGTCTGCACCAGCATTGCGCACATCAGGATTGAGGCGTAAGTAGTATTCACTGTTGAACAAACCGGATTCCTCCAGCAAAGTTTTCTGATTGCTAATTCTACCAGGGATAACGCTCTTAATAGAACCTGCAACGGATCGCAGCTTCCTAGTAGCTCCGGAAGATTTTATCCGTCCCTCGCGATAGGGGGAAAGCATTTTCCAAGCTTTGCTATTATAGACCTCATTTAATGTGCGATCACGGTCCTGCAAAGTGGCGGTAAGCGTCTGAATTTCATTTTGGCGAACTGTGGCCTGACTGAACCAATAATGCATCTGGGTATTTAGATCCTCGTTCGTGTTTATTAAATGTCTGATGCGATCGCCACTTTCTTCCAAATTAGTAATAACCATTTTATATTCCTCGTCTTTTTGGTGCAATTGCTGTGTGAGAGACTGGATCTGCTGCTCAAGTTGTTGGTATTTCTCGCTGAATTCCTCTTCTCTTTTTACCGAAAAAGCATGAAACTCCTCGTCTTTTTGGTGCAATTGCTGTGTGAGAGACTGGATCTGCTGCTCAAGTTGTTGGTATTTCTCGTTGAATTCCTCTTCTCTTTTTACCGAAAAAGCATGAAAATCCTCGTCTTTTTGGTGCAATTGCTGTGTGAGAGACTGGATCTGCTGCTCAAGTTGTTGGTATTTCTCGCTGAATTCCTCTTCTCTTTTTACCGAAAAAGCATGAAACTCCTCGTCTTTTTGGTGCAATTGCTGTGTGAGAGACTGGATATTCCAAGATGCTTCGTGTTCAAGGTTTTGAAATCTCGAAGCCGCATTTTCCCGGTCGCTGAAAAGTTGACGGTTGACGATGTTAGCGATGTACGCTCGTATGGGTTTATGACGGTCTTCCAGGAAAATATTCCGGTTAAGTTTGCCAAAGATGTCCTGCCATGAATGAATATTCTGAGAAAGCAGCCATTTCTCCTTTACAGTATTCTGAGCAGCTATTCCCATTTGTCGGCGCAATTCTGGTTTTTCTATAAGCATGCTCAGTTTATCGAACCATTCTGTCTTGTTGCTCGCAAGGAACCCATTTACACCATCTTCAACTATTCCCTCATATGGTGGAATTTGGCTGTACACCCCAGGAGCACCAATTGCACTATACTCTAAAAATTTCAAGTTACTCTTGCAGCGATTGAAAAGATTATCCGCCAACGGAGCAATCACGAGGTCAAACTTAAGCGACTGAAAGAATTCGACAAAATCAGTATAAACATTGGTAGGTGAAGGGTGCCAGAGGACGCCTTCGAAGCCCTGTAACCCGTCAGGGAGCGGTGTACCCCAAACTTCAAGCTTAAGCTTTCCTTTATACTTAGAGAGTAAGTCCCGCAGTACAGGTTCAATAATCCCAAGGTCAGGAGTATGTGAATTACTGCCCATATAACCCAGGACAATAGGTTCATCTGACTCTTTCTGGATGGGTTCCTTTAGCTGCCAAATAGTATCATCCAGGTAATTAGGTAAAACGATCACGTTGGGGTTAAAGCTTTCAACAACCTTGCGCATTTCTTCTGTGGGAACCAGCACTAGATCAGCATCGATAATTGCCGACATCATCGGCAGCAACGCAGCATTGTAAAGCTCTTGTGTTCGCTCTGGATGATCCTCTGGAAGATCGAAAAGTAAATCATCTATGTCATAGAGCACAAACTTGCCACCAGATCGGGCTTTGGCAATAATTTGGTCATAAAGCGGGAGGTTTTTGGGAAATTCACGCTGAAAAATGACTGCATCGGCTTGACTTACCAGTTCCGGATCATTACCACCATCAATAACCTGCAGACCTGAAGCTCTGAATGGTGCCGTCACTCGCAGATACTCAATAGCGTAAGCTTCTTCATAAGTCCGATAGAAAACAACTGATTTAAGACTGCGAAGCCGTAAATGGGCAGGAGGTGTGGCGAAAGGGTAAATCTCAAAAGGATCCGGTAAACCTAATTCACCCTCAGCATTGATGGACCGGATTTTTTTGCCTTGAACTTCCACCAGTAATCCAAAAAACCGTTCTAGCGCATGCGCAAGACTGCCATCTACCGGTAGTGGCTCACTTTCAAAATCATCAAACGAGAGTTTAGCTTTTAGGAGAGGTTTGAAAATTTCCGGCCTTGCCCAGAACATTGTCGAAGCCACAAAGAAGAATGATTCTGGCAAGCTTTGGGCATAACCGCATTGGTAGAGGAGGTCTTGAACTGTTGCAGCATTCTTACCCATGTAGAAACGAGAATCAAGCACGTGATCCTGTGGCCCGAGCATTGCAAGTGTTTTGTCCGAAGAAAAAGCCTTAAGAATCCTTGCTACTTGCGTTTCTGAGCCCAGGAGTTTACTGAAAACATCCTGACGCCACATGGTGCCATCTTCACGATGAAGAGTCTTCTTTGTATGAATTTTAAGTAGCGTCTCATAGCCTAAGGGTATTATGATTTTCAACAGTTCAATAAAAGGTGCAAGATCGCGCCCGCGGTTTGGCACCAATAAGATCATCGCTTCAGGATATTCCTCACGTATCCTAGATTCGAATGCGGCTTGATCCTCAGGTAGTGAAATATACAGGTCAAATGCATCACCGAGATTATCAAGATATGACTTCACCTCATTAAAAAGTTCAGTGTAATAGAGATGCAGAACAACAGCCGTCTCATGTCTCTTATCTGTTGTCAATTGATTAATATTAAAACTTGTTTTCATAGTCTATATTTCCCAGATATCTACTTTCCATGGCTAATTGCAGTCCTTCCTGTCAGATTGGTGATTGCAACCCATATACCCGCTCTAATTTATCGTTGTTCACAATGATACCATTATGCGGGCGGCTCGTGCAGCAAATTCACTGCTCTTCGTCAGTTCAATGGTTTCACTATTGTCCGTCATTGTATAGGTCGAGCTCAAGGATTTTCTTTGCCGATCCGTAGTGGTTGCAAGTTCCATCGCCAGAGCAATGGTACACGCAAGCTCTACCATCAAACTAACAGTAAGGATCGTCGCTCCACCTTACCATAAATGCGCGTGGTCACTTCTGCAGGCGGTCATGTTGAGTTCGGTCCGCCAAACTGGTAATCAATCATACAGGTTATTTCCTTCTATTGGAATAATTGTAGCACTTTAGAGATGTAACTACCTTGGCGAATTGACTAATGTCAAGATTAGATAGAATTGTACTAAAGTATCAAAATAGAATTGTCTTAATCAGTTAGTCATCCCCTCTGTAGTATCGCCACCGTTTCCATGTGATAGGTCTGCGGGAACATATCAAAGAGATGCAGGTCCACGAGTTTATACCCGGCGGCGCAGAGATGCTTCAGGTCGCGGGCTAAGGTGCTCGGGTCGCAGCTGATGTAGATGATATGTTCAGACGCTAGTTTTTCCAAGCTCTCACGCGCTTTAGGGTGCAGGCCGGCGCGCGGTGGATCGAGAAGGACTAAGTCTAAAGATGGGAGGTCATCTATGAGCGCGGGCAGCACCTCCTCAACTGGTCCTTCATACAGGCGGACATTATCGTAGGCATCCAAATTGTTGGTAAAGTCATAGCAAGCGGATGGCGAGCTTTCGATAGCGATGAGTTCACGGCTGCGTTCTGCCAAAAAGAGGCTGAACAAACCCGCACCGGCATACAGTTCCAGCGTGTTCAGAGCGGGCGCCTGAGGCAGACGCGCGAGCACATATTCCACTAGCTTTTCCGTTACGCCCAGGTTTACCTGGAAGAAGGATTCCGGCGAAAGGCTAAGCTGGCGCCCTAGCACCTGATAGATGAGTTGGTCCTGACCAGCAAGTGTCAGACAGCTCCCGTCCGGTTTGAGGTAGCACACCGAGACGGGCAAGTCCAGGCTGAGCTCGGGACCAAGCTCGTCGCCGCCTTCCAGCACCAGCATGAGCTCACCAAAGCTATCCTCACGCAAGATTATGCGGGTAAGCCCAGTCTCCGCACCGAGGTCAATCTGTGGCCAAAGTGCATTAATCCCCTCTGTAGGCAGGTGGCATTCCTGAATCGGCACAACGGTTTTAATTTCTATGTCCATAAACCCCAGTCCTCCCTCCGGGGCTGGATGAAATTGCATCTGATTGCGATAGTTCCATGGATCAGGGCTAGCAGTAATGCCGCTAATAGGTGGAGTAAGAAAACCGCCCAAGCGTCTTAACTGATCCTCCATTATGGAAAGCTTTGCCTGCAGCTGGGCATCATACGCGATATGCTGATAGTGGCACCCGCCGCACGTGCCAAAGTGCCGACAGCGCGGTTGAATGCGCGCAGGGGAAGACTCCAAAATGCTGATTAACTTGCCGCGGGCGAACTTCTTTCCCTCTTGAACGATCTGGAGCTCCACCACTTCTCCAGGTAGGGTAAAGGGTACAAACACAGCCCGGCTATCCGGCAAGCGCCCGAGTCCATCGCCACCATAAACCAATTTTTCGATACGAACGCGTTGGTTTTCTGTCAAAATTGCTCCATTAAAAAGCCTGGAGGCTTTCTGATGCACTCCAGGCTCTTATGCTTCAGACAATTATTAAGCGATCTTCAGGTATTCCTCAAAAGCATCCAGCAGCTGGTTGACGTCATCCATGGTTGTATCGCCCATGGTGGCAATGCGGAATGTCTTGTTCTTAAGGTCGCCATATCCATTGGCAATGCGCATGCCTTTGGTCAGCAAGAACTTATTCAAGGCTGCGATGTCAATTTCGCGGGTGTTTTGAATTGTACAAACGGTTTTAGAGCAAAACTCAGGTTTCGCCAATGTGGGCATGTCGTGCGCGAGCATCCAGCTTTGCACGCGCTGTGCCATAGCTGAATGGCGTGCCCAACGGTTTTCTAAACCTTCAGCGAAGATGCGTTCTAGTTGCTTATCTAACCCATAAATGATTTGCATTGTTGGGGTCATGGGGGTGCTATCTTTGATTCGGTGCTTTTCTAAGAGCAGAAGATCAAAGTACCAGCCGCGGTTAGGCACGGTTTCGGCTTTCGCCATGGCGCGATCAGAAACGGCGGCAAAAGACATCCCCGGCGGGAGCGCTAAGCATTTTTGCGAAGAGGTTAGCACAAAATCTAAACCCCAGGCGTCTGTTTCGATTTTTACGCCACCTAGTGAGGAAACCGCATCCACCATGATGAGCGTATCTGGGCTGGCCTCATGTACAACGGCTGCCAGCTCCTTTATGGGGTTTTCAACACCAGTGGACGTTTCGTTGTGCACAATCGCAACAGCTTCGTAATGCTTGGCTTTGAGAGCATCGTGCAACATTTCGGGGGTGTGGGCTTCACCCCAAGGCACATCCAGCCGATCTACAGCTTTGCCGTTGGCGACGCCAACTTTGTACCATCGGTCAGCGAAGGCGCCATTCACTAAGACGAGCACGTCTTGGGCAACTAGGTTGCGCATAGCTGCCTCTTGCATTCCAGAACCGGAAGCAGGGGGTTGAAAGACGCGATTTTGGGTCAAAAAGACCTTTTGCATACCTTCGGCAGTGCGTCGGAAAAGCTCATCAAATTCTTTACTTCGGTGCGGGATCATAGGCTGGGTCATGGCTTGCATCACTTCTTCGGATACATCCACAGGCCCGGGAATAAACATATGGCTCATCGTATCTCCTTTTAGAACTATTAGTTCGGTGTTAATGCTTGATATTTAGACTTTAAAGGTGAGGTGATTGTCGTCTATACTCAGGCATAGCTCCTCTCTATAAGTAATTGTGCCTATATTATACTTCTTGATTGACAGATGATGATGTTGTCATACGAAATTTAACTTATTCTAAGCAAAAATTTACACTTGCATGTTTGAAAAAGAGTATTTATAATTATTTTTTATCGGGTGGTTAGCTCAGTTGGTTAGAGCGTTGCGTTGACATCGCAAAGGTCGTAGGTTCGAGTCCTATACCACCCATTGGAATTCGATTTCCAGGCGCCCATTAATAGGAATAAAAAGCGCTCTAATTTCTCAAGGTGTAAATTTGGCAGCCATTTCTAATTCTTAGGAATAGGTGTAAGTCCTACCACTTATCCAATTGATTTGAATATTTTATTGAGTAATTAATTGAACATAACCGGAAAGATAGGATTAAAAATTAATTAATTTAGGAGGTAGATGGAAAAAATACTTAAGATATCTATAGTTTCTGTCGTTTGTTAAATGTTTAAAAATTTTAGGAGAAGAGATGAAAAAAACAACAGTATTCGTATTTAGCCTTTTGATCCTGCTTAGCATGTTATTATCAGCATGCGGCGGATCGGCAACCGCTACAGAAGCGCCTATCGCAGAAGAAACGAAAACAGAAGCACCCATCGCTGAAGAAACTGAAACTGAGGTGCCTGCGGAGACGGAAATCCCTGTCAGCCAAAAAGACACATTCATCTTTGGGCGCGGTGGCGATTCTGTCCAACTGGATCCAATCCTCGTTACCGATGGAGAATCTTTCCGCGTTACTGGGCAGATTTTGGATTCCTTGTATAAATTTGAGCAGGGGACGACCAATCCCGTTCCAGCTTTAGCGGAATGCACTCCGAATGAAAATGCCAGTGTCTGGACATGCAAATTGCGCGAAGGCGTCAAATTCCACGATGGAACGGATTTCAATGCCGATGCAGTTATCTTTAACTTTGAGCGCTGGCGCTTTACGGATCATCCGTTTCATTTCCCCAGCCAAGTATTTGAATATTATGAGGCTATGTGGGGTGGATTTGATGAAAATAGTAAAATCACCGCTGTAAACAAAATTGACGATATGACCGTTGAATTCGTGCTCAGCGAACCAATGGCTCCATTCTTAGCAAATCTGGCAATGGACTCATTTGCTATTTCGAGCCCGACCGCGATCCAAGCCGCTGGTGAGGCTTATGGCACTCCTACGGTTGGTGCAGTCGGCACCGGTCCCTACAAGTTTGTTTCATGGCAAGAAGGCACCGAGATCAAATTGGTTGCGAATGAGGATTACTGGGGAGAAAAACCCAAGGTCAAAAACGTCATTGTGCGGGTGATTCCCGATGACTCGGCACGCTTCTTAGCTCTCCAAGCTGGTGATATTGATGCGCTTGAACAAGCAGTCGTTGAGGATTTGAATACTGCAGAAAATGATCCCAATTTGCAAGTGCTAACCCGCCCAGCACTCAATACGAGCTATATTGCCTTTAACTTCAAGATTCAAGAGTTCCGCGATATTCGTGTCCGCAAAGCTGTTGCACATGCTATCGATAAGCAAGGTTTGATTTCCAACTTCTTTGGGAAATATGGAACTGTAGCGACTAACTTCTTACCGCCACTTTTACTCGGCCATAACCCGGATATAGAGGATTGGACTTATGACCCCGAACTCTCGAAATCCTTGCTGGCTGAAGCTGGCTTCCCGGATGGCTTGAGCGAAGTAACAATTGCGGAAGATGTGATGGATGCAGATGGAAATGTGGTCTATACTGCTGGGCAAAAGATCCCCTTGCGGCTCTATTACATGCCTGTGACGCGCTTCTACTTCCCAGCTCCAAAGGAAATTGGTGAAGCCATGGCAGCGAACCTTAATGCTGCTGGCATCAAGGTTGAACTTTACCTAGAAGGCGACTGGCCGACCTACTTAGGCGCACGGCGAAACGGTCTTCTCATGGGTCTTTATATGCTCGGCTGGGGTGGCGATAACGGCGACCCTGACAACTTCCTTGGTTACTTCTTTGGGAACGCACAGGAACCTGTAAAGATGGAAGGCTGGTACCAGAATAAGGAGTTGGCAGACTTGCTTGATTTGGCAGTAACCTTGCCTGACCCTGAAGCCCGCGCCGAGCTATATCGGCAGGCTGAGCAGATTTTGCACGATGAAGTTGCCCGAATTTGGCTTGGTCACAATAACACCCCGCTGATTCTTTCAGCCAAGGTGCAAGGTTATGTTCCACAGCCAGTTGGCGCTGAAAATTTCGAATATGTATTCTTCTCGGAATAATTATGCGTGGTGAGGCGTCAACCTATAAAAATTAGCTAAATTGGATGAGGGGCGGTCTTGCACCGCCTCTCATTCATAGTATCTTCTAAGCGAGGTAACTTTGGGTAAATACATACTCAAACGGCTCATATCAGTAATCCCTACATTGATTGGGGTGACACTGATTATCTTTCTGTTCCAGCGCTTGATTCCAGGCGACCCCGCTGTAGCGATGTTGGGTGAACATGCTTCTGAGGAAAATGTTGCCCGCATTCGTGAGCAATTTGGCTTAGACAAACCACCTTTTTTGAATCGTGATGCTTTGGTTGAAGGAGATTTGGCTGGCTTTTTTGATAGCCAGTATGTTCGCTACTTTGAACGGTTGCTCCATTTCGATCTTGGTGATTCGATTCACAGGCGCATTCCTGTGGTAGATACCATAAAGGAGCGCTTCCCGGCTACCATTGAATTGGCATTATTAGCTATGTTGATTGCCTTAATTGTTGGCATCCCGATCGGAATTTTATCTGCGGCAAGGCGCAATTCTTTTATTGACGGCGTGACCAGAATTGGTTCACTCATTGGCGTCTCCATCCCAATCTTTTGGCTGGGAATTATGGAAATCATGTTCTTTTCTGTAATGCTTAAATGGCTCCCTTCTGGAGGAAGACTTAGCCCTGGGATGACGATCGAACCGGTGACAAATTTGCTTCTCCTAGATGCTTTGCTTACCGGGAATGGACCTGGTTTCTGGGATGCACTCAAGCACATCATCATGCCTGCAATTGCTTTAGCGACAATTCCGACGGCTATCATTACCCGGATGACCCGTTCGAGTATGTTAGACGTTTTGCAAGAGGATTACATTCGCACAGCCTCAGCGAAAGGATTGGGCGAACGGGTGGTGCTCTTCCGGCATGCGCTTAAAAATGCTTTCTTACCCGTGATTACTATCATCGGCATTCAAATTGGCTCCTTATTAGCTGGCGGCGTGCTGACGGAAACGATATTCTCATGGCCTGGCATCGGCAAATGGGTCTACGACTCGATTTTAGGTAGGGATTACCCCATTGTGCAAGGGGTTACATTATTGATTGCAATTGTGTTTTTGCTGGTGAACTTACTCGTGGATATCTCATACGCAATCTTAGATCCGCGTATTACTTATGAATGAGGGCGGCAAAATGACAGAGCTTATCTCAGAAGATCAATTGCTAACAGAATTCGCAGTCCGCGAACATCGTTCACTCTGGTTAGACGCCTGGCGGCGCCTCATTTCGAATCGCACCGCCATGCTAGGCTTAGCGATTGTGGCGATTTTTTTGCTCACAGCTATCGGTGCACACTTTTTTTGGGAGTATGATCCAACCGTTGACCTCGACTACAATGCAAAGCTTTTAGCTCCCACAATAGTAAGAAGCGACCAAAGTGAAAAGATTCACCTTTTTGGAACTGACAAGCTTGGGAGGGATATTTTCCGCCGTGTGGTGCATGGGGGTTGGAACTCGCTCCGCGTTGGGATCATTGCCGTGAGTATTTCACTCATTGTTGGGGGGATTTTAGGCTTGCTCGCCGGTTTTTTTGAGAGCACTGACTTAAATGGGGTCGAACAAGCTGTGCTGACTTCGCTTTTGGGGCTTGGCTGCGGTGCACTACCCGCTTGGATCGCCAACCAGCCCTTCCAAGCGTTATTGTTCATGCTATTAGGTTTAGGCTCAGCCCTAATGAGTACATTTATGGCTCACCGTCAGAACTTAAGGAAAGTTTTGTTTGGTGTAATTGGCATGGCATTGGGAGGGTTACCGGGCTTGATGGTTGCGCCGCTCGTAGGATTGGTTTGCGCTGTGGTTGGCTTTGGAATCGGCATCATATTGGCGAAACCAATTAGCGGAAAAGCTTTTTCTAGTTTTACCATGCGGGTGATGGATATCATTTTATCCTTCCCCAGCTATTTGTTAGCTATTGCCATTGTGGCATTCCTTGGGCCTGGACTTGAAAAGGGCATGATCGCGATAGGGTTCGTAGGGATTCCGGTCTATGCGCGCTTGGCACGTTCCGCTGTGCTTTCGGTGAGCCAAAAAGAGTACGTCTTAGCCTCGCAGTCCATTGGTGAATCACATGGGCGGATTCTTTTTCGTCACATTGTGCCGAATATCCTCTCTCCGATCATTGTGCAAGCGACGATGGGTTTGGCTGATGCGATCCTCTCTGCGGCAGCGCTTGGCTTCTTAGGTTTGGGAGCCGTACCGCCTATTCCCGAATGGGGTGCGATGCTGGGCGATAGTTATAAGTACCTTTCCAGCGGAGCATGGTGGGCAGTACTTTTCCCCGGTTTGGCGATTATGTTTAGCGTTTTAGGTTTCAATTTACTTGGGGATGGGCTGAGAGATGCCTTAGACCCGAAGATGAGGCTGTAAAATGGATATGAACAGTTCAGCCCAACAAAATAACAATTTGCCCCTGCTTCGAATATCTAATTTGCAAACCCGGTTTCATACACAGGATGGCGTAGTGCATGCCGTCAATGGGATTTCTTACAGCTTAGATTCAGGTGAAATTTTAGGCGTGGTCGGGGAAAGTGGCTGCGGTAAAAGCGTCCATGCACTTTCGATTATGCGCCTGATCCAAATCCCACCGGGCGAAATTGCAGATGGTGAAATTTGGTTTGAGGGGCGGGATCTCCTGAAACTCAGTGAAAATGAGATGCGCCGGCTGCGTGGACGGGATATTGCGATGGTTTTTCAGGACCCGATGACTTCGCTCAACCCAGTATATACGGTGGGTTTTCAAATCTGTGAAGCTTTGATGCTGCACATGAATATGAACCGAAAACAAGCCAGAGAACGAACCATTGAACTCCTGAACTTAGTCGGTATTCCTGAACCCACCAAACGAATCGATAACTATCCACATCAATTCTCGGGTGGGATGCGTCAACGCGCTATGATTGCTATGGCACTATCTTGTGAGCCAAAACTGCTCATTGCAGACGAACCCACGACCGCATTGGACGTTACGATTCAAGCCCAAATTATCGATTTAGTCATGAATTTGCAAAAAGAAATGGGCATGTCCGTAATGTGGATCACACACGACTTAGGCATTGTGGCTGAGATGGTGCATAAGATCAATGTGATGTACGCTGGTTTTATTATCGAGCAAGGGCTGGTGGATGATATTTATGATGAAACATTGCACCCATACACCAAAGGGCTATTAGGCTCCTTGCCCAGCATTGACGAAGCCCCTGGCACAAAACTCATCTCGATACCGGGATTACCCCCAGACTTGATCACCTTGCCAAGCGGTTGTCCATTTTATGCACGTTGTACTTATCGGCGGGACTATTGCCGGGAAGAACGCCCGGAGCTGGAATCGGTGAACGCGAATGGACACGCTGTGGCGTGTTGGCGCTGGCGAGAGATCTAATTGAGGAAGAATTATGTCGCAAAATAAACAGTTGCTTCAGGTACGGAATTTAAAAAAATATTTCCCAATCTCTTCCGGTGTGTTGTTTAATCGGAAAAAACGATATGTGAAAGCAGTCGACGACGTCAGCTTCGAAGTTTATGATGGCGAGACTTTAGGACTGGTGGGAGAAACAGGCTGCGGAAAAACCACCGTAGCGCGCACCTTGCTCCAGCTATATCACCCAACCTCTGGTCAGATATTGTTCGATGGGATCAATTTGACCGATTTACCTGAAAATGAGATGCGCAAAATTCGCAGCCGCATGCAGATGATTTTTCAGGACCCGTATGCGTCACTCAACCCTCGCATGACCGTGGGGTCAATTATTTCTGCCCCACTCGATGTGCATACGCAAATGTCTCGTAATGAGAAGCGCGAAAAGGTGCAAGAACTTCTCCAACTTGTTGGGCTTAACCCGGACTTTGTCAACCGCTACCCGCACGAATTTTCTGGCGGGCAGCGCCAACGCATTGGCATCGCCCGAGCACTTGCCCTGAACCCAGACCTGGTGGTTTGTGACGAACCCATCTCCTCCTTGGATGTTAGTATCCAAGCGCAGGTCGTTAATTTGCTCGAAGAACTACAAGGCAGATTAGGAATGACTTATATTTTTGTAGCGCACGACTTGAGCATGGTACGGCACATCAGTGATCGCATTGTTGTGATGTATTTAGGCAAAGTGATGGAAATGGCTGACCGCAATGAAATCTATTTGCGCCCGCAGCATCCTTATACCAAAGCGCTCATGTCTGCTGTCCCCATCCCTAACCCGAAGAAAGCGCGGACACGCCAAAGGATCATCTTGCAAGGCGATATTCCCAGCCCGATCAATCCGCCGCAAGGATGTAACTTCAACACGCGCTGCCCCGTAGCTCAAGAAATCTGTTTCAAAGAAGAGCCGGTTTATCGCGAGCTTGCGCCGGGGCATTTCATCGCCTGCCATTTCGCATAAATAGATTAATGCGATTTACATCACTTCATCGCAGCGCCCTGGCTGGCGGTTTTTTTCTTTCTCAAGCTGATGCAGCCCTAAGGCATATCCAACATTTCCTGTAGGGTGTAGCCGGGTGGCCGCATAGAGATGCCCTCAATATTAGGCGGAAGCATGCGCGGCAAGCACAGCGGGCGCGGATCGAGCCAGCTGGTGAAGTTTTGCTCCATGGGTTTGGTGACGCCGCCCCAGGCTAAGGTGATGCCGAGCGCACTAATGGTATCCGGAAAGGCGCTGCAGGTTTCAAAGGGCCAGGCTAAGGCGTACGGCGTGAGACCCATCTCGGCTTGCATGTCACCGATCGAGCGCTGCAAATCCTCGGCTTGTTCGGCGGGTGTGATCTGGCCAAAATCCTGGTGAGAATAGGAATGCGTGCCAAAGGTAAAGTAGCCGGTCTCCAGAGCCTCGTTGAGGTCTTCCCAGCAGCCGCCGCCCCAGCAAACCCCACTTTCCATAGCGCCGGTCCAAATGAAGGCGATCATATGCGGAGCGTAGCCATACTCCGCTTCCAGGTCGGCAAAGGTGCTAGCAATGGAGAGCAAGGAGCCGGCGTGTTCATCGCTAACATCGGTGGTGAGAATGACGGAGCATCTGGGCAGTTCCAGCCAGCCCTGCACAAAGCCTTCCACCTCGTGCAGCGTGGCAAAGTGATAATCCTGCTGCATCAGGTACGCCACCTGCGCGCGGAAAGCCTGGGGGTTCATGCTGTATCTGCCGTCGTACATGGTATAGGAATCCCCATGATATTCCAGGATCAAGATGTCTTGGGCGCTGCCGCAGCGTGCTAAGCGCGCCTCGAGCTGCTGCCAGTAAGCATCGCTCAGGTAAGCTTCTTGGACGTCGCCATAGGCTTGCATGCGGGCATAAATTTGCTCGCGGGCGGTCCCGCTGGGCAGCGCTAAGGTTGCCGTTGGGGTGGGCTGGGGCAGTGGGGTAATGACGGCTGTGAGAGGCTGCGTGGGAAACTCGGTGTGTAGCGTCAGGGTTTCTGGTTGAGTTGCTGTGGGCGTGAGAGATGAGACTGTTTGGCTAGGGAGGGAGGTATCAGGCGGGGTGAGCGTTTGCTGGGCGAAGGCGAAGGCAGTCTCGAAGGCAGCCGTGCTTGAACCTGGTGGCAGGCTTTCGCTCGGCAGATTACAAGCTGAGAACAGCGCAAGGGCAAGTAAGGCTACAAAAATCTTTTTAGCGGACAAGAATATCTCCTGGATTACATCTTTTATTATAAAATGAATGAATTGTTTTATTTGTTCCCATTATCATATTAACCGGGAGATAATGTACATAGATTGAAAGAAATGTGTATAATAATTATTGACTCAAATTCACTCTCAAATTTATTGAATTAGTGATTATGAAAAACACAGAAGTATCAGCTAATAATAGATTGCCAGTTCAATTGATAGCCTGCACTTCAATTTGACTCTCAATGTGTTAAGACTTAAGACTTGCTTTGACATAACCTTTCAATACATTTATCTATGGTAACTTATGAAAATATGTATATAGAAAAAGGAAATTGAATGTTCTCCTCAGATCAACCTATTAAATCATATAAAGAAGACATGTTAGGCAGAAGTGAATTTGCTCGATCACTCGGAAACGCTATTTTTAATTATAAGAATAGAGACAGTATTGTCATAGGGCTTATTGGTGCTTGGGGATCTGGAAAAACCTCATTAATAAACATGTGTTTAGAATATATAGAAGCTGAGTCTTTAAATATAGACGATGAAAAGAAGCCAATTATTGTAAAATTTAACCCATGGAATTTTTCTGACCAAAACCAACTGGTTTCACAATTTTTCAAACAATTATCTAAAGTGCTTAAACGACATGATTATGCAAATGATATTAATAAGATAGGAAAAGAAATAGAAATCTACGCCAGTTTTTTTGAACCTCTTTCTTTGTTACCTGCAATTGGACCATACGTTGATAAGCTCTCTAAGTCATTAAGAAATACTGGAACTGCAGCTAAAACTTGGAGCGAAATTAAGACAAGAGATCTAAATTCTACAAAAGAGGAGTTAAATGAATTACTAGATAAACAGTCTCATAAAATAATAATCATAATTGATGATATCGATAGACTAAACGATGTAGAAATTAGGCAGGTTTTTCAATTAATTAAGTCGTTAGGTGATTTTCAGAATACTATATACTTAGTCGCTTTTGATCGGAATGTCGTAATAAATGCATTAAGTAAAGTTCAAGAAGGATTAGGGGTTGAATATTTAGAAAAAGTGGTTCAAGTTCCTTTTGAAATACCTTTGATTTCAAAACAAGAAGTGGAAGATTTATTGCTAAGTCAAATTGATGAATTAATTAAGAATGTACCAGAAAATAAATGGGACCCAATGTATTGGGGAAACATATATCATAGTGGGTTTAAGTATTTCTTTAGAAATATTAGGGATGTAAAACGTTATATTAACTCATTAAAATTTAATTACGAAATAGTCAAAGGAGAGGTAAACATAATAGATTTTCTTGCTATTACTGTAATTCAAGTATTCTTGCCCGAAGTTTATTATGGAATAAGAGATAATAGTGAAGTTTTTACCGGGATATATACAAATTATGGAAGAACTGATACAGAAAAAGAAAAATATAAAAAACGTTGCGATCTGATAATAAAAGATGTAAAAATAATTCCATCAGAAAAACTTTTAGAGTTCCTAAAAAGGCTTTTTCCAAAGATTGAAACTTATTACGGCAACGCTTATTATGACAATAACGATTTGCATAATTGGAGAAGAGATTGCCGAATATGTAGTCCAGATATTTTCGAAAGATATTTCAGGCTTTCTATACCAAGAGGAGATATTTCTCAAAATGAAATTGAGACAATATTGTCAATGGCTAACAAACCTGAGTTATTCTCTCAAGCTCTTGAAAACCTTGTTAAGGATGGAAGGATATTAAGATTTCTTAGGTTTCTAGGGGATTATACGCAAAATATTGATATTATTCCTGAAGAAAATATAGAACCAATTATTACTGTTCTTATGGATTTGGGTGATTCATTTCCCGATAGAGGAAATAGCATTTTCGATAAAACACAATACAAACTAAGTCGTTTATTTGATCAACTCATTCAACGTATTATCGACCAAGAAAAAAGATATAGTATATATAATAATTCAATGTATAAAGCCACAAATAGTTTATACACAATTGTTTATGAAGTGAATAAACTAGGAAAAGAACATGGCCGGTTCGGTCCTGTAGAAAACTTAAAACCCGAGGAGGAACGAACTATAAATTTGCAACAGCTTAATGCGCTAGAAGAACTTGCGTGTGAAAAAATTAATAATTGGGCTAATGATGGCAGATTAGTAAAACACAAAAATTTGCGTCATATACTAAATAATTGGAAAATTTGGGGAACTAGAAAACAAGTAAGTGATTTTGTAGAAAACCAAATAAAACAAGATGATAGTTTAATTTGTTTTCTTACCGGATTTTTAGAAGAAAGTTACACTCAGGTGTTGGGTGATTATGCTGCAAAAAGAGAATTAGATATTAACATTAATAGTATTAATGAATTTATCGATTTAAGAGAAATAGAACCACGAATAAGAAAGATCTATTCCTCATCAGATTTTAAACAATTAGAAGAAACCCAAAAAACCGCTATTGAAAAAATTTTGGAAGAAATGGATAGAAAATCAGAGGAAAGTTTCTAATATTGCATAATAATAGAAGCTAAACTATCTATGAATGTTCTTAAATAATTTTGTTAAACGTATTAGAAATATATGAAGATATAGTAAGGCAATTTCCCCTTGCGCATCTTCCACAAAACAGGTAAGATAAGCGCAATTCAAAAAGCATTGACGCGGGACGAGTAAGCAGAGCCCCAGCCCCAGAGAGGCGCACACAGGTGCAAAAGCGCCGGCAGCCTCTGCCCAAAACCACCCGCCAGCTTGAACCTGAACCGGCGCGAGCCCCACTAAGGCAAACGGCAGCCCCGTTATCGGCAGCACGAGATACCCCATCAAGGGTAATCTGGGTGGAACCGCGTGAGAGACCTCTCGCCCCAGGGCGCAAGGTCTTTTTATTTAATAACAAGGAGGCATTCATGTCTAAACAAGAAGAATACGAACAATCGCAGCTTTACCGTATCCGGCACTCGACAGCCCATATCATGGCTGAGGCGGTGCTGGAGAAATTCCCGGGCGCTAAAATCGCCATCGGGCCAGCCATCGAGGATGGCTTTTACTACGACTTTGACCTGCCGCGCAGCCTCACGCCGGAGGACCTGACCGAGATCGAAGCGCGCATGAAGGAGCTTATCCACGAGGGTCAGGCTTTCGTGCGCCAGGAAATCACCGCCGAGCAAGCCAAGCAGCTCTTCAAGGATCAGCCTTATAAGTTAGAGCTGATTGAAGGGCTGGAGCAAGGTGGGCTGGATGAGGACGGCAACCCGACCACAGAGCGGATCCCGATTACGATTTACACCTCAGGGCGCTTCACTGACCTGTGCCGCGGGCCGCACGTAAACAGTACCCGCGAGATCAACCCGGACGCTATCAAGCTGCTCAACGTGGCGGGGGCTTACTGGCGTGGCGATGAAAAGCGCCCCATGCTGCAGCGCATCTACGGCACCGCGTTCGAGACCAAAGAACAGCTGGATGAGTACCTCTGGAAGATGGAAGAAGCCCGCAAGCGCGACCACCGCAAGTTGGGCAAGGAGCTGGACCTCTACAGTCAAAATGATGAGGTTGGGCAAGGGCTGATCCTCTGGCACCCCAACGGCGCCATGATCCGGCACGAAATCGAGCGCTACTGGGATGACGAGCACATCGCCAATGGCTATGACTTCGTCTATACACCGCATATCGGGCGATCGAGCCTGTGGGAAACCAGCGGGCACTTAGGCTTCTATAAGGAAAATATGTATTCTCCCATCGTGATTGAGGATCAGGAATACTACATCAAGCCGATGAATTGCCCGTTCCACATCCAGATTTTCAAGAGCGCGATGCGCTCCTACCGCGACCTGCCCATCCGCTATGCCGAGAAGGGTACGGTGTACCGCTACGAACGCTCGGGCGTGCTGCACGGGCTGATGCGCGTGCGCGGCTTCACCCAGGACGATGCCCATCACTTCTGCCGGCCGGACCAAATGCCCGCGGAGATTGATTTCATCCTGAGTTTCAGCCTGAATATTCTGCGTGCCTTCGGTTTCACCGAGATCAGCGCATACCTGAGCACTATTCCAGAGAAGTCCGTAGGTGACCCAGCGCTCTGGACGGATGCCGAGAAGGCGCTGGAGGATGCGCTCAAGCGCGCTGGCTTGCCTTATGAGTTAGATGCCGGCGGCGGCGCGTTCTATGGGCCTAAGATCGACCTAAAGATTAAGGACGCCTTGGGGCGCGAGTGGCAGCTCTCGACAATTCAGTTCGATTTCAACCTGCCGGAGCGCTTTGGCATGGAATATATTGGCGAGGACGGCCAACCACACCGCCCGTATATGATTCACCGCGCACTTCTTGGCAGCTTGGAGCGCTTTTTTGGCATCCTCATCGAGCATTATGGCGGCGCATTTCCGGTGTGGCTCGCGCCCAAGCAAGCTGTGCTCATCCCGATTGCCGACCGGCACTTAGATTATGCCTACGAGCTCGCCAAGCGCTTCAAGCAGGCGGGTTTGCGCGTCAGCGTGGATGCGCGCGCCGAGCGCATGAATGCCAAGATCCGCGATGCACAAAACGAGAAGGTGCCCTATATGTTGGTGATAGGCGACCGCGAAATGGAAGCTGGGCAGGTGGCTCTGCGTCGGCGCAATGGGGAAAACCCAGGCCCAATGCCCGTGGAAGCATTCTTAGAGCTAGCTAAAAAGGAAATTACAAACAAGATTTAATGCAGAGCTCGTTAGACTAAAAAGAGGTTTGGGAAACCAAACCTCTCCTTGCGGAATCATTGTGAACCGGACAGGCAGCTAAATCTGCCAATCGCCATCCTTAAGCAGGACGATGCGCGTGCCATCAGCTTTCACGCCGGTAACCGTAACATCACGTCCGCCGACCATGAAATCGACATGGATGAGCGAATCGTTCATGCCCAACTTGCGGTTCTCTTCCTCGGAGCGCTCGGTGCTGCCCTTCATATTTTCGCTATAGGCAGCGCCTAGGGCAAAGTGACAGGAGGCGTTTTCGTCAAAAAGCGTGTTTTTGAAGAGGATGCCTGTGTTGCTGATAGGTGAATTGGCTGGCACGAGCGCAGCCTCTCCTAAGTGCTTGGCGCCCTCGTCCATCTCCAACAGGTCCGCCAAGATTTGCTTGCCCACTTCAGCATCGAAGTCGATCACCTTGCCATCTTTGAAGGTGAAATGGAACTTATCCACAATCTGCCCGCGCACGCTAAGGGGCATGGTGGCGCGCAGGGTGCCGTCCACATGGTCGGCATCCGGCATGCTGAAGATTTCTTCGGTGGGGATATTAGGCATAAAGCTCTCGCCATCTGCACTTACTGCCGCGCCGCCTTCCCAGATGTGATCCTTGACCAAATGCACCTTCAGGTCGGTGCCGGGGCCTTCATAGTGCAGGTAATCGAAGTGCATCGCGTTCATAAAGGCTTTATGCGCCTTTAGGGAAGCGTCGTGCTGCTGCCAGGTAGCCAGCGGGTCGGGCTGGTCGGCGCGGGTGGCTTTGAAGATGTTCTCCCACAGCTTAGCTACAGCTTCTTCCTCAGGCAAGTCCGGGAAGACCGCTTTTGCCCAGCCGGGGCTCGCCACGCCAGCCACGCACCACTTGACTTTATTTTGCATGGTGTATGGCATCAGGGGTTTTGAGGCTTGACCAGCCGTCTTTTGCCACTTGGCGATGCGCGCTGGGTCTACGGATTTGAGCAGCTCAGGGTTATCGGCTATCAGCGAGAGGCGATGATAATGGTCCTGGAACATCTTCTCCATGAACTCCACGCGGTAGGGTGGAAAATGCTCGAAAGCTTCTTCGGGGGCGTAAAGGTAGCGGTCGAGCACCATTGTTTCGTCATAAAAATTAGAGTAGACATCGACTACGCCGTTTTGGTAAGCTTTGCGGGAGATCAAGCGCACCAAGGGTAAACAATCGGTATTGAAATTAATGGCGAGTTTAACGCCAGGCTTGAGGGCAAGCGCAAAGTTGACGATGAGATCGGCATAATTTTCGAGATAGTGTTCAAAAGACATGTAATCCTCCGTTTTATATAGCTTGTAATTTATATTCGCTGAACCTACTCGCGACTTAAAAATTCTACTCTTCCTCCGAGCAAGCAGCTTATAGATATTACCGCAAATTCATTTAAAATCCGAAAAATTAGTATTTGATCCATGGATTTGGATTGACCATTATTTGGGCATTATGGTAAGATATAGTCGACGCCAGAAAACACTGGAAGTGTTTTCTATTAAATATTATCTAAGGAGAAGAAACAATCAGTAGTAAACAAGAATATAGAGTCAATGAACGCATCCGGGCTGAAAAAGTTCGCTTGGTGGATGAGAACGGTGAAAACGTTGGCATCGTGCCACTTAGTGAAGCTCTCAACCGGGCAGATGACGCCGGTCTGGACCTGGTAGAGGTAGCTCCCAATGCGGATCCACCTGTTTGCCGCATCATGAATTACAGCAAGTTCCTTTATGAAAAAGAGAAGAAGGAACGCGAAGCACGCAAATCCCAAACAAAGATAGAAATCAAAGAAATTATGTTGCGCCCAAAAACGGGTGATCATCATCGCAATATCAAAGTGAACAATGCGCGAGGCTGGCTAGAGGACGGCAAAAAGGTACGAGTTACGATACGTTTCCGCGGGCGGGAGATTACTTATCCTGAGTTAGCCTTGGAAGATCTCAAAGAGATCGCCGAACAACTTAAGGATGTGAGTGAAATCGAGCAGGCTCCTAACATGGAAGGCCGCGTAATGTACATGCTGCTCAGCCCGAAAAAATAACACGTTATGCCTCAAAATAAAATCTAACTATAGTGGTCATTGTTGCCTCAAAATGAACCTAACCGATCAATTTTTAAGATTCGGGCTCGTGCAGCCTGAATAGATTTCCACAGCCCAACAGGGTTGAGGGAATTATACATACTTGTCAGCTTCTCTTTGATTGCAGGGTCAACTTGGTCTGAGTCTAACACCCTTTGATAAGGAGTTTTGGCACGATCATGAATGCGATGCGTTTTGTGATCTACCACCGTCTTGCCAACTAACTTCATCACGGGCTGAAAGAAATTGACAAAGAGATGCATATCCTCATAAAGCGATCTGAGCTGGTCTAACATCTCTTGGCTCTCAAAACGGTCATAGCCCACAGCCTTGCGCACCACAGACCAATTCTTTTGTTCGATGTGGGCTTGATCATTCTTTTGATAAGGCCTGCAGCGCGTAAAGTTAATTTGATGTTGCTGACAATAGCGTAATAGCAGACCATTGATAAACTCAGTGCCATTATCACTATCTATACCCAGTAAAGGGAAGGGTAAACGTGCTCGCAGCATATCAATGGCTTTCATCGTCTCCTCTTGAGTTTTGGCAGGCAAAGCTAAACATTCCGTCCAGCCGGTGGCTAAATCCGTTGCACAGAGGGTATGGAGGTAAGTGCCAACGGTAGTTTCCCCACAGTGTGCAACCAGATCCACCTCCATAAAGCCTACGTGTTCCTCATCCCAAGGGGTAAAGATACGCACTTGGATTTGGCTTTTGAGCAAGCTGCCAGGCTTGGTGGTGGAAAGACCATGCTTTTTCGTGCGGTAACGACATTCTTTCAGGCAACGATCCATGGTTGCAGGGCTCATCCGCAATAAGGCTGCTTTATGCTCCTCACTGAGCACCAACTCACCACAAGCCTCTAATCGGTCAATGAACTCTCCCATAAAGGGTTGCAAACGCTTGGAACAAATATATCCACTCCATTCCCAGATTTGTTCCAGAATCTTGACGACGTCCCCACGATAGACTTTCTTCCTACCTGGTTTTTTATGGCTTGTCTTGCGCTTTTCATGCCGAAGTAAATTGATAGCATATTTGCGATTGTAGCCTGTAGTTGCCACCAGTTCATCTAAGATCTGGCTTTTTTGGGTCTTCTTAGCTTTCCAGTAACGTTCCCGCACTGCAGCAATGACTTCTGCTTTACTCTTTCTGCTCATCATAGTCTTTCTTTGCGATACTCCTCATACCGCAATAGTATGATCTATTTTGAGGCAACGTATATTCTTATAGTTTGATTATTTGTGAGGCAATTCGTTCCTAACCTGATTGGCCGGCAGTATATAATAATAACGTCAAACTGTTTGGTTTATGAAAGGAGTTTAATGAAAAAAGTGTCTTTGAAAATTAATGTCACTATTCTGATACTATCCTTCGTTTTTCAATCTTCTTCCGCACTCGCAATCTCATGTATCAGTGCTATTGAACCAGAAGATCAAGTCTTGAAGGAAACATTGATTCAATCTAGCCCCCCAGTTCCTGAAACGCCTGGTAAACCTGTTACTCATGAATCTACAATTTCCTCTGCGCATCTCTTAGATTCAAAAGTGCCACACGCAGATTTACTCCAAGACCCTAACCTACCTGAGGATATTCGTGCCCATTTCATTGCTCAGACAAAAAGAATTCAAAAACTTGGTTTTTCGTTACCTACAACCGAGCAGATCGCCCAGACTCAAGCTCAGGTACAAGCATTTAACTGCACATCGGTAACTGAGGTCTCGCAAATTGAATGCGAAGCGCTTGTCGCACTCTACAATAGCACTGATGGAGCAAGTTGGAGTTTTCGGGATAACTGGTTGGAAAATGACACTATGAGTACGTGGTATGGAGTTGACGTTTGGGAAGGCCATATTGTGGGAATTTACCTTAGATACAACAACTTACACGGCTCTCTTCCCAGCGAAACTGGTGACTTGATCCATCTCTATTCATTAGTGATAAGTGATAATAACCTTACTGGGCGCATTCCAGAGTCTCTTATTAATCTTACGATATTAAATGAATTAGACATAAGTTATAATTTCTTTGAGACAACTGGATATAGTCAAGATCTTCTTGATTTTCTCGCTTTGAATGATCCGGATTGGTTGGAAACCCAGTATACGCCGTTTACCAGTTGCAATGATGTGACAGAAATTCCTAAAACCGAATGTGACGCTCTGGTAGAACTTTACAACAGCACTAACGGAACAAGCTGGACGAATAATTTTCACTGGTTAACCTACAACCCTATTGATGCCTGGTATGGAGTGTATGTAAAAGATGGCCATGTTTCGTCTATAGGCCTCCAATCCAATAATCTCGTAGGTACGATCCCTAACGCATTGGCAAACTTGACCCAACTTAGACTACTTTACCTTACTAGTAGTAATCTCTCAGGTGAGATCCCACTTGAGTTCGGTAATCTAAGAAATCTTGAGAATTTAAGTTTTTTCAATCAAAAGTTGACTGGTAATATCCCACCATTTATTGGTGATTTGACTAAACTGAGAAGTTTGAATTTGGGATGGAACTACTTCACTGGCTCCATCCCTTCGAATTTAGGGAATCTCGCAAATCTTAATAACCTCAATCTGAGTCGTAACTATTTGACAGGTTCAATACCATCATCGTTAGCTAATTTGCCTCTTTTTCATTTGGACCTTGGAGGGAATCGGCTCACTGGTACCATCCCGCCTGAACTGGGCAACTTCAAAACTTGGATTGACATAGACTTAAGTCAAAACCAACTGAGCGGTAGGATTCCGCCCGAGTTAGGCAACATCCGTTACCTTACAGAACTGAGACTTAATTCTAATGATCTCTATGGAAGCATTCCACCAGAGCTTGGAAATCTGTTTTTTTTGAAGTATCTTTTTCTCCATAATAACCACCTTACCAATAGAATTCCGACAAAACTTGGTAATTTGGCTAGTTTGGAAACTCTCTGGCTTGATGGTAATGATTTGGTTGGTAGCATACCGGTTAGTTTTATTAAGCTGACAGAGTTAAGAAATGTAAATGTGGTAGGTATGGATTTATGTATACCTAATACTCCTGACTTTGTGGCATGGAGCAATGCGTTATCATGGATGTATCCATGGGGCAAACCCCCTTTTTGTGAACCACAAAATCCAAAATTCTTGATTGTTCCTTTGACATGGAAAGGATCCCAAGCCTCATTCGATCAAGCTGCTACCATTCAATTGGACAATTTTCTTGATCAAGTTCCTTTGTCGGCTTGCAGAGAAAATGTCGTCATTAATAAGTTGAACGTCTCGACTCAAAATTTCTCTACCTGGAACTGTTCTGCAAATTCATATGGCCTGACAGAAATCAAAGATTTTGTAAGAAAAAATTTGAACATTGACCCTGCTGATTACGATGTAATCCTAGGGCTTGTTGAAGACTCACCATGTAAATACGATGGCGCGAGTAATGGCGCAGATGTAATTTGGTCTTCCACAGAATACCAAATTGTGACGGCACATGAGCTTGGACATATCTATGGCCTAGAAGATCAATATTGCAGCAACCAAGCTGGCTCAACAGACCCACGTTGTAATGATGGTGACATCCAAAATGATGGGCCAATCACTGGAGATGTGAACTGGCTTAGCGCTTCTCTCCCTTACGACTGCCCTCCGAATGGGGCTCTTGATAGCACTGGTTCGAAGTGTTGTAATTTCAATGAAGCTAATCTCTGCACATCAAAGCCTTATGGGGTTTGCTGCCATGGAAACAAAAATCCAGCTGGAGGCAGATCGACCATGTCATATTCCAACGCGCCTGAACCAAGGGGCTTCGACACAATCGAGTTGGCACATCTTGACGTACACCCCAGCCTGCAATGTTCGACTGGTGCTGCGAGTAATGGATCCGAAATATTTACTACTCAAGATGAAGACACTGAACTTTTATTGGATATCAATTTGCATGTTTACCCAAATGATACTGTCAATAGTCACAGCATCACCATAACTGAAGGAAGAATAACCCAAGAATCTATCTTACTAGAAAAATCAGGTGAATATTTGTTAACGATCCGTGGCCAGTCGAATGAAGAAATATTCGAGCAGTCATTCCAATTATATTTTGATTATTTTGGTCCAGTTTTTCTTGATGGAGATTACTCTGATATTAGCCTGGCTAAAACCGATGTCTCTTTTAGAGTTCCGTATTCCTGTCCGATGAAAATCCTGAACCTTTTCCATAATGGAGAATTGATCCATACACAAATGCTTCCGAGCCTTTGTGCAAATTACCTTCCCATTATCTTTAGGTGATTTTTTGGTTTCAAATTAAGCAGGTAACTTACAACCAGCAAATAATTAAGGCAAGCATTGTTGTATTAATCCTTTCAAATTACACATTTTGGGATTACTGCTAGTCATGTAGGTATTATGTATTATAGATGTTTTACATGAGGTGCATCGCACGAATGACAATACTTAATTACCTATCATGTAGCGTATTGCGTAAAAGTTGGTTTTCAACGGAACTTATCTCCAACCGACAGCTAGAGATAAATGAATTTGAAAATGAATTCCTGGTCGGGGGGACGGAACTTAACACCTTAGAATTTGATAGACCGCAATATTTTCACGAGTATATCCTGACACACCGCCTGGATGCCAGGCAATGCAGTCCACTGGCAAGACACATCACGGAGATAATCTCCTAATTCGTCATTGGGGCAGTATTTTCGGTATTAAACCCTAACGCAAAGACTGAAACATTCCTGCAAGAGGTCTGGATTCACCGTTTCAATCCTAAGGATTGTCAAGGCTAAATAGAAATGTCCTAATGGGTGAATAAAGTCTTCAGTATGGGTTTTTTCTCACAACTAACTACCTTATTTCTTCTTGTCTATAATGATTCACGGTAACCCTAACCCTGACCCTTATCCAGTGGCAAGCGGTCTTATGTGCCTCGGCAAAGCCGCTGGGGAAGGGGAGTAAGAGGGGAAAGGCTGCTCGTACACTGTTCGTCATGATTTTATCGTTCCTTAGAAAAAACTCGGAGTAATCGAACGACGATTTCATAGCTCCTAATCTTAATTAGGACATTTCTATTTTGCTACTTTAGGACATTATCACTTTGCTCTTACACCGAAAAAATAACGGCTTGACTCTTTAAATTATCTGATATAATAAGCGTTTGGTAGTTTTACCAACGGCTGCGGTCGGTTCACAGCCGTTGAATTTTCTTAGAGGAGTGTAACCGTGCCACGAAAAAAGAGTAATGGTAAGTACAAATTGAAGACTCATAAGGCAACCTCTAAACGCTTCCGCACTACAGGGACGGGCGTGGTTGTGCGTACCAAGATTGGCAAAGGCCACTTGCGCCGCAACACCCCCAAGCGTACCAAAGCGCTGTTGGCAGAGACTATTCCGGTCACCTCGCAGGGCCTGGTGAAGCACATCAAGCGTTTAGCTCCCTATATGAGCAAAAAGGACTAATTCGGTCAAATCGTTTTAGTGCGGCTGCTGGGTGTTTGCAACGAGATGCAAAAATCTGACGCCCAGGGGACCGCGAAGGAGATTAAGTTATGGCAAGAGTAAAAAGTGGACCTTATCGCCGCCGACGGCATCAACGCCGGATAGCCTACAATAGTGGGTATACTGGCACACGCAATCATTTATTTAGACGCGCCAACGAAGCTTTCTTAAAAAGTCAATGGTATGCGTATAACGACCGCCGCAACCGCAAACGTGATCTGCGCAAGTTATGGATCGTGCGCATCAACGCCGCTGCCCGGCAGAATGGGATTACCTACAGCCGGCTGATTAACGCCATGCGCAATTCTGATATCATCCTTAACCGCAAGGTTTTGGCAGATTTAGCGGTGCGCGATCCAAAAGCATTTGCGGAAGTGGTCACTAAGGCAACCTCTAAGTCCTAAGACTACTAGCTAAAAATCAGCGACCCCCGAGAAACTTCAGGGGTCGTTTTTATTATTCGACTTAACTTAGGGTACAGCCGGCGGTTCGAAGACGAGCAAGGTATTATTGAGTGCGTCGCTCACCCACACGGTGCCATCCTTCCCAATGGCGATGCCGCTGATAATGCCCATGAGGTATTCGTTTTCGTAGCCACCCCAGAGCTGCAAGAAGTTGCCTTCCGCGTCGAAACGGATCACACGGCCTAAGTCCGGATCGGTGATGTACACTTCGCCTTCAGGGCTGAGGGCGATAAAAGGCTTGTTATCCAGTGAATCCGAGGTCCAAGCGTCGACTTCCCAGGTAAGCACGCTCGTGTAGATGGTGAAATCGGCATTGGGGGCGAAAACTTGCACACGGTTATTCCATGTATCCGCTATATATACTTTCCCAGCGGCATCGACGGCGATGCCTACAGGTTCATCCAACTGTCCTTCGGCAATGCCTCGGCTGCCAAACTGGGTGAGGTAATTGCCTTGGCTATCAAAGACAACCACACGCTGCTTGCCAGTGTCGGTCACAAGCACATGCCCCTGGCTATCCACGGCAATGCCACGCGGACCCCAGAAGCTATCAACCACACCCTGCACCAGCCAATCGCTCCACACACGCACAAAAGTTCCCTCTGGAGTGAAGACTTGAATGCGGTGGTTCCAGGTATCCGCTACATACACCAATCCGTCAAGTCCCACTGCCACCCCCCAAGGTTCATTGAAAGCGCCCTCAGGGGCTGGACCTTCCAAAACATTTGCGTAGCTGCCCCAGGAATTGAGGTACAAGCCGGTCGGGTCCAAGTGGACGATGCGGTGATTGCGCGAATCAGCCACGAAAAGACTGCCATCTGGTGCAACGGCAATGCCGCGTGGTGCGGAAAACGTGCTCTGACCAACCACGCTGATGACCTTAATAGGATCCAGGCTGATGGTATTGCTGGCATAGGGGTCGACCTTGGGTTCTTCTGGCTGAGGTGTGATGCCGTATTCCCAGATTTGAGCAGCCACATCCCTGCGGATATACATGCGCAACAGATCTGAAGGGGACCAAGTCGCTAGGGTAAGGCTGGTATTGCCAGTCACGGCAGCGTACTCGGTATAGTCCCGATTAAACCAAATCTGCCATAGCGCCGAGCGCATTGGTGGGTTGGTTAAATCAGCCCAGATTGTGCTTAAGGTTTGATTTCGGTAAAACTCGGTGGGCCACCACATGCGTTTATATTCGTACATGAGATAGTCATCGCGCACGAGGGGTTCGATCTTAGCGAAGTTGGCGCTGCCGACCAAAATGACAGGGCTATCACGCAGGTCCTTGGTGATGTTATCGCCATACCACATCCGGTTGGGGTAATCGCGCAGGTACCACCAGAAGGGGTAAAGCGAGTCGTTATCGTAAGCCACCTTGATGGATTTATCGCCATACAGGCGTTTCGAGATGGTTTCGATTTGCTCGAGGACATCTTTCATGTCGCGCGTGGAGTGTGCATAGACGAGAAACTCCTTGGCATTATCATAGTTGATATATGCCGCGCGGTAAGCCGTGCGGAAAGTAAGCACACTCAAGATGGCGAAGAAGGTAAGCAGCAGCGTCTTGGCAAAAGTCTTTGGGCGCCAGCCGCGTAAGAGGATAATCAAGCCCACCAAACTGCCGGCACTGCCCACAAAGGCGAGCAGGAAATTGCTCGTAGCTTGCAGCTGAGCCAGTTCCTGCCCTTGGAAAGGCGGGGTCACGCCCAAGAGTGAGCCGATCAAGTTGCTGAAGGCAAATATGAAGACGACCAATAGCAAAATGACCTGCCAGCCCTTCTTTTGGCGCACTTCTTGCCAATTGATCTTCTCCACCAAGTATCCCAAGCCCCAACCGGTAGCTAAGATCATCGGCATAGTAATGTGCGTGGTCAGCCACGGCATGCGCTCGCCGGCAATCGAGAAGGTGATTAGGCTCATCACCGACCAGTAAAGCAGGAGGGCTACCGTAGGGATGGAGCGTGCTGGCGTGGTATCTTCCGGCGGATCAGAGAAAAATGGCTGCTTGGCAACCACAGGTTCCGGCGCCTCCATAGAAACAGGAGGCTCCGGTGAAACGAGCGGATTTAAGTCCGAGGTGTCAGCTGACTCAACTAAGCTTTGGTAGGTTAAGTCGGTTGAGGTGGGTGACTCTAATTCATCCGCGACCGTTCTGGGTAAGGCTGGTTCGAAGGGAGCACCAGGCTGGTTGGTGAAGAGACGCCGAGTAGCGGCAATAATAAGGGTTAACAAGCTGCCCAGCGCAGGTAAGTATTCATAAATGGGCACCTGAACCAGTGCGTAATAATACAATGGCTGCGTACCGCGCTGCACAGCTTGTTGAGACATCCAGTAACCTAAGGCAGCGACTAAGCCTTTAAAGAAGCCTTCGCCATGCATGAAAAAAGTGGTGTAAAAAATGATAAAGATGCTCCAGAAAATAGCTAAGCTCTTGAGCCAGACTTTACGGTTCCACATCATCCCCAGCAACACAGAAATTACTGATAAGACCACGAATACCGCCACTGAGCGAACAATACCGGCTTGGGAGTAATCGAGGGGGTCAAAGCCGAGCAATCTCACGGGCAGGGCGGTGAGCAGCGGCAGCACCAAGAGCAGCTGCAACACTATGAGGTCAAAGCTGCGCATGAGGCGGATCTGATGCCAGCCTAAGCCTCTGATGAGGTTGAGGAGCGTGAGGACCAAACCGGCGAGCAACAGTGCACCGAGAGCAAGGAGCGCTGGGGTAGGGATGCCGGCTAAGCCATCCGCAGAAAGGAGATAGAATCCGCCCAACCCCAAGACAGCCAAGAGCATGACGAGCAGAGAAATGAGGAAATTGCTGCGTGTGCGGTCCTCGCTCCATGGTTTGTGCAGAGCTTCAAGGATAAAGAGCACTGCTAAGAAGATCAGCGCTTCAGCGGTGAAGATATAGGAGGTCGCTTTATCGGCGTAATGCATCGCGATGATCAAGGTCAGCCAAAGCAGGAACTTCTTCTCGCCGCTTTCCAAATAGCGTAAGAACAGCCACAGCATTACCAAGCCCCAAAACACGATGAAGATTTCGTTGCGGGTATAGCGGCTATAAAACAAAATGTAAGGCGAGATCATGAAGAGAAAGCCAGCGATGAGCGCGCCAACCCTGCCAAGGTAACGCCTCCATGCGAAAAGGGTAAAGACCACCACTGCCACGCCAAAAAGGGCTGCTGGAATACGTGCGCTGAAGTCAGAATCCCCAAAGAGGAAATAAGAAAAGGCTAGAGCGTGGAATTGGAAAGGACCGTGTGTCACCGGGTCATAGACGTAGGTCTCGATAGTATAAGAAGGCACCACGTGGTTGACTTCATCATGAGACATTGTGCGCGCGCCCAGGTCGTAAAAGCGGGTGAGGATGGTAATCGCAATAATGAGGACAATCAGCAGCTTTTCGATGGTTAATGCTTGCCACCAGCCAAAGACGGGCTTATCCAGCCAGCGGTCATGGGGTTTTTGAGGGGGTGTGACGCCAATCTCAGCATTCATAAGGGATCTCCGTGGTGAAGCTTGTTTGATATCGCTAAAACTATACTTTACTCCAGGTGGGATGGCAAGGTCTAGGCGCGCCGGCAGGAAAATTGATAATAAAAAACCCATGGCTGATGGTAAGCCATGGGCAAGTGAACTAATCTGTAGTCTATTTCATAATCAATGGCAATTGGTTCGTCCACGCCTGAGTGGAAAACCAGGTGCTATAGCAGGCAACCCATACACCAGAGAAGTAGATGCCATTTGAGCTTATGTCTGCAGTTGAAAAAACAGGATCACAATATTTACCAAAAACATGCGTCTTTATAAATAATCCGTCGAAGACAAAATAGTCGGTTTTTGAAGCGAAGTCTGTCTCCATCCAGGCTGTTGCTGGGAAAATCAATGGATAATCAGGATCACGCCCAACCACTGGAGTCATCTCTAGAGTAAGTTTTTGGGTATCCTCTGTATGTGAAATGTTGATAGGAGGATCGGAGCTAAAGGCATCATCCATGTAGTAGACTTGTTTCTTGATGGTCGTGTTATCCAGACCAATAAAGCTGAGGTGAAGGGTTTGTCCTATACCCAGGATTTCTATATCACTAATGACTGAGTATGTATCCCAACTGCTAGGCAGATCAACCTGGTGGGAATCCTTATTGGTGCAACCGACGGCGACACAAGAGTCGACGTATATAAGGTCATCTGGCGTACCTTCTCCATCAGCAAGCACAACGCGTTCAACGTCGCTGCTATCGTTATAAAAACTGAGGCTGACAGGAATACTTTCATCGAGGACGGCTCCTGCCGCGATAAACCAATGCTGTAACATATCACCATCAATCCTCTGAGCAGTAGAATGTAAAGATACGCGTTCTGTGTAATCCGGTGGAGGGGTTAGATCTGGGATGTTATCATGGAAACCAACATGCAAAAAACCTTGAGAATCAATGCCCAAGTCAAGGCTGTAGACGAAACCATTCGTATCGTGATCAGTATATGAGTAGACACGTCCTGTTGTTAAATCGGGGCTAGAAAGTTCCTTATACAACAATTCACTAATACGACTTGTCCCTAAGTCCATGCGGTCATAAACTGCATAAGCTGTATCTTCCCGAGCAACTACTCTCACGTTCCCCGTAGTCTGGTTATTTCCATCCAGGGGATTACAGTATTTCTTCCACCCTCCAATGGGAGGAAGATAAGTAAGGTTGCGATAACAGGCAAATTTTTCAGGTCCGCCGCGTTGCTCAATCCAGACAAGATAAGCGGTACGGGAGTCTGTTACGGCGATGCTCGGACCGTATTGCTTCCAATCTGTCCCAGAGCCGCTCATCGTAAAGGTCAAGGTGGCCTTTGGCTCACCGTAACGGGTGCGGTAATAAACAATACGGTCGTCTACCACGCCAACGATATGAGAGACGCCTTCGGTATCCATGGCAACCTGTGCCTGCAACATTTCATCACCTGGGTTGATATGCAATTCTACTGGCGGGCTGAAAGAATAGGGAATACAGGAGCTTAAGAGCAATACGCATACGACAATAAGCAACCATCGGTTGCAATGTTTTCTCAACATGGGATCCTCCTTTATTGAATTTTTTTAAACGAACAAATTTTGTCAGATTGGACAGGACGATTTATACTTGAGTGAATTTTCTAAATTAAAATTTAGTAACTACATAAAATAGTATAACAATAAATTTTAAAAAATCAAGAGATTTTAAGAATTTGTAATCTCATTCATTCACTCTAAGAATTAATCTTGATCTATTCTCTCACTGCATGCAGATACAAATGGTTTCCAAGAATGGGGCAAATCGAAGTAGGGTAAAATTAGCGCGATGAAGTCGCAGAGAATTGAGGTTCTATTTCTCACAGGTATCTTGGCAGCCCTTTTGCTGAGCAGTTGCGGTCTGCGTGTGGCTGATACAACCGACACGCCTGATGCTGAAGGAATTATTCAGACCGTCGTTGCACAAGTGACACAAGATTTCTTGCAAACCTTGGTGGCATTCCAAACCGCGACGTTACCCTTGGAGCCCACGGGTATGGGGACGGCAACCCCAACGCCAATCCCCACCATCGCGCGCAGCCCGCAACCTGATGTTACGCCCAGCCAGGCTGGCGCGTGCAACCGTGTGGCGGCAGGTGTACCGTTTGATATTACCATCCCAGATGACACCATCATGCAGCCTGGCCAAAGTTTCACCAAAACCTGGCGGCTGGTCAATAACGGCACCTGCAAATGGACGCGCTTATATGCTGTGGTTTTCTTTTCTGGCAATCCGATGGGGGCACACCAAACAAATTACCTTAATGCGGAAGTTTTGCCTGGGCAAAGCATCGATGTGAGCGTAGAATTCATCGCACCTTTTGAGCCTGGCATGTATCAGAGCAACTGGATGCTGCAATCTCAAGCAGGTGAGCTTTTTGGATTGGGTCCTAATGGGGATGCGCCTTTTTGGGTGCGTATTCATGTTGTTGGTCCACCAACCTCCACGCCGACAATAACACCACTCCCCACTGGCAGCGAAACGGTGACACCAACATTTACGCCAGCGTCTACTGATACACCCACACCGACGCCATAAACAAGCACAACCAAAGAACTGGAATGGAGAAGCAGTGACCGATTATGTCGAATTCAACTCCCGAATGTGGGATGAATGGAGTGCAAAGAAACATATCTGGACGCAGCCCATCTCCCATGAAGATTTTCTGCTCAGCCAGCAAGGGGAGCTGAAGATTTACCTGACCCCGCTAAAGCCGGTTCCGGCAACTTGGTTCCAGGGCTTGGGCAAAAAAGTGCTCGGTTTGGCAAGCGGTGGCGGGCAACAGGGACCACTCCTCTCAGCCCATGGTTATGAGGTTACGATCATGGATAATTCCTGGCGCCAGCTCCAGGCTGACCAAATGGTCGCTGAGCGCGAAGGCTATTCTATTGAATTGGTTAAAGCTGATATGACCAAACCTTTCCCTTTTGAGGATGAAAGTTTCGATTGGATTATCAATCCTGTCTCAAACTGTTACATTGAGGACTTGCATAATATGTGGCATGAATCCTATCGGGTGTTACGCAAAGGTGGCGCGCTGATGACAGGCTTTACCAACCCGATTATGTATATGTTCGCAGATGAAGATCTGCAACCGGATGCGTTTAGCCCGTTGGTGTGCAAATTCCCGCTGCCTTATAACGGTAGATTGCTGGAAGCGCAAGGAAGGATAGTAACAGCCGACGAGGGTTATCAGTTTAGCCACACTTTGGAAGCACAGCTTGGCGGGCAGCTGCAGGCTGGATTTCTGATCAAGGATCTGTATGAGGACAGCGAGCCGGAAAACCGCTTGGCGAACTTCACTAACCTATATATTGCCGACCTGGCAGTAAAGCTTTGATATCTACCTGCGAGATTATTTTGGAGCATAACAATGACTCATTCCTTCACTAACCCGGACCCTGAAAATATGTTGGGTTATATCGATGCCTTGCCGGAGGACCTTGCCAAAGCTTGGCAGCTTGGTCAGGAACTGCCGCTGCCGGCTTATCCACAAATAGAGCGCGTGGTTATTGCAGGCATGGGCGGCTCAGCGATTGGTGGAGACCTGCTTGCAGCTTATTTGGCTGATCAGTTGACGATTCCGGTAGTTTCACATCGTAACTATGATTTGCCAGCTTGGGCAAAGGGTAAAAACACGTTAGTAATCTGCTCTTCACACTCTGGGAATACTGAGGAAACACTCTCTTCCTTTAATAAGGCTATGGATGAGAATTGTTCGCTCTTGGTGCTTTGCACGGGGGGTAGATTGCAAGCCGAGGCAACTGCCAAGGGAATTCCACTGTGGATCTTTGCGCATACTGGTCAGCCGCGCACAGCTATTCCTTATTCCTTTGGGCTGCTGCTAGCGTTTTTCTGCCGCCTGGGGTTGGCAAAGATTGAGGAGACTGAAATTGAGGATGCAATCGCGGTGATGACTAGTGCGCGGACAAGATTGACTGCAAGCGCTGAGTTGGCGGCGAATCCAGCGAAGCGCTTAGCTGGGCAGCTGATAAACCGCAATGTGCTAGTAGTAGCTGCAGGTGAGCTAGAAGTGGTGGCACGCCGCTGGAAGACGCAAATCAATGAGCTAGCAAAGGCTTGGGCATGCTTTGAAGCTCTACCCGAAGCGAACCACAACTCGCTGGCCGGGCTCGAATTCCCTGAGCAGCTCTTCGAGCACACCTCCGCCCTTTTTTTGCGCTCTAAAATCGATCATCCCCGCAATGCTCTACGCCTCACTGTTACCCAGCAAGCCTACTTAACCGCTGGTGCAGGCGTAGATGCTATCTGGGGGCAAGGAGATACCCGCTTGGCACAGATGTGGAGCTTGCTGCAAATTGGAGATTATGTAGCCTATTACTTAGCTCTGCATTATGGGGTGGATCCGACGCCTGTGGAGGCGCTCACGCAGCTAAAACAAACCTTGGCAGAGAAATAGTGCCAAGGTTTGCAAATGCTGCCTAAAAAATCGCTTGAACGATCAGGATTACCCCCAAGATGATAAGCGGGATGCCTATTATCGCGCCGATGAGTGTGGCGGATAAGAGAATACCTAGGATAAGAATCCCAATCCCGATGAAGGCACCAATGAGCTTGCCAGCGATCCTCAAAATAAGCAAGGCTAGCCCAAAGATCAACTTGATTGGCCAAAAGAGAATTTCTAATACATTCATCCTCTACACCTCCGATTCCTTTTGATAGCTTTATTGTAAAGCAGTTATGGAATCAGCTCCTAAGATAATCTAGCCTGTTCCCCAAAATTCCTCTTTTGAAGATGGCCATTTAGGAAGAATTTTCCAACTGACCTTGCGGATTGGCTGTTAGTTTCTGGTATAATTTGGCATGCAAGATGGAGAGGTCGCATAGCTGGCCTAGTGCGCTCGCTTGGAGAGCGAGTATACCGAAAGGTATCGTGGGTTCGAATCCCACCCTCTCCGCTGATTTATTTAAGCTCGGATTCCCCAAAACTCCGCAAAATCAAGCTAACTGAGCGTTGATCCAATCGAGCATCGCCTGAATTACCTCATCCTTGTTAAGCTCATTATGCGTCTCGTGATACAGCCCCTCCCATGGGTGGAAGGTTACCATCGCGCCGGCACGGGCAGCAAACTGGGCTGAGCCCTCAAACTGACAGATACGGTCGGCTGTGCCATGCGCAAGATAAAGTGGTAAGGACCATTCAGTGGCATGGTCAAGAACGTAGCGACCCATATCCATCATATAGCTTCCAAAGCGCACAGAAACCTTATCATGCACGAGTGGATCTTGCAGATAGGCTTGCCCAACCTGTGGATCCCGTGAGAGCGCAGAAGCATCCAAGCCGTTCGCCACAATCATATTGGGAGCCACGTGCTTCATCAGTCCCGCCATCAGGCGGTTGAGCGTTGAGGTAGAAACCATCAATGCGGGACTGGTGGCAATTACGCCATGCAGCTCAGGCTTGCGCACCAAGCCATAATGCAGCACTTCCAAGCCGCCTAGGCTGTGCCCGTAGAGGAATAGCGGCAGGCTCGGAGCATCCGCTTGGGCACGTTCTAGAGCCACTGTAAGATCCTCCAGGGGTTGATCATAAGATGGGATGAGCCCACGCTTGCCCGGCGAGCGCCCATGCCCGCGCTGGTCAAAGCCCAGCACATAAAGACCATCGGATACGAATGCTTGTGCCACATGTTTGTAGCGTCCGCAGTGTTCTCCGAGCCCATGCACCAGCACCACCGCTGCGCGGGAGGCTTGAGGGTCTCCCCAAGACTTGGCAAATAGCTCCAAGCCGTCGTTGGTGGTGAGTGCAAACTCACGCTGAAGTATGGAATTTGATAAATTCATATTTCTCCTTTCACCGATCAAAATTCACCTGCTCCCTCAGAAAGTGCTTGGTGGTCTCATAGAAATCCTTCAGCGTCTCAGCCTTGCGGAAGCCGTGCCACACGGTGGGCTTGCGAACGAAATTCTAATGAAACAATTAATAGTATCACTCAATTCAACAAGCTAGAGATTCATAAAGTACAACGTGGAGTAACAACAAAACTTGAGCACGAGAATTTTCACCAAGAATCTTATCACGGTATTTATTAAATGCCTGTAACCTGCATGTTGATTCTCTATGCGCTATCAAGGACGCAATAGGGGCAAACAGGCGGACTAACGGGCGCGGCTGACGAGGCAACTTTATCCCCTATTGGCGATAGCATAAATTGCAGCCTAGGGAAGCTGGGTTCCGGTCTCACCTCCCCGTCTGCTGATCGATGCGCTGTCAATGTCAATTCTCTCAGTATAAATCAGGCGTGAAGGCTATTCCCGCTGGATTGGCTGGCCGCGGCGTGTCCGGGTGACGATGGTGTAATTGGCCCAGAGGTAATCATACTCCCGGATCAGCAACTGATATTCCTCAAGGTTAGGTGCAGTCGCAAAGGTGATAGTTTCGGTCCAACGCAGCAAAGCGCTTGGATTGTTCACCAGCATCTGGCTGATTACTGCTGTACCCACAGGTGCGTCTTCACAAGCGAGATCGAGCTCCTGCTTAAGGATGCGTCGAAATTGCCGTTCACTGATCCCTAGCTTTGCTGCTGCCTCCTTTTTTGTCATTCTGTGATCCAACGCCCGTTCTACTTCTGTCTTCAGGGCTAATTCCTTACTTGTCATTTCGATTACGCAGTACACTTCGTGTGTCCATTTCATAGCTCCTAATCTTAATTAGGACATTTCTATTTTGCTACTTTAGGACATTATCACTTTACTCTTACCAAATGCGTTCTTGTCATTAATTATAATTAAATGGAGTATAATTTTTTCCTATTATTGTGGATTTTTAAATTAGACGTGTATTTTTATTATCGTCACGAACCCTATTGCCATGCTTGGTGAGTCTAAGAAACAAAGAACACAATCACAACTTCATAAGTAAAAAGGAGTCATCATGAAGCATTCCACCCTCATTACTCTTAGAACTTTCTTAGTTCTAGTAATAACTTTAAGTTTCCTCGCTGGTATGAACGAACCAGTGCAGGCGGCATCTTGCACCTGGACCGGCAGCACAAGCACAAACTGGACGGATCCGTCCAATTGGAGTTGTGGGCATGTCCCTGGTGCTTCAGATGATGTGGTGATCCCAGTCACAGCTAATGATCCTGTCTATTCTGAAAATCTTGGGTTTGATCTAAATGCGATTGAAATTCAGGCTGATGCAACTTTGAAAATTGCCAATGCTTACAATATTGTGTTGGACGCAATGATTTGGCAGATCGATGGAACCCTCTGGTTTAAACCGACAGGTACATATTTGGACATGGAAATCAATGAAGAGTATCGAAATGGTGTAGTCAATATCGGTTCATCTGGTGATCTCGATTTAGATTGTCAGGGAGGGGCATTGCGAATTTACTCAACCTTCAATAATGCTGGGATGGTCGAAAGTCTGGCAAGCGCTAGCGGAATCGCATTGATGGGAAACGGCGTACACACTGGCGAATTTGCTGACCTGCCAAGCTTACAACTGGCTTCCGTCGATCCTGGGGCAGAATTTGTGTTCCAATCCACATCTGCCTTGACTATAAAAAATTTCAGTGTTACCAGCGGTCATGCTTTTATTTATGGATCATATTCACCCTGGGGAGAATCTACAGCCTTAACCATAGACGCTTCCATTCCAGCGCATCCGCCTTCGGTGACGATTAACAGTACATCGGTAACCATGCCGGAATACACAAACATCAATCCAGGTACAACCCTGGCAGTTAAAAGCCCTCTTGCGATACCAAGGCTTTACTTGGCAGGTAACCTGAACAACACCTCTTCAATTAACGTGACAGACTACTTTTTATGGTCAGGTGGTAGATTTACGGGGGATGGAACAACCACAGTGCAAACAAACACCACCAGTACTATACGCCCGTATTTAGGTGGCTCAATGGTCGCGCAAACACTCTCACTTGCGAGCACTACCAATTGGGATGAATACAATATCACGCTCTCCAGCAGCGCGGCCATCATCAACAACGGCATTTTCAATGCCAATGCCACCACCACCATGACAGGCGAAGCAACCGAGAGCTTTGTGAACAATGGCAGCTTCATAAAGAAAACTGCTGGCACCACCACCACCATGGATATCCCCTTTACCAACAACGGCACAGTCGAGACGGTTGCTGGTACGCTGATCTTCCAGCAGGGCATGGAAAATGGCGAGGACGCTCTTATTGACTTGGGCGGCGGTACGCTCGATCCGGGAAATGAACTCATCCTTGAAAGCGGTGACAGTCTGATCGGCTCGGGCACCCTGGCAGCCGACCTAGTGAACGGCGGCACGGTCAGTCCGGGCAAGTCGCCCGGCATCATCACAGTCCAAGGCAATTACACCCAGCAAACGGATGGAGTCTTGGAGATCGAACTGGGCGGAACCATCGCTGGAACAAGCTTCGATCAGCTGATAGTTACCGGAACAGCCACCTTGAACGGGACATTGAACGTCACTCTGCTGCCCGCTTACACACCCCAGGCAGGCGATACCTTCATCATTATTGACCATGCCACCGGTACTGGCACTTTTGACTCAATCAACTTGCCATCCTTGCCGGGCGGTTTGGAACTGAAAGCTGATTTCAGTGGTGATGGCGTGACTTTAACGGTGGTGGGTAGATCCTCATTCATATTCCTGCCTCTAATCTTAAAATAAGTATTAGATAAGCCAACTTATGTCATCGAATCGACAATCACACACAATCTGCAAGCAGGCACAACATACAACTGGTATGTACAAGCGATCAATGATTATGCTTATGTAGCCAACTCAGATTTATGGACCTTCACCACACCGGATCTTCAACGATTGAGAAGAAAATGCTCAAGATTGAAAGGTTGTGGGGATCATCCCTGCTACTACTCTTATGGTAAGCTTATTACACTTGATTGATCGCTAGATATGACAAATATACGGCTGGTGACGCAAATCACCAGCCGTTTCTCTAAGATTCTTGTTAATTTACTTCAATCATCAGCAGCAAGCCCTTTCCGAAGTCACCGCCTCCGATTCTATCCAAGCTCATCCTCGGATCGATGCGATGTTCAACGAGGCAGACCGCCTGCAAGCTGCGGTGGATGATCTCTTTGGGGTTCCCCGCGCAGCCAGCTTGGCAGGGGCTACCGTCCCCAAGCTTAGCGGCATCCGCGAGCTGTATCTCTCGCTAACGGGCGACCTGGAGCTGCATGGCGGCTACGACGCCGAGCGGGTGCAGCTCGCCACAACGGCGGATTTCACCGGCTTGGTGAAAAATGCGCTCAACAAGCTGGTGGCTAATACCTGGGATGAGCTGGGCCGTGCCGGCTACGACTGGTGGAAGTACATCAGCGTGCAGGAGCATTTCTCCACCTTGCACCCTATCACAGGCACGTTGGTGGGCACGGTGGGGGCGCTGCCGGCGGTAGCGGAGGGCGGCACCTACACCGAGTTAGCGGTTGGCGATAGCCCCGAGACGGCAAACTTTATCAAGTATGGCGGCTATATCCCGCTGACGCTCGAGCTGATTGATCGGGATGAGACGCGCAAGCTACGGGCGTATACGCGGGAGTTAGCTTCGGCCGGCATGCGCAATATCTCCAGCTTGGTCTCGGCCATTTTCACTAGCAATGCCGGCATCGGGCCGACCATGGCGGATGGCGGTGCGCTCTTCAACGCCACGGCGGTTACTACGGCTGGGGGGCATGCCAACCTGAGCACTACCGCGCTTTCCAGCACAAGCTGGGATGCGATCAGCGCCAATGTCTACAAGCAGCCCATGCTCATTAAAAACGCCGCGGGGCTTTATGGCACTGGTCCGCAGCTGGCGGTTAACCCCAAGTTCCTGCTTGTGCCGCGCGGGCTGCAAAAGACTGCCAGGGAGATTTGCGAAG
>Ga0208826_1000364_pt1 | contig 48988 bp, 44 predicted proteins | sample AD_UKC115_MetaG_FD_184451 | JGI IMG/M metagenome (GOLD analysis project Ga0208826, IMG submission 184451) | Active sludge microbial communities of municipal wastewater-treating anaerobic digesters from Hong Kong - AD_UKC115_MetaG (SPAdes)... | ecosystem: Engineered > Bioreactor > Anaerobic >... | reverse complement strand
ATTTTTTTACTGCTTTATCTCCATGATGCTTTACGTCGGAAAGAATGCTTCCAACTTTTTCGAATAAACTTTGGCTATCCAAAGCAGGGCGAGAGAGAAGGGTTGACCAGGTTTCTCTGGATGGATATTTTATTACTTGCATAATTGATTTTCTTCCTGATTTTTCTTTTTTCTGAAGAAATTGAAAACATATCGCAAATTTAATATTTTTTTATTAAAAACGAACAACAAATTCTATAACAAATTTATCGTCATTGTTTTCAATTCCATTTTTATAAAAATACTTTTCGTAATTTAATCGAATATCGTTTAAAAAAGGCTTGTCCATACACAAGGTAACTCCGCCCGTAATTCTCGATCTGGCAACGTCATTGGTTACATAGTTTCCAATTTCCGATTTGTATCCTTTGTTGTTGTCTGTCATGAAGTCGTACCGCAGTAAAGGACGAATAATTTTAACAGTTTTTTGATTTGTCGGGTGAATATCGTAACCGGAAAAGATAAAAAATCCTTTTGTTGGTGTAAAAAAATTGTCTTCGTAGGTTTTATAAAAAAATTCCGTTTCCAAATGCCAGTTATTTACATCAACATACCCTCCGACATCGTACAAATTCATTCTTTTGTATTCCGGCCGAATAGAATTATAGTTGAAAGACAATTGCAGATTTTCGGCAGGATGCAGCACGGTACGAAAAACGAAACTGAAAGAAGTTTTCCATTCTTCCTGATTGTAAAGTCCATCGCCATTGTACAATCCGGTATAGAGTTCAACAGGAAGGTATTTTTTATTGAACAATCCCAACGTTGCGCCAACGTCTCTGAGTGCGGTGAGTTGTTTCCCGATAAATGATCGATTGGCAAAATACAGCAAATGAGGAGGACGAAGATTATCGGTGCTGAAGGGAATTTTTTGCTGTCCGAGTGTAAATGTGAACCATTTTTGAGGTTGCAGACGAATATAGGCATCCAGCATTTTGGTTTGTCCTTCGTCGGAAAGATCAATTTCCGTTTTGTAGGAAACGATGGAATTAAAATTTCCGTTGAGGCTAAAACGGGCGTTACGTACCTGAAAACGGGAAGCGTTCAAACTGGTGTTGTATTCGTACTTCGCCCTGATCGTTCCTTCTATTTGGGGATGAAAGGAAGCAGAATCAATTTCTCCGGCAAAAATAACGGTTGGAGAAAAGAATAAAATCAGGGAAAGAAAAATGGGAGAAAGGAAAAGTTCCAAACCTGTCTTTTTCATTTCAAATCCACGATTTACGGAAATTGTCCCATTCATTGTACAAATGTTCCATGCTGTCGAGTACCAAATCAGCTCCATAACTATAAAGGAAATCATCGTCAAACGGGCCTGTATTGACAACTAAAGTAAACAAGCCGGCTTTTGAAGCGGATAAAATTCCCATTGGTGCATTTTCAACAACTACCGTTTCCCACGGTTGAAATCCGGATCTTTTCAGCGCCAACAAATAGGGTTCAGGTGATGGTTTGCCTTCTTTTACGTCGAAACCCGTTATCATGGTTTCTTTTGTGAAAATTTCGGGGAAAAGCGTATTCAGACTGTCGATTAATTTGGGTTGTCCCGAGCCGGTAACAACATAAATTTTCATTTCTTCCGATTTCAACTTTTTGAGCAATTCATAAGCAAAAGGCATTTTTTTGATGGGCTCAAGCGATTCAAAGATTCTTGATTTAGCTGAATAAATTTGTTTTTGCTCTTCTTCTGTAGCTTCCCTGTTCAGATGCTTCATAAAAGTATCGTTGATGGTGGTAGCGCCAATACAACCTTCGTGCATGTAGGCATCTTCTTCGGTAAAAGGCAGGTTTGATTCTTTCATGGCTTGCATCCATGCTCTGGAATGGTTCTTCATGGAGTCGATCAGTACTCCATCCATATCGAAAAATACGGCTTTGGGATAAAAACTTTTGTAGTCGTGTCGTTGCAGATAATTTTGAATAGCCTCTTTAAACATGAATTTAATTATTTTTCACAAAGGTAGTAATTTCAACGCTTATTCTCCTAATTTACAGTTTCAAAAAATTGTTAAACAACTAATATACAAATACATAAATAATGGTTAAAATTATGCGGATATCTATCGGTGAATAATTTTAGCTTATTTTCATGCTCGAAATATCAAAAAATGATGTAAATTTGCAGCCGAATAATCAAGGCGGGGTGTGGCGCAGTTGGTAGCGCGCTACGTTCGGGACGTAGAGGTCGCAGGTTCGAGTCTTGTCACCCCGACAAAGTTGAATTTGATGGAATAGATTTTCATTGGTATGTTTTTTGTTGCTTCCTTTTATTCACTTCAAATTTCAAAATATTATGAAAAAACAGTTTTTTCTTTTTTTATTCATGGCTGCTGTTTTATTGACCGGCTGCGATTTTGATGGAGAATCCAATTACACTCCTGCTATTCAATTTATAGCTTTTCCCTGCACACAAAATGGTGATACGTTAAACATAAAAACCACCAGTGAGTCGGGTGTTTATCTTTTGGATAGCATTCAGGTGGGCGACACTGTATTTTTTCAACTCGGATTAAATGCTTTTACGAATAATCTTGTTTCATTTTATTTGACCAGTAGTATCGACAGTGTAGGCGATCTTTTATTTCCAACGGTTGCAAGTCTTGATTCTATTTTTTCAAGTACCAATTCTGATTACGAACAAGGGGAATTTGTTTTTCAGAGTGGGTATAGTGCCATATATTTTCCGTTTCGTTTTGCTGCTAAGAGTGCCAGTAAAGATGAAATACTTCAATTTTCATTGGTTTCCGATGCACAATTTGATGACGTTTATGGAAGTAATGTAAATACTTTTAAATTAAAAACGCCTATAAAACCGGCTGCTGCTGTTGAGTAGAAGCAAAAGGGTATTTTATTTTTCATTTTATAGTATTTAACCCTGTGAAAATTCTTTTCTCGCAGGGTTTTTTGTTAAATCGTTGATGAAATATTTTAAGCGTTTTTACGGAATAATTTCTCAATGTTAGGTTGGTTAAAGGTAAACGTTTAACTTTGCGGGAGAAAGAAATAATAGAAGAATTTAAAAATGCAAATTAATAAAGAAGAGCGGATTTTTTTAATCGGTTACATGGGAGCCGGTAAAACCACTATTGGTGAGCAACTGGCTGAACGGTTGGAATATAATTTCCTGGACATGGACTATATGATAGAAGAAAAGATTCAACAGTCGGTTTCACAGATTTTCTCCGAACTTGGAGAAGAAAAATTTCGGCAATTGGAGAGAGAATGTTTAGAGAAAATAGCTACCGAACGTAATGTAGTGGTCGCAACGGGTGGGGGAGCGCCCTGCTTTTACGATAATATGGAACAAATGAATGCTTGCGGATTAACAGTTTATTTGAATTTGAGTCCTGAAGAATTACAGGAACGGCTCGAACTTTCACACAAAAATAAACGTCCTTTGCTGGCTCAGCGCCAGGGAGAAGAATTGTTGAATTTTATTCGCAAAAATTTATCGGAGCGGGAACCTTTTTATCGTAAGGCAGCGTTGGTTGTCAGTGGTACGGATGAAGAAATGTTTCAACAAATTCTGTCGTTTTTGTCAAGCCATTCTTAATTTTGATTGAATTGTTGTCAGATGAAATAATTAGTTAAAACAATTTAATTTTTTTGCTAAGGATATGGATTGAAATAAATAAATTTTTCATTTTTGCATTTTTATAAATTATTCTTCTGATAGTTTCACTAAAATGAGATCAAGTTTATGTTTAAAAATCATCCCAAAGGACTTATAGCTGCTTCGCTTGCCAATATGGGGGAGCGTTTTGGATTTTATACCATGATGGCCATTTTGTCGTTGTTTTTGATGGCAAAATACGGATTGGATGAAACAAAAGCAGGGTTAATTTATTCTGTTTTTTATTTTTCAATTTATATTTTGGCATTTGTAGGTGGATTGATAGCCGATAAAACCAGAAATTACAAAGGAACCATTTTATGGGGTTTGATATTCATGTCCATTGGATATTTTCTCGTGGCTTTTCCCACGCCAACGCCTGTTCCAACAGGCAAATATCATCTTTACTTGGGGTTAACCTGTTTGGGATTGTTGATCATTGCTTTGGGGAATGGACTTTTTAAAGGGAATTTGCAGGCATTGATCGGGCAAATGTATGATAATCCGAAGTACGAAAAAATGCGTGATTCGGGTTTTTCACTGTTTTACATGTTCATTAATGTGGGAGCCATATTTGCTCCTTTTGCTGCTATTGGTGTGAGAAACTGGTGGTTACACTCTCATGGCTTTGCTTATAATCCTGATCTTCCTGCTTTGTGTCATGACCAGTTGAATGCCATCATTACGCCCGAAGCAGCTCAACGGATGCATGAATTGGCTGTTAATGCCGGTTACACAGGTTCAAATATGACTTCTTTTGCAGATCGGTATCTGAATTTGTTTACCACCGGTTTTCATTATGCTTTTATGGTTGCCATTGGCGCCATGCTTGTTTCGTTAATAATTTTTGTAACAAACAAAAAATCCTTTCCTCAACCCCGCAATTTATCTTCAACCGCAACAGTAACTTTGGACCAAAACGGTAAAGAGATGGATGCCAAAGAAATCAAACAACGTTTGTATGCCTTGTTGGCCGTATTTGCAGTGGTTATTTTCTTTTGGTTCTCTTTCCACCAAAACGGCTTGACCCTGACTTTTTTTGCCAAAGATTATACCGACCTGAGCAAAGTTTCCGTGAATCTTGGATTTACAACGCTGCAGGGAGCAGAAATTTTTCAATCCATCAACCCGTTTTTTGTGGTATTTCTCACTCCGTTGGTTATGGCTTTGTTTGGCTATTTGCGCAGCAAGGGAAAAGAACCTTCAACGCCACGAAAAATTGCGATTGGCATGGGAATAGCTGCGTTGGCTTATGTGGTGATGACGCTGGGCTCGCTGGGCTTACCTTCGAAAGAAGAAATTACTTTAAGAGGAGGATTGCCTGATGTTGAACGCGTAACGCCATTACTGTTGTTGGGAACGTATTTCATTTTAACGGTTGCCGAGCTGTTTATCAGTCCGCTGGGAATTTCCTTTGTTTCAAAAGTGGCACCACAAAAATATCAGGGAATCATGCAAGGTGGTTGGTTGGCTGCTACGGCACTGGGAAATCAGTTGCTTTTTCTTGGTGCACTGATGTACAAAAACATTCCGATTTGGATGACTTGGAGCGTTTTTGTCGGGGCTTGCCTGATTTCCATGTTCACCATGCTGGCCATGTTGAAATGGCTCGAACGGATAACCGGTGAAAAACAAGGATAAATGGAAATTTTCCAATAAAAAATCCACTCTTTAAAGCCCGAAAAATTTCAATTAAAGAGTGGATTCTTTATTATCGGCCTACCGATACGTAGGTTTATTTTTTTAAGCTTTGCAGATATTTCACTACATTGCTTTCGATGCGTTCGGCAAGATTTCGTGTATCGGTTTTCTGGAAAGGCTCACCCGTAATCTGTTCATAGAGTTCGATATATCTTTCACTGATACTGTTGACAATTTCATCAGTCATTTCAGGAACTTTCTGTCCTTCTTTTCCCTGAAAGCCGTTTTCCATCAACCATTCACGAACAAATTCCTTCGAAAGCTGTTTTTGTGGCTCACCCTTTTCAAAACGTTCCTCATAACCTTCTGCATAAAAATATCGGGAAGAATCGGGTGTATGAATTTCATCAATCAGATAAATGTTTCCGTTTCTCTTTCCAAATTCGTATTTGGTATCTACCAAAATCAATCCTCTTTCGGCAGCCACTTGGGTGCCACGTTCAAAAAGTGCCAGCGCATATTTTTCCAACAAATCGTATTCTTCGGGAGTCAACAAACCTTTTGCGAGAATTTCCTGTCTGGAAATATCTTCGTCGTGCGTTCCCAATTCGGCTTTTGTAGTAGGCGTAATGATGGGTGTTTCAAAACGCTGGTTTTCGCGCATATTGTCAGGAATTTTTACACCGCAAATTTCACGAACTCCATTTTTGTAAGCGCGCCATGCACTACCGCACAAGTAACCTCTTACAATCATTTCAATGGGAAAACCTTCACATTTTAATCCCACAGTTACCATTGGATCAGGGCAGGCAAGTTTCCAGTTGGGAACAATGTCCGCTGTGAGGTCGAGAAACTTGGCTGCAATTTGATTCAAAATTTGTCCCTTATACGGAATTCCTTTAGGCAAAATAACGTCGAAAGCCGAAATACGATCGGTAGCAACCATTACCAGCAGGTCATCCTGTATGAAGTAAACATCGCGAACTTTACCATGATAAACATTGGTCTGTCCTTCGAAATGAAAATCGGTGCGAACAAGGGTATTCATAATTTTTAGTTTTGAGGGTTGATAAAATTATAAATAAAAGGGAAAAATACGAATTGTTCATTCGGTCATTCATCCTTCTTTGTATTTTTTTGTTTTTCATTCATTGCTCGATTGTCATAAGCCTGAACGATTTGCTGAACCAGCCGATGCCGAACAATGTCGTTGATATCGAAATCGATACGCGCAATGCCTTTGATGTTTCCAAGCAAATTGAGTGCATCAATCAAACCCGATTTCTGGTCGCGAGGCAAATCAATCTGGGTAATATCGCCGGTAACTATCATTTTGGTATTCAGTCCCATGCGGGTAAGAAACATTTTTATCTGCATGATGGTAGAATTTTGTGCTTCGTCGAGAATTACGACGGCATCGCTCAGGGTTCGTCCACGCATGAAAGCAAGCGGCGCAATTTGTATGGTACCGTTTTCCATGTACTCTTTCAGCTTGAGCGGGGTAATCATATCCTGCAAAGCATCATAAAGCGGTTGCAGATAAGGGTCGATTTTCTCTTTCATATCGCCCGGAAGAAAACCCAACTTTTCTCCGGCCTCTACAGCCGGCCGACTCAAAATAATTTTTTTGATTTGTTTGTTTTTCAATGCCCGAACGGCCAAAGCAATTGCCGTATAGGTTTTTCCCGAACCGGCAGGCCCGATGGCAAAGAGCAAATCATTTTTTTCAAATTCTTCTACCAGACGTTGCTGATTTTTGGTGCGTGCAAAAATTGATTTTCCTCCAACACCGTGCATAATCAGGTTTTGAAACGAAATATCCTTCGGATTTTCACCCTTGATTAATTCGATGATATTTTTTTCGGTAAGTTGATTGTTGTCGATGCTGAATTTTTCAAGCTTCTGCAAATTAACAATGAGTTTGTCCGCATCCTGCTGATTTCCAATTATTTTAATAGCATTCCCTCTCGCCACAATCCGTAAATTGGGATGTAAATTTTTTATCAACTGCATATTGGAATTGTTTATTCCATAAAAAACCGCAGTATCGGCCAAAGAAGAAAGTTCAAAAACAATTTCAAACATAAGATTTGAGCATCATAAAAAAGATTTTTTTCATTGTTGTCCGGTAAACATTTATAAAAATTAGTGAAAACCATTATAGAAAATGTCTTACTATAATATCGCCCCTAATGGGGCTTAGATTTTATGGGTTGAATTTTTCTACCATAATTTCGCTGCAATGCAGCTTTCTCTTAAGTCCCATCGGGACGATATTATGGTAGTCAATAAGTTACAAATATCATTAGAGCTCCGTAGGAGCGACACTATTTGCTCCTTTATTTTTATCGGACAACATTAATTTTTTTTAATTTAAAAACCAACTCAATACAAAGAATTAAACTCTAAAAAATACAAGTAAACTAAAGATAACAATATAAGATTGTAAAACGATTCGGAATGATTATTTTTTCACAGCATTGTCAATCCACTGGCTGACTTCTTCTTTGGAAGGATTGGTCAATCCAAGTTTATTTTTTTTGTTGAATCCGCAAATGTCCTGATGCAATTTATTGGGATTCAAATCTTTCAATTGGTCAACCTGTTTTATTCCCATTTTTTGAAGTACTTCAGCCCATGCCTCGGGAATATCCAATTCCATGAATTTTTCTTTAGTATCGACTTTTTGAACTTTTTCAGGTTTCATCAGCGGAAAAAGTAAAACTTCCTGAATGGCTTGCTGACCGGTAAGCAGCATCACCAGTCTGTCCATACCGATACCCATTCCTGAAGTAGGAGGCATTCCATATTCCAATGCACGGACAAAATCCATGTCGATAAACATGGCTTCGTCATCTCCTTTCTCACTCAGTCGAAGCTGTTCCTGAAATCTTTCCAACTGGTCAATCGGATCGTTGAGTTCGGAATAGGCGTTGGCCAGTTCTTTTCCGTTCACCAACAATTCAAAACGTTCCGTAAGTTCGGGATTGTTGCGATGACGTTTGCACAACGGACTCATTTCCAGAGGATAATCCGTAATAAAAGTTGGTTGAACATAATTGGCTTCGCATTTTTCTCCAAAAAGTTTGTCGATAAGCTTTCCTTTTCCCATCGTTTCGTCCACATCTATTTGCAAATCTTCACATACTTTTCTCAAATCATTTTCATCCATTCCTTCAATATCGATACCTGTATTTTCCTTAATGGCATCAATCATGGAAATACGCTTGTAAGGCGTTTTCAGGCTTATTGTTTTATCACCCACCTGAACTTCGGTTGTTCCATTCACATCCAGACAAATTTTTTCAATCATTTGTTCCGTAAAGTCCATCATCCAGAAATAATCCTTATATGCCACATAAATTTCCATAGCAGTAAATTCCGGATTGTGGGTACGATCCATACCTTCGTTTCTGAAATTTTTAGAAAATTCATAAACACCTTCAAAACCGCCCACAATTAATCTTTTCAAATAAAGTTCATCCGCAATTCTCAGATACAGCGGCATGTCCAAAGCATTGTGGTGGGTGATGAAAGGTCGAGCAGCAGCGCCACCGGGGATAGGTTGCAAAATTGGAGTTTCCACTTCCACATAACCGCGAGTATTAAAAAATTCGCGCATGGATTGGTAAACTTTTGTTCGTTTAAGAAAAATATCTTTCACGCCTTCATTCACTACTAAATCTACATAACGCTGCCTGTAGCGCTGTTCGGGATCGTCAAAAGCATCGTAGGCTATGCCATCCTTGTATTTTACTATAGGCAGTGGACGAAGTGATTTGGAAAGTACCGTCAATTCTTTTGCGTGGACACTGATTTCACCTGTTTGGGTACGGAAAACATAACCTTTGATTCCGATAAAGTCGCCAATATCCAACAGTTTTTTGAAAACTGTGTTGTACATTTCGGGTTGTGCTTCGGTATTGATATCATCCCGTGTAATATAAATTTGAATACGTCCTTTTGCATCCTGCAGTTCTACAAACGAAGCTTTTCCCATGATGCGCCGACTCATGATTCTGCCGGCTACGCAAACTTCCATGCGCTGGGGATAGTTTTCGTCAAAATTCGATTTTATATCTGAAGAAAAAGCATTGGTTGGATAAAGTGCAGCAGGATAGGGCTCTATGCCTAAATTTCGTAATTCCGTGAGACTTTGTCTTCTGTATTGTTCCTGATCGCTAAGTTCTATATTCATGTGTACGAAGTAATTTCAATTTTCATGCAAAGTTACATGATAATTTTCAATTCTCACACTGTGAGGCCTGTCAAATCTTTGGTGTTTGAACTTTTTATGGAAAAAACAGATGAAACGATAAAAATTTTTACAGCTTAAGGTCATATTTTTCAGGATTATTTGGTGTTTTCCTATAAAACTTATCAACAGCTGTTGACAAAAAATTCTCTCAAATTTGGAAAATAATTGTACTTTTGAAAAGTTAATTCAAACTTTACATAAACATATAGAAAATACCAATGGCCGAAAAAAAAACATACACCAAAAAACAAAATAGTGCACCGACTGTAATAGCTCCAAACGAAATGGGAAAACTTCCACCTCAGGCGCTTGAGCTGGAAGAGGCTGTTTTGGGAGCGATTATGATTGAAAAAGATGCCTATTTTCTGGTTTCGGAAATTTTGAAACCGGCGTGTTTTTACAAACCCGCCCATCAGAAAATTTATGAAGCCATTATGACGCTGGCTTTGCATCAGGAACCTATCGACATGCACACTGTAACGGAGCAGTTGCGTCGGGATGGTACGCTCGAAGAAATTGGAGGCCCATATTATATTACCTTGTTGACTGCAAAAGTTTCTTCGGCTGCACATTTGGAATATCATGCGCATATTATCCTGCAGAAATTCTTAGCTCGGGAACTTATTCGTATTTCCAGTGAAATTCAGACCAAAGCTTTCGACGACAAAACCGATGTGGATGATTTGATAGAAGAGTCGGAAGAAATGTTGTTTGAAATTGCGCAGCGAAATCTCGAAAAGGAGGTTATTCAGATCAAACCGGTGATTGATGAAGCCATTCAGCGCATACAAGCTGCTGCCAATAAACAGGGAACAAGTGGTGTACCAAGTGGTTTTCACAGTTTGGATAAAATTACTTCCGGCTGGCAAAAGTCCGATTTAATTATTATTGCTGCTCGTCCTGCAATGGGTAAAACTGCTTTTGTTCTGTCTATGGCTAAAAATATGGCAGTTGACTACAATGTTCCGGTTGGCGTTTTTTCGCTCGAAATGTCCAGTGTACAATTAGCAAACCGTTTAATAATGAATGTTTGCGAAATTGATGGTGTAAAAATAAAAAATGGCGATTTGAGCCCTTATGAATGGGATAAACTCGATAAAAACATAAAAGATTTGATTGATGCACCTGTTTTTATTGACGATACGCCAAGTCTTTCGATTTCCGAATTGAGGAGCAAGGCACGAAGGCTGGTCAAGGAGCACAAAGTACAGTGTATTTTTATCGATTATCTGCAATTGATGAATGCCAGTGAAATGCGATTTTCAAGCCGCGAACAGGAAGTGAGTACTATTTCCCGCTCGTTGAAAAGCCTTGCGAAGGAATTGGATATTCCCATTATAGCACTTTCGCAGCTGAATCGAAGTGTGGAAGGCAGAACCGGTGTTGAAGGCAAGCGTCCGCAATTGTCCGATTTGCGTGAATCCGGTGCCATAGAACAGGATGCCGACGTGGTTTGCTTTATTCATCGTCCAGAATACTATCATTTGACTACCGACAGCGATGGCAATTCCTTGATTGGCATAGCCGAAATTATTGTCGCAAAACACCGAAACGGTGCTACCGATACCATTCGTTTGAAATTCAAAAATGAATTTGCCAAGTTTTTGAATCTTGATGACATTGATGCTGATGATGTTTTCAACGAAAACTATCAGGTTATTTCTTCCAAAATGAATGTGCCTGAAAACAGTATTTATGAAAATACTACCGGCTCACCTGCTTTGGACAATTTGCTGAAAAATAACAATATCGATGTACCCTTTTAAGCCAACCAAAACGTATTTTTTATTCAAAACTTAAGTAAGGTTCAATTTTTTTCAATTGTTCTTCAGTAAATTCCGACAGGTTTTTCAGCTCGCCGAATTGATGCAGTTTGCCTTTCTTTCGCCTTAATTCATAAATGGCTTTTGCCTGATAAAAGTTGATATAGGGGTGTTTGTTCAGATGGTCAACAGAGGAAGTATTGACTTTTATTTTTTCTATCAAATTCGGATTGACGGTGCAGAAAGGTTTGATTTTTTCCAGATTTTCCGGTGTCATTCCGTAAATTTCCGACAGTTGATCGACAGAAAAGAATCCACCCGTATTTTGTCGAAAGCGAACAATGCTTTTTGCATAATATTTACCGATTCCTTTCACTTGCATCAAAAGGGTGGTGTCGGCAGAATTTAACTCTACCAATGAAGTCGGATTTTCTTTGACAGCCTTTTTTTCGAGATTCACGGGTGGCTTAGAAAATTTTTCATCTATTTGAATATACGGAAGTAATTCATTGAATTTGTCCGAAGGAATACCATAAATTTTTGAGAAATCTTCTGCGCTTTTGAAACGGCCGCCTTTGCTTCGGTACTTCAAAATGTTGGAAGCCACATAAGATTTTAATCCAAGTTGAACGAAAGTGGAAGAATCGGCCGTATTGGGATCAAAATTAAACAGTGCATAATGGTTTTCCTTTTTTGAAAAATCTTTTCGATAGTTCAACTTGTAAGCTGCATACCGTTCTTCAAATTGACGTTGACGTTCAGCCTGTTGAATACTATCCAGCGAAAGCAGCGATTTTTTGAAATTTTCCGCCTCAGCAACAAAATTCGTATCGAAAGCATTGGAATTGCTCGGTATCAGATAGGGGAGAGCAAAACGAACAACTGATACCACAAATATCAACACCAGTAAAACAATAATGCCCACTTGTTGTCCTTTGGAAAAATAGAAAAAATCTTTCCACATAGTGCTGAATTTGAGTAAATTTTATTAGAAACCGGTGCAAATTTAAAAAAATTTTTATTAACCTTTCAAATTTTCAGCAAACTGAATGGCTTTTTCTTTCTTCCTATTCGAAAACGGAGGCGATATATTCCATTTTCAGGTTTGAGAAGTCGTCATTTCTCTGAATTGCTTTTCAACAAGTGAATTTTTGTAAATTTTCCAAAAGGCATCTTTTTTTTATAAATTGTATTATCTTTGTGAAGGCTAATCAAAACAGAAGTTTTCTGGAAAATAAGGTAATTTTTTTATTTTTTAATACAAATTATGACAATTTTAAATAAAGCGTATGAAAAACGAATTGCTAAAGAAAATTGAAGATAGGAAAATTGTTGTCGGTGTAGTCGGTTTGGGTTATGTAGGTTTACCTTTGGCAGTGGAAAAAGCCAAAGCAGGTTTTAAAACCATTGGCTTTGATGTTCAGCCACAGAAAGTTGAAATGGTAAATGCCGGGCATAATTATATTGGCGACGTAGTGGACAGCGATTTGGATGAACTGGTAAAAAAAGGAATGCTTTCGGCTACTACCGATTTCAGCTTTGTAAAAGACGTCGATTTTATTGCGATATGTGTTCCTACACCGCTAGATGAACACCAACAGCCCGACATCAGTTATGTGAAAAGCTCTGCCGAAGCCATAGGCAAGTTTCTAAAAAAAGGAACTATCGTGGTGTTGGAATCTACAACTTACCCGGGAACAACCGAAGAATTGATAAAACCGATTCTTGAAGAGGAGTCGGGATTGAAATGCGGCATCGATTTTTATTTGGGTTTCTCTCCCGAAAGAGTAGATCCCGGAAATTTGATTTATAAAACGAAAAACACGCCCAAAGTGGTTGGGGCAATTGGGGACGATGCATTGGAAGTGATTGCTGCCATGTACAGGGCTGTGTTGGAAGGAGATGTGTTTACCGTTTCAAGTCCTGCTGTGGCCGAAATGGAAAAGATACTCGAAAACACGTATCGAAATGTAAATATCGGCTTGATAAACGAACTGGCCATGTTGTGCCATAAAATGAATATCAATATATGGGAAGTGATTGAGGCCGCAAAATCAAAACCTTATGGTTTTCAGCCTTTTTATCCCGGCCCGGGTTTGGGAGGACATTGCATTCCGCTCGATCCATATTATCTTTCGTGGAAAGCTCGTGAGTATGGATTTCATACTTCCATGATCGAATCTTCGATGATGATCAATGACCGCATGCCCGAATATTGTGTAGAACGAGCCAGTAAAATACTCAACCGCTCTAAAAAAGCATTAAACGGTTCCAATATCTTGGTTTTGGGTATTGCCTACAAACAAGATATCGACGATTACAGAGAAAGTCCGGCACTGAATGTTATCGATTTGTTGAAATCGGAAGGAGTGAATGTTTGTTTTTTTGACCCCTACATTCCTGAATATTTGCGACATGGCAAAGTTTTCAAAGGAGAAAAAGAACTTTCTTTGGCATTACTGGCCAAAATGGATTTGGTTATTGTTACTGCTGCCCATTCAAATGTCGATTACGATTTTGTTCAGCAACACGCCAAATATGTTTTCGATACCAAGAATGCCATGAAAAATGTCAAAAACAGAACGAATATAGAAATACTGTAACATTAATATGAACAAAAAAATATGTGTTGTTGGCGGTGGCAAATGGGGACAAAATCATATCAAAACGCTTTATCAATTGGGTAATTTGGGTGGTATCGTTGAAGCCAATGCCGAACGATTGAATGAATTATTGAAATTTTATCCTGTAAAAGGATTTACAGAATTGGAAAAGGCATTGGAACAAGATTTTGACGGATTTACCGTTGCTGTTCCTGCGCCACTACATTACGAAGTGGCCAAAAAGATTATTGAATGTGGAAAATCGGTTTTGGTTGAAAAACCCATGACTTTATCCACTGTAACTTCCAGAGAATTGGTTGAACTGGCTGAAAGGAAAGGTGTTCAATTGATGGTGGGGCATGTATTGCTTTTCCATCCGGCTATTCGAAAAATTAAGAAGATAATTGACAGTGGAGAATTGGGAAATCTTTATTATCTTTATTCCAACAGATTGAATCTCGGCACGGTTCGTACGGAAGAAAACGTTTTCTGGTCTTTTGCCCCGCACGATATTTCGGTTTTGGATTATTTTGTGGGTCATCCGGCTGAAAAGATTGTTTCAAAAGGTTCAAAATTTCTTCAGGAAAAAGTTTACGACGTTACCATTACTCAACTGGATTATCCGAATAATATTCATGCCCATATTTTTGTATCGTGGCTTCATCCATTTAAGGAACAACGTTTGGTTGTCATTGGTAGCAAGGGAATGGTCTCGTTTGATGATGCTACGGCTGAAAAAGAGATTAAATTTTACGACAAACGGATTGATTTTGAAAAGGGAATTCCAGTGAAAGTTGAAAATCCTACCAGAATCATTCCTTATGAACAAAAACAACCACTCACCGAAGAATTGAAATATTTTGTCGATCATCTGGATAAAAAAATAGAAATAGCCGATGGACAATCGGGTTTGGAAGTAGTAAAAGTGCTGGAAGAAGCAGAGAAAAAGATACAGGTAGGGTAGGAGATAGTAGTTTTGAGTTGTGAGTTTAGAGTTCAGAGTTTTGAGTTCCGCGGTGCGGGTTTCGAGGTACGAGTTTCGAGTTTGGAGTTTCGAGTTCCGAGTAAGATTTGATTAATGATTTGAAAATCAGCGAGTAAATATTCAGTAGAGATGTAGCATGCTACGTCTAAAGAGTTAATATTTTGGAGTTTTGTGTAATAAGTGAGGAGTTATGAGTTCCGAGTAAATAGTTTTGAGTTCCGAGTTTTGAGTAAAGAGTAAAGAGTCAAGCGTTGAAAGATTTGGATAATATTTTTTATTAATTATTTGAGAATCAGAGAGTAAATATTCGGTAGAGACGTAGCATGCTACGTCTAAAGGGTTAATATTTTGGAGTTTTGTGTAATAAGTGAGGAGTGAAGAGTTCCGAGTTAAGAGTTTTGAGTTCAGAGTTTAAAGTTTGGATTTGTTTATTATTAGTTGTGAGTTATAATAAATTAATTTGTCAGTGCTCCTGCATTTTATTAAAACCCAACACTCTGTTTTCTACACTCAATACTCATTACTCAATATTAAAAGACTTAAATTATTGAATAAAAACAAAATACTATATGGAAAAAGAATATTTTGTACACGAAAGCAGTTATATCGACGAACAGGTAAAAATTGGCAAGGGAACCAAAATCTGGCATTTCTGTCATGTTCAGAAAGGTGCAGAAATTGGTGAAAATTGTTCGTTGGGTCAAAATGTAAACATAGCTAACAATGTGAAAATCGGCAACAATGTCCGTATTCAAAACAATGTTTCTGTTTACGAAGGCGTGGAACTGGAAGACAATGTTTTTTGCGGGCCTTCCTGTGTGTTTACCAACGTTAAAACACCTCGCGCCCATTATCCTGTTCATGGCATTTACGACAAAACGTTGATTAAAAATGGCGCTTCATTGGGAGCAAACAGTACGGTCGTATGCGGACATACAGTTGGACGGTCGGCTATGGTAGCTGCCGGTGCTGTCGTTACCAAAAATGTGAAGGATTATGCCCTTGTTGCCGGCATTCCCGCCCGACAGATTGGCTGGGTGTGCGAATGTGGTGAACGATTGGAGGAAGATTTGGTTTGCAAAAAATGCAGGAAAAAATTTCAGGAAACGGAAAACGGATTGAAAGAAAAAGTTTAAATGGTGCGAGGTTCGGGTTTCGAGTTACGGAATATCAAGACAAGAGACAAAAAGAAAAACTCTCAATAGTTAAACTTGTAAAAATATGTTTTTTTAAAAACAAAATGTCAAGTTTTAAGGAAAATATCATTTACAAGTTTTTTAGTAAACATTCCATGAAAATGATTCTTGTTCCCTTCCCACATGTCGAAAATCAAACCTATAATGCAATAAATCAATGAGTTATAAAAATCTGGAAATATATAATTTATCTTTGGAGTTGTTTTACAGAGTGCATTCATTGTCTTTACAATTACCAAAGTATGAATTATTTGAATTGGGATCCCAAATTCGTCGTTCTGCTGATTCAGTTGTATCGAATATTGTTGAAGGTTATGGAAGAAGAATGTATAAGGCAGAATATGTTCGTTTTTTAATTTTTGCTCATAGCAGTAATGATGAAACTATTAATCATATTATTAAAATTAAAACTCTATATCCGGATTTGAGAGAAGATTTTCAGAAAATGGAAGACGAATACAACTCATTGGGTGCAAAAATAAATGCTTATATTAAATATGTTCAAAATAATTGGAATTAACTAAAATTACCTTTTTGCGATGTTTCTTTTCCTCCAATCCCGTAACTCGGTTCCTCGTAACTCGCAAAACTCGAAACTCAATACTTGTCACTCAAAACTAAAAAAAAATGACTATGCAATTTCGTGATTTAAAAAAACAGTACGAAGTCCTGAAAAAAGACATTGATCAGGCCATGTTGGAAGTGGCTGCTTCCGGTGCATTTATTATGGGAAAACCGGTGAAAGAACTGGAACAGCAGTTGGCAGAATATGTTGGTGTGAAGCACTGTGTTTCCTGTGCCAATGGTACGGAAGCTTTGACGCTGGCATTAAAAGCTTGGGGAATCAAGGCCGGTGATGCAGTTTTTGTTCCCGATTTTACTTTTTTTGCTTCTGCCGAAGTCGTCTCGCTCGAAGGAGCAACACCCGTGTTTGTGGATGTGGATGTCGATACGTTCAATATCGATCCTCTTGCTCTGGAAAAGACTATCGAGAAAACTATAAAGGAAGGCAAACTCCAACCCAAAGTCATTATTACGGTCGATTTGTTTGGACTTCCTGCCGATTATTCGGAAATTAGAAAAATTGCCGACAAATACCATCTGCTGATTCTGGAGGATGGAGCTCAAGGTTTTGGTGGAGAAATTAACGGAAAAAAAGCTTGCAGTTTTGGCGATATTTCCACTACTTCATTTTTCCCTGCCAAACCGCTGGGTTGTTATGGCGACGGCGGTGCAGTTTTTACCGACAACGACGAATGGGCTTCGCTGATGGATTCCTTGCGGGTACACGGCAAAGGTTCTTTCAAATATGATAACGTACGCATTGGTATGAATTCCCGACTCGATACGTTGCAGGCTGCCATTTTGAAAGTTAAATTTGATGCTTTCAAAAAATATGAATTGAACGATGTCAATAAAGCAGCCGACCTTTATACGGAAAAATTGAAAGATTTGGTAAAAACGCCTGTTGTTCCTGAAGGTTATCTTTCCAGTTGGGCACAATATACCGTTCAGTTGCAGGATGAAAAGCAGCGGGATGATTTGCAAACTTATTTGAAAGAGCAAGGCATTCCGACAATGGTTTATTATCCAAAACCCATGCACGAACAGACAGCGTATCTTAATTTGGGTTATCATTCCGGCGATTTTCCGGCTACTGAATCTCTTTGCAGTAAAGTGCTTTCCTTGCCAATGCATCCCTATTTAACTAAAGAAGAAATCAATAAAGTTTGTCAGGCAATTTCGGAGTTCATGGTGAGATAAGTTTCGAGGTACGAGTTTCGAGGTACGAGGTGCGAGTTTCGAGGTACGGGTTTCGAGGTACGAGTTTCGAGTTTGGAGTTCAGAGTTTCGAGTTCCGAGGTGCGAGGTGCGGGATAAGGGGTACGAGTTTCGAGTTCCGAGTAAGATTTGATTAATGATTTGATAATCAGCGAGTATATATTCAGTAGAGACATAGCATGCTACGTCTAAAAAGTTCATGTTAGGTCTAAAGAGTTAATATTATGGAATTTTGAGTAAAAAGTGAGAAGTGTTTTAGTTGCGAGTTCTGATTGAAGAGTTTTGAGTTTCGAGTTCCGCGGTGCGAGTTCTGAAGTGTAACAGAGCAAAGAGTAAAAATCTTTTTATAAAAAATCTTACACTTATTCAAAATATCAATAAACACAATATACTGATAGGGTGAAAGTTTCAACAGGGATCAATAATAAAATTGTTCATTTTAGATAAACAATTTTATTTATTCATAATGAATAAAATTGTTTATTATGAATAAATAAATTATTTTTGTTACAAAATAAAATTTATATGTTATCGAAAAATGAATTATTGGATGTAGTCCATCAGCAAAAAATAAAGTTAAACGATGATAATTCTTACCCAAGAAAATTATTGAAGGATTTAACTCATCTTGATAGGGAATTTGTTCATATTATTTCCGGTATCAGACGTTGTGGAAAAAGTACCCTAATGGCTCAACTTATTCGTTTACAAGCAGAACCTTCATTATATTTAAATTTTGATACACCGCGCCTGTTTGGTTTTGAATTTTCCGATTTTCGAGTAATTGACGAAATTTTACGAGAACAATCTGAAGTAAAATGGTTATTCTTTGATGAACTGCAAATTGTTGAATCATGGGAAATTTTTGTTAGAGGTAAACTGGATGAAGGCTATGGTGTAGTTATTACGGGTTCCAATGCTTCGTTACTAAGCAGAGAATTGGGAACTAAACTCACAGGAAGACATATAAATAAAGAACTTTTTCCTTTCTCTTTTCAGGAATTTTGTGGATATAAACATTTGGAAAAGGGCAAGGAATCGTTAAAAAATTATTTAAATACAGGAGGCTTTCCTCAATATATTAAAACCAAAAATAAGGAAATTTTGAATCAATTGGTAATGGATATTGTTTATCGAGACATAGCCGTTCGTTACAATATTCGAGATGAGCAGTCACTGAAACGTTTGTTTATCTTCCTGGTTTCAAACATTGGAAATTTAGTAACAGCTACCAAATTGAAACAGGTGATGAATATAAAAAGTACAGCTACGTTACTGGATTACTTTTCATTTTATGAAGAAACTTATCTGCTGCATTTATTGCCAAAATATTCCTACTCCATTAAAGCCCAAATGATTAATCCAAAAAAAATTTATTTGATCGATACGGGACTTCAATATGTATTAAGTTCTTTTTTTTCGGATAATACGGGAAAACGTTTGGAAAATATGGTTTATTTGGAATTGTGTAGATATACAAAGGAACTTTTCTATTTTAGTGAAAACAATAAGGAATGTGATTTTGTCGTATGTGAAAATGGCAAAGTCAAAGCAGTTGTTCAGGTTTGTTGTCAATTGAACAATGAAAACAGCAAAAGAGAAATAGATGGACTTCTGGAAGCAATAAATTTCTTACAAATCAATCAAGGTTTTATTCTCACTTTGAATCAAACAGATACCATTTATGATAGAGATAAGATAATAAATGTTGTACCAGTTTATGATTTTGATTTTGAAAAGTTGTTCTGATTACTAAGGTTTGATTTTGTGGTGGAGTTGTCCTTGTTACTAAGGTTAATCAGCAAAATAAGGTCTGACAAACAATAACACATTGTTACAAAGGATTTGCAATCCTTTGCTAAATTTAATAGCGGATTTAAAATCTACAGGTAACAAATTGCCGGATTACAAATATGACAGCACAATAAATAATGGGTTTCATTACACCAAAAATATGTGTTTATAAATAACAAATTGTAATTCAACCTGTTAAGTAGAGACGTAGCATGCTACGTCTCTACAATTCATTCATTATTAACGAGTTACACAAAGAAAAAAATTCATGTTCGGCGTAGCCTATAGGCTATTTCGCAGTTAAAAATATAATCTTCAGATTTTTAATAAGCTAATAAGGTTTTAGATGGGAAGGAAGTTTTGCCTTGTTACTAAGGTTAATCAGCAAAATAAGGTCTGACAAACAATAACACATTGTTACAAAAGATTTGTCATTTTTTTGCTAATTTAACAGCAGATTTAAAATCTACAGGTAACAAATTGCCGGATTACAAATATGACAGCACAATAAATAATGGGTTTCATTAAACCAAAAATATGTGTATATAAATAACCAATTGCAATTCAATCTGTTAAGTAGAGACATAGCATGCTACGTCTTTACAATTCATTCATTGACAATAAATTATTCAAGATTTTCCACGGGTAGATAGATGATATTTTTGTAAGAAAATTCAAACAAAGCAAAAAACTATTTTGCTATTTTAGCAAAAAGCATTTATTTTGTAAGAAGTATTTGGCTGATAAAGTTCATTTTGATATTGTTAATGAAGTCTATCAATATTTTTAGTAAAATTCTCAACTATGCGTTTAAGTGAATCTCAAATAGAAATTATCAATCTCCTCGCAAAAAAATATTTTGGATCGATGGCTACAGTTTATTTATTTGGCTCACGAACCGACGAAAATAAAAAAGGGGGAGATATCGATTTGTTTATAAGTAATGATAATGAGGATATATTAACTATTGAAGCAAAAGTACGGTTTCTGGCAGAGCTTAAGAAAAATATTGGAGAACGGAAAATTGATGTAGTTTTTGATAATGCCAATTGCAGGGAGAAAAAAAACTTTTATCGCTCTATTGCCGAACATAAAGTAAAACTATAATCAAATTTTTTGTATATGTCGAAGCAATCAGAAAAGCTGAATAAATTAACCGAAGCAGTTAAACTTTGTAACATACATAGTGAGCGTATGCGTTTTGCATGGGGAAAAGTCGAAAGACATTTTCCTCTCAATAGTGAAAAATATTTGAACCTACAACCCGAAGAATTGAGTTTCTTGGACCAGTTGATTTTTCGTTTTGGGAAACTTCAAGATACTATGGGTGGAAAATTATTCTCTGCTATTCTATATAACCTTGGCGAAGAGGTCAGAGAATTACCATTTATCGATCGGTTAGCGAAGCTTGAAGAATTAAATATTATTCCATCGGCCGATGAATGGTTGTTGCTTCGCGAAACGAGAAACATTGTTACTCATGAGTATCCAGCTATTACCGGTGAAGTAATTCAGGGGTTAAATCTTTTAGCCGAACACTACCATTTGATTATGGATATTTGGGAGCAAGTAAAATGCTTTATAAAAAAACGTTTTGGAATTGAGGCTGATAGCTAATCGAGTTTCGAGTGAAGAGTTGCGAGATACGAGTTCCGAGTTTCGAGTAAGATTTGATTAATGATTTGAAAAATCAACATTTTGCTTCTTATAAAATTGTTGTGTGTAACGGATTATAATGTTTCATTAATTCATCCCTGATTTTTGTCCCATCATTGTACTATAAAATTTCCGTTATTCCTTCATTATAATAACCAATTGTAATTCAACATGTTCAGTAGATACATAGCATGCTACCTCTCTACAATTCATTCATTATTAACGAGTTACACAAAGAAAAAAAATTCATGTTCGGCGTAGCCTATAGGCTATTTCGCAGTTAAAAATATAATCTTCAGATTTTTAATAAGCTAATAAGGTTTTAGATGGGAAGGAAGTTTTGCCTTGTTACTAAGGTTAATCAGCAAAATAAGGTCTGACAAAAAATAACACATTGTCACAAAAGATTTGTCATTTTTTTGCTAATTTAACAGCAGATTTAAAATCCACCGGTAACAAATTGCCGGATTGCAAATCCGACAGCACAATAAATAATGGGTTTCATTAAACCAAAAATATATGTATGTAAATAACCAATTGTAATTCAACCTGTTAAGTAGAGACGTAGCATGCTACGTATTTTAAGTTATTACACATCGGAATCTTGTTAAGAAACCCACATGTATTACATACACAAACACGAATGAATATAATATTCAGACATGTGGGTTCCATCAGACCATTAAAAAATAAATTATATTCTGATGAAAATGGACAAATCAAAATCATATTGAGAAAAACAGTGATTATATGAAAGTTCCTATCCTTTACAATTAAAGAAATAGGGACAGGAACTTCCAATTGATACCTGTTGCTTACCTATCGTTGCAAATCCCTTTTGGGAATTACATCGTTAGACGCGCTACGTAAACACTGTTGGAATTCACCAGTCCGTCTTCAGAAGTCAGATAGAGCCAACAATGAATGTCGTTTCCCTTCCATGTTTCGGGTAATGTTACCACAGCCGCGCTTTCCATTCGGGTAGCAACATTGGTAAAAAGCACGGGAAACGATGAGTTAACATTGAAACAAACAATGTTAATCGTGTCATTTTCAGAGCATAACTTTGGCAGCAATCCGATAGTAGCATTCCATGAAAAATTTACATCGAAGGTTCCTTCTGTAATTTTAGCCACAGCTCCCTCTACCGGTTGAAGTTTTCCCGACGCTATGCGCACTTTTCCAAAATCAATCGAAAAATCGGGATATTCGCCCAGAATCGCTTCACTAAATGCTTTTCCTGCTACTTTCGGAAATACACGAGTGTCCCTGTATCCCAATTTAATCACTTCTCGCAGTGGTGCGAGCCCTTTGTTAATCACGCTAAACTTCATTCGATGTTCCAATTGTTTAGGCGAATTCGGATTAGTTGGTTTTCGGTACAACCTGAGTACGTTGTTGCCATTTTTGTCCACTGTGGCAACTGCAGTGCCGTGACGCCCGGAAATATTCCCGAACGTACTTGAATTAAAATAAGCCATAATAATGTGTGTCCTGTCCGTATTGTTATATTGAAGATATTTAAACCGTGGACTGGACCGTGTTAGCGGTTCAAATATCTTGTTTATTTTTATTAAGTTGCAACTTATTACATGACAAAAAAAATTGTAAGAACATTTATATTTTTTATTTTCAGATATTTAATAATGGGGCTTTGCCCCAAACCCCACTCACTTTTTTGTCTTGAAACAAAAAAGTAAGCAAAAAAATTCAAGACTGTGCCCACTTCACTCGAAAAACTTACGCTCGAAAAGCTGAAATCGTCCAAACTCATTCCGACGAAATACGTCGGAACTCAAACAAGGACGATTTTTAAACGCTTTTCTCACTTGTTTTTCGGCTCACCGGACAAGGTCAACCCGAAGAGCTTGGCTTATATGTCCTGTTTTACAGATATATAAAACAAATGTCTCAATTTTTGTCATGTACTAAGAAGTTGCAATACAATTTTTTATCTTTATGAATTTCGTTTAAAATCAGTTAATTGTATGTTGCTGGTTCGCCAAATTCCATTTTGTGCAATATTTCGATTCTAAATTTGAATTCGTGTGCCCCAAACTTTTCAAACACGCTTTTTTGAATACAAAGAGGAACCTAACTTGAATGCCAAGTTCATTTTCTTCTCTTTTTCTCACAAATCTTATGTGAGAGTTGCGTGAGAGTTGCGTGAGAGTTACGTGAGAGTTGCGTCGATATTTTTTTTTATTCATTTTTCAAGATCATTTGTTTTTCATGAACTATTTAACTGAATTTTATTTTTTTTCGTCATGAATGACTAAAATTAAATTTTTTCAGTTAATACTTTGATGAAAAAGATGAGGAGTGCAAATTTTTTAGGTCTTAAAAAAATAATTATTTAAAAGAAAGGAGATGAATACAGATCAGCAAATTGAAAAATTAAACAGTGTCAGCGAGAAAGAATGGCAAAAAGTCATTATTGAATTAGTCAAATGGGTGAAAATAAGGTTGTTGTACAAAACCATTTATGGTGCACATTCAGATTATAGTCTGGGTTGTGATCCTGTAAAATATTACGTTTATGGGGCAATCGATAAATTGTACGATGGTACATGGGAATGGAAGTTTGAGAAATATTCGCTTCTCGACCAATTGAAAGCAATAGCCGGAAGTATGATGTCGGAGAATGTTCGAAAGACGAAATCAAAAAAAGTAACATTGGTGTCCACTGAAATGGAAGAATTAGTGAAGTTTTCGGATCAGAATAGCTGGGAAGAAGAAACCAACGAAAAAGAAATGGAAAACGAACAATTGTTCTATGAAGCACTTGAAGCCTGCAGCAAAGGAGATGAAGATTTAACGTTGTATGTCTATGCTCTTCAAATCTGTAGAAGCAATGACGAAATTTGTAAAGAATTGCAATGGGATAAGCACAAGATGTATACGGTACATCGGAAATTATTCCGTAGAATGACCAATTACATCAACAATTAGAGATTAGAACCAATCTCAGTAAAAATTAAATTGTTCAGTAGAAATGGACAATTATCTCTATCACCAAAAAAACTAAAACACAAATTTAATCATGGAAAAGGAAAATAAAAGCCTGATAGATCAATTTATTGATTTATCAATGGAAGCTTTTGAAAATCATGACGATGAATTTTTTGAAATAACGAGTATCGACAAGAAAACTTATTTGGCTGATGGTCTAAATCATATCAAACAACTCAAATTAAAATCAATTTCGATACAAAATAAAAACAAGAACGAAAAAATGCTGGCCACTGCTAAATCGCTCATCCAGCAAATTTTGAAATCGGACGAGGAAAGAAAAATTTTAAAAGTAGGACAAATTTTAGGTGCAAATAATATGCAAACTGCATTTTATCACAATTTAGAAAAATTAAACGGACAGGAATTGGAAGATTTGTTGCAGGATAAAAATCTGTTGAACATTATCGAAAGTCTCAATAAACTAGAAGATGAAAAATAACCATTTCAACGTGTAAATGGAATTCAACAATCCCATTTGAGAATTTGGGAATACGATAAATCATTTAAAAGAGGATATGTAATTTTTAATTCAGAGTTCACAGAAAAAGATATCAGTGTAAGTATACGAGATAAAAATACATTTCTCGCAGATATTCGCAGAAGGAATAGGCAGATCATTGCAGAAGGTTAATGGAATTAAAAAAAGTTTTTAAATTTGTTGATGGAAGTATGTAAATGTATGAAAGTGAATTAATTCTTTTTTTGAATACGATACTACAGACTATTGTTATAAACTATTAACTTTTAACAGAACAAAATGATTAAACAAAGCGGGAAATTGGCTGCACGACGGCTTTACGAAGAATTTGGACTGGAGAATACGAACGATTTTGTGTTGGAAGATCTGGTGCACGTGCGCGATATTATTTTTGAAGAAAAGCCACTGGAAAATTGCGATGGAAAAATTATGTTTGGAGCCTCAAAGAGCATGATTTCAATTAATTCCAATATTAAATATCCCGGTAGGCGTCGATTTACGATAGCTCACGAATTGGGACATTTTGAAATGCATCGTGGAGTTGAACTGCCTGATGATACTCCGCTTACATTGGATTATTTTCAACACGGCAATCGGGAGTATGAGGCCAATGAGTTTGCTACCGAACTACTTATGCCCGAGCTCGAATTCCGAAATTTTGTAAAAGGAAAACGTTTTTCGCCCGATTTGTTGCGGGAGATTGCCGCTCATTTTAATACAAGCATTACCTCATCCGTTTTTCGTTATCAGCAAATTGGAAATCATCCCATCTATCTGTTTCATTCATGCAACGGCAAATTAAATTATTGGAAAAGTTCGCCGAATTATTTTTTGACAGTGAAAGACATTACTCGACTTTCGGTTCCTATCGACTCGGTGGCGAGAGAATTTTTTGATAAAGGTATAATTTATTCAAAAGAAGAATCGGCTCAGGAAATTGTGAAATCAACATGGTTTGTAACAAATGGATATGATTCCGATGATCTATTCTATGAGTATGCCATTGTAACGAAAGATTACAATACGGTGCTGAGCGTAGTTTGGGAAGAATAGTTGAGTACCGAGTTGCGAGGTACGGGGTGCGAGGTATGAGTTCCGAGTTTAGAGTTTCGAGTTTCGAGTTGTGATTTCCGAGTAAGATTTGAATAATAATTTGATAATCAACGAGTAAATATTCAGTAGAGACGTAGCATGCTACGTCTAAAGAGTTAAGATTTTGGAGTTTTGGTCAAAAAGTGAAGAGTTCCGAGTTCTGAATTGCGAGGTACGAGGTGCGAGTTTTGAGTTTCGAGTTTCGAGTAAGATTTGAATAGTAATTTGATAATCAACGAGTAATTATTCAGTAGAGACGTAGCATGCTACGTCTCTGGAGCAAAGGATTTGCAATCCTTTGCTAAATTTAATGGCAGAATTAAAATCCACAGGTAACAAATTGCCGGATTACAAATATGACAGCACAATAAATAATGGGTTTCATTAAACCAAAAATATGTGTTTATAAATAACCAATTGTAATTCAACATGTTCAATAGAGACGTAACATGCTACGTCTCTACAATTCATTCATTGACAATAAATTATTCGGAATTTTTATTGGTAGTCGAATGACATTTTTGTAAGAAAATTCAAACAAAACTAAAAAAATATTTTGCTGTTTTAGTAAAAAGTATTTATTTTGTAAAGGAAAATTTAAGTGAAAGTTTGTTTGAATAAAATTAAGAATTTTAACGAATGAAGGTATTGGTAACGGGAGCAGATGGCTTTATCGGATCACATCTTACCGAAATGTTGTTAGAAAAAGGTTATTGGGTAAAAGCGCTGTCTTATTACAATTCATTCAACGATTGGGGATGGCTGGAAGATATACGGCACCCTCAGTTGGAAGTAGTAACAGGAGACATCAGAGATCCCCACTTATGTAAGCACATCACAAAAGACGTGGATATTATTTTTCATTTGGCAGCGCTTATTGCTATTCCTTATTCCTATATTGCTCCGGACAGTTACGTGGATACCAATATCAAAGGAACGCTCAACATTTGTCAGGCTGCAAAAGAAAACGGCGTTAGCAGGGTAATTGTTACCTCCACTTCCGAAGTTTACGGTACTGCCCAATATGTACCCATTGACGAAAACCATCCCAAGCAGCCGCAATCACCTTATTCGGCTACAAAAATCGGAGCAGATGCCATAGCTTTGAGCTTTTACAATGCCTTTGAACTTCCGGTAATTATTGCACGACCATTCAATACTTACGGACCTCGACAATCGGCAAGAGCCATTATACCAACCATTATTACACAAATAGCAAACGGAAAACAAGAAATAAAATTGGGCGACCTCACACCCACACGCGATTTCAATTATGTGAAAGATACCTGCAAAGGATTTATCGAACTATCGGAGTGCGAGGCAGCCATTGGGCAGGAGGTAAATATTGCAAGCAATCGTGAAATTTCCATGTGTGATACTCTACATCTAATTGCAAAAATCATGGAAGCCGATGTTACTTTTGTGGAAGACAAACAACGCTTGCGTCCCAAAAATTCAGAAGTGTTCCGTTTATGTGGTGATAATACCAAACTAAAAAGATTAACCGGCTTCACACCATCCTACTCTCTCGAAGAAGGCTTGCGTGAAACCGTGAACTGGTTACTCAATAAAGAGAACCTAAAAAAATATAAATACGAGATTTACAATGTATGAAGATATTATAGCTTTTATACATAAATTATATGGCACAAAGGACACTGTTCCTTTGCATGCTCCTACATTTGCCGGGAACGAAAAAAAATATTTAAACGAATGTATCGATACTACATTTGTTTCCAGTGTGGGAAAATTTGTAGATCGCTTTGAGGAAATGACAGCAGCATATACCGGCGCAAAAAAAACCGTTGTCTGTGTAAACGGGACCAATGCCCTTCACTTGGCATTGATGTTGGTAGGGGTTGAAAGGAATGACGAAGTGATCACTCAAGCTCTTACTTTTATTGCTACCTGCAATGCCATTAGTTATACAGGAGCATATCCCGTATTTATAGATGTCGACAAAGATACTATGGGGCTGTCGCCTTCGGCTCTTGAAACATGGTTAAAAGAAAATGCTGAGATAAAAAACAAAGCATGTTACAACAAAAAAACGCATCGGAGAATTAAGGCGTGTGTACCCATGCATACTTTTGGTCATCCCGTTCACTTGGATGAGTTGATGGACGTTTGCAACCGATATTATTTAGAAATAGTTGAAGATGCAGCCGAAAGCATCGGCAGTTTATATAAAGGGAAGCAAACAGGAACATTCGGAAAGGTTGGTGTACTAAGTTTTAACGGAAACAAAACCATTACTACCGGCGGCGGAGGAATGCTGCTTTTTCAAGACGAAAAACTTGGAAAATTGGCCAAACATTTGTCCACCCAAGCCAAAGTTCCGCATCGTTGGGAATTTGTTCACGATCATATCGGATATAACTACCGCATGCCGAATATTAATGCCGCATTGGGTTGTGCGCAAATGGAACAGTTGAATGATTTTTTGGCTAATAAACGGGAAACGGCAGAAAAGTACAACGACTTTTTTAAGAATTATCCCGGGATAACTTTTTTCACGGAACCAGCTGATTGCAGATCGAACTATTGGTTGAATGTTATCATCATGAAAGATAAACAAGCTCAACAAGAGTTTTTGCAATACAGCAATGACCATGGTGTTATGACACGTCCGATATGGGAACTGATGAACCGTTTGCCCATGTTCAAGGATTGCGAAAACGACGGTTTGACCAACACCCAATGGTTGGCCGATAGAGTAGTAAATATTCCAAGCAGTGTAATTATGAAAACACTTTAAACTTTGAATTATGGAAAAAATTAAATTAAGAGCTTTAACAATGAGTGATATTGACAAAACTCTCGAATGGCACAATCAAGATGATATCCGTGAGTTATATCTTGGACAACCTTTCCCTGTAAATAGAGAAATGGAAGAATTATGGTACAAGCAAATTTTAACAAGTAATATTCCAACAACTGTTTTTGGAATTGAAAAGATTGATGACATTAAATTGATAGGAATAACAATTTTAAAAAATATAAATTTAATTAATTGTGTGAGTGAATTTAGCATATATATTGGTGATAAAGAAGAAAGAGGTAAAGGATATTCCAAAGAAGCAACCAATAAAACTCTCAAATTTGGATTTTATGAACTTGGTTTAAATAGAATATCTCTTAAAGTACTAGAAGAAAATATTACTGCTATTAATTTGTATAAAAAATGTGGTTTTGTAATTGAGGGAGTTATTAGAAAATCTGTTTTTAAAAGTAATGAATTCAAAAATGAGATCTTGATGTCAATCTTAAAAGAAGAATTTTTTAAACAAATTGATTGACAATATGAATTATAAAGTTCTTTCTTTACATGAAAAAGCTGAATGGAATGAATATCTTTCTAAAATACATTTAGAAGAAAAAGACATATATTTCACTCCTGAATATTATGAGATATATGAAAAGAATGGTGAGGGTATAGCTCATTGTTTTATTTATGAAAATAGTAAAGATGTTGCTCTGTACCCTTTTTTAGTAAATCCAATTAAAGTGCTTGGCTATACTTTGGAAGATGAATATTTTGATATCCAAAGTGTTTATGGATATAATGGCATATTAACAAATTCATTTTCTTCAAATTTTATTGAAGAGTTTTATAAATCATTTAATGCGTATTGCCTTGAGAACAACATCATTGCCGAGTTTATCCGTTTTCACCCCATATTTAATAATTATAGGTTTTCTATTAACCATATACAAGTAATATTCGACAGAAAAACAGTGGCTTTGGATTTAACACAGACTTATGAAGATATTTGGCAAAAAGAATATACATCGAATAATCGAAATATGATCAGAAAAGCAGAAAAAAAAGGATATTCATGTGAAGTAATTTCATCGCCAACAAAAGATCAAATAGACAAATTCAGCACTATATATTTGAATAGTATGAATATGGTTGGCGCTGATGATTATTACTTATTCAATAAAGATTTTTTTTATAACACATATAAATATTTAAATAATTACGCTTACTTATTTAATATAGTTGATGTAAATAATGAGATAACAAGTTCGGCAATATTTTTTCATTTCGGGGATTTTTTTCATTATCATCTTTCAGGAAGAACAGAAATGGCAGATAATTCTGTCAATAACCTTTTATTAGATGAAGCTGTAAAATTTGCTAAAGAAAAAGGAGCCAAAATTTTTCATTTAGGTGGCGGACGTTCTTCTCTACCTGATGATAGTTTATTAAAATTTAAAAGTAATTTTTCTAAGACAAAATTGGATTTTTATATTGGGAAAAAAATTCATAATCAACAAGTTTACGATGAAGTAATAAAACAATGGGAAGAAAAACATCCCGAAAAAAAAGAAAAATATAAAAATTATTTATTAAAATATCGTTATTAATGAGTAATATATTAGCTATTTCTGTTCATCCGGATGACGAAACGTTGGGTTGCGGAGGAACTTTATTAAAACATAGAGAAAAGGATGACAAAGTTTTTTGGCTTATTTTAACACAAGCAAACAATAAAATAACTTCTATACCAAACATTGTAGATTTGCAAAAACAATATATTCAAGAAGTTGCTTCTATTTACGATTTTCAAGAATTTAAGCAACTTTCATTTCTCACAACCGAATTAGATAGGTATCCTTTGGGAGAAATTATTCGTGAAGTTTCGAAATACATCGACCATATTAAGCCCTCAATCATATATTTCAATTTTTATAATGATGTCCATTCTGACCATCGCGTTGCTTTTGATGCTGTTTACAGTTGTACCAAAAATTTTCGTTATCCATTCATAGAAAAAATATTGATGTATGAAACTTTATCGGAAACAGAATTTGCACCTGCAATCACTAAAAATGCTTTCGTTCCCAATGTGTTTGTGGATATTTCCACTTTTATGGAGAAAAAACTGGAAATAATGAAACTTTTTACTACGGAACAAATGGCTGAACCCTACCCGAGAGCAATGTCTTCGATTCGTGCTTTAGCACGTTATCGAGGAAGCCGTATAGGAGTAGAGTATGCCGAAGCATTTATGTTATTGTTTGAAAAACAATAAATTCTCCGATCAGAATGACATTCGATGGTTATAAAAATCTTCTTAAATGATAGTTGTTTGTATATTGACGAATAAATAATGAATAAATACTTCACACTTCTAAAAAATAATGTATTCAGAATAAAGAATTTGTCTTTATATCTTTTGGCATCTATTATTTCAGGAGTTTTGGCAGTTTTATTCAATCCGTTTTTGGCTGCCAATTTATCATCAACAGATTACTCAATCATTGGTTATTATGCTTCTTTCGCTTCACTTTTCACTCCGATACTAAACTTTTCACTCATTTCTTTTTATGTACGGAAATATTTTAAAATACCTGAAGATAAAAGGCAATTAACACTCGATACGATTATTACGACATTGCTTCTATGGGGAGCAATATCAACTTTGCTCATTTTGGTGTTATTTTTTATCTATTGTAGTATTGCAAAAGTTGAATTGCCGTTTTTCCCTTTCGCCATAATGAGTGTTACCCAACTGTTTTTCAACAATTTTTTATTACTCTACCAAGTTGAATGTCGAATGAGGAGTGAAGCAAAACGTTATTTCAATATTACCATGTCGGCTTCCTTGATTACCATTCTGCTTTCCATCATTTTAGTAATTGCACTTAAATTTGGCGCAGTCGGCAGAATGTCGGCTATGTTGCTTTCATCTGTTTGTATCGGGATATTTGCCATAAAAAAATTACGTTCCAAATTCAGGCTGGATAAATCAATATTAAAAGAAGCAGTTTCATTCGGTTGGCCGGTTTCCTGCACCTACATTATTCAATATTTTTTAGTAGGAATCGATCTGGCCTTACTGGAACCACGCCATGATGTTTCTAACATGGGATTGTATGCCATAGCCATTTCGATAGCCGGTTATTTATCTATTTTTTATACGGCTCTGGCTCAAACTTTCGAACCGGATATCTATAAAGCGGTTGCACAATATAATTATAAAAAGATTTTTTATATAGAATTTCTCATTGTATCAATCCTTTTAGTGATTATCTTAATATTTGTATTATTCGCAAAACCGGTCATTGCTCTTCTTACGGCAAATAGATATACAAATGCCTATCATTTTGCAAGAATTTTGTCTATTGGAGTTGTATCTACTTATTTAATGGCAGCAATCGAAGGAATCATCAACGCATTCGGTTTTACAAAGGTTTGTTTGATAAATAAGATAATAGGTTCAACAATGGCTATAGGCATATATTATTATTTAATAAATTCGTACGGCTTTTATGGTGGCGCTTGGGGAAGAGTTGTAGCCCCTTTATTGGTATTTATCATAGGATGTATTTCATTAGTGTTACTCAAAAATAGAATTAAAACAATGCATTATGCCGAAAGAAAAAATTAAAGTTGCTTGGATTTGCCATTTTTCAAATGAAAAAGTCAGAGAGAAGTTGCCGTTGTCTAAAAGAATGTTTTTAAATGGGATAAAAAAATTGCTTGGAATTTCTCCATATACATATAATGATTTTGCTCCGTGGGTAAATAATCTGATCACTGAATTTGAGAAATTTAATAACGTTGAATTACATATTATTGCTCCCCATGCAGGTTTATCTCCATTCAAGCATAGTTTTGAAATGAACGGCATTTATTATCATTTTTTTCGACCCGAATTGCCTTTACGTTTCGATATAGCTGTAAACAGACTGCCACATCAAGAAAATAGGAAATTTTTATTGAATCGGTTATGGGTAAAACAATTTATTAAGGAAATTCAACCCGATATCGTCAATTTGATTGGTACGGAAAATCCTTATTATTCCATCACAGTTTTAGATATTAAAGATATCCCTGTTTACGTATCGGCTCAAACTGTCTATACCAATCCTGACCGGCTAAAACTCAGCGGCAATTGCAACCTTTTAAATTGGAATACGGAATTAAAGATTCATCATAAAGAAAAGTATTATGGATGTACAGGCAGAATGCATCGCGATTTAATAATCAATAATAATCCCAATGCGATTGTTTTCAAAAATTTCTTTCCGATTCAACACCCTGGAAAAGTAAAAGAAGTGGAAAAAGAATTTGATTTTGTATATTATGCACAACATGTTTCTGCCAAGAAAGGGATTGAAGATGCTATAGATGCTTTAGCTGTTGTAAAAAAAGAAAAACCTGATGTTACCTTTAAAGTAGTGGGGCATTGTCCTCCGGATTATCGAGTTTTTTTAAACGAAAAAATTAAAAAATTGGAGTTAACAGAAAATATATCTTTTCATGATTATTTCCCCTTGCATTCCGACATGCATCAATATATAAAAAAAGCAAGATTTGCCTTGTTACCCATCAAGTTGGATGTCATATCCGGCAGTGTTGTTGAAGCCATGCTGTTGGAATTACCGGTTGTAACCTATAAAACTACCGGCACGCCTTATTTGAATAAAGATGGCGAAACCGTATTATTGTCAGAGATTGGAGATATTGAAAGGTTAGCTGCAAATATGTTAAAGCTATTAAATTCTCCTGAATTGGCAGAACAATTAAAAATTAAAGCGAAAGCTTTTGCAGAAAAAGAATTTGATAATGCGGCCAATGCAAAAAGGCTGGTTGAGGATTATAAGGCAGTCATTGCTCACTACCATCACGGAACACCTATACCTGAAAAATTACTTTTCAATTTGGATGAATTTCCAAAATACTAAAAAGACGAAACTATGGAAAAACATGTATTTCTGAAAGAAATTGTGGCGTTTTTAAAAGACGAACTGATTGACGTATATGGAGATCCGCAATCTATTATTGTGAAGCATTTAAGAGATCCGGAACATGTAGATGAATTTACATTGGATTGGATCAATCCGGGCAAACCCGAAAAACAAAAAATTGCCGAAACATCAAAAGCTAAAGCTATCGTCGTTGATAAAGATGTTGTTTTTTCGGAGGTGCTAAGAAATCAAGGTAAGGTTTTATTGGTGGCCACTAATCCCAAGTTAGCTATAGCCAAAGCAGGCAACGAATTTTTTGTGGAAAAAGTAACGCCCGGCATCCATCCAACTGCCGTTATTCATCCGGATGCACAAATTGGAAAAAATGTTTATATAGGACCAAATGCTATCATAGAAAAATGTGTTATTGGCGATGATTCGATTATTGATGCAAATGTTCATATTTATTCTTCGGTAATTATGGGTAAACATTGCACAGTGAAATCAGGAGCTGTTTTGGGAGGAATGGGTTTTGGATTTGAAAAAGATGAAAGCGGGAATCTATTTCGTTTTCCTCAAATTGGCAATTTATTTATCGGAGAGTATGTGGAAATAGGAGCAAATACTTGTATAGATAGAGGAGCCTTATCCGATACTGTAATTGGAGATTATTGTAAAATCAATAATCTTTGTCATATAGCACATAATAACAAAATTGGGATGAATGTTGTAATAACGGCACAAGTCAATATTTCTGGTTCAAACGTAATAGAAGATGATGTTTGGATAGCTCCAAATGCCACTATTCGAGGTTGGATAAGAATAGGGAAGAGCGCTACAATAGGTATGGGTGCAGTGGTAACGAAAGATATCCCTGCCGGTGAAACATGGGTGGGTAATCCGGCTCGAAAATTAGAAAAATAATGCCATGAAAACAACCATTCAGCAAGTAAGTATTCAAAAAGAACGTTCTCTTCATTCTGCTTTGAAGCAAATGGATGAGATTAATCGGAAACTTCTCATTGTATTGAATGATGATGGTACCTTTTTCAGTTTGTTGAGCATTGGCGATATTCAGCGGGCCATTATCAAAAACTTACCGCTCAACACCAAAGTTTCAGAGATAGTAAGGCAAGATGTTACGGTGGCTCATCCTGAAGATGATCTGGAAAAGGTAAAACATCAAATGAGAATCCGCAGAAACGAATTGATGCCCATTATTGATTCTCAAAATCGAATAGTAAATGTCATATTTTGGGAAGACCTTTTCACAGAAAGCCGGTTGTCGGTTTCTGAAGATAAAAAATTAAACTTACCGGTTGTAATCATGGCCGGAGGGAAGGGAACACGTCTGGCTCCTTTAACCAATGTTTGGCCTAAACCACTTATCCCCATTAATAAAAAAACCATTATAGAAGACATCATGGATAAATTTGTTGAAGTGGGATGTAATGAGTTCTATCTTTCGGTAAACTATAAAGCAGAAGTGATTAAACAATATTTTGAAAATCTCAACAGCCCTTGCTATAAAATTTCATACATTCAAGAAAAAAAGCCGTTAGGTACTGCCGGTAGTTTATATCTTTTGAGAGATAAAATACATGCTACCTTTTTTGTTTCAAATTGCGATATCCTGATTAATGATGACTATGCAGCCATATACGAATATCACAAAACCAACCATAACGAAATAACGATGGTGGGAGCCATGAAGAGTTTTCCCATTCCTTATGGAACGATTGAAACAGGTGAGGGTGGGCAATTGAAATCTATTCAGGAAAAGCCGGAATTATCTTTTAAAATCAATACAGGAATGTACATTTTGGAACCTGATTTGCTTCATGAAATACCGGAAGACGAATTTTTCCATATTACCGCACTTATTGAAAAATTACATAATGAAGGACGTAAAGTAGGCGTTTTCCCAATCAGCGAAGGTTCATGGAACGATATTGGTTCATGGCAGGAGTATTTATTGCAAGTAAAAAACAGGCATGTATAAAAAACTTATTTTCAGATATTGGGCTGTTCTTTGTATTCTTCTTGAAACTTTTGTCGTGATTCAAGGGTATATGAATGTACCGGATTTTGCCGTGTTGTTAAGTATAGTGGCTGTAGGATTCTTTTTTTATCCGCGTGCATTTTTTAATCTACCCACTCTATTTTTTATTCTATTTGTGTCCTTAATGCTTATTGTAATACAAATCAAATCCTACGATGTACAGTTTTTTAGGGTAATTTTTATTTATTGGCTGTTCTCTTTATCCTTGATAAACGTTTTTTTGTATAATAAAGATTGGAAGGGATTGAAAATAGTTTTAATAGTAGGAATGCTGATTTTATTCATCAGTACCATATTTTCGATTATTTATTCGGGAAGTCAACCGGATTTGGTTCGTCAATATGTTCTTTATAGTTCGGAACAAGATGAAGCAGGAGTAAAATTGGGACAAAGACTTGGAATTGCCAATTACGGGATGATTCATGGCATCCCTACTTTATTGCCTCTATTTGTTTATTTGTTCAAGAAAGAGAAAACATTATTTCTAAAAATTCTTTGGTTGTTGCTCATTGCGATCTTTTATTATTTAATAATTGTCTCCGGTTTTGGTACTGCGTTAATTCTTTCAACTCTCATATTGATTGCTTCAGTTTTAGTCAGTGATAACAAAAGAAAAAATCTTCTATTATTTGGAATATTAATATTGATTGGAATTTTATTTATAAATAAAGAATTTATTATCAATTCATTGGATTGGGTAAAAGGTTATTTTGTTGACTCTGCCATTTATGATAAAATAGTTGATATTCAATATTCCATTCAAACAAATGATTTTGAAGGACAACTTAACACTCGAGGCAATTTATATGCCGATTCTTGGAATACATTCTATAAATATCCTATAATAGGAAGTCCTTATCAATCAGATGCAGGTGGCCATTTATTTATAGCCGATTTTTTGGCTTGGTTTGGAATAGTAGGAACATTACCCTTGATTCTATTCTTTTATTATTCCTTTAGAAGAATATACCTAATCATAGAGAATCATCAAAAAATTTACTATGTTTTGGCATTATTACCATTTATTATTCTTAGTTTTGTGAAAGCTGTTCCTTTTTTTGAACAGGTTTTGTATTTGCTGGTGTTCATACCTGCCGTCTTCTTGTTGAAAAAAGATACTGTTAAGGATATTTCTTGAAAAAAGATAGAAAAAATTAATCTTATTAATAATGACAATTGTATCAAATGTTTGAAAATAAAGTTTTATTAATCACCGGAGGCACAGGTTCATTCGGTAATGCTGTACTTCGTAGGTTCCTTGATACGGACATTAAGGAAATTCGCATATTTAGTCGTGACGAAAAAAAGCAAGATGATATGCGACATCATTACCAAAATCCAAAAATCAAGTTTTACATTGGGGATGTCAGAAATCGCAAAAGTGTTGATATGGCAATGAATGGGGTTGATTATGTATTTCATGCAGCAGCATTGAAGCAAGTGCCATCCTGTGAATTTTTCCCAATTGAGGCGGTTCGAACCAATGTATTGGGAACGGAAAACGTTTTGGATTCGGCAATTTATTATAAAGTGAAAAATGTAGTGGTACTAAGCACCGATAAAGCTTGCTATCCTATCAATGCGATGGGTATGAGTAAAGCTTTGATGGAAAAAGTGGCCATTGCAAAGGCTCGTTCGCTGGGGGAAAATGCCCAGACCACCATCTGTTGCACACGCTACGGTAATGTAATGGCAAGTCGCGGGTCGGTCATTCCGCTCTGGATAGAACAAATAAAAACCGGTAATGACATCACCATTACCGATCCAAATATGACACGTTTTATGATGACGTTGGATGAAGCCATCAATTTGGTTCTCTATGCTTTTCAAAATGGTAAAAGCGGAGATCTTTTCGTTCAAAAGGCACCTTCAGCCACATTGGAAGTGTTGGCTAATGCTTTAATTGAAATTTATGAGACAACTTCTAAAATTCGCATTATCGGAACAAGACACGGAGAAAAATTATATGAAACATTGATAACTCGTGAAGAAATGTCCAGAGCTGAGGATGGGGGAAATTATTTTAGAATTCCTTGTGATAATAGAGATTTGAATTATGACAAATATTTTGTGGAAGGAGAAGAAAAAGTGGCTGCTTTTGAAGATTATCATTCACATAATGCTCAGCGATTATCAATTGAGAAAATGAAAGATTTATTGTTGAGTTTATCATTAATTCAAAAAGATTTAAAAATAAACCAATAGCTATGAAAATATTGATTTTAGGTTCTACAGGAATGGCCGGTCATATTATCACTTTATATTTTCAAGAGAAAGGATATGAAGTTACTGCGTTTTCCAATGCACCTTTTCCCTACTGTAAAAATATTATTGGAGACGCATTCGACACAATAGTGTTTAAGCAAATACTTATTGATAAAGAATATGATGTGGTAATCAATTGTATTGGCATCTTAAACGAAGCCGCAGACAATAAAAAATCAGATGCTGTATATCTGAATAGCTATTTACCTCATTTGATTGCCGATACGTTAAAAGACAGAAAAACAAAATTGATCCACATGAGTACCGATTGCGTTTTTGCCGGCAATGGAGGCCCCTATTATGAAAATAGTATGAGGGATGGTAAAACTTTTTATGATCGTACTAAAGCGCTTGGGGAAGTAGAAGATAATAAAAACCTTACCTTTAGAACTTCTATTGTAGGTCCCGATATGAATCCGAATGGCATTGGATTATTTAACTGGTTTATGAAACAAAAAGGAACTGTTCAAGGTTTTTCGGGTGCTATTTGGACTGGAGTTACTACCTTAACGCTTGCCAAAGCCATGGAGCAGGCAATAAAGGAGAATTTAACAGGACTTTATAACCTTGTAAACAATACGAGCATTTCCAAATACGATTTATTGAATTTATTTAATAAGTATTTTAAAAACAGTAGCATTACTATAGAAAGAAATGATAATTTAAAGCTGGATAAATCGTTGAGATCCACCAGAAATGATTTCTCTTTCAAAGTGCCTGATTATGAAGAAATGGTTATAGAAATGAAGGACTGGATTGAATCTCATAAAGACCTTTATCTTCATTATTTTAATAATTTATAATAGATATAAGATGAAAATTATGACAATTGTGGGCACGCGCCCTGAAATAATAAAAATGAGCCGTGTGATAGCCGAAATGGAAAAATATGTTCAGCATATACTGGTACATACCGGGCAAAACTTTGATTATGAACTAAATCAAATATTTTTTGAAAATCTTGGAATCAGGCAACCCGACTATTATCTTGAAGTTGCCGAAAAAAATGTGGCACATACGATTGGCAATATAATAGCCAAAACGGATGATGTGCTTGAGATTGAAAAACCTGATGCTGTTCTTTTATACGGCGATACCAACAGTTGTTTGGCTGTCATTGCAGCCAAAAGAAGAAAAATTCCGGTTTTCCACTTTGAGGCAGGGAATCGCTGCTTCGATCAGCGTGTACCGGAAGAATTGAACCGTAAAATATTAGATCATTTAAGTGATATCAACTTTCCGCTAACCGAGCATGCGCGAAGGTATTTACTGGCAGAAGGAATCAGACCGGAAACCGTCATTAAAACAGGTTCTCCGATGAAAGAAATTTTGGATTTTCATGCCGAAGAAATTAAAAATTCACAAGTGCTGCAGCAATTGAAATTAAATAAAAATGAATATTTTATTGTCAGCACTCATAGGGAAGAAAATGTCGATTCGGAAGAAAACTTTACAGACTTACTTGATTCATTGAATGCAATTGCTGAAACCTATCGTTTTCCTGTAATTGTCTCCACTCATCCCCGTACACGAATCAAGTTGGAGCAATTAAACAAGAAAGATATCAATTCCAATATTCAGTTTTTGAAACCTCTGGGCTTTTTTGATTACAATCATTTGCAAAAAAATGCTTTTTGTGTCATATCCGATAGTGGAACCATCACGGAAGAATCGTCCATATTGAATTTCCCTGCAATAACCATCCGTCAGGCACATGAACGACCCGAAGGGATGGATGAAGGTGTTTTGATCATGTCAGGATTAAAAAAGGAAAGAGTGTTGCAGGCAATCGATATTGTAGTATCCCAATTTGCCGATAAGACAAGACTTACAAAAATTGTTGCCGATTATGATGTCGATAATTTCTCTGTGAAAGTGGTGCGATGCGTTATCAGCTACATTGATTATGTGAATAGAACCGTTTGGAATAAATAGTTTTTTAAATATAAAAATGATAATGAATGAGTTATAATTATAAACCTCTTTTTATTATAAAAAATTTTTCTCTCGATACAAATCCAGGCGGGATTCAATCAAGAAGATTTGTAAAAGCTTTATTGAAAGAGGGTATTAAGCCAGAAATTTTTTGTCTTAACACTAAAAATCAAAATCAAAAATTATTGCAGGAAGAAATAAAAATTCATTATGTTAACGAAATGCCTCATAAGTATTTTTTTTCAATAATGAGAAGACTTTTCCCTGATATATTGTATTTGCCAGATATACAACGTTTTACTTTTTTACCGTTTTTAAAAAAGAAACTTAATTCTTTATCTTTGAATGAATTTGACTGGATTCATACTGTAAGTTTTTCGTGTAGCTCTCATTTGGCAGGTTTATATTTAAAGTCGAAAACAAATTTACCATGGGTCGCGCAATTTTATGATCCTTGGGTAGGCAATTGTTATCGAAAATATAAAACTAATTTTTTTAGAAAATTGGATGAGAAAATCGAATATCAAGTGGCCATAAATGCTGATTTAATTATTCATACTAACGAAATTATAAAAAAAGATTGGGAAAGAAGATATGGAGAAATTGTAAAAAATAAAATTTTTGTTCTTCCTTTTAGTTATGATGTAAAAAGTCCGGTTATGAATGATGCAAAGCCAAAAAATAAGAAGAAAAAGAGAATTTTATATGCAGGGAATCTTTACCTTGATCGTAATTTGGAGGACATAATCAAAACGCTAAAGATTTTAAAAACAAAAGTTCCCGATCTTGAAGAAAAAATTGAATTTGTGTTTATTGGTAACGTTCCAAGTAGTGATAAGATAAGTGTTACTGCAAATAATCTTAACAATTTATTTGTGTTTTTAGGACAAAAGCCATATAAAGAACTTTCAGAATATTATAATAATGCAGATCTCTTATTGGTGATTGATGCTCCAGCAAAAGAAAATTTATTCTTTCCTTCGAAGTTGATAGAGTATTTTTTGTATCAAAAGCCTATTTTAGGTATTTCTCCAACGATTAGCGCTACCCATGATCTATTATCGGAATCAGGTCATACATGGATTGAGAACGGCGATATTTCTAAAATGGTTGAGTATTTTATGACATTATTAAATAATTATGATGCTTTTTTAAAGTTTGATCATCATTATTATCAAAAATTTTCTCCAGAACAACTTGGTAGCGAATATCTTAAATTGGTTGAAACTTTTATTTTAAAATAATTTATTATCGTGAAGAAAAAACTTTTATTAATTAGCCCAATATATGTTTCTAAAAATCAAAAAGGTCATGCCCCTTTTATGCAAAATTTGGTTGAGGCATATATTAATAATGGTTTGGATGTTACTTTATTAGTAAAAGAGGGAAGAGAATCTAATATTTTTTTAAAAATTTTTTCCTATTTATTTTATTATGTTAGGATACTTTTAAAAGACATCCGAAAATATGATTACATTCAAATTAGTTTTCCAACATTGGTTTATCCAGTAATATCATTTAAAAGATTTGGTAAAGCTAAAATTATAATTCGTTTTCATGGTGAAGATTTGGTTATTCCTGGAAAAAGTTTTAAATCTAGTATTTTAAAAAAATTCTCTGAAAATATAATTAGAAAGGGTGACTTGATTGTTGTCCCATCAAAATATTTCTATAACATAGTCAAAAATAAATATTCAAAAGCTAATGTTTATATTTATCCAAGTGGTGGAGTAAATTTAAAAAATTTCTATCCTATTAGAAAAAATTATAAGAACAATAACATTTTAAATTTGGGATATATTGGTAGACTGGACTATCAAAAAGGGTTGCAAGTATTAATAAAAGCAATATCTTACATTGAGGATATAAAAATTCATTTAATCATTATTGGAGATGGACCCCAAAAAAAAGATTTTTTAAATTTAGCTGAAAACTACAAAATTGATTATGTTTATTATGGAACCATTCCTAACAATAAATTAGTAAATTACTACAATGAATTTGATATATTTATTTTTCCAACAATGCGTGAAGCTGAATCTTTTGGAAATGTTGGTATTGAATCAATGGCTTGTGGTATTCCTGTAATAGGTTCAAATATCGGAGGTTTAACAGATTATTTGGTTGATGGATTTAATGGTTTATTATTTACACCTGGTGATAGTAGAGATTTATCCGATAAAATTATAAAATATAATGCTTTATCGATTGAACAGAAAATTGAACTAAGTAACAATGCAATTAAAACTGCTTCCAAATATGAATCAAATTTTCTTACAAGTGAGTTTATAAATTATTTGAATAATATAAAATGAATAAAAGAATTTACATTGCCGGCTGCGGCGGCATGTTAGGTGAGGCTTTTTACAAGCAGTTCAAAGACGAATACGAAATCAAATGTTCCGATAAGGATGTGAATGAAGAATGGCTATTTTTTCTCGATTTCCGTGATTTTGAAGCATACAGAAAAGATGTGCTGGATTTTAAGCCGGACTATCTTTTTCATTTGGGTGCCTATACGGATTTGGAATTCTGTGAACAACATTCGGATGAAACTTATATTACCAATACACTGGGTGTAGAAAATGCCGTTTATATAGCTAATGAACTGGATATTCCACTATTATATATCAGCACAGCGGGTATTTTTGACGGGAAGAAAAATTTTTACGATGATTGGGATATTCCCAATCCATTGGGTGTTTATGCCCGTTCAAAATATATGGGCGAACGTTTTGTAGTGGAAAATGCGAAACGCTATCTGGTATGCCGTGCCGGCTGGATGATGGGCTCAGGCCCCAAAAAAGATAAGAAGTTTATTCAAAAACTCATGAAACAGATCAAAGAAGGCAAAAAAGAACTTTTTATCGTTGACGATAAAGACGGAACGCCTACTTATACCCATGATTTTGCCAAAACCGTAAAAGAATTGCTGAAAAAAGAATATTGGGGATTATACAATTGCGTCTGCGGAGGTCAAACCAGTCGTTTGGAAGTGGCACAGGAACTCTTGAAAATATTGGGAAAGGAAAATGAGATCAAAATTACTACTGTATCGTCTGATTATTTCAAAGAGGTTTATTTTGCAGAAAGACCTGCTTCGGAAAGACTAATCACAAAAAAACTGGATTTACGTGGAGTCAATCAAATGCGTGATTGGAAAGTTGCCCTAAAAGAATACATAGACAATTATTATATTGGATATCTTGACAAATGAAAAAAAAGAAAGTAGCGATTATTGGCTCTCATGGTCTTTATGCCAATTATGGTGGGTGGGACCAACTTGTAAAAAATTTGGCAGAAAAAAAATCGGATAACATTGAGTATTTAATATTTAATTCAAAAGAGTCCCCAAAGAATATCACTCCTCCTAAAGGAGTAACTATAAAGAGATTACCATTAAAAGCTTCCGGATTTCAAGGATTGTTTTATGATTTTTGGTCAATATTAATTTGTTTTTGGAAAGTCGATACTTTACTTTTATTAGGTGTTCAGGGGATGCCTTTATTGCCTTTTTTGAAATTGTTTAAAAAATTCGGCATTGTTGCCAATGTTGGAGGTATAGAATGGGAAAGACCAAAATTTGGTTTTTTTGCCAAAATGTATTTAAGATTTTGTTTTAATTTGAGTTTTATTTTTTCCAATTGGGTAATTTTGGATAATCAATATTATAAGAAATTTCTCCCTAAAAAAATAAAGGCAAAAGTTACAATTTTACCTTATGGAGGGGAAATTGATTCAAGTCTTGAAATAACAAACGAATTATTAGATAAATATCCATTTTTGAATGAGGAATATTTTTTATCTATAAGTCGTCCTCTATCCGATAACTTAATCGATGAATTATGTACAAATTTTGTTGGGAATAGTCATAAATTGGTTTTAATATCTAATTTGTACAGTTCACCTTATGGTATGCAAATTTTAGAGAAATATAAAAATATAGAAAATATAATTATAATCAATGGCTTATATATTAAGCCGGAGTTGGATTTAATTAGGAGAAATTGTAAGGCATACATTCATACCCATACCTTATGTGGAACTGCACCTTCGTTGGTCGAAATAATCATGGCTCAAAGGCCTGTTTTTTCTATTGATAACCCTCAAAATAGATTTACATTACAGAATCAAGGTTTCTTCTATTCAAGTTTTGATGAAATACATAATTTATTAACCATGAAAGATAATTTGACTGAATATATTCCTTCTAAGGAATTATGCAGATTATATGACTGGGAAAAAATAGTAAATGATTATGAGGAATTATATTAAATAACTTTTTAGTTTTCTTAATCCTAAAATTTACCAATATCATGAAAATCATTAAGAACACATCGATGCTTTTTTTCCTTATTTTAATTCAATTTTGTCCATTGCTTTTTTGCCAAAACGTAAATGTTTTAACGGATAATCTTCAAAAAATCAAACTTTGTAAATGGAAGAATGATGCTGCAACTTGCATTGATTTTTCATTTGACGACAACAACCGTTCTCATAAGAAAATTTCTCGAATCCTCGACGAATATGGTTACAAAGCTACTTTCTTTGTAATTCCACATTATATGTTTACAGATTCACTTATAAGTATGGTTAGGAATGGTCATGAAATTGGGAATCACACATTTGACCATCCAAATTTAACAACTATAGATAGTACAACGATAGATTATCAAATCCGAAAGGGTAAAGAATGGATAGAAAACAAATTGGGAGTTAAATGTGTCAGTTTCGCTGAACCAGGACATCAAAAAAATGCTTTAAGTACACGGATTGCTTTTAAGTATCATTTGTTTATACGGAATTATTCCGAATATCCCGAAATAGGCGATCATCCCCGTATCCCCTATACTGGAATGACAATAAATAAGTTAGATGCAGCCATTCAAAATGCGTTAAAGACAGGTTCTATGTTGCAAATTGCAGGTCATGGAATGGATGGTGAAGGATATGAACCGGTAACTGAAAGTTTTTTCCGGCAGACATTGGATTTGGTGAAAGATTATCAAACTAAATATAATATTTGGGTTGCTCCTATCAGAGAAGGTGTATTGTATGAAAATTTATATCATGAGGTTTCAATTGATAAAAATCTGGATAGCGATACATTAATTGTTAATTTTAATAATTTTAAAGCGGAAAAATACAAAGATTTGGATTCGTGTTTGATAAGTGTTGAAATACCAAACACGATATTTAAGAAAATATCCTGCTTGACAGATAATGTGAATTTGATAGAATTAAAAGATAAGCATGTTCTTACTACAGATTTGAAAAAGAATCTTAATCTTAAAATAAAATTAGATTCTATTGATATAATTGATTCTGTAAATGCTGTTGATTTTCCAAAAATTTCATTCATTCAAATTCGACCAAATCCGGTTAGGGATATGTTAAATATTGTTTCTCCATGTCCTATTCTAAAAACGGAAATCTTTAATTTAGAAGGTAAGTGCATTTTAACTAAGGGAAATAATTGCAATATTCTAAATATGTCCTTTTTTCCAAGCGGCGTTTATATTGTCAGAGTTAAGTTACAAAACTCGAGCAATCAACAGCAAATATGTAGTAGAAGATTTATTAAAAGATAAAGAGATTATTGTGTTTCTGTTAAAAATTGAAGAATCCTCCTTTCATTCAATCAGGGATAAATAATAAATGCTTCGATTTAGTAATTTGAATATTTAAAAAATATGAAGATTTTAATTACCGGCATCAACGGTTTTGTTGGCTCGAATTTGACAAAGGAATGGAAAGAACGACATCTACTTTATGGGTTGGATATTAACCAAACACCTAAAAAAGACGTAAGTAAAATATTTAACTGGGAAGAACTAAATGAAATACCATCTATAGATGCCATCGTTCACCTGGCAGGGAAAGCACACGATACCAAAAATGAAAGTGAAACGCCGGAATATTTTGCCGTCAATACAGGACTGACACAACAGATTTTCGATTACTTTCTGGAATCGGATGCTGAGAAATTTATCTTTTTCAGTTCGGTGAAAGCGGCTGCAGAAAAAGTACAGGGTGAATTTTTAACGGAAGAGGTATTGCCAATGCCTGTCGGGCCGTATGGTGAATCTAAGATAAAAGCCGAAAAATATATTCTCAGCAAGCAAGAATTGACAGCTCAACAGCAGAAAAAGGTATATATTTTGCGTCCGTGTATGATTCATGGGCCAGGGAATAAAGGGAATTTGAACTTACTGTACAAGGTAGTAAAAATGGGAATACCATGGCCATTAGGTGCTTACGATAACAGACGTTCTTTTTGCAGTATTGACAATTTATCTTTTGTGGTAGAGCAGCTTATTGTAAGAGAGGATATTTCATCAGGTATTTATCAGGTATGTGATGATGAAGCGTTGTCAACCAACGAGTTGATTCGTTTAATTAACGATTCGTTAGGGAAAAAGACCATGATTTGGAAACTCCCAACTGGTTTGATGAATTTTGCTGCCGGTGTTTGCGGCGCTTTGCATTTGCCACTCGACAAGGAACGTTTACGCAAATTGACTGAAAATTATGTGGTGAGCAATCAGAAAATAAAGTCAGCTTTAGGAATCGAAAAAATGCCGGTATCGGCTCGCGAAGGAATTAAAAAAACACTGGAAAGCTTTAAGAATGGTTGATGAGAATATTTGTTGATATGTTTATTTGTTTATTCGTTGATGCGTTTATTCGTAAAACAAATATCAAATCAAAAAATCAACAGATCAACGTATCAACAAATTAAGAAGAAATGGAATCATCCAATCAACAACAACAAATCAACAATAAATGGAATATCTCAGCATATTTATATTGCTCCTTGCAGCAGAGTTGCTTTACTTTCGCTTCGCCAAACACTATAAAATTATTGACAAGCCCAACGAACGAAGTTCACATAGTCATGTTACTTTAAGAGGTGGCGGCATTATTTTTTGGATAGCGGCATTACTTTATACGGCATTTCATCCTTCAGTTATTTCGATATGGTTTTTAGCGGGAATGACAATTATTTCGGGCGTCAGTTTCTGGGATGATGTGAAAGGGGTCAATCAGAAAACCCGTTTGGTTTTTCATTTATTTGCCATGACTTGCGTGTTCTACTTGACAGGAGTTTTCGGAATGTTTCCGTGGTGGGCAATCGTATTGGGATATATTGTTTTTATCGGAATTGTCAATGCTTATAACTTCATGGACGGCATTAACGGCATCACGGGCCTTTATACGCTCGCCGTTTTATTGGCCATGTTGTATCTGAATGAGCGAGTAATACGTTTTGTTTCTGTTGAATTTTTAATTTATCCGATGATTGCTTCGATCGTTTTTTTGTTTTTCAATTTCAGAACAAAGGCGCGTTGTTTTGCCGGAGATGTTGGTAGTGTGAGTGTGGCTTTTTGGGTTGTTACGATGTTGCTGTTGTTAATGATTAAAACCCACAATTTGATTTGGATTGGTTTTTTGTTGGTTTATGGTGTTGATACGGTGTGTACCATTTTTCATCGAATTTATTTAAGACAGAATCTTATGGAAGCTCATCGATTGCATTTTTTTCAAGTGCTGGCCAATGAACAACAAATCCCCCATCAAGTAGTTTCGCTTATATATGCAGGCGTTCAGCTTGTATGTTGTTTTTCAATTATTTATTTTTATCCTCGAATTGGTTGGTGGATTTTTGCTATTCTTGCAGTTATTTTGACCGGCATTTATTGTCTGAAATTCAGATTAATGAAATATCCAAAAGAATTGACAGACAATGCTAATGTTCAATAAATTTTTGAATAATTTCGGTACGCTGTACCTCAAAAATGGATCATACGATTTCATAATCTACCAAAAGGACGGTGCTACGCACCTGAATTCAATCTTCCAATGTTTTCAAGGTCAAAGACTAATGCCGACAAAATGGTTGAGCTGCGTAGCAGCGAAATCTTTGTAGAAAAAAAATTAATCCATCGAAATAAGAGGTGCAGCGCACCGAAATCTAAAATCAATTGCAATGGCTAATACCTATACACAATGTTATATTCATTTGGTGTTTTCGCCAAAAAATCGAGCAGCCACGATAGGAAAACAGTGGAAAAGCGAGTTGGAAAAATATATTTCAGCCATTATAACTAATAATGGACACAAACTTTTAGCTATAGGCACAATGCCCGATCACGTCCATATTTTTATTGGATACAACGTAAATCAACTCATCCCAAAGCTGGTTGAGGAAATTAAAACCTCTACCAATCATTGGATTAATACAAAAAAACTGACGCCTCAGAAATTTGAGTGGCAAAAAGGTTACGGTGCATTTTCTTATTCTTTATCACAAGTAGATCGAGTAGTAAAATATGTATTATCTCAGGAACAGCATCATCAGAAACAGAATTTTCGAGAAGAATACCTGAAAATATTGGATAAAAATGGTATTGATTTTGACGAAAATTATCTTTTTGATTTCTTTGATTAATTTTCGGTACGCTGTACCTCAAAATGGATCATACGATTTCATAATCTACCAAAAAGACGGTGCTCTGCACCTGAATTCAATCTTCCAATGTTTTCAAGGTCAAAGACTAATGCCGACAAAATGGTTGAGCTGCGTAGCAACGAAATCTTTGTAGAAAAAATGAACCCATAAAATATAAGGTGCAGCGCACCGAAATTTACGTACCTGAAAGAATTAACGATTGTTTTTGGAAAAATCAATATCATGATTCGTAAATACATTTTGGAATTAAAAAACATGAATCAATGATATTGTTAATTGGATGAGAAAATCCTTTGATTGATTAATTTTCGGTACGCTGTACCTCAAAATGGATCATACGATTTCATAATCTACCAAAAGGACGGTGCTCTGCACCTGAATTCAATCTTCCAATGTTTTCAAGGTCAAAGACTAATGCCGACAAAATGGTTTAGCTGCGAAGTAGCATATTCTTTGTAGAAAAAATGAATCATCAAAATATAAGGTGCAGCGCACCGAAATCAATTTCTACTTTTTGAAAAACTGAATTACCTTTTGGAGTTGTTCGAGGCAAGCGGCAAGTGTCAGACCTAAAGCCAATCCTATCAAAACGCCATAAATTCCATATTTGAGTCTTCCATTCATAGGAAAAGGA
>Ga0208826_1000362_pt1 | contig 49128 bp, 42 predicted proteins | sample AD_UKC115_MetaG_FD_184451 | JGI IMG/M metagenome (GOLD analysis project Ga0208826, IMG submission 184451) | Active sludge microbial communities of municipal wastewater-treating anaerobic digesters from Hong Kong - AD_UKC115_MetaG (SPAdes)... | ecosystem: Engineered > Bioreactor > Anaerobic >... | reverse complement strand
CTTGAAATGCTATAGTTGCTGTGGTCATCGTGTGTTCCCTTTCTTGAATTGGTGTATGAGACCTTCAAGAAACCACACGATGACTCTTTTGTCAATTGCTTTTTACACCACAATTTGAGACATTATCACTTAATCAATTCCAAGAGTGTCAATTCATTGAATTATTGTGTTCCACAAATATTATTTTGTACCCGCCTTTCTGTGGCAGCAAATGTACCGTGTGCTTGTGTTTTTACGAATGATTTAAATTTTGAGGAATACATGAATGCCCACCAGAGACTTCACTCCTTATTTTCCCCCTTTTGGAATGACGATTCTTACACTCTCCATTTCTTCAGAACATTCTTTTGCATATCAATGAATCAGTTACACCACCAGGGTTTTCTCTTCAGGCAATACAACCAACCTGTAATCAATTTTTCAGACTGTTTTTGTATTTTCAAGGAACCAGGCAGTAATATATAATGAAATATCTGCTTCGGGCTGTAGATCTTTTATGATAGTCAACGACCAAAAAATGGTTATAATGGTTGCATAACGCAACTGATTGGCAGGCTTATGGATCAATACCAGCGCTCACAGATCGATCAACTTCTCTTTCAGGTATTGCGCACCATTTTTCATTATGAGCGCAATATCGAAAAGAGCTATGGCCTAGACTTCGGTCAGATATATATCCTTCAATTCTTGCGCCGGCATCCAGACGCGCGTCTTACAGAAATTGCACTAGAAATGGATCTGCCCAAATTTACCATCAGCCGGATGCTTAACCAGCTGGGTGAAGAAGGGTTAATTGCAAAAAAACAAGACACTGTCGATCATAGAAATTACCACATTCGCCTTCAAGAAAAAGGGGAACAGATCCTCAAGGCTATTGAAGAAGCCAGTTACAATCGCATCTCGACCAACATCCAGGGCCTTCCACCTTCTGCGATTAACGAACTGGTAGATGTGGCAGAGCAGCTTCACATGGTATTGGGTGTCAGTGAAAAAATCAAAAACCAATGATGGTCAGCATCAGCGGAGTAACCAATGAAGTCATACACAGGAAAAGTATTGTGGGTTGATCTGACTCGAAAGTCTTTCGCAGAAGAACTCATTCCAGATTCAATTTATCAAAAGTACCTGGCAGGAATCGGCTTAGGAGCCGCCCTGTTATATCGTGAAATCCCCCCCCATGCCGACCCTCTCGGACCGGATAATGTTTTAGGGTTTGTCTCTGGTCTACTCACGGGAACCGGCAGCCTGTTCTCTGGCCGCTGGATGGCAGTGGGAAAATCTCCTTTAACAGGTACCTGGGGAGACTCGAATTGCGGTGGTACGCTTTCTTACGCGATCAAACAATGCGGCTATGACGGTATATTTTTCAAAGGAAGCAGTTCCACACCTGTTTATTTGTTAATCAATAGCCAGGGCCCAAGCCTGCATGACGCTTCGCATCTGTGGGGAAAAGATGCTGTTGAAACCGAAGATATCCTTCGAGCTGAATACAGTGGTAAAAACATGCCTTCCATTGCAGCCATCGGACAGGCAGGTGAAAAATGTTCCCTGATTTCTGGAATCGTCAACGACCGCGGCCGCCTGGCTGCCCGTTCAGGGCTTGGTGCGGTCATGGGATCCAAGAAACTTAAAGCGGTCGTGCTGGCTGGTTCAAAAAGGGTGAACGCACACAATCCGGTTCAAATGAAAATCTTATCCTGGCGCTGCACGCGAGATATCGATGTGCCAATGAAGCCGATTTCCTCCAAGATCTTTGCCATTTTCGGTTGGATTTTGGGAAAACTTCCAATTGGGTTTAAGATGCCAGGTTTTTTAATGGGAGGTGTTTTATCGAAATGGGGAACGATTGGAACATTTCCGGCATCCGTAGGGATGGGCGACACCCCATTTAAAAACTGGATGGGAACAAATAAAGACATGCCTGATATCAACAATCAGGTAGATCCAGACAGAATCATTGCTACCCAGAAGCGCAAATACCACTGCCGGGGTTGCCCGGTTGGCTGCGGCGGCATTGTGGAAATGCCTGACAAAAAACGGGAAAGTCACAAGATTGAGTATGAAACAGCCGCTTCGTTCACAAGCATGATATTGAACGACGACATTGACCTTGTGTATGAAGTGAATGAAATGCTCAATCGCGCCGGAATGGATACGATTTCCGTAGGCGCAACGGTGGCATTTGCCATGGAATGTTACGAAAAGGGATGGATTACCAGGGAAGATACCGGCGGCATTGAACTAACCTGGGGAAACGCGACAGCAATCCGTACTGTGGTTGAACAAATGATTGCCCGTGAAGGTTTCGGTGCGCTGCTCGCAGATGGCGTTAAAAGGGCCGCCGAAAAACTTGGTCCCCACACTCTAGATTCAGCCATCCATGCCGGCGGGCAGGAAATGGCCTATCACGACCCAAGACTCGACCCAGGGATGGGTCTGCATGCCAGCGTAGATCCTACCCCTGGCCGTCATACCACCGGTGCTCAACTCTATTACGACATGTTCAAACTATGGACGCGCGTTCCCGGTCTTCCTCAATCCACACAATTCTATTCAAAGGAAACTCGTTACCTGCCCGGAAATGGTAGAACTACCGGAGCTGTGGCTGTTTCAAACTTTACCCAGTTTTACAATTCCATTGGAGCCTGCTATATGGGGATGTTGATCGGCGTCGACCGTGTGCCTGTGTTTGAGTGGGCTAACGCAGCTACCGGTTGGAACCTGACCCCTGCTGAGTACCTGCGAACCGGGCAGCGAATTCAAACCCTGCGACAAATGTTTAATATTCGCGAAGGAATCGATCCGCGAAAAATTAAGGTCAGTAAACGTCTCACCGGTGACCCACCCCTTGAGGATGGCCCCAACCGCGGTGTGAAGTTCGATATCGATGCTCTGATTAAAGCGTATTGGCAGGAAATCGGTTGGGATCCCGAAACGGGTATTCCAACACAAGAAACCCTGGATGCCCTTGAAATGTCTGATGTTCTTGAGCAAAAACCGCAAGGAGTCACTCAATGAGCCATACCATCCTTGATACTTGTAAAGGGTGCACAGCCTGTGCAAAAATTTGCCCGGTGAACGCCATTCACGGAGAACGAAACCAGGTTCACAGCATTGATGCTGACATTTGCATCGATTGCGGAGCATGTGCCAGAACCTGTGTGTTTCAAGCTGTCCTCGGTGCCGATGGAAAAATACAGCAGCCTCTTAAGCGCACCTTATGGTTAAAGCCTTCATTTTCTGCAAAGAAATGTGTCTCGTGCGGGTTGTGTATCCAGAGTTGTCCTACGGGAGCAATTGGATTTGCTGAATTAACCGATCATCAGATGGACGCGGTCGCTTGTTTGGAGAATCCGAAAAACTGCATCGGCTGTTCATTCTGTAAGGCAATCTGTCCGGTGGAAGCGATCACAATGAAAACCCCTCTTTCAAGTTCATAACACAATTCATAATTTCTGGAGGCCAGCATGGAACAGGGTTCAAAAAGCGTTGTTGTCATCAGTCATGCCCGTGAAATTGACTTTACCCGCGACTATGTATCCCTGCCGCGTGAATATGGCTCGTCAACTTATGATGAACGAGAAGACATCAAAGCGATCAAGGCAGTTGTGAACGAAAACCTTGAAAAGCTGGATGCGGAAATCCATTTCACCGAAACACTTCGAGGACGCAAAGTCCTCATCAAACCAAATCTGGTCACCGTTTTTCATGACCTGGGAATGACTAAACGGGATTATCCCGAATCTACCGATCCACGTGTGATCGATGCCGTGATCGAATTTCTTCAGCGCTTCACCTCGCGCATAACCATCGTTGAATCATCGGGGCGCGGAATGCCAACCCAGGCAGCATTTCACATTGCCGGATTGGACCGACTGGCAAAATACCGCAAGGTTGACCTTATTGCTCTAGAAGAACAACCCACCGATCGTTATCTGCTGCCAAAAGCAAAGGTAATGCGAGAAATTGTCATTCCACGCATTTTTTCTGAAGTGGTGAAGGGTGATGCTTTTTACATTTCCATTCCCAAGATGAAAACCAACCTCTATACCGGTGTCACTCTGGGTTTTAAAAATGCCATGGGAACTCTCGCATATAATCTGCGCCAACGCAATCATAACCATGCCATCGATCAGAAACTGGTAGATATGCTGCACCTGTATAAAGCAGACCTGGTGATCATTGACGGTATTGTGGGTGGAGAGGGCAATTGCCCTGCGCCAGTTGAGCCAGTGCAAAGCCGAGTGATCATCAGTGGCAACCAGAGTGTGGAAACAGATCGTGTTGCCGCGCGCATGATGGGGTTCGAGCCAGAGACTATTTCATTGATGAAGATCGCTGACTCTGATGGGTTCAATGATCCCCATGTAAAGGTGATTGGGGAAGAAAAAATTACTCCTTATCATCCAGCTGATCCTTCTCTTCTGGGTAACTGGATGAAAGAGAATTTTCCAAGAGTCAGGGTTTTAATTGGCCACAGTAAGAACGGATCGCCAACCTCAGATGACCACCGGCATTTCACCGAAAACGAATTAAAAACTCTTGAAAACGTTTGCCGCGGCGGATGCCTGGCAACCACACGTTACGCGTTTGATATGCTTTTTTATGAAGGAAAGAAGCGAGATTTCGAATTGACCCTGATTCTGGGAGCCGGTGTCAATCAAAATGGGAGCACATTGTATTACGATGGAGATGGAAAACCCTACTCTCTGGCCGATATTTCTGCCCTTAAAGGGAAGAAAGTGGCCATTGGAACATGCGCCCGTCCATTAAAGGGAATTGTGGATCGATACATCGAGGGATGTATGCCTTTCCCAAATTCACCTCACATGATCGTCCATCAATTGAGTGGAACCATGTGTTCGGTAATTTCTCCACGCAACCGCTATTTAATCCCTGCCCTTTTTGCCACGTTACAGGCTTGTGAACGGCGAAAAGCGTTGCTGCGCTCTGGCCAGCGGATCGATATTCCATTACATCATGAAGATACGATATATAAAACACGGGCATTAACTGATGATGAACTGAATCTTCCATACATCTTTGAACCCTTCGAGCCGCTGACGGCTTCAGAGATCAGAAGACTATGTGCGGCTGAGAATCGAAATATTCTGGCAACCTTCCTTCCATAAAAGGATCTTCCATGCAAAAATCAAAAATATTTTGGAGCATCCTGATGGCAGCCGCCATTGGACTTTATCTTCTGGGATTGTGGTTATGGATCTTCACATCCGTACGCTGGGTAGGCGCAGGTATCGTCATTGGAATTCTATTATTGCATCTGGGTGAGATGAAAACCGCATTTAGTATTGGCCGAAAGAAGGGTCTTTCAGACATACGCACTTTTCTGATGAACCTGGCTTTTGGGTTTACCTGGTGGCTGCCGTTAAAAAAAGGGGTATTTGATTCTTAATTCATAAAGAAAGGTCCGGAGAGGGTAATCACCGGACCTTTATGATCAATTCAGAGCAAATTACTGGTCATATTCACCATACTCGCATCCGCCCAGTTCGCCATCGAAATCACCAACCTTCTGGTATCCTCCATTGACCTTTCGGTAGAGTGTTACTGAGCCGTGGGCATAACCGCCATTCCATAACTGGTTATGCCGCTTGAGCCCATCAGGGTTCTCATAATTGACGTTAAGCATCGTATCTCGTGGACAAGAAAAATGAATTTCAATTTTACCCTTCTTGTTCCATGCAGTGATATTCCATTCCACTTTTTCGTCCGTAACCGGGCAGTCGAAGACCTGATGCGGGCCAGTCCAAACCTTGGAGAAGTTGAATTCGAACAGCTCGCCTTCATAGTAAAAGGCGATTAACAGCCGCCTTGGAAGTGAAATTCCAAATACCACAGGCTGCGCCCCACCAACATCCAGACTGGTTCGAGGTAGCGCCTTACCGGTGGCTCGGTCGACAAAATTGTTACAGTTCAACCACACCCACGGGCTGGTGTAATCGCAGCCCCAGTTCTTATCCTGGTAACCCGCACTGGTTTCTGGCTCAACTCTGTATTCTTCGCCATTAAAAATGATTTTCCCCTCATATCGAGTGCGCATACCTGCTGCGTGCCAGTACATCTGGAATGCATTGATGTTTCGGAAGAATGGAGATGTGCCAAATCCAACGCAATACGGAAGAATTTTTTCCGCTTTCAGATCCCAACTCATCTCACCCGCATCTGACATATATTCAGGATGAGCGCTCGCTTCCTCCACACTCAGCTTGACCGCCCCTACCAGACGTGTTTCAGTTGCATAGTAGTCACCAATATGCACATCCATCTTTTTTGGATCGGCCGAAAACTTGGATATGGGATAGAGATTGTGAATCTGCGTGGCCACTCCTTTCCCCCAGCAGCCTGCCTTGAGCATCGCGTATGAAGGTTTAATACCTTTGGCCCGGTTTTCAGGAAGCTGCCCCGGAATGGGTGATTCACCGCCCAACGCCGGGTTGATGACATAGTATTCAATGAAAAACGGTCGCTTTTCACCGGTTTTTTGGTTTACTCCTACCAGAGAATGCCACCACCAGTCATAACCGCGTTTTGCACTGATCCCTTTGAGCATATAGCCGTTGCGGTCGTCCATGATCTTCTTCCTCCCGTTTGACAGATATGATGTGGATGAATTGATTGTAACAATTTAAGTTGCATTTTGCAACTATGTAATTCTCGCCTGCTATCATCAACATTGGAGCGGAAGACCCAAGATCAATTTACAGAGTAAACCAGCAAATACTTCTTGGGTGAGAATATCGGATCAAGATTTATCGATCCTGTTTACATGCCCAATGATTAACGACTCTCACGAATTTATAACGCTCCCATTTCTGATACATTCCAACGAAATGATGAAAACCTTTTAAATATCATTAAAATAAAAATGTAGACCGCGAGAGAAAACTCTATGCGTCAGGAAGAGAATAATAAGGGTCTTTCTGCAAAACTCTGGGGGATAGCAGCGTTTGCCATGGCGATGGCGTATGTTGAGTCAGCCGCAGTTATATACCTGCGCCGGCTGGTAGATACCAGTGGTTTTCGTTTCAATTTATCTACGCACGATCCCACCATTACAGCGGTGGAAATCGGCAGGGAACTGGCAACTCTGATAATGTTGTTTACTGTGGGTTGGCTCACTGGAAAACGATTTCAATCGCGCTTTGGTTTCTTTATTTTCACCTTCGCTTTATGGGATATTTTCTACTACATCTGGTTGAAGGTGTGTGTGAATTGGCCCGCCTCGCTCATAGATATGGACTTGCTGTTTCTCGTCCCCCTTCCGTGGTGGGGACCTGTTTTGTCTCCAGTTTTAATTGCCATCCTGATGGCGATCGTTGGCGCACGATTGGTAGTGTTAGAAGACAGAGAAATCTTGATCAAGTTAAAATTCGTCGAATGGTCAACCGCAGGATTGGGCGTATTGATAATGCTTTACACCTTCATGGCTGATGCGCTGGCGTTGCTGAGCGCCGGTCAGCAGCCACTCCCTGAAATAGAGCCATCAACTTTTAACTGGCCGGTCTTTCTGGCAGGTTTTGCATTGGTTGCCTGGGGATCATGGCATGCGATTAAACCCAAACGATAAAAAATCGCCTTATTGGCGTTCAGGGAATTTTACTGTAAACAAGTTAGTTTTCATTTTCGACCATCGGAGCGTTCCAGTAAACCAATTCATTGCTTAAGCGTTCACAGGTTGATCCTGTTAGAATCCTGATCAAAATTCATTCACCAGGGGTTATGAAGTGATCATCCAACAAAACCTTTCCATTGTCCGTGATCAAGAAGATTTCTTAGCCAACCGACAGATTTACAAATGAATCAGTGCTTCATCCTTGAATTAAATCCTTCTGTATTAAACGATGACTGGAGTCTTGCAAGTCGATGCAAAGAGAAGAAATAAAAATAATCTTCACATCATCTGGCAGGTCAACAAAGCCTTGAGCAGTAGTCAGTGAAAATTAATGGTACATTTACAGAATCAGGAATTGAAATTAAATAATATAGATACAAAGAGAATTACTGGTTCCTCCGCCATATCAACGTCAAAATCTCCACATCGAATCCGCTTCGTGAAATTTTTCTTAACATACCAGTGAACGCCTTTCTCAAATAATCATCCTTACTGGAAAGATGTCAATGAGTGAAGGCAGGTGTAATGGAAAATGCTTTTAATTTCGTCATCCGGTTCGCTGAACGAAAGGATATCACCGGTCTTGTTGATTTACACTGCCGGTCTTTCACCCCTGAACAGCACGTGCCTGTGGTACTCGGCAAACAGTACGTGAAAGCAATTTTTAAATGGATTTTACAGGACTCGTCGACATACGCCTTTGTTGCCGAAGAGAGCAACCGCCTGATTGGATATATTTGCGTGTGCGATCATGCTTACTCCTCGCGTATGTTCCTGGCCTGTCTGCCTGACTTTTTCAAAAGCGTGATCCGCAATCCAACACTGATCGGCAATAGATTACTCTGGAAGCGGTTTTTACGTCGTGAGGGGTACAAAGACGAAAAAGCGAAAATGATCGCCAACCATCCGGGATTAACCTATATCATGTTTGGCGCAGTAGACAGTCATGCACGCGGAAAAGGCGTTTATATTGAACTATACAACGCGGTGAAAAAATACAGCGTCACCCGCGGTGCCAGAGCGTTGCGGGGAGATGTTTATAAACTCAATTCAGTGATGCGGCGGGTGAAAGAGAAGGATCATTGGATAGAAATTCCTGAATTGGAAACCAGCGAAACCGTGGCGTATATCTATTTTCTTGATCAGTCGATGATCAGTGAATTAAACCTAAAATATCCGGTTGATTAATCAACAAGGGAGTTTTAGGAAAAGGTGATGAATCCGCGACCAATTTACGAATAACCGGGTTGCCAATTTTATGATGTTATGGCCATCCGTCTACATTCGTATGAAAAAGTGCAATCTCGCCCAGAATCCGGGCATTATAGTGGTTAGAAAAAATCCCTGACACAATTCTGGTCAGGGATCTATGCAAATTAAATGGTGAGTTTATGATTGTTTTTTCCTCGGGAACCATGGAACAAAAGCGCTGGTTCTTTGCATGTACTCCTGATAGCCCGGTCGAGTCTGCATTGTCTTTTCAAGTAAAGCCACGCCAGAAACTTTCAATAAAAATAGAGTCATGATCATGGGGCTGAAAATCGTCCACCACCCGCCCGCCGCAGCTGCGATCAGATAATAACCCCACCACTGAGCTGAATCACCAAAATAATTCGGGTGACGCGTATATCGCCACACCCCGTCAGTCATAATCTTTCCTTTGTTATCAGGATTCTTGATGAAGCGTGAAAGCTGATAATCTCCCACCGACTCAAAGAAGAAACCAATCAGCCAAACCAGTGCACCCAGGAAATCGAGAATGATGAGACGATCCGGCCTCGCCTGAAATTGCGCAGCGAGCAGCGGTGCAGATATGATCCAAAGCAACACCCCTTGAAGCAAAAATACCTGGAAATAGCTGCGCAGCCACCAGATTTTTCCGTGTTCGTTGCGCCATTTTTGGTATCGAAAATCTTCACCCTTCTTCCAGTTTCGGCGCAAAATATGCAAAGTTAAACGCATTCCCCAAATCGTGACCAATACAGCGATGAGCCATTTCCTCTGGATGAAACCGTCGGGGGTTAAGGAAAAATATGCCCAGCCAGCTATAACAAACCCAACCCCCCAAAAAATGTCAACAATACTTGAATTTCTCAACAAGAGGCTTAGCAGCCAGAGAAGTGTCATGATTCCAATGATGACACCCCCTACAATAAGGTAAACCTGAAAAAATGTCATCGCGATCTCTCTGAAAGATAATTATGATTCCAATGCTCTCACCACCGCAAAACCCACTGCCCCCGGGCCAATATGTGCACCAATTACAGGGGTAATATCTACAGTTAAAATATCAGTGTGAGAAATCAGACCAGAAGCCATTTTTTTCAACTCATCGATCCTCTGACTGGCATTGGTATGCAGCAGGGCGATGCGTTCAAAAGGAGCTGCTGCTGAAAGCATTTCAACCAGACGATGCAGCGCACGTTCTCTGGTGCGGACCTTCTCGTTTTCGGGTTTACCGTCAAACATGGTGAGAATGGGTTTAATCTGAAGCAGAGAGCCCAGGCTGCTCATCCAGTGATTCATGCGCCCGCTGCGTTTGAGAAACTCAAGTGTATCGAGGGCAGCGAAAACGCGCGTGCGTTTTATCTGTGATTCCAGCGCATCAATGATTTCCTTAACGGTATGTCCAACAGACGCCATCTCTGCTGCTGTCTCCACCAGAAAACCTGTCCCCATGCTGAGCTGTCGCCCATCAATCACATGCACCGCCGCCGAAATGGTTTCTTGTGCCGCAGTACGTGCAACATCGACCATGGCACTCAGCACCTGTGAAATGTGAATCGAGAGAATATCCTTTGCTCCCTCTTCTGCCAGTGAATCGTAGATCGCTTTGAATTTTATCGGTGAAGGAACAGCAGTCGTGGGGTGTTCGGCCAGGTCAGGTAGTTTCTCATAGAACTCTTTGCGGGTGATGTCAATACCATCTAAGTATTCATGCTTGCCAATATTGATATAAATCGGGACAACTTTAACCTGATACTTTTCAATGACGTCTGACGGCAAATCACAGGTACTGTCCGTTACGATGCGGATCGTCATAACTTCCTCCTAAAGGATCAGGATGATTCCCAGTACAATTTCGATGATCAAACTGATAATGTTCGAGTTTGCATACGAATGATCAAAAAACATCGAAAAGAGACGAGCGGCTGCAATGACCAGGTAGCCGATTCCAAGCATACGGTAAGCAGGGGCACCTAAAAATAATGGGGCAATACCCAACGCCAGGAACAAACCACCAAAGATCGCCCTGATCTCTGATGTGCCCCTTGGCCCACTCGCCACCAATCCAGTAAAACCATATACAGCATCCGGTTTTACCAGCGCCAGTAAACCTGTCAGAGCAGTGGCAACCGCAGCAATGATCTTTAATATCGATAATACACTCATTTCTTCCTCCAATTCAACCGTTAATCTGGTCTAGTAAAGTGAAAAGTTCGCCATTTTCTGGAATGTCTGACATCGAATGACCGTAATGAACAAAACGAACAGTGCCGGTTTTATCTATCATCACCTGCGCAGGCATTCGGCCAAGCTTGAAAAGATTGACTTCTTGCCCGTAAAGCTTGAGCACACTGGCACCCGGATCAGGCAACCCAATAAATGGCAGGTCATGTTTTTTCCAGTAAGTCGAAAAAGCCTGCGGACCCTCCGGTCCAACCACAATCACACGCGTATTCCGTTTGAAAAATTCTCGATCGTCTTGACGCAACTGCGCCATATGCCTCTGGCAAAATGGTCAGGTAAACCCGCGGTTAAAGATCAGCAGGACGTTAGCTTTTCCTTTGAAGTCAGAAAGGCTAACGGGGTTGCTGTTAAAATCCTGGAGCGTAAAATCAGGTGCAGGGGTATTCAGGTCCACTCTTGGCATCTCTTCACTCCTTGAATCTTATGCTGCAATAAAATCGCAACCGTATCCAATCAATTTGCATAAACCTGCTGCTATTTCATCCAAGTTGCTTTTTCTTGAAAAGAAAGGCAAAGACAAGGGTCAGCAAGATCAGCCCAAACGTGATCCACGTTGGAAGCGCAACAGCCCGAACCGATGAAAATTTCAGAGCGATGCCAGCCAGTGCCCAGAGAAGAACCATTGCATAGGGAATATCACGCCGACTGAAATTCATCAATAATGCAATCACCAGTACAGCCGCAAGCATGATCCACATCCAGGTGATCGCAGATAAGCCGAACCCATCCCACCGGAGATAATCCAGCAGCGCAGTGGCATTGGCAACTGTTGCCACCGTGATCCAACCAAGGTAAATGCTGAAGGGCAAGCGCACCGCCCATTTTTCAGTTGTGGCAACATTATTATCACCAGACCGTAAACGCAGGAATATAACGATAAGCGAGAAAAGCAACCCAAGCATGGCGATGATCGTCAGAGGGAATTGTTCATAATGCCAGAGGAAAATCCAGGCAGTGTTGGCCACCCCGCTCAAAACAACCCACCAGCCCGTTTTTCGCAATCGCGGATTTTCACGCTGAGCAGGCAAAGCCTGATAGACCGCATAAACGATGAGGCCAATATAGATCAACCCCCAGATCGAGAATACATACCCTGCGGGAACAAAGTAGACCTGGAACCGGTCCGAAATCTCACCAGTGTTTAACCCGTTGAGAGGTAAGGCATTGGCGAGCACATTCACCACAATCGTAACTAGGATGGTGAGAACAACAAGAATTTGACGCAGCACATCTTTCATTTTTTTCTTCTTTCTGGCGGGATCCATTTCCGCCTGCTTTTGGGCTGTTAGATAACGCAAGACTTGACTTGATTTTTTTACCTGTCGCTATCCCGTGTTATCTCAAATAAAACAGAACTAATTTCATCCATATTAGCAAATTAAATGCGTTTTGTCAATATTTTGTACAGATTATATTGACTTTTTTACAATATTTTTATACAATTACTATACGTTAAAATGAAAAAGTATACTGTTCTTTTATTGGATAAAACACAAGATCGTGAGTGAACCACATGCAATTCAACCATTTACCAGTTTTTAATTTGAAGGCGGTGTTGAACGAAACCGGTGTTAAAGCCGAGCTGCTACGCGCCTGGGAACGGCGTTATCGCGTGCCTGCTCCACAGCGGACCAGTGGCGGTCATCGTTTGTATTCCGATTACGACATCGCGCTCATTAAATGGCTGCGCGCACGCCAGTCAGAGGGAATGAGCATCAGCAGTGCGGTGGAATTATGGAGGGAATTTTCTGAAAGCGGACGTGATCCTCTGCTCGACTCTCCATCAGAAACCTCATCTACCGAGGTGCGCCCAGTGGAAACTGCCGGTCAGATCGACCTTCTAAGGCAAAACTGGCTTAACGCCTGCATGGCGTTCGATTCTCTTACAGCTGGAACTGTGATGGATCTTGCCTTCTCGATTTATCCAGTCGAGACGGTTTGTTCTGACCTGCTGCAAGGGGGTTTGAGTGAAATCGGAGAACTCTGGTATCAGGGCAAAGTCACGGTTCAGCAGGAACACTTCGCTTCCAACCTGGCCATAAGGCGAATCGAGACGCTCATTGCCGCTTCTCCCAACCCTACCCGCAGCCAGACGATCCTGCTGGCCTGCCCGGCCGGAGAGTGGCATACCTTTCCAGCGCTCCTGTTGAACCTCTTCCTACGCCGTAAGGGATTCGATGTCGTCTATCTCGGAGCCAATATGCCGCTGGAAAACCTCGAACAAACAGCAGCCGTTGTTCGCCCATCCGCAATTATTCTGACGGCCCAAAGGCTTGCCACTGCAGCCAGTGTTAAACAAGCCGGGTTGGTTTTCCAAAAAATGAAGATTCCTCTTGCGTTTGGCGGCCGAATCTTTAATCTCATTCCAGAATTACAGGCCAGTATCCCGGGTGCGTTTCTGGGTGAGTCTTTAAACGATTCGATCGACCGTTTAGAAAAAGTTATCCTGCATCATGAAATCGCACCCATCAAATCAGATGATCATCTAACGACGATCGTCACACACTTTCAATCTAAAAAATTATTAATAGAAGCACGCGTCATAGAATCAACGCGTCAACAGGGTATGAATATCGAATACATAAATGAGGTTAACGACTTTTTCTCATCGAGCCTCATCGCCTCACTGATGTTGGGAGATCTGGCTTATATTGAGTCTGATCTTGAATGGGTCAAAAGCCTCCTTGAAATTCGGAAGATGTCAGGCGATCTTTTCTCCTACCTGATGAACTACGCGCACGCTGTTGATCTAGAAATGGGAGACACAGGGAGATGGATCAGCCATTGGATCCATGATTACATAAAAAAAGCACAGGGCAACAAGTGGTTATGAACATCTGGTGGGTTCGCCGAGATCTGCGGTTAAGTGACAACCAGGCACTCACGGCCGCCTTGAGTGAAGGAGGGGGTGTTGTCCCAGTTTTCATCCTCGACGAACATCTTCTTAACACGCCTGCAGAAAAAAGGCAGGCGTTTCTTTTCGCCGGGTTGAGAGAGTTGGATCATGACTTGCGCAGCCGCGGCTCAAGACTGGTCATCCGTCGTGGTGATCCTGCCACCGAGTTAGCTCGTATCGCTGCAGAGTGTTCAGCCGCAGATGTTTACGCTGAACAGGACGTAACCCCCTATGCAATTCGTCGTGATCTTGCGGTAGGCCGCAAGGTAAATCTCCACCTGGTAGGCGGGTTAGGTGTCCATCCCCCTGCTGCTGTCGTGAAATCTGACGGAAACCCTTACACTGTTTTTACCCCTTACAGTCGCGCATGGAGAGCGCTGCCTTTCTCTAGTCAAACGCTCCCCACACCCGCTGTCCTTCCTCCCGTTCCCGCCTTTTTCTCGGCTGTTCCTCCTGATCTACCTGTTCCAGACCTTTTTCAGCCTGGTGAACGCGAAGCCCAGCGCAGATTGGCGGTTTTTTTATCTGGTGCGATCTATGAATATCAAGATGCGCGGAACCGGCCCGACCTGGATGGCACATCAACCCTGTCACCCTATTTTCGCTTTGGCATGCTCTCAGCTCGCCAGGCGGTATTAGCCGCGCGGCAGGCAGTGGAAAATGCCCCTGACACCCAAGCGAGATCCAGTTGCGAAACATGGATCAATGAGATTATCTGGCGGGAATTCTACCAATCCATTTTGTATCATTTTCCTTTTGTGCTGCAGACCGCTTTCAAACCTTCCCTGCGGTCTATCCCATGGCAAAACAAACCGCAAGATCTGCGCGCCTGGCAAATGGGTCTCACCGGTTACCCGATAGTCGATGCTGGCATGCGTCAGCTTGCGGCTACTGGATGGATGCACAACCGAGTACGCATGATCACCGCTTCTTTTCTGGTCAAACATCTGCTGGTAGACTGGCGCGAAGGTGAACGCTGGTTCATGCGCTCATTGATCGATGGTGACCCGGCAGCCAATAACGGTGGCTGGCAATGGACAGCAGGAACTGGAACAGATGCCGCTCCCTTCTTCCGGATTTTTAATCCAGTAATTCAGGGCGAAAAATTCGATCCCGCAGGTGAATATGTTCGCAGGTGGGTACCAGAACTGGAGCGCGTCCCTCAAAAATTCATTCACGCCCCCTGGAAAATGTCATCTGAGCAGCAGCATGCCGCCCGAGTGATGATCGGCATTGATTACCCGGCACCAATTGTCGATCACTTTGTTGCGAGACGGCGGGTATTAGACGCCTACTCCCAAAGCAGATCCACAATCGTTTCAGAATGATCATTTTTTTAACTTAACCCATGCGCCCAGAGCAGTTCTGCGTTGTTTAGAATCGCGGAGGTAGGGCCATCTGCAGCGATCAATCCGCCATCCATCACCACAGTTCGGCTCGTCAACCTGGCAGCCAGATCCAGGTCATGGGTGGCAATGACCATTGTTTGCTGCATGCCTTCTAACAGGTCAATTAATTCACGTCTGGCCCTTGGATCCAACCCCGCACTGGGCTCGTCAAAGACGAGGATGCGCGGCTGCATGGAAAGAACGGTGGCCAGCGCGGCACGTTTTTTCTCTCCACCGCTCAGGTGATAGGGATTCCGGTCCGCCAGATTGGATACCCCGGCATCCAGAAGCGCTTTTTCTACCAATACATGCACTTTTTGGGGGTCAATGCCCTGGTACTTCGGGCCGTAAGCTACATCTTCATAAATGGTCGGCGAAAATAACTGGTCATCTGGGTTCTGGAATACCAACCCAACCGCTGAACGAATGGATTTGAGGTTTTTCTTTTCAACCGTCATCCCCCCAATTCGAACCTTTCCCCGGCTGTCAAGGATGCCATTCAGATGCAAGATCAAGGTTGATTTACCTGCACCATTAGGACCCACAACCGCAATCTTTTCACCTTCATCAACCGCCAGGGTGATATCCTTCAGTGCCTGCTTTCCGTCAGGATAAGCATAAGACAACCCGGTGATTTCAATCATGGGATCCATACATTATCCTCCCGCCAGTAACCCGATCAAAAAGATCAATCCTGCTACCCATATTCCCCCGCCCAGGATCTTCCAGTTTTCCTTTGAGAGCGGTAACCGCTCTGCCGGCAGAAGCTCACCACAATATCCGCGTGAAAGCATCGCTGCATACACTCTGTCACTGCGTTCGAGCGAACGCAAGAAAAGACTGCCTGCCATACCACCAGTCATTCTGGCCTGCCAGATGAGAAATCGAAGATTGAAAGGAGACCTGTGATCATGAGCACTGCGGCTCGACCTGGCCCGCAGTAGACATTGCGCCTCTTCAATCATGATAAAAAGGTATCTCCACATGAGATCGATGATGGAAGTGAAAATTACAGGAACACGAAGTTGCTTCATTGCTGTGACAATATCAGTGAACTGTGTGGTGGCGGCCAACAATACCGCTGCCTGGATGCAGAGCCATGATTTTACTGTAATGGCAAGAAATCGGGTGCTGCCTGGCTGGCTGATGTTCAATTCAATATCATGCACCAACTCGATTGAAATATGCGGTTTTGGGCCGAAAAATATCAATGGCAACGCGGCCAGAAGAATTGGCAGCACCAAAAGCGAACGTTTGAAGACTACACGATATCCAACCTGCGAAGCGAGGGCAAGTGAGAGAATCAGAGACAGGTCGAGGATGTATGCTGCCCATGCTTCATCGGGCAGCAAACCTGCAAAGATGATAAAGACCAGGATGAAGATCAACTTCACCCTGGCATCTATTTGATGAATAGCGCTTGGTCGTTTTACGTAGAATTCGTGCACAAATCAGCTCTAAATCGATTTTTGGCCACGGCCAGCTTTATTCACGCGCGCCAATCCCCATGCCACCCCAAAAACAATCACGACACCCATAATCCCTGCAGCGATTGTTGCCAGCGCAGGATTCGAGATTCCAGGAAAAATGTAATCTGGGATAATCTGGTAAAACGCGTCGCGGGCATTAGCCAGGAAACCATGCTGCTCAGCCACCCACTCAAGACCATCCGGGTGACTGGACGCCAAGGGTGCAAGAACGGTCAGCACCAGCGCCAGCAGTACCCCCCCACCCAATACGCCTTTCGAGACTTCAGCCGCACTTCCTGCGTTCTGCAGCAGATCTTTGCGCGCTGAAGAGATGAAAACCAACGCCCCCGTTGTGATCAAACCCTCACCGATGCCTATCAGCGCATGAATCGCACCCATGGCAGGAATGACGATGTTTGCCGGAGATGTGCCGGAGATGGTCAATTGCAGAGAACAGGACAGGGATGCAATAAAAATGGACGACCACGCGGCAAGAAAACCAGAAACCACCGTTCCCCACTTTGAATTCCTTAAATAACGCATCGATATGGTATAGACCGCGTAAGAAACAAAAACTCCAACGATAGCCATGTTAAAGATATTTGCACCCAGTGTCAAGATTCCACCATCTTGAAACACCAGTGCCTGCACAGCGACCACCGACGTCATCACCAGGATGGCTGCCCAGGGGCCAAGGATGATGGTTGCGAGTGTTGCGCCTAGAAGATGACCTGAAGTGCCGCCAGTAATACTGAAATTCAGCATTTGGCCGGCGAAAATGGCTGCTGCCAATACACCCATAAGCGGAATTTGACGTTCACCGATGGTCTGATTGGTTTTTCGCAAGGCGAATCCAAGAATGATGATGGACAGTACCCAGAAGAGGATCGAAACCAGAATAGATAGGAAACCATCGGGGATATGCATTGGCAATGGCGACAAAAATGGGAAGTGAGACAATGATTCCTCCTAGAACGATTGATGTACAATTATCTCAACAATTTTTTTTAATTATAATAGAATAATTGCATTTGCAATAATTTGCGTTATAAATTGAGAAGTAGGATGAAGAAATCTTCGGTTGAACAACTCATATTGGAAATCCTTTCAAAGGAAAATACTCACCTGACCTCTCTGCAAGTATTTGAAGAGATCCGCGAACGGCTTCCGGCTGTGAATTCATCCACCGTTTACCGTGCATTGGAACGCATGTCGAAAAGAGGAATCGTCTCAGTTTCTGATATTGGAACCGGAGCTGAGGTTTTTGAAATTGTAACAACGGAACTGCACCATCACCTGGTGTGCCAGGATTGCGGAAGGATCATCACCATCGGCCAGGAAGATGTCAGAGCATTTTTTGAGGTTGTTGAACAGAAGAATGATTTCAAGATTATCACCAATCATCTCATTCTATTCGGACTTTGCAGCGAGTGTCAGAAAAGCGACAACCTGTCATAAATAGATCACCGCTTATAAAAAATTTCAAACAATTAAAAAATTTAGGGGCGCAAATGGCATTTGCGCCCTTTTTTCTTGGTTCAGATCATAGTAACAGTGCTCAATTTTTCTGCCAGCAACAATGAATGATATCATGGAATTTTGAACAGCCCCACAAACCTTGTTTCTTCCTCGGTGATATCCTTCATATCTAGGATCATGTCGATTTCTGCTGCCACGGATTGCGGCATTTTGGATTTTAGATAACTGGCAGTAACAAGGACGACCTTGCGCGCTGTAGTCTTCGGAATGCCTAATTTGTCGGAGATCTGCTTAATGAGCTCTTCCATAACAGACTCCTTTCTACCAGGGAACATCTGGTTATCTCGTTTATACCGCACGATCATCAATTTTTTATTAATGACATATAAGAAAAAGCAGGCACGCTTTAAAGTGCCTGCTTTACATCATCTAAATCTTTTTAATCAGAGGGTTACAGCTACCTCAATGATCTTTCCATCACGCAGGATGGATAGCGTGACTTTCTGTCCAACTTCAGTGTTGTTGAACATGTAAGAGACAAGGTCTTCATAAGTATCCAACGCCTGGCCATCGATCGCCGTGATGACATCACCGGCAATTGTTGTAATTTTTCCTGAAATGGTGCGCTGCTGACTGCTGCCCACAAGCCCAGCCTTATCTGCAGGACTGTTGCTCAAAACATCGACCACCAGTACACCTTTAATTGAAGGATCCAACCCCAGCTTCTCGGCAATCGCAGGCGTCAGTGTAGTTGCTGAAATTCCAAGCCTTGGATGATTATAAGAACCGTCCTTGATGAGCACAGGAACCACACGTTTGACGATGTGGCTGGGAATAACAAAACCAATCCCTGCGTTAGAGTCAGTTGACGATTGAATCGCTGAGGTCACACCAATTACCTCACCTGCCATATTCACCAGCACGCCGCCAGAGTTGCCCGGATTAATTGCAGTATCGGTTTGGATGATATCTGGAATCGTATAGGTGCTGGTGTAGAAGGGATTGTTTTCATCGTTCACCGAAAGTGAGCGTGACAGGGCGCTGACGATCCCCTGCGTCATCGTACCAGAAAGCCCATACGGGTTGCCAATGGCAATCACAATGTCTCCCACCTGCACCGCGTGTGAATCACCAAGTGTTGCCGGGTATAGTGTGGTTACCCCCGGATCTACCTTGATCACAGCCAGATCACTTTCGGGGTCATTGCCCACCAGAGTGGCTGAAGTGGTTGTTCCATCTGCAAAGATCACGGTGATCTCCGATGCACCATCCACTACATGGTTGTTGGTAACAATATGACCCTCGCTATCCCAAACAAATCCTGATCCTTCGCCGCTAAGCACCTGTGGCCCGTAATATTCTGTGACTTGAATATTCACAACAGATGGGTTGACATTGGTATAGATGCTTTGAAAAGTGCTTTGAACGACTGCCAGAATTTCGGAATCAATTTCATTAATGCTCCTGGCTGCCAGTGTAGGCGCCTGGGTCGGAGTAGCCTGCGCGGCTGGTACTTCGGTGCTGGAGGTTAAAAGGTTTGAGAGAGAAGAAGGCAGCAATGAGCATGCGCTAACCAGCACAACCATCAGCCCCATCAAAATGATTTTGGTCATCCTTTTCATTTTATTGCTCCTTGCCAATTTCATTTATAACAACCATTATTCTTTGAATCAGGTAACACATCTTTTTCGATAAGAAAATGCTCCTTTAATTTTCAGCATGATTCCCGGTTCAAAAAATACCAATCAAACATTCTTGATCAGGTTTGAACACTTTCAAAGGACGCGGTACCGATAAATCCTCATCCTTTGAGATTTTCGCTTTTGATTTTATCGATCAAATTTGCAGAAAATGTGGATTTTTTGTGCATACCTGTATCGATCAAATCCACTGTCGCTAATCCCCCTATATTAAAAATAAACCGGATGAAGAGTTAATCTTTATACAATCAAAACATCCGGATCATAAGAGAATAGACACAATTCAGATGTTGTGAAAACCAATAACACAATTATGAAGACCAAATGAAACAATTTTTTATATCACAATAATCATTCTTCTCACGGTGGGATTATATGCTTGTTCAGGGCTGACCTTTATAGTTGATATGATCACCGGAAATGTTGCTGAAGAGACGCTCTGAGCGATAACAACGAATGCAACTGAAATCAATAATGCCTCTGCCCTCAGTGGCACGGTTGCCACAATCATGGATAGCAACAGTGAGATTCACGAAGATGCCGAAGATTATGTGTGGGATCGTATAACAGTAATTACCATCCAATTAAAACAGCGATTCAATCGCTGCAGACAGCTGTAATTTTTTTAATTGAATGAAATCGTGCTGTGATCACAAGTGCCGGCACGCGCATACTGAGTGGTACTTTTGATAATGGGCAGATAAGAGTTGATACGCCGGATGATGGAACCGTGCGCATCATTTTCAACAACGCAACAATATCCAAAACACCCAGCGTACCAATTCACTTTTCTTTTGCAGGTGAGAAACTGCTTTTGATCAAAAAATAAACAGTAACCTTTATTCCGCGAATACTGCTCCCGCTTTGCCTGGATCAAAATGATCAGGCCAACGAGTAGATTGATCATAAACAGCGCCATCGAAATCGGCGCTGTCTATGTTGGCTCTGCTTAAATCACACCCTCTCAAGTCACATTGCTCAAGATTGACCCCTTTAAGGTTAGTATTTTTTAATATCGCACCTTTTAGATTCGCTCCCTCCATGACGGCATGCTTGAGATCCGCATCTTCGAGGTCTGCCCCTTCAAGATTGGTGTTCCAGAAGACAACCCGCTTCAGATTTGCTCCTCTAAAATTTGCTTTGCGCAGGTCCAGGCTGGCAAAGTTCACGCCAAACAGATCTACCTCTTGAAGACGGGCTTGCATACCAGCAGGGTCACCAGAAAGGTATTGCTGGTGTTGTATAAGGATTTGTTGTAAATCCACAAAAGGGATTTTCTTCATTGTCAAACATCCTTTAGGCAACGATAATGAGCTAGTGTAGTTTTTCTGGATGATCGATTAGTTTTCCATCAATGTAAGCCTGAACAGCGGCCTCAATATCCGCCAGATCAGTGACAATGGGTGTCAGGCCCAATTGGCGCATACTTTCGTAAGCACCCATTCCCATTCCTCCACACACAACGACACTGCAATCAGAAATGGCGTCTGCCATTCTCTGGTGCTTTGAGTGGGCTTCACCAGTATGCCCGTGCGCATCATCATGATGGTGCTCCGCGTCATGATAATGCTCGCCAAACTGGAAGTGCCCGAGTTTGGGACGCATTTCGCTTTCCACAATTTTTGTCCCCTCGATTGTGAATACCTGATAAAACCTTGCCCTACCAAAATGCTGACTGATCGTTTTTCCATCATCGGTGATGAAAGCGATTTTCATTGTATTCTCCTTTTTCAATTGAGTCATCCACATATGCTGTCTGCCAGGTCTTTCCTGTCGATTAGCAGGCAGAAACATCATCAGCATTTCTGCCTGCCCAGTTCCTGTGTTTTCCCAACAATGTGGAAGATTGGCATTAAAGATAAGACTGTCACCCTCGTTTAACCCATACGCATCTGTTTCAATGTGATAAGTGGCGGCCCCCTTCAAGCAAAAAACAAATTCCCAGCCTGAGTGAATGATCATCTGACCGCCGCTACCCTGCCCTGGCTCAAGTTTCAGGATGAACGGCTGAAGACATTCATCAGCCAGATCCTGAGCCAGGTTATATGCGCTGGCATCCCCCATTTTTACCAGCGGCCGATCTGAAGAGCGGGTAAAAATGATCTGTTTCTTTTCTGCTTCGGTTTCAAAAAATGAGGATAAAGGAACGCCCAGAGTGAGCGAAAGCTGTTGCAGCGTTCCGATCGACGCAGAAGTTTTACCAGATTCGATCAGACTGATTGTGTTGACGTTCAATCCTGAAGCCTCTGCCAGGCCTCGCAGTGAATAACCCAGACCAACCCGCAGGTTGCGCAACCGTTGTCCAACAATGATTTCCGCTGGAGTGAACGGTTCAAGGTTTTTTTCAGACTGTTGGGTCATAGAATTTTCCTATCACTCTTTTAAATAATTCCGATTAAATATCAATCTATTTTGTACCAATATTATAGTACATTTTTATATATTTGTACTAATAATGCGGTTATATTGAAGTGATTCGATCGGGTGACTATCCCAAATTACAACCATGACTATAATCATTGTGATGAATAATAAAACGCTGCACTTAATCCCCCTTCCCGCACATATCGAACGGCTACCGGGTGTTTTTCGATTAACCAGTCAAGCTTTGATTGATAGCGACGAGTTATCTTTACACGCAGCTAACTACCTCCAAAGCACGATACTGGCCGAATGTAAGATGGCTTTTACACTGCAAAATGAGAGCAAAGTGGGTACCTTTCATTTGAGAGTCATTCCGTCAACGGCCGCGAAAGAATCTTACACGTTGACAATTCACCCAGATCGAGTTGAGATCACCTCGCCTGATCCAACCGGGGTATTTTATGCGGTTCAAACTTTATTACAGATCATCTTTCAACATTGCGACCGAAACGAGCTCCCCTGTCTTCACATCGACGACACGCCAAGGTTTCGCTGGCGTGCGATGATGTTAGACGAAGCCCGCCATTTTCAGGGAATGCAAGAGGTAAAACGCATTCTTGATGTCATGGCGCGTTTTAAAATGAATGTCTTTCACTGGCACCTGACAGATGACCAGGGTTGGCGCATCGAGATCAATCAATATCCGCGCCTGGTCAACATTGGCTCCAAACGCCCGGGCACATCCTACAGTCACAAACCACAACCGCACAACCATATTCCCCATAGCGGATTCTATACACAATCAGAAATCCGTGAGATCGTACAATATGCTGCAGAAAGACAGATCACGATCGTTCCAGAAATTGAATTCCCCGGTCATACAACAGCCGCGTTGGCAGCATATCCCGAAAACAGCTGCACGGGTGGTCTATTTGACGTGGCTACCCACTGGGGAATTTTCCCTGAACTCTACTGCCCCTCAAAAGAAAGCACATTTTCATTTTTCCAGAATGTCCTTTCTGAAATCCTAACGCTTTTCCCTGGTGAGTATGTGCACATCGGAGGGGACGAAGCCCCTATGAAACGCTGGAAAAAGTGTCCCGATTGTTTAAAAAAGTCATCCGCCCTTGGAATTGACATCCGGGACCTTCGGACCTGGTTCACCAATCGATTGATAAATTTTCTCCGAACGCACCAAAAACGCGCCATCGGGTGGAGCGAGGTTCTGCGCCCGGGGTTGGAACGCGATATGATCCTGCAGCACTGGCTGCCACAAAAAAATAAGGGTATCAAAGCACTGCAAGAGGGCCGCAGTATGATTATCTCTCCGTATCTCGATGTCTACCTGGATCACAGTTATGATCTGATCTCTCTTCGGCATCTCTACCTCTTCAACCCTGTTTATAAAAACGTCGACCCCACCATTGCGCAAACCATACTCGGAATGGAAGCTCCGTTATGGAGTGAATACATATGGGATCCGCGCAGACTGGATTATCAGCTTTTTCCCCGTCTGCTGGCTTGCGCTGAGGTCGGCTGGAGTCTCGCAGATCGAAAAGACTATGCGGATTTTGAAAGCCGGGTCAAGGGAATGCTTCGCTGGTTTGACATGCGCCAGATCGGTTACGCGCCACCATCTGAATGGGATTCACCGTCATGGAAAAGACTGGCAGCTTTTTTCAAAATCCGCCAGCCCAAAACCCGAATCCCTACAGGCAATCTGCCTCTTCCGTAATGATATCTGGGTTTAACTCCTTTACGATTCTGATGGAGGGATCACAAACCTGCACACCTCTGTGTTTTCAGTCTTCCCTTCGAAAGTGGTGCAACTGACGGAACTGGCATGGTTTGTCAGCCAGATCTTCTCCAGCTCAAGATTCACTCCAGGTGAATCGGTTGGCAGTAACAACCATATTTCAGATCCCGGCAGCAGGCTTTCCTCGATAATTACGCGAGTGTTGGCATTAAGCGCGTCTTCAGGGTTTCCTGAGGCTGCATATTTTTCGATCAGGGCAGGCATAGGGAAGTAATATGGAAGTGCAGTCCAGTGCAATTGCGGACCAGCCCAGTTCATCCAGAAAAACCAGATAGGCGTGCCATAAGAGCGAATCAAGACTGTATCTGCTGGTTTTGCCTGCTGAGTAAGGTATTGATAAGATTTGTTTAAATCTGAACGCATCGCCCCGTATGAATCTTCCTTCTGATAGCTCGCCGGTAAAGAAAAGGAGTAGACCAGGCAACCAACCAGACATAACCAAAGATACCGTTTGCATCGCTGGATTGACAGGCAGAGAATCGTGAGAAGTGTAATCAGGGTCGTAAGCAGAAGAATCAGAGGTAACTTTTCGGGCATCCGTGCAAGCGCAATATCCACCTGCTGCCCGCTTAACAACCATTTCATATTCCAGACGAAAATCGAATACTTCGCCTGCCAGATCGTAGACCATTCACTCACTGGTTCTGAGGCTCCATACAGAGAACGGTAAAACTCACCAATCGGCACAAGAACCCCCAGAAGCTGCACAATTATCGAAAAGAAGCTCAACAATAATAGTATCTGCCTTCCCGCCCATGTATGAATCATTCTATCGATCACAGGTAAGGCGGCCAGCAGCATCAACGGAATAACTGGAAGCAGATAGCGCAACCCCCAATTAATATGCCCGGCCCACTCAAAATCGTAAAACAGTGCCTGCCCGATCACCATCAGGATCAGACATGCCCATGCCTGCCAGGTGGATTTAAAGCTGAGGAGCAGCCCCGGAACAGCCAGAATCAGAATTGGCGAAAATATGAAAATGCTTTTACCCGGGCTGATGAATGGCCCTGTTACAGCCTCCAGGAAATATGGGCGGGGAGTATCTTTGAAAAACCTGACCAGTAGAGAATAGTAATCAGGGGTAAAACGCGCGAAGAGCGGAATACTTGGAACTACAACAAACCAGCAAACCACAGCCACGATCACCGCAGCAATCAGTGTAATCCATTGCCACCGCTTCCTTCCAACACACAGATCATTTTTCGAAGCTGGCTGCCTTTTTCTTAAGGCAAGAAGAATATCAAGCAGCAGAACCGGGCTGGCGATCAGCACGATATTCTTAGCCAAAATCCCTGCAACAAGCGCGGCCACAAGACCTGACCAGTAGAAGACGCGTTTTTTGGCCGCTACAGGTGTGACTAAATCTTGCTTAACCGCCTGCAGGAAATACCAGGCGCATGTAAGAAAAAACATTGCCAAAGGGTCACGGAAATATGTTTTACTGTAGGGGAAAACAATCGTTGACAGACCAAAAAGTATCGCGGCTATCAAAGCAGAAGGCAAGGGATATCCCATGCGCAGCACTGTGAGGAACATCACCGCTGCGGTTGCTGCCGTCACCCAGATGGTAAGCAAAAACAGGGTTTGCACCCGGCCGATTCCCAGCATTGCGGCGATCTTCACTAACAATGATCCAAATAACGCCTGGGCAGGTTCAATGTTCAATGCCTGGTCTGCATAAGGGTTGGTAAACCGCGAGTAGGAGAAAACGCGTTCATTGCCGATCACACGCGAAAAATTCATCTCACCATCAAAAGCGATACTCAACGCCTGGGTGGATAGGATATGCTCGTCATCCGTCGAGAATAGACCATTGTAAAACAGGCAATATATCAGTGAAAGCAGGATGAAAATCGCCAGCGCAATATTGAACCTGGATCTTGACCCTTTCATTTTCTTATTCACCCCTAATCCAGTTTTCCAACCTTACTTTCAAGAGTCTGTATTGTGCGTCCAGTTTATATAACGATTCCAACCGCTCAGCATCCAATGGCCTTTGTCCGAATCCCATTCTGACAATGGCTGACCTCCAAATTACCTTACAGATCTGTGCCGGGATGTTCTTGTTTTTAGATTCGGTCGGCAAATACAGGTCTCTCTGTTCCTGATAGTGAATCAATGCTCCAGCGCAAATCGTTTTTCTTAAATGTTCTAGAGTAAAGCGAGAGGGATCCACCTGATGCAGCACATGCGCCTGGGGGAGAACCCCAATCGAATACCCAAGCTGTTGAATAAGACTGGCAGCAATAATTTCCTCCCCGCCGCTGAAATCATTGCCATGCCGGCCGTATCTCCCTCTAAATCCCCCAATCTGGAGTAGAGCTTTACGCCGCGCGCCCCAGTTCGCACCCCATGGGAACTCCCACCATTCTTTCACTTCGGTCAATTCTCTGTGCCCGGTAATGAATTGACTCCAATAACGTTCCCAGCCCTCTTTCCAAACCATGTTGATGGTCTCTGGCCGTTTCAACGTGATATGTCCGCCGATTACCCCCATTTCGTTATGACTGGCAAACGCATCCAGGTATCGCTGGACGAGATCCGGGTCTGCAATCGCATCATCATCAAGGAATAAGATGATTTCCCCTCTGGCTTCCGCAATCCCGGCATTGCGCGCAAACGAAAGCCCTAGAACCGGGCAGTGCACCACGCGCAAGCATTCCGGTGTCTGAAAAAATTCGGCGTGTCTGATATGCTCAATAGTTTCGTCCAGACCCGAATCACCAGGATTGTTATCCACCACAATCACTTCGAATTCCTGTTTGACAGCGGTTTGTCGGGCCAGTGACATTAAGGTGTCTTCAAGACTCTGGTTGCGCTTATAAGAACAAACAACGACCGAGAGCTTTTTCGTCCTTTCAGCCGAATCAGATCTTTCTTTTTCGATTTGTTTTAGATGCACACTCCGGGCATGGATATCGAGCGCATCGAGTAAAACCCCCAGATCAGAGGATGAGAAAAGATCGGGGTTACCGGGTGATTTTACTGAATTATTAGTCTGGTTGCCGCACTGGAGGTACAGCATCGAGGAATCCGTCTTTTGTTTCATGTCTGACGGGCTTGAGGGATAAAGCACAGAATTGTACCCGTCTGCAGGCAAGTCGGTTGGTAAACCTTCCAGACCAGGGGCAACATAAAGATGGATCACTGGAAGAAACAGGCGGGGAAGGTTCAACCGGTTAAAGGTCTCTCGTGAAAGAATGATCCCGCCCCGTTTTACCACATCTTTTTTTAGCGCGTCACTCAGATGATTGACCCATTGAGATTCACCAACTTCATTGATAACCCAGATCATAGGCATCAGGTAAAAATCACGCCGAAAGTCATCGAAAGCCATTAAATATTTTCTGTCACTTGTGATCTTCAAACCTGCATCCTGACTGGTCAGTGACTGAGCGTGAAATCGATAGTTGTAGACAGGCTGTTTAAAGTCGCTGTGGCGTAAGGTGAGCAAAGCATTCACCTGCATCCAATAATCGTAATCCTCGCGGGTGAATTGCCATGGGCTGTATCCTGCCAGCAGGTGATGAACGCGCTTGCGGTATAAGAACGCGCCGCCGATAAAGTTATTGGCGTAAGTATTCAATTCATACGCATGATTCGGGAGATAAATATGCTCACTGCCGTGGGGATACTGGTAGCCCTCATACCATGTTGAATTCCGCAACATTTGACCATCATCCCCTATGATATCCATATTGGCATAGACCATATCCCAGCCGGGATGCCTTTCAAGGCAAGCCACCATTTTTTTAAGACAGTCTGGTTTCAACACATTGTCATCACTGGTCCAGGTTAAAAATTCACCCTTTGCCAGGGCAAACCCGGTATTGAGTGCGACCGGAAGTTTGCGATTTGGTTGGTGTACCACGCTGACACGGGCGTCTCTTTTTGCGTATTCGTCTGCGATCATTCCTGAATTGTCTGTGGAACCATCGTCAACAATGATCAGCTCGAGATGCCTGTATGTTTGGTCCAGGATGCTATCAATCGCATCGCGCATATATTTGCTGCCGTTATAAAGCGGCATGACGACCGAAACCAACCCTGCGCAACAGGTGACCTGCAACTGACTGAAATTGGTTGTAAAGATTTTTGAGCGCTGCTTTTTATATCGCAAAAAGCATTTCGCATATCCTGAACGCCTGCTGCCAGACCAGCCGGTGAATGCCCGCAGCAACCCTCTTATCGTCAACGCGCTGCTGATGAACGCACGTTTCACGTTCGCCACCATTGCTTTTATCCAACGTTCACGCTTCGATCCACGCGGGATGAGGAATAAGCGAACCTGCCACAACCTCCAAAGGAGCTTCCACCCTCGACTTCCTTTGATTGCAGCCAATTCCTGTAAGAGGAACTCCTGTTCTTTTTGTCTTTCTAAATTTTGTTTTTTCAGAACTTCGATCTGCTGGTTTAACAATTTAATTTCTTCACGTTGCTGTGCCCGCAGGTGAACGATCTTCTTTTGAATCTCAGAATAATTAATCTTCTCCCGCTCCAACAATTGTTCCAGATTAGAAATTCGTTCAGTCAATCCTACTTCTCGCTCATCACAAGCCGTCAATTGTTGTTTCAACCCTGCGATCTGGATTTTTTTGGTGTCAAGTTCTTTCATGAGCGAGAGTGCTGTCCGTTCTAGAATTCCCTGCAGATCACCACAAATTAACCTCGCCCGTGCGTTTGAATTGGAGAGCAACTCGAAGGCTTGTAACACACTTTTCGACGCAAGGTCTGCCATTTCAACTTTTTTGTTCAACAGGAGTGCTCTTAATTCATCTTGATGACTCCATGCGTCATTCAACCTCTTAAGTATTATCGACTCAGAAATCGCGGTAAGATCGATTGAGTAACTGCTGAGGCCTACCTGATTCAGGTAATTCTCGACTTTTGGATCGTACCTAAGTCCCACCATTGGAATCCCGCAACCAGCCGCCACAATCAAAGAATGAAGCCGCATCCCCAGCACAAGGTCACAACCTGCAAGCGAATCACCTTTTACACGTGGATTGAGCGATCTTTCAAGAATTCGTGTGCGTTTCGCGTTTCTCAATTGCTTACAGATGCGTCTGTCAACACCCCGGTCATCAAGAAATGGATCGGCTGCATCTTGAAATGGAATGAAAAAAGCTTCAAACTCAGGATGAGTATCGAGAAATTCATCAACCGCCCCGGCAACGCATCTTTCCCAATGATCCGGTTCCACTCCCACGTTCCAATTTCTCAAGACGATTCCCAACCGTTTTTTTCCTTCGCTGTCTGTCTTTTTTTGGAAGGTTAAGCCGATTACCGGATCAGCAGCCAATGCGACACGCTTTTCTGCGACCCCTAGATCTCTTAAGGTTTCTAAAGACTGTTGATCACGTACAGTGATCAGAGCCGCCTGTTCTGCGATAGCCCTTACGTGCGCTCTGCCTTGTTCGGTAACAAGCGGCCCCACACCTACCGCGTACAACATCAACGGCTTATGATGAATTGAGGCCAGCAGTGCCACGCTGGTATAAAAAGAAATTCCAATGTGTTCTGATGTGAGGATAGCCGATTGATCAAATCCCCAGTAATCATGAAAGATTCCGCCGCTACCCAGAATTACCAGGTCAGCGCCGCGTATGGTCTGTTCGATCTGGCTGATATTCATCCACGATACACTGCCCACCTGGTATCTACTGGCTGTTTGCCTGGGCTTACCCGATAAAACGACAATGTTTACATCTGGAATCACCCCGCGGAAATCTTGAATCATAGCATCGAGGATCAGTTCATCTCCTGTGTTCCCAAATCCGTAGTATCCGGCGATCACGATCGTGTGAGGCATGAGTCTGATCCTTAGTTCTGTGGGGTTTCTGATTGTTCGATTAATCTCCGATAACTTCTCACGACCTGATGCACATCACCCTGATCTACAATCGTCCCGCCTTCGAGCAGAGCGGCGCGGTCGCACTTCTTGAGAATCAAATCCATGTCGTGCGATACCAGCAGGATGGTCGCTCCTTCGTTCTTAAAGCCATCAATCCGGGCTTTACATTTCTTCTTAAACGCTTCATCTCCGACTGCCAGAATCTCATCCAAAATTAAGATTTGCGGTTTCCAAGATGTAGCTACCGCAAAACCTAAACGGGCGATCATCCCTGAGGAATACATCCGCAGTGGGGCATCAATAAAACCATCTAACTGGGCAAAATCCAAAATCTCAGGGATATGTTCTTTGATCTGCTGTTGAGAATGACCTAGAAGAGAACCATATAAAAGGATGTTTTCTCTGCCGGTCATCTCTGGCTGAAATCCTGCGCCACATTCCAGCAAGGGCGCAACCTCGCCTTCAACGACCAACCTGCCTTTGGTTGGCACAATGACCCTCGAAATCACCTTAAGCAGGGTCGTTTTTCCGGCTCCATTGCGGCCGATGATTCCAAATGTTTCACCGCGCAGGATATCCAGATTGATATTTTTCAATGCCCAGAAATCCTGCATCCTGATCCTTCTTTGAAAGTATTGAATGGTAAATTCTTTGAACGACCGGATCGATACTTCAGGCTTTCTGTATCTGACCGAGACATCCTCAAGGTGGATAGCGATCGGCGACTGGGTGACCATCGTTGATCTCTCTTCTTCAGGTGCGGTAAGTAAATTCATTGGCTTTCCAGTTGAAGACAAGCCAGCCAATGATCAAAGCAATGAAGGAAACCCCGATGCTGATCGTCAGCATGTTCACCGATGGGATATGGCCATCATAGATGGGCTGCCGGATCATCTCCACCAGGTAATACATTGGATTGAAAACCAGAATCCATCTGCGGTATGCTTCAGGAATAATTTCCGCGGGATAGATGATCGGCGTCAGATACATCCATGCCGTTAATCCAATGTGATACATATCCACAACATCAGGAAAGTACAGCGCAAGTGTTGAAACCAGCAAGCCGATACCAAGCGTAAAAATGGTCAGCAACAGAATCGAAACTGGCAGGAATAAAATGGAAATGTGAAAAGGCTGACCAAGAAAGAGCATGATAATCAATAATGGGACCAAGGATAAGAGCAGGTTAACCACGCCGGTACCGATGGCAGACACGGTGAAAACCGTTCGCGGCATATAGACCTTATGCAACAGCGACCCGCCCCAAACATTCTGAGAAAGCGCAGCAGTGGTGGCCTGTGAAAAAAAATTCCAACCAATCAAACCGCTCAAGATAAAGACCGGATAACTACTTACCGACTTAAAAAGATGAGAAAAAACCAGGGTCAGGATAAGCATCGTTCCAAGTGGATTCAACATCGTCCATGCTACCCCAAGGAAAGAGCGCTTATAACGTGAAACCAGATCACGCCTGACCAGCTGCATGATCAACTCACGATATTTGAACAGATTTCGCGTTTCTTCAAAAATAAAGTTGCCGCGATTTCTGCTATCGTACCTGACGAAACGCTCTTCTCTGGCCAGTCTCATTTGATCCCTTTCTGGCTGGCAGCATGCTTTAACCATTCATCCCAGTCGCGTCGTCCATAATGGTATCCAGTACCGGAACAATCCTTCTTTTCCTGAGTGTCTCTCACCCTTAACCATGGTTTATTCTGGATAGATAGAAAGATACCTTTCATCCACATAAGAACAAATCCGGGAAGATACCACAACGCCCGAATAAAAATTTGTCTGTCTGGTAAACGAATAAGACCCATCAAAATCAGCAAGATTTCAATAAACATCAGGCTGAGGATCGGTATAGAAACCCAGGGGTAACCAATAAAGCACACACCTAGCAGCAATAACGCTGATAATTTCATCCAGCGTGGTTTCAAAAATAGTGAACCCATTAATGAAAACCCTTCCGGCCCGCTTATCAGGGTCTTCATTACCAAACGGCGATACTTCCACAAAGTCCTCCACTGGCCACGGAACCAACGTGCCCGCTGCCGCGATGCAGCCGCTGCTTTAGGCGGCTTGGGATCGTATACTGTTGCATGAGAGATCTGATGAATTTTTGTTTTTCTTTCTGCCAGTAACAGACTGAGAACAATATCCTCAACTTCTGAATCCGTACCAAAATTCAGGCCCATTAAGATTTCAGGGGAAAAGACCATCCCCGCCCCACGTAGACGCACCGACCAGCCGACTTTGTTACGCAGGTGATCAAACATGGTCTGCTCAACGATCTCAGATAGAGCGATTAACGTCGCAATCGGTGAATTTTCGTATCCAATCGGAGAAACAAAACACTGTGCTACTCTCATTTCTTGAGTTAAACCTTGATCGAGCACAGTGATGAAATCAGGTTTGATCATACTGTCAGCATCCAAGATAACCAGATAAGAATACGAAAGAAGTCTTTGTGTGTAATTTTTGACCATCCAAGAGATAGCAGCACCTTTCCCCTGGAGATTTTTCTGGTCACGGATAAAAACCTCGGCACCAGCCCTGCGGGCCAAAGCCGCAGTTTGGTCAGTACAATTGTCGGCGATAACGAATAAGGCATCACCAGGGCGAACCGCTTTCAGAGCCGTCAAGACCGTGGAGCAAATCATAGCAGCTTCATTTTTCGCGCAGATCACCAGGGCAAATGGACGCATTAAATCACCTTTATCAAATCTTCTTCATTCCATACCGCGCTGGTAATGTCCGCAGTCCACACAATGCAATCCGTCGGCCAGTGCCAGCAGTTTACCCGAGCATTTGACACAACTACCCTCATCCATGCTATCAGGCGCCATTTTTTTATGGCCCTGAGTAAAATACCAATCCCAATGACCAATCCAGGCGTTGGCGATTGTGTTCCAGGTGAGTGGAGTACGCATGGCATTTCTCCGAACGTATCGCATATACTGTGGATTGCCTGCCAATTCTAGAATCAATGCTGCGGCACGTTCCAATGTCTTCTGTTCGGTATGAACGCCGGGCACAAAAAAACCGTTGTAGCCATGTTGAACCAGCTCACGAAAGACTCCAACCGGGCTCGCTATTACCAGGCACCCGGCCCGCATGGATTCATTTAGCCCGGGACCACCAGCTTCTTGAATGGCCTGCAGGTGAATTGCAAAGCTCATCTTGTAAAGCCAGCGTGCGAGGGCTTTTTGCCCCAGCATCCCATGGTCGATCACTCCCGGTTCAGGTGAAACAGAAACAGGGGAGTCACCCCAGAGTTGGTTTCCACCAAAAATATGCAAGGTGAAACGAGGATCTTTTGCACGCAGCAGCCGGATGATCCTGATGGCGCTATCAAGACCCTTCTGAGGATGACCCGCATAAAGGACATTGTAAGGATTTCTTTCTTCAGGTATCCTGCCATCAAAATTTTCTTCCGGTATGCCTCGATAGCAGGTGAAAGCAGGGCACGTCACCCCTGGATGATCTCTGTGAATCGTCTCCCGTGAATAATTGCTTGGATAGTAAATGTAATTAAAGCTTTGAAGATCGGTATTCTTGGGTAACTGGATGCCATGTATCATCAAGACCTTCAATTTGGCTTCGATAGCAATTTCTGACAGGCAACCCAGATCAAAGCTGCCCCCGCTTGACGATGCGATGAAAATATCCGTTTTGATCTGCTGAATATTTGAGAAATGCTGGTAGAAAACACCCTGAAGCATGCCGCTGCGAGGGCAGTGATTCACCAATGTTACCTGGTTTCCGATTCTTGCCAATTCATGCGCCAATCGAACCCGCGCTGTTACCCCTCCGCCTACACCCGTCCTTTGTAAGGTGGAAATGTTATAGCGGATGTGATGATCAGGACAGTAGATGCAGACCTTGTATGGTGACATATGTCCATCCCGCACGCGGATGCAGGCACTTGCTTGAGCAACTTTACCAATTCTCCAGGTAAGATCTTAATCAGGCAAATCGAGACCTTTGGCCTGAACGATAATATAAGCGCTCCATGACCGATCCAATTGGTCCGTTGGGCAAAACAGTGGTTTGCCAGATCCAGCGTCGGTGCCGCAACTCGGCAGTAAACCATCTGCATAAGCTTTCTCTGCCCATTTCGTTCCCCAATAACTGGGATTCGTCATATCTGCAAACACAGTGCCCGTTGCCGCAGGGGGAGCGTATCCAGTGCCATACTTCATATTCAAGGCAAATACAGCACCCTGCTCGCGGGTGAATTCCGTCCATGGGCAGAACTTAAGGGGATCTGTTGACGGATACTGACAGCCGGCAGTCATATGCGCTTCATACATCCCTTCTGCCCACTTTGTACTCCAGTATCCGGTATCGGTCATATCGACAAACACCTTACCGGAAGCAATTGGTGGTGTATATGAGGTTCCAAATGTTCCGCGCAGCATGAATACCGCCGACTCCTCGCGGTACATAACCTGAGCCGGACAGTAGTTAATGGGTGCAGAGGAAGTACAGCCGGCAGTAAGGCCTGCATCATATAACGCTTCGATATATGCCCAGCGTGGATGGCTGAACGGCACATCTGCGAACGTGGCAACTTCAAATTCTGCTGTCACGGTTTTGGCGGCATCCATCGTCACCACACATGTGCCATTTCCACTACAACCACCACCCGACCAAGATTTCAATCGGTTATATGCATTGACGGGTGTCGCCGTCAAAGTCACCACGGTACCGTGACCATAGATCTCGGTACAATCTGAACCGCAGTCTATACCTGTCACATTGCTGGTTACCGTACCTGAACCTGAGCCTGTTTTTGACACCGTCAGACTATAAGAAAACTGTGTGGGGGCATAATTTTGGGCTGTCTGATCGGCGATCACATTGGTGTAATTCGTACTGGGTGGCACAAAAGAATACCCGGTCAACGTTGGAATGACAACCCCCGACCAGTTGTATGGAACAGTGAACGAGTAATTCCCTGAGCCATCCGAGGTGGCTGTCTTCGCGGTTCCATCTGTGTAACTGAGCGTCACCCCCGCAACCCCGGTATTTCCGCTAATGGTTGGCCTGTATACTGCAAAAGCAGCTGTTACTGATTTAGCCGCACTCATGGTCACCTGACAGGTACCTGTGCCTGTGCAGGCTCCACTCCAACCGCTAAAGAGAGAGCCTGGATCAGGGGTTGCGGTAAGAGTAACCAACTGTGATACCGGGTAGGCTTCGGTGCAATCGCTTCCGCAAGAGATTCCTGCTGGATCACTGGTGACCGTTCCCGCACCTGCGCCTGTCTTGCTGACTGTTAGGGTTACCGGCGCAACCCCAATCAATGCCTGGATTTCTCCCATAGTCATCGCCCGGTTGAAAATCCTGACATCATCCAATGCACCCTGATAAAGCGTTGTGCCATCCGATTGAGCGCCGATGCCAAGAGCGGTGGTGTTTGGAGTAATAGCGGTGGAAGCAACGGCGGTGGTGTTATCCAGTATTCCGTTGATGTATATTTTCAGATTCGTGCCGTCAAAAGTCGCCGCCACATGCTGCCAGGTAGTTCCATCTGTCGCGTAGTTGGTGAGAGATTGAACAGTGCTGGTTCCACCATTGATCTGGAAACTGATCTTGTTGTTGCTGCCAAGTGATAAGCCAAAACCACTGGCAGTGGTTCCGATTGTTTTCTTGAGAATGATCTGATTGGCCACCTTTTCCGGTCTAATCCATCCGGTAATTGTGACGGCATCAGTCACATCCAGAGGCGCGCTGTCAGGTGCGATCGCATACTGGCCTGTGCCGCTGAAATCAATCGCCTGACCGGTTTTACCAGCCACCCAAACCGGGGTTCCATAGATTCCGGCATCCTTACCATACATTGAGCCATCCAGCAGAACATTTCCACTACCCTCGTCCATCTGGTAACAGGCAACCAGGGATGTGTCACTTCCGCAGGCAGCCGATGGAGTTTGAGTTACCGTCCAGGTGAAATATTCAGTACTCGATACAGAGCCATCACTGACGGAAACAGAGGAAGCATAGGGGCTGGAATTGGCCGCGGTGGAACTGATTGTTCCGCTAATCAAACCCGTAGTCGGATTAATGGATAATCCTTCAGGCAGATAACCAGCACTGTAAGTCAACGTTGGTGAATCGATATCTACGGCGGTAATTTGAAGGCTGACCGAATTCCCTTCAAGGTTGGATTGATTGCCAGGCCAGGTTACCACCGGGGGAACATTGGCAGCTGCTACGGTGGTGAAACTCCATGTCGGGCTCTGTGTCGTGGCCTCTCCATTATCCGCAACCGCATACCATTCATATTCCGTGCCGTTGGAAAGTCCTTTCCAGCTCAAAGAAGCGTTCGCGCCTGACGATACAGTTGTACTGCCAAGGAATTTGAAGTCACTCCCACCATTCATGGCATAGTTCAATTCAAATTGTTCATTCGCAGTGGTGCGCCATTTATTTTGCGTTGGTGAATACGTTGAAACATAAATCTTATCGGCAGAGGGTGAAAACCGCATGATCCTCAAATAACCGCTTTGATGATCATCGACGGTCTGGTAATCAGACCGCAGGCTGTATACCGTATTAGAGTTATACACATCGGTCCGCATACCCGCTGTATCGTTATGACCACCCAGCATCAGGAAGAAATTGGGGTTATTCTTTAAACCCTCATAGATCGCAGCCCCCTGTGGAGCGAAGGTGTTTTCTGCATCTGAATTAAGAAGATAATGGGTTACAACAATAGCACGCCTGTTGCTATAAGCCTTAAGGACGCTATCTGCCCATTGGATTACTGCGTGAGAGCTGCTGGTCATTGAATAATCATATTCAATGAAAATAATGATGAAGTTATACCCTTCGACAGAGAACAGATGATAAGTGTTGTCGTAATTGGTTCCGTAACGGCCGCCGTATGTGGTTTGGTTGAGAATCGTTGAGCCAAAATAACTATTAAAAGCGGAGGTCTGGTAGGGGGCACCCTCTTTGTTCCCCAATCCTAATCCAAAGGATATCCCTGCGCCCGAAAGAATGCTCCAGGCAGTAACCGCGCGGTCCCATTGTTCGGTGATTGTGTAATCATCAACATTATCACCCAGTGACAACACAAACTTCACATTGCGTGAGTTCTTCTGTGTTACCACCCAATCCATTTGAGCATTGTAAATTTCTGGATAGGCTTCAGCGTAATGCTGAGGATCAGGAATAACAATCAAAGTAAAATCACCTTCCGAATCGGTCTTAGGGCGGCCATAAAATGAGACTGTTAACTGGCCACCTTCTGGATTGGTGGAATTTACGGTCAGTGTTGTCGATAGTGGAATACCGGTCGCTCCATTCGAAGGACTTACCAGTGTGGGCGGGTTTGGAGGAGTTGGCAGCGGTGTGGCACTCACTTCATTTGATTTCACCGACTCATTACCCGCTCCATCTTTAGCGGTAATGGCATAGTAATAAATTTGCCCATTGGTCAACCCGGTGTTCGTGTATGTGGTACCTGTTACCAGTGTCAGACCATTGATCGGGCTTGTCAGCGGCACAGGTGAAGTCGTGCTGCGGTAAATGTTGTATCCCACGACACCTTCCTCAACCGGGTTCGCCGTCCAGCTCAGGTCAATCTTCGTATCTCCGGGGGTTGCATTTAACCCCGTTGGCTTGGAGGGTGCGGTGAGATCCGTGGGAGTGGCGCTCACCTTGTTCGAAGCGCTTGAAGCACTTGCTCCGTTATCAACCGCGGTGATGACGTAATAATAGATCTGCCCATTGGTCAGCCCATTATCGGTGTATGTGGTGCCTGTAACCAGCGCACCGTTAATCGGGGTTGTGAGGGGTACAGTTGAAGTCGTACTGCGATAAATGTTGTATCCAGCTAGGTCGGGTTCTGTGTTTGCGTTCCAGTTTAATTGGATCGAGGAATCCCCCGGCGTTGCCGTCAAACCGGTCGGGGCAGCAGGAGGTGCATTCACCGGAGTGGCACTCGCCTCATTAGATAAAACCGACTCATTGCCAGCTGTATCCTTGGCGGTGATGGCATAATAATAGATCTGTCCGTTGGTCAGCCCGGTGTTTGTATACGTAGTGCCCGTTACCAGCGTGCCATTGATCGGAGTGGTGAGTAGTACGGGTGATGTCGTGCTGCGGTAGATGTTGTATCCCGCCAGGTCGGGTTCTGTGTTTGCCGTCCAACTCAGGTCAATCTTCGTGTCTCCGGCTGTAGCATTTAACCCTGTGGGCTTAGACGGCGCGGTGAGATCTGTAGGGGTGGCGCTCACCTCGTTAGATAAAACCGATTCGTTACCCGTTGTGTCTTTGGCAGTGATGGCATAATAGTAGGTCTGACCGTTGGTCAACCCGGTGTCGGTATAGGTAGTGCCCGTTACCAGTGTGCCATTAATCGGTGTGGTAAGCAGTACAGGTGACGTCGTGCTGCGGTAGATGTTGTATCCCGCCATATCAGACTCTATGTTCGCCGTCCAGCTCAGGTCGATGGATCCATCACCAGGAGTGGCTGATAGGCCTGTTGGGGCAGCGGGTGAAGTCAACTCATCACCCAGAACCAATCGAGTTGGAAGCATCAAAGTGGAAACGACAAGAAAAAGGATCGCAAATACACGTATGAAAATATCGAAGAATATTGCTCTTTTAACCCCGTGAAAACTTGCAGCCATTGATACCTCCGTTTGGGTAAATGAACGGTAGGATGAATGGCAACTTTCCCCCTGGTAATGATTCAGTAATATTGCCGTGACCCTATCCAACAAATGGCTTTCGGTAGCCCGACAATCTTAAACAAAGATTCCCGGCTTTGCGCCCCCATATCACTATGGGTTTGCCCTTTCGAGCCCCCGGCGATGTTTTTCCTTTATAAGGTTCTTTAAAATTTACATTAATCAAAAATGAAAGTCAAGTAAAAAACTTGTGAATGTCATCTCGCGCTTATTGTATTAATTTTTTTTATTGCTATGATTAGTTTATCAAGTTAATAACCGTCCATAGAAACAAAGGGGTACTTATGACATCCAGAAATGTTCCCACATTTAAGGTCATATCGATCCTCGCGGTTACCATTGTTACTCTCCTGATTGCGCTTACCGGGTGCAGCAAACCCACCTGGACGCCGCCACCAACCAGCACTTCGATGCCCACCGCCACTGATACCCCGACCCCATCTCCTACAACCGTCATCATCACCGAAAATTCTGTTATCACCCTGCCTGACGGATCCACCATTGTGCTCAAACCAGGCGCTGAAGTGAAAATCTCAGAATTACCTGGTTTGCCAGAAGAAGCTGTTGAAGTCAGTGTCATCATCAAAAAAGGTGAAATCCTTGTTTCACCGGCCCAATCCAATTCTGGCTGGCTGAACGTGATCAGTACGAAAGGATATGTCGCTCGCATTAAAGGCTGCGCAATGATCGTCAGTTTCAGCGAAGTCAAAGACTCGTTTGAATTACAGTGCATCGGCGGAGAATGCGAAATCGGCAAAGACGAAGATCACATGATTTCAGCAGCCACCAATAAGACCTGGCTTTACCAGGGCGGGATCTACTTTGAACCAACCAACATCGATTTCAGCAGAATTTATACAGCTTACGGAAAGATCATCCCCTCTTGCGTCAAGGCAGCCGAGTTGATGCCTGTTACCGGCAGCACTCCTTTGGCTGTAACGCCATCCGCCACAGGAGATATTGCAGCAACAGCCACCGCTGCCTGCGCTGCATTCAATCAGCTGTTCCCTGCAACTCCTTGCCCCAACACCTTGCCTTAAGATAAACGGATTGTTAAGTTACACCCCCTGTTTATAAATTGACAGGGGGTGTTTTGGAATTTACGATGAGATCATCTTCTCAACCAGTTTCCTCCCGGCAACCAGCTCACTGCCCGGATCATGATCCAGCGCGTGGTTCTCGATACTGAGAATACCGGTATAATCCATTTTCATCAGCGTTTCAACACAATCCACTACGGGTACGCATCCTTTGCCGTACCCGCAATTGATATGCTCGTCTCCCGGTAAGACATCCTTCAGGTGAACATGAAACAAATGCTCTTTTAGTTCGGTGATTGCCTTCACAACATCGTAATGATGCGTAGCCCACCACCCGGTATCCAAAGCACTTCCAAGCCGGCCGCGGCCCGTATCACCAATTTGTTGCAGGATTTGCTGTGGTGTTTCCTCTACTTCATTTTCAATGGCCAGTCTGAGATCATACGCTTCCAGCCTGTCGATAACAAAATTCCGGTCAGATAGCAGCAATGCGGTTGTGCCGCTGAGCATTGGTGCGCCGATGGCTGATGCCAGCCGACAGGCTGAGTCAAATTCTTCGCGCGTTGTTCCAAATTCTCCAGCCAGACTTGAAATCACCATTGCCTGACGATCGATCACCCGGCGGGCAATTTCGATATGCTCAAGGGTTGCCCACTGCCAATTTAATTCGGCAGGCTGCCAAACGTCCATGCAAGAAAAACCAAGTTCCTTCACCCGCTTGAGAAGATCATCGAAACGTTGTTCAAAAGTTGTGATGGGCTGGAAATACTGACTCAGCGCTGTGACACATTCGTCCCAGGATCCAGGTGGCTGATATCCAACCTGGCTGCTGACAAAACTTGAACCGTGCAAGGCGATTTTAAACATAACAAACCCTCATCTTAAACTGAGCTCAATTGCTCGTTTTAAACAAACATTATCCGATCTGACCGCCGCCCGGGTGTGAGTAGGGCTCATTTTGTTCACCTGCTACAGCCATTGGCGGTTTGGCTGCCAGCAGAGAATCAAACAGAGGAAGGCTGCCTGTGGTCACTGCGTTTTCTGCATAAAGGAACATCGCTGCTGACCAGGCCTGGTGAGGGAATCCCATCGGGTGACCGGTTTCGCCGTGCATCCACTCATTGAATTCCCATTCAGATGCGGTTCCCTGTTTACCTGCACCAGCTAACCGCACCAACAGCCTTTCTGCTTCAGCCTGCCACTTGCGACGAATCAGCGCCCCTATATGAAATCCTCCGACCATTGGCCAGATTCCTCCATTATGATACTGATGCGGCAGGTTCAAGTTGCGGCTGCGGAAATATTCACGCCATGAAGACTCACCAGGATAAATGGGCGGATGGATGGCCTTGGTAGGATACGGTTCTGCCATTCCCACCTGAAGCATGTAGCGGAGGATGTGCTCAGAGCGATGTCCATCAGCTATGCCCGTCAAGATCGCCAGCAGGTTGCCGAGACTGTCACACCAATCACCATACTCGCGGAAAGCCACCCATGGCAAATAGAACGGCCGGCTGGAAATGGTGCCGATATTGTAATAAAGCATGAACCATTCCAGACGTATGGCTTTCAATTTTTCAAGGTGATCAGCGAAATGAGAGGCCACCCAGCAGCGGTCGATCCAGAAGAGCAAATTTAAGCGCTCGTGAATCGATTCGGCGCTGTTATGGCAGGGAACTTCCACAGTTAAATCAGGAAATTCTTTGAGCAGTTCTTCGAAGGCCAGAGTGGAAGCATAATAGAGCACGTTATCATATAGCGTGTTATACCGCACGGAAATGAGATCCATCCAATTGCCGGCCTCAGGAATTTCAAGCAGGCCGCACTCGTTCATGTCCTGATATTGCAGCCAGGTCAATGCCTTGTTGATTTTTGGCCAGGCTTTTACCAGCGCAGACCTGTCTCCGGTTGCTTTGTAAAGCGCATATTGGCCGAGGATGTACCAGAGATTGGCGTCACACGCACCAGCATTCTCTGTGCTGATATAACCGGTCTCAGGATTCACATTCAGAGGTACCAACCCCCAACATGACTGTCGCTCTCCGAGGGTATCTAACGAAGCACGGCCAGCCGCTATTAGATCTGGATCACCGCTGGCCAGCGCCCCCAATAGCGTAACCGAACTATCACGCCCCCATATCTGCGGATACCCCGCTGGATCTGCTGAAGCTTTAAACCCATAGGGTGTCGCACAGTTGTGCAAGATTTCAAGAGCGTATTTTTTTGCCTCTTTTACCAGGTTTTGATCTTCTTCGTTCATCTCGACACCTCGGAATAGTCTATTAACCTTTGATCGACCCACCCAGCATGCCACGAATAAAATAGCGTTGGAAGATGATGTACACCAGCAGAATCGGGCCTGCAACGATCAATGAACCGGCGGCCATGAGCGGAATATTTGCTGAATAACGTCCCTGGAAAAACGCTAACCCCACGGGAAGGGTGCGCATGGTCTCTTTTTGCACCATCACCAGCGCCAGAAGAAACTCATTCCACGTCCACATAAATACAAGCACCACCAGGGTGAGTACAGCCGGTTTGCTCAACGGCCACAGGATCCTCCACAGCACCTGCCAGCGATTACATCCATCAATGGCAGCCGCATCAACCAGTTCCTGTGGAGCATTACGGTAAAAACTGCTCATCCATAGTGTGCCAAAAGAGACGCTTAATCCAACCTGTGGAAGAATCAATGCACAGTAAGTATCCGTGAGGCTTATTTTATCCATGAAATGATACAGCGGGATGATCACCGCTTCAAATGGGACCATGTATCCTAATAACAACAGCGGAAAAAGCACCTTCCTGCCTGGAACGGGCAGCATTCCAAACGCATACCCCGTCAAGGTAGAAAGGAAGACACTGACAATAACCACCACCACAGTTACCAAAACACTGTTTTGAAAGAAGTAATTGAAGCGCCCTGTCGTCCAGGCTTTTTCAAACGTATCTAGCTTCCAGTGCGCGGGCAAAGCAAACGGGCCCTTGATGACCTCGGTATCGGTTTTGAAAGCGCTTAAGATCAATCCAACCACCGGTAAAAGGATGATTAAAAGAAAAAGGCTGAGAATGATATAGTTTGGGATCAGACGCATCCAGGCTCGACGGGTCATTTCTCCTCCTCAGCCCTCGACTGCATGCGAAGAATGGACAGGGATATAACAAAGATTATCACTGTCATCACTGTAGCTACCGCCGCGGCGAACCCAATCCGGTTTTGCTGAAACGCTGACCGATATACGAGAAAGCCTGTAACCAGTGTGGAATCCCCCGGACCTCCACGGGTGGTCACATAAACAAGATCAAACACACGCATGGCAGCAATGATCGTCGTCACCAGCGCGACCCCCAATTCTGCTCTTAGATTTGGAATGGTGATGTATCGAAATTGTTTTAATCCGTTAGCACCATCCAGTTCTGCTGCTTCATATTGATCTTCAGGGATGCGCTGCATGCCAGCCAGAAAAAGGATCATGCAAAAACCATATTGCACCCAGGTGCCAATCGATCCCACTGACGGCAGCGCCAGTTTGAAATCTCCCAGCCACGATTGCGTAAGGGAATCTAAACCCAGCGCACGTAACCCCATATTTAGTGGTCCGAAAACCGGATTAAAGATCCAGCGCCAGGTGACACCCACGACTACCATACTCAGAATCTGTGGTAAGAAAAGCCCTGCGCGGAAGAAAGTCATCCCAGGCATCGGCCTGCGCCCCAGTAGTGAAGCCAAGGCTAAACCGATGAGAATGGGAATGATGCTGTAGAAAATGATAAAGGTAAGATTGTTGAGCAGCGCCTGAAGAAATTGTGAGTCGTTGATCAAACTCACATAATTTTCAAATCCAATAAATGACCGATTACTGCTAAATCCATCCCACTGGTAGAAGCTGGTACGGATTGTTTCCAAAATCGGGTAAAAAATAAAGACCAGATAAATGACCAGTCCTGGCAAAATATAAAGCCAGCCGTGAAAACGGGATTCACCCGGCCAGCGGTGCTGTACCTGCATGAGATTTCTCCGTTAGGCTGAATGATACCCGCTCTCACGATATCGTGAGAGCGGGTCATAAAGGTAAGTAAAGACTAATTTCCGGCGAGGAAAGCTGCGTAATCCACTTCAACCGCAGCGGTGAATGCTTCAGGGGTAATGGTCTTGCCAAACAACTTCTGCAGTTCGGCAACGATCGTATCGTAGAAGGTTGGAGTGGCCCAATCGATGTAATGGCCGACTGCGTTTTCTTTGTTGATTGTATTCCAGGCGTTCAGGGCGTCAGTGGAAAGAGTTCCTTCTTCAACTACCGCGCTCGCAGGCAGCGGCATGGCTGGCAGGGTGCCGGTTTCGAACCAGAGTTCTGCCGCACGCTCACTCACCATCCAGTCCAGATATTCTGCCGCCAGGTCAGCATGCTCGGTCGTTTTTCGGATCGCGAACGGGATTCCCACACCGCCAATGGCCATACGAGTGTGTCCTTCGTTTGCAGGCAGCAGGAAGAAGCCAAAAGTCTGGTCGGTATCGGTAAGGAATTCACCCACCTGCCATGAACCAGTAATCGTCATGGCGCCTTCGCCAGCCTTGAAGAGTTTGTTGCTGTCGTCATATCCAATGCCCGAGAATCCCTCGGTGAAGTACCCCTTATCCACCCAGTCTTGCATAATACGGGCGGCTTCTTGATTTTCAGGGGTATCAAAGCTGACGTTATTGACCCCGTAGACAAAATCGTTAATGTATTCAGGTGTGACCAGAATGTGCTGTACAGCGCTAAATTCATGAATGGCATTCCATCCATCCAGAGATCCAAAAGAAATTGGTGTGATCCCTGCAGCTTTAATCTCAGCCAAGAGAGCTTCGAATTCATCGAATGTGGTGGGCACAGTCCATCCATTGGCTTCGAAGAGCCCTTTGTTATAAAAGACTCCAACAACCTCAGCTGTGGGGCTGACACCATAGAGGTTGCCCTGGCCAAAGGTTTTACCATCGGGGGTGAAGCTGTTGCGGCTCGCTACCGAGGTTGAAAAACGCTCATCCCATTTATATTTTGCAGCGTAATCATTGAGCGGAAGGAGCAGATCGGCTTGAACCATCGCGCCCATGTCACTGCGTCCCTGGTTAACCTGGGCAACATCGGGGCCATCATTCTGGGCAAGGGCCAGTTTTAACGTAACCTTAAGATCATCAAGCGTTTTTACAACACGCTCAATCTTGACGCCAGGGTGCATCGCCTCGAATTCAGCATTGAGGGTCTCCATGACCTGTGATTCTACATCACGGTAGAATTGATCCCAGACAACCAGCGTGATCGTTTCTGCGGCCGGTTCTGTCGCCCCAGCTGGCTCTGTTGCGGCCTGAGGGATCTCGGTGACAGGTGCTGCTGTTGGCTTCGCACAGGCAGCAAGCAGCAGCGAGAAAACAAGTAATACCGAAAACACAGGGAATAGTTTTTTCATACGGCTCCTTTTTAAATGTTTCTTTATTCTTCTGCACCTTATTTATTTTCCACGATCAATAAGGAAAGTAAACCTATTTTATTGAAGCGCAAAAAGAAAGTCAACTATGAAAATGTAGGAAACAACCCGTTTTGACAAAAGAAAGTGGGCTAGAATTGATTAACAAAACGAGGTGCAGCATGAATGAACATTATGACATCCTTGGGATTGGTACTGCAGCAGTGGATGACCTCTTGTACGTGGATCATTTTCCAGTTCCCGACAGCAAAATCACGATCAAGAATTCCATGCGTCAGGGAGGAGGTCAAACCGCGACAGCCATGGCCGCTGCAGCACGCCAGGGTGCCAGAGCGGCATTCTGCTGCCGGTTGGGGCTGGATGAACTTTCCGATTACACAATCAGAGAATTGGAGAAGGAAGGTGTCAACTGTGCTTTCTGCATCCGTGACACCGAAGGAAGCCCCTATCATTCGATTATCATCGTAGATCTTTCAACCACTACCCGCACCATCCTTCACAGTGGAGGAAATGTCGCTCCACCGGCTGACTTGATCACTCCTGAACTGATCAGACACGCAAAAGTGTTGTTCCTCGATGACAACACGCGCATGGCAGGAATCAAGGCCGCGCAGATAGCCAGATCAATGGGAATCCCGGTAGTAGCAGATGTTGAAGTTGATCCGCCCCCTGAAGCAAGAGAACTGATTCCGCTGGTAGATCATCTGATTATCAATGCAGAACTTGGTCAGATTTTAAGCGGCGAAAACCAGTGCGGCAAGATGGCAGCCGCGCTCAGCGCCCAGGGCCGTGCTTGCTGTGTGATCACTGCCGGCAGACTGGGCTGCTGGTTCAGTCAGGGCGGTCAAGAAGCGCAGCACATACCGGCATTTGAGGTGAATGTGGTTGATACAACCGGCTGCGGTGATGTGTTTCACGGAGCATACGCCGCGGCTATAGCCCGCGGGAACGACATACGTCAGGCTGTGGTTATCGCCAGCGCTTCTGCTGCTTTAAAAGCAGCCAAACCTGGAGGAAGAATGGGAATTCCTTCTTTAACGGATGTGGAAAATTTTATCCGAAATAGCTCACACTCTTAATATATGAAACCTTCGATGCTAAAATTTAACCCAACAATAACAACTGTCTGGTAGATGATAGGCTGATAAGAAATTCAGGATATCGATACCCGAATTTTGATAATCAAACACTCAACACCTGGAGTTTACACATGCGTGAAATTTGGAATGATATTGAAAAATGGCAGCAATCTGCAAAATCAGCAACCATCGCAACCGTTGTTTACGTGGGTGGTTCTTCCCTGCGCCCAGCCGGGTCGAAGATGGCAATCAGTAGCAAAGGTGAAATTTCTGGGTCGGTAACCGGCGGTTGCGTTGAAGGCGCAGTATTCGAAGAAGCCAAATCTGTGGTGAAAACTGGAACCCCCCGGCTGGTTTCTTATGGTGTTTCAAATGAACAGGCCTGGGAAGTAGGCCTTTCCTGTGGTGGATCTGTGAAAATATTCATTGAATCCATGGCCACACCTCCCTGGAAAACCATTCTACCCGCTTTGAAAGAAGCAATCGACCATAACCAGGCTGTGGCTCTGGCAACTGTCACATCTGGCACGGGATTGGGTAATAAGATGCTTCTTCGTAAAGACGGAAGCCAGGTGGGTGACCTTGGAGAACCTTCATTGACCAATGATGTTGCCAGCCAGATTACCTCAAACTGGCAAGTTCGTGACCCGCATGAAATGACCCTCCAGACTGCATCTGAGACATCTACCATTTTTGTTGAGTTTATTCTTCCCCCGCCGCGCTTGATCATTGTCGGCGCCTCGCATATTGCCATTCCCCTGGTTTCGCTGGCCAAAGCGCTTGATTATCACACCATCGTCCTCGATGCGCGCTCAGCCTTTGCAACCCGCGAACGATTCCCTCACGCCGATGAATTAATCGTTGACTGGCCCGCTGAAACGATTAAGAAACTGTCTCCTGACGCTTCAACCTGCGTCGTATGCCTCAGCCACGATGATAAGCTGGATAACCCGGCCTTAATGGAAGCCCTTAAAAGCGATGCGCGTTATATTGGAGCCCTGGGTTCGAAAGTGACGCACGCCAAGCGTTTAGATGCGCTAAGAGAAGAAGGCGCTTCTGAAGACCAACTTAAGCGTATCCACGCACCCGTTGGATTAAAGATAGGAGCCAAACAGCCAGCCGAAATTGCGCTATCCATCATGGCAGAGATCGTCGCCTCGCAACATGGATTTGTGGCATGAACAATGAAAAACAGCCTTTCAGGCAGCAAATCGCTGCGGTCATCTTGGCCGCGGGCGGTTCAAGCCGCATGGGTCAGCCCAAACTACTGCTGCCCTGGCAAGGCGAAGCTTTGATCCGCTGGCCGGTAAAAATCGCTCTCGCTGCCGGCCTATCACCTGTGATCGTGGTCACCGGAGCATCGGCAGATGAGGTCGAAGAAGCACTCAACGGGCTGCCTGTGGAAATCATTCACAACCCTGATTGGGAAAAAGGCCAGAGCACATCCTTGCGCTGTGGAATAGCCGCGCTGCCTGAAACATCTGAGGCTGCAATCTTGTTTTTAGGTGATCAACCAAAGCTTCCCGGTGATTTACTTGAGAAAATGATTGCTGAATTCCACGCCCACGCACCTTCCATCCCGATCTTCATCGCTTCCTTCCATGGGAAACGGGGAAATCCGGTTCTCTTTGACCGTTCTGTTTTTCAAGATTTGCAACGCGTAGAAGGAGACGCTGGCGGAAGAACGATTTTTAATAAATATCCGGTTCAATACATCCCGGTGGAAAGTGAAGATGTGCTGACCGACATCGATTCGCCTGAAGATTACCAAAAATTTATCGAAAGTCACCAGTAATTCGAATAAGTTTTTTACGAAAAGGAAATCTTAATGCGAGTGATTAATGAACTTATCAATGTGTTAGTCCCTGGACGGATCCTTTCCATCCAGGTGGGCATGTCACGCACAGCCGTGCTGGTTGAGACCGCTGAAGGTTTACGCTGCGGTCTGGCTGCCAGTCTGGCTAATCTCGAATTTGATACGCGTTGCAGCCCAAGAGTTGCCAGAGCTGGGCATCTGCTGGAAATGAGCAGAGATGAGATCATCGGTCTGATCGAGTCTCCCAGCCAGACTGAAGCTTCCATCGCACTGGCAGCCATCAATGCTTTTCTTCCCAGAATAAAATTGCCCCAATCAGACTTAAATGCCACTGAATACATCAGAGAACACGCAGAAGGAAAAAATATCGCGCTGATCGGCCATTTTCCATTCATTGAGGAGATGAAACCCATTGTAAAAAACCTGTGGGTACTCGAATTGAATCCACACGGAGATGATCTGCCCGCTGACGCTGCTCCTCAGATCATTCCACAGGCTGATTTTTTAGCCATCACAGCCACAACCCTGATCAACCAGACCTTTGAAGATTTAATCGCTCTCTGCCGTCAGGATACAACCGTCATCATGCTTGGACCCACCACACCGCTTTCACCCGTCCTGTTTGCCAACGGAGTGGATATCCTCTCGGGAAGTGAAGTATTGGATCCCAAGGCCACAATGCTTAGCATCGCCCAAGGCGCGTCAATGCATCAACTTAAAAAAGATGGTTATATCCGCTATGTAACCATAGCCAGGAACGATTTCGAGACACATTCTTAAAATAATCCCCTCTGATTAAAAACGCCAGATTAAAAAAATCTCCGGTGCTTGAACAGCCGGAGATTCATTTCATACGAGACAATGATTATTTCTTGCCGCGGCGGATCAGAACAAGGATCAGAAGCAGGATCACAGCCCCAACAAAGGCTGAAACGATATCACCCAGTAT